>Ga0209631_10006088_pt1 | contig 12521 bp, 7 predicted proteins | sample COG_08_FD_184752 | JGI IMG/M metagenome (GOLD analysis project Ga0209631, IMG submission 184752) | Pelagic Microbial community sample from North Sea - COGITO 998_met_08 (SPAdes) (version 2) | ecosystem: Environmental > Aquatic > Marine > Neritic zone/Coastal water | place: Helgoland, sampling... | reverse complement strand
GGCGGGGGCGGTGGACCACCCGCGGCGGCGGCGGCGGCGCCGGTCTTCATCCCAGGCGGTAAGCTCGTCATCACCCCGTTTGACGCCACATCCTCGCCGCCGCGCGCGGGGGACTGCGGTGGCGTTCCCACCGGGACCGTCCCGCCGACGTCGAGCTGCGCCATGGCACGCGCCAGGTCCCGCCGCAGACGGGCGTTCTCCGTCTCCAGCGTCGCCGCGTGCGCCCGCAGTCCCGCGGCTTCAACCGCGCCGAGCGGCCCGTCGCCCGACATCGTCCTCGCAACCTCCGGCGAGCGAACACCTCCATCCGCGGTCTTAACACCAGCCGCACCTTGGGTACCGACGCCGCTCGGGCCGTCGCCGCCGGTGCGGGGCGACGGGAGTTGCTTCTTGGGCGACGGCGCGGGTTCCTTCGAGGCGCCCTTCTTTCCTTTTTTCCCGGCGTCTTCAAATCCGTCAGACCCGACGGGTAGCCGCGAGGGGGTACCCGGGAGGGAGTCCGCGCCGGCGGGTGAGGACCCGGATGACGCGAGTGGCCTCGGGACCGGGATGGTCTTCTTGGTGCCCATCGGTGAGTCGAACCCGGGCTTGGGCGGTGACGTGTTGGGTGGGGTGACGGCGTCTTCCGAATCCGTCCCGTGCGAGCCAGGCGCGGAGACCATCTCGGAATCATCCGCGGAGCTCGTCTCCTCAGCCTCCTTCGCCGCGCGTTCCGCCGCCTCACGCTCGGCGTCGACCCGCGCCTGCTCCGCGGCGCGCGCGGCCGCCTCGGCCGCCTTGACGGCGGCGGCGGCGGCGGCCGCGGCAGCCTGTTTCGCCTGCTCGATGGCTTCAGCCTCCGCGATGGCCGCCGCCTCGGCGTCCCGCTTCCGTCGTTCCTCCGCGCGCTTCGCCTCCTCCACCGCGCGGATGGCCGCCTTGGCAGCCTCCTCCTCCGCGAGCTTCGCCGCGAGTTCAGCCTCCTCAGCCTCCTTCTTCTCCTTCTTCCGCGCCTTCTGCTTCGCCTTTTTGCTCTTCTTGGCGCCGTCAATCTCCGCCGCCACGCGTTCCGCTTCCTCCTCCTCGGCGATGAGCGCCTCCTGCATCTTAATCGCCTGCGCCTCGGCAAAGGCAACCTCGATGCGGTTGGTGAACAGGTGCGAGAGGACGTACATCTCGACGGTCCGCCGGCCCAAGTCCGCCAGCCGCCGCTCGTCCCTTTCAACCGCGTCGTCGCCGGCGAAGGATTCGTCGCCGCCGTCGGTTTCCGAATCGGGATCGAGCGAATCGACCGAAGCGGCTCGCTCGAGTATGGATAAAAGATCATCCGTCGCGATGGAGCACTTGTTCTGCGAGGCGGAGAGCCACACGCTCCTTCCTTTGACGAACTGTTTGAACGCGTCCTCAGCCTTTGTCGATCCGATGTCGAGCGCTTGGCACCCGCAGCAGAGCGCGTCCATGACGAGCGTCGACGTCACCTCTTTTTCGTTGAAAAACCGCTTGACGATGCCTTTGAGTAGGACGTCAGCCTTCTCCGACGCCAGCTGTGCCTGCGCCTTCCCTTGGGCCGTGCCCAGGAACTCGCGCATGTCACCCCATCGGTCCGAGTCCTCCTGGAACTTGGCGAGCTGGTCCCGGCGCTCCTCGAGAAACCTGCGGCAGATCCCTTCTACGTTGGTGAGGTACACCCTGACTAGCTCGCGCCTGTACTGGGGTTCCAGGCACCGAAACGGCCGCGCCGGCTTCTCGTGGATCACCTGCACCTGGGCCTTGATCACGAGCGTGTCCGCCACGGTGAACCCGTCGAGAACCTTCGAGAGCTCCATGAACTTCTTCCACCCCCAGTCGTGTTCCTTCTTGCAGAACCGGTGCAGGGTGTCGGAATACTTGGACTTCTTCGGGTCCTTGTTCACGACCGCTATGGTGAACTGCGCGAAGTGACTCCAGCCTGTGTTTGTTGGTTGTTAAGAGGGAGAGCGGGATCGAGTCAAAACGTCGCCCGTGGGATGTCGGTGCACGCATAGGAGGCGAGAGCGGCCTCCGAGGATGAGAATGATTTCAGAATGGTGCCCCCCTAGGGCTGGGTGGATCGGTGTGAGGACGCACCGGGCAGCAGCTTGTCGTAGTCGGCGACGCAGAGGAAGAGCGACAGGTGGTTGTGAACGTCGCATCCCTGAGGATACACCAGAATGTACCTATTCACGTGGTCGAAAGGGGTTTGGGTCAGTCGTGGTTCACGCGTCGGCGCGACTCCGGAACGGGCTTCGGGTGCGAAACGGGGCGGATTGGTGTTCTACGCCCCCAAGCGGCGGGTGTCGAGGGCTTGGTCGTTAGGCGCACCATTTGTAGCTCCCAACCTCGAACACGTTGCTTCGAAGCTCGCGCTTTGAGATCTCGGAGAAGTTCTCAATCTTCCACGTGAACTTGCCGTATAGATCCGTCGGCTGGAGGCCTGTCGATGACGAGACGTGGGGCGCGAACGCGTCAGCGGGCGGTGCGGGATTCTTCGTAGTAGGTGCGATGTTAGAAAAGTCGGGGAGGTCCAACGAGGGTTTGTAGACTGGGAGGAGGGACAAAAACAGCCCCCGCTTCGGAGAAAAAGCCGACATGCTGCGATGGGTGCCGGGCGCCGGCCATCTCGGGGGCATTCAGACGCGATTCAGCGCCGGGGTTGGGACGTACCGGTGGCGTCCTCATCGGTCCAGTCAACGTCGCCGTTTCCGCCCGCGTCCAGAGGCCCGCGGCGCGCCCTCCACTCCGAATCCGCGGGGCTGTCGGGCGTGACGCTCAGCACCCCGTCCGCCCCGGAGGAGCCATTGGCGGAAGCCTTGCTGGAGCTGCCGCCGCCCGCGCCGCCTCCGCCGCCGGTGGCACCCCTGGATAAGGTACCCCCCCCGCTCGACATGACGGTCCCGCTTCGGTCCGAACCGAGGTCGCTTCGACCTTCGGGCTACGGCTACCGGGACCAACTGCTATGCGAACGACGCCTTCGACGGCGCTCTCACCGAGACACGCTCTCGATCCGGCTGCAGTCCAGGTTGTCACTGCCCGGTCGATGCGCGGACATCGCGGGAGAAATAGCAATTAAATCTTTTTCATCAGCTTTACCATTTGTCCAGCTGAGCAAAGACGATAATTATGCTTAAGCTCGGTTTCAATCATCGATATTTCGGGCTGTGTACACCGAGTGGCCCTCACGGACCGCCACTCATCGGAGAGAGAGACCGCGTCGCCCGGACCCAGACCGTCCGCGCGATAACGCAACCTTCTCCAAGAGGTACCTAAGACGCGAAGAACCAACCACCACGATGGCGCTCCGCAACGCCGTCTCACGCGTCGGCGCGCGCGCGCTCGCCGAGGCTGGACGTAGGGTAATCGGCCAGAACTCGGGCCATGGCCTCCACCCGTCCGTCGCCGTCGCGCGGTCGTTTGCATCCTCCGGCGGCGCCAGGTCCGCGCGGAACTACGTCGAGGACGAGATGTACGACAGGAGCCGCCAGGAGATCCCGCTGGGCAACAGGGTCCCGAGCCCCGGCCCCGACGCGTGGCTCGCGCCCAACGCCGTGCTCATCGGGGACACGGACCTCGCGGTGTGCGTGAGCATCTGGCACGGGGCGGTGCTCAAAGGGGACCTGGGCGCGGTCAGGATCGGGGCGTTCACCAACGTCGGGGAGAAAGTCGTCATCGACTCCGCGGGGTACGTTTCCACTCGTCACATCACGAAACCCTAGCCGCGTACGCTCGCGTTCGCGGCTCGACCCGCGCCGTGATCCCAAGATTTTTCCCACCCACGGCCACTTGACCCTCACCGAGGTTCGCCTCGCCACCAAGAAATGATCAATCGCTCACCTCGCCTACTCCACCCTTCCGTCTCGTGCCAACAGGGGAGCATCGCGCATCGGTCAGTACGTCACCATCGGCGCCAACAGCTCCATCTCCTCCTCCATCGTCGAGGACAACGTCCTGATCGGCGCGAGGTCCGTGCTCGAGCCCGGATCCTACGTCGAGGAGAACGCCGCGCTCCAAGCCGGAACGCGGGTGGAAGCCGGAGCGCTCATCCCAGGCGGACAGCTGTGGGGGGGTAACCCGGCGAGGTACGTGAAGGACCTGGACGGTCACGAGATCGCCGAGATCAGGAGCATCGCGGAGCAGACCTACGGCGCCGCGACGGATCACGCGGCGCAGTCCACGCCGTGGGGGAACGCCTACGTGCAGACGGAGGCGCTGCGCAAGGCTCTGGCGAAAACCGAATGATGATGATTCGACGGGCGAGGCGTTTGGTGATTGTACAATGTCCTCCCGTAGCGAGGAGGACCGTTATGTTTTGATTTAATGACGACACAGTGTAAGGTACCGCCGAACGGGGTCACGGCGGCTCCACCTTGACCTCAGTCTTCACCTCGGCAGCCCCTGGCGCCATCATCACGTGAGTCCACGGCATCTTATATTCGTCGTCGTTGACTTCCCCATTCAGAATGGCTTCCCCACGTTCACACATCCATTGCTCGTTCGTCAGGAACACATCTACCCCTTTCAGCGCGATAGCCGCCGCCTCCTGAACCTTTGTTTTGATTCCCCCGGTCACGTCGCCGTTGTCCTCGAGAGACACAGTCGCATCGGTTGTTCCCACCGCGGCCTTGACAACCAGTTTGTCCAACGCTTCATTGAACACCCACTCGGGATTAGCGTCCACCCACTCGGGATTTGCACGTATTCTGTGTAGATGGCCGGGGGAGCCAGGGACAAATTCATACGCGAAATCTTCCGGGAAATGATCATTGAGATACTTCAAAGGACCTGCGGCCTTCGTCGCGACCCATGAACCGTCGGGCTTGACCTGAATCTCGCGAAGCAGCGCCGGGGGCGGCGTCTTTCCATCGGGGCAAATGTCGCAGGGTCCATTTTTGTGAAGCGGGTTGGATGTGAAGATACCCTCGACGTCGGAGACGAAGACCACCCGCTTGGGCTTGAATTCTTCCGTGAGGCACTCCACCAGCGTGTCTCCCGACAGAATTGCGCATCCTTGCTCGGAATCACGAACCACGTCGCCGTGAAGCACCGGGACCTTTCCTGCCATCACAGCAGCCCGGACCTCATCGATTCCGCCCCTCGATAGGTTGCTGTTCAGCTTCTTGCCGACGGTGAAGAACTTGCCGTATGGAGATATCGGGGCGACCCTGTCAGATCCTATTGGTCCTGTCATAACATTTTGTTCACTCAGCTGATCGCACACCAGCTTGCAGAGCTTCCGGACGGATGTCTTGGTCTTCTCAATGCCCTCCTTTAATTTAGCGTTTCCACCGACGTCCCCTCCGTTTGCCACGCCGTATTCCTTCGCCTGGGGATGTCCGAACGACCCGGCGCCGTGCACGACGATCACCTTGAGAAATTGCCTTGTATCGCTCCAGCCATGTGTGTTCACCGCATCCGCGATCGTCCCGCAGCAAGTTATGAGTGCATCGAGGTCGGGCGTGTCGGGGTCTCCATCTTTGACCGTGATGGCCGCACCACCGAGCTTCACGATGACGTCCACTGTCCCATCGGCCGGGGGCACTTTACGCTCACACCACTTCATCGGCGCATTCGCTCGAAAAGCTACCGTGTGCAGTGTCTTTCGCTTTTTTACGTTCTTGGGCGGCATGGCCTTCTCTCGCTTCTCTCGCGCCGTCGTGCTCTGCCATCGTTAACAATCGAGTTTCCTCGGGAAGATAAGATGAGTGACTGGCACAGACGACATGAGCGCGGCCACCTGCTGCGCGAGAGTCACCGCGTCATCCATCGCCGGGTCGGCGCACCCGCGCGGGGCCCCAACGCGTGTCACACGATGGATGCCGATCGCGGTCCCGGCCGGGGAGCGACGCCGCGTCGGGTCCATCGCCCGCGCCACGCTCGATGCTGACCGGTCCGACGGAAGGCCCGGCATCCACCGAGGACGCATCCATACCTCGCTCGGGTTCGCCGTCGCCGCCGCCGCCGCCGCGCTCACCGCGCTCGCGCCACCGATCGCCATCGCCGAGAGCGGCGAGTTCTACGTCGAGGACATCCCGTTGGGCCTGGCCTCATCGGACGCCAGGGCGGCGCCCAACCTAAGGTCCCTCACGAAAGGGGCGAACGGCAAGGAGATTGAAAAGTGCGCCACGAAGTGCATCGCGACGTGCACCCGTGGCGGGTCAGGGGCGCCGGGCCTGGGCCCGTTGAGCGTGCGTAAGGCACCGGTGGTGTTCAAGGAAGGGTTCAGGTCCAGGCAGTACTGCCTGAGCGAGTGCACGGAGATATGCAGCATCACCGTGAAGGACTCGAAGAAGTAGACTAATAACGCGGGTCACCCGCGAGTTGTTGTTGTTGTAGCACTAACCTAAGTCTCTAGATATCGCCGAGTCCGCTAATAACTCATTGCTTCAGCCGGGTGAAGTTCACGACCATCGCCACGTACGCCAAGACCCGCAGGCCGCACTGCATCAACGCCAGCGCCAGCAAACACTGTCCGACGGTGAGGTCGTCCATCTCCAGCGCCGCGATGACGTCCTCGCCCAGTACCGGGCACTCTGTCCCGTACCGCGCGTGGTTCCCCTCAGGCGCGCACTCGAACACCCTTCCCCTGAACTCGTTGACCACCATCGCTGTGAACCCGAACCTGGCCTGGGAACACCAGCTGAGCCACCTGATGAACACCGGCATGTTACTGAACGTGACGTAGAACCCGCCGAGGATCATCAACATCAAAATGACCATCGGAGCCACGATGAGGGACACCTGCACATCCGGGATGGCGCACGACAGCGCCAATCCGAGCGACTGCGCCACCAGTATGCAAAGCGCGAACGCGGTTATGAACACAAAGTACGCCTCCGCGGTTTGCTTCAAACCCACGCACCAGTACGTCACCGTGGCGTACAGGCAGGGCATCACCAACGTGTTGACCGTGTCGGATGCGGTCTTTGCCAAAAAAAACGGCAGCGGGTGATACATGCCCTTCGCGTTCTCCCGTATCATCAGCTGCCGTTCCTTGGCGAACGTGTTGACGCACGCGAACACCACCGCGTTGGACTGCGCGATGATGCAGAAGAACAGGATGGAGAACCGCTCCATGACGAAGGCGTCGGTATCGTCCGGCATTCGCCACCAGAACATCGCGGTGAGTATCGCCATCACGAGCATCTGCGCGGCGTTGATGGCGGTGAGGTTCTGGCCCCGTCGGGACTTGTCCTCGCGCACGGTGAGGACCGTGAGCTGGCGCCAGATGGACGCGCCCTCACGCTCTGATGACCTCGCGCCTTCGTCGATGACCTCATCGACCTCATCGACCGTCGCCGCGTTTTTATTTCCATTTTTATTTCCCCAACCCGCGGGCAGCTTCCGGTTGTCCTCCCCGAGGGACTCGTCCGTCGCGATGACGTCCATGAGCCAGTCCGCGGGGTTCGTCCTCGGCGGCAGCGCTAGCCCGAGTCCCAAACCCTCCAGGTGCGGCACGCATCGATCGGGCGCGCCGTCGAAGAGCGCGTGTCCCTTTGACATCAACACGAGGTGATCGAACGAGTCAAACACCGTTGTCCTCGGTTGGTGTATCGCGGACACGACGGTCTGCCCGCGGGACGCCAACGCCTTCAGCGTCCGCATCAGCGACAGCGCCGCCGCGGCGTCCAGGCCGCTCGTCGGCTCGTCCATCAGCAGCAGCGCCGGTCGGGTCACGAGCTCGACGCCGACGGCTAAGCGTTTGCGCTCGCCCCCGGATACGCCGCGCCGCGCCGCTCCCCCGACGAGCTGGTTCCTGACGTGATACAAACCGAGTTCGTGCAGGATGGCGTCGCATGCCTCGGTGCGCTCGGCGTCGGTGCATCGCCGGGGCATGCGGAGGTCCGCGGCGAACTTGATTGTCTCGAACGCCGTCAACGCAGGTAGCATCATGTCATCTTGGAACACGATCCCGACGAGCTTCTTGCCAACCTGCGTCTTCTCGCCGTTCACCAGCAGGTCCCCGGAGACGTGCGATGTGTCGATGAACCCGGCGACGACGGTCAGGAGGCTGGTCTTGCCGCTGCCGCTCGGTCCCATCAACGCCGAGACGGTGCCGGGGAGGAATGATGTCGTGACTCCGTGGATTACTCGCTTGGGTGTGCGGTTGCCCTTCGCGTCCCTGACGACGGGCGCGTATCTGAGGTCCACCAGGTCGACGCGCACGCGCCGGAGGGGTGTCAAAGACGCGGCGGCATCGTCCAACGACGCGGTCGACGCCGACGGCCGCATCCCTACGCCTCGGGGCGACCTTCGGAAGTGTGCGCCGAGAGGTCCGAAACAGTTTGTGGTGGAATCGAAATGCCCAGCAGCAAGAAAATAGAAATAGGGATTAACGGAAACAAACACCAAACATCACAGATACCTGACTGGATTTCACTGTCGTTTCGCTTCGCGATGACGTCACACAGGAGCCACCCATTCGAAGGAAATACGGTTGAATAATCGTTGACGGCCAGCTGAAGTTGCGCTCAACCGCGGTACGACCGCATCTTAGTCCTTCGAAACAAACATGGATTCCACGCGCGTCGCGATCGTCCTCGCGATGCTCGCCGCCGCGGTCGTCGCCGTCACCGCGGCGAACACCACCGCGGCGCCGGTGACCATCGGCGACATCACGCTGGGCGACGTCATCGCCCAGCTCGAGAAGGCGGAGGCCCTGGTGCACGCCAAGATGACCGCCGGATGGCAGCGCGTGATGGACAACTTCTCCGATTTCGTGATCGCCGGCCCGCTGACGTTCGTGTTCCACGAGATCGTCTACTTCGGCGCGTGGGTCCCGTGGCTCGTGCTCGATCAGATCCCGTACTTCAAGCGGTACAAGATCCAGCCGGACAAAAAGGCGGACTGGGCCATGGTGGCCAAGTGCCTGAAGCGCCTCCTCCTCTCGCACGTGTTCATCCAGCTCCCCATGCAGCTGATGTTCCACTGGGTCGCGCAGTTCCTCGGGTTCTCCATGTCCCTCCCGCTGCCCCCCGTGCGCGACCTCGCGTGGCAGCTCCCAACCTTCTTCGTCATTGAAGATTTCTACTTTTACTGGATACACCGAGCGCTTCACCACAAGAGCGTGTACAGGTACGTCCACAAGATCCACCACGAGCACACGCACCCTTTCGGCATCGCCGCGGAGTACGCGCATCCCATCGAGACCTTCTTCTTGGGCATCGGGACCCTCCTCGGCCCGCTCTTCTTCGCAAAGCACATGGTGACGCTCTGGGCGTGGCTCTTCGTTCGCCTGTGGGAAACCGTGGAGGACCACAGCGGGTACGACCTGCCGTGGAACCCCACCAACTTCATCCCCTTCTGGGGCGGCGCGGTGCACCACGACTTCCACCACAAGACGTTCCAGGGGCCGTACAGCTCCATCTTCACCTGGTGTGACTGGGCGTTTGGCACCGATAAGATGTTCAGGGCGCAGCAGAAGAAGCTGAGAGCCGGGAAGGAGGGCGCGTACCCTGCGCAGTTCCGCGGCGCGGCCAACTTTGAGGCGCTCGAGACGGAGCAGGCCAAGGCGAAGGTGGCCTAAGCGTCGGATGAGGCCACTTAAGTGTTGGATGAGGCCTGAGTGTCGGGTGAATGAGTGAAGGAGTCTATTATTTTTTGCGATTGATTTGTAATGCAGACGTCGAGGAGCCTCGCGTCGAGTGATAAGTGAACGACTGATTGTCTCTTGCGTATTTGAAAAGAATAAATGGTGGGGCGACGGCACGTAGCACTATCAAGCCTTGCGCTTGAGTTCGTCGCCGTGACCCTCGCCGTCCGCCTCGGCACCCTCGGCACCCTCCTCCGGCTTTGCCTCCTCGGTTCCCTCCTCCCCGTCCTCGGTCGCGGCGGGAGCCTCGGCGCCATCCGCGTCCTCACCCTCGGGAGCGGCGGGCGCGTCAGCCTCCGCCTCCTCCTTAGCCGGCGCGGGGGGCGGGGGCGGCGGCTTGGGCGCCGGGGTCTTCTTGAGCCTCACCAGCTTAGCCTCCAGGGGCTTCGCTTCGACGTTCACCTCCGCCGCGGTGAACGCCGGCGGCTCCGTGTCCTTCTTGGCACCCTGAAGCGCCACCTTCTCGTTCAGCCAGGACTCGAAGCCGTCGACGTCGTCGAGCACCTTCTTCTTGGCGTCGTCCTCGATCCACGGCTTGGTGTCCGCGAGCTTCTCGACCGTCTTGCGCGCGGTGGCGATGAACTCCTTCGCCTTGTCGACGGACGCGGGTCGGCGGGTGAGCTCCTTGGCGCGGTGGATCCACTCGTCGCCCACGCCCTGCAGCTTGTCCCGCCTGGCGTTGAACTCGACGGCGGTGGCGTGTTCGCCCCCGTCGTAGATCCAGTCCTCGGCGTCGGTGAGTTCCTCGCTGAACTTCTCCCGCATTGACTCGTCCGTCACCTTGGCGACGTCCTCGTCTTCGTAAATCTTCTCGCGGATGGAGTAAATGTACGCCTCGAGGTTCGACTTGGCGGCTTCCTGCGCGCGCTTGGCTTCATCCTTGACGGCGAGGTCCTTGAGGACGCCCATGCTCTTCTTGACGCCGTCCGGGGTCATCGCGGCGACGGCGCGGCCGGATTCGACGACGGTGAGGGGTATACGGAAGGTGCGGCGGCGTTGGCGAAACTTGGGCTCCGCCGGGGCCGTCTCTGGAGCCTTCTCGGTTGAAGCCTGGTCCTCAGCCTGGTCCTCAGCCTGGTCCTCAGCCTGGTCCTCGTTCGCGTCGGCATCCTCGGGGACGGGAGCGTCGGGAACGTCTTGTTCGTCGTCGACATCCGTGAGGGTCTCGTCCTCGAGGAGGCGGCGCCTTTGCTCGGTTTTGGTTTCATCGTCGGCGGCGGCCGCCTCCGGTTCGGGTTCCGGTTCCTTGTCAGCCTTCTTCCCCCCGCCGAACCAGCTGCTCTTCTTCTTGGAGCCAGCCTCCTTCTTGGATTTGTCCCCCTTGGTTTTCTTGGCGGCGGGCGGCGGCGGCGGCTTGACCTCCACCATGTCGACAACCTCGACGACGTATTCCGCCTTTTCGAGGTAGAGGATGCCGCTGCTGTCGACGGCGAAGGCCGCCTTGACGTCGCCGATCTTGTCGTGCTTCTTCATCGCATCCTTGACGCCGGAGATTGCAAACTCGGCGAGCTTGGGGTCGACGATGCCCGGGGGAAGGTTGTCGACATCGGCGTGGTAGACGGTGAACTTGGCATCCTCCGTCGCGTTCGCCACCGATACCACCCTTCGAACGGGAAACCTCTTGTGGAGCGGGAGCAGCGACTTGCGATCGTGCTCGGGTCCCTTGCCGAGGTCAACCTCGAGGGCGTACGCGGCGGCGTCCGCGGCTCCGAACTTGCGCATGCGGAACGTGGTGGACATGTTGGCGGCGAAGAGCCCGGCGCCCATCGCCACCGCCTCGTCCGCGTCGAGGTGCAAGTCCAGCTGGCGGCCGCCCAACGCTTCAGACAACGCCTTCTTGACGCCCGGCACGCGCGTCGCGCCGCCGATGGCCTCGACGACCTCGATGTCCTTCAGGGTGATGTCGTGATCGACGAGGGAGTCGACGATGGACTTGAGGGGACCCGCGGCGCGAGCGAAGATGCCCTTCTCCGTCGCGAGCGCCTCGAAATCTTTGCGGGAAATCGTAGACCTAAAGTCGACATCCTCGTGCATGCCCTCGACGGACAGCGGCGCCTCCTTGTTGGCGCTGAGGATCTCCTTGGTCTTGCGGACCTGCTTGCGGAGCTTGGCGATCGCCTTGGGGGAGTCAAAGGCGGACACGGATGGTTTGTGCTTGGCGTCGAATTCGGCGAGAAAGTGTTCGAGTAGGATCATGTCCATGTCCTCGCCGCCGACGGATTCGTCCCACTTGACAGCCTTGATCTCGAACTGCCCGTGCTGCTTCTTCTTGCCGGACTCCTTGCCCTCGAAGGTGGAGTACCGGACCAGGGCGGCGCCCGCGGAGGTGGCGCCCATGTCGTAGATGATGGTCCACGTGCCCTTCTGGTTGAATTCTTTATCGATGCCCCACTGGAGCGCGGCGCAGGAGAGGTCGGAGACCTCGGCGAGGATGTTGAGGCCCGCGACGTCGGCGGCGTCGTAGAGGGCGTATCGTTGGGTCTGGCCAAAGTACGCGGGGATGGCGACGACGGCATCCTGGTTTCATAACGGGAAGAGAGGGGACGCGTTCGGTCAGTCAGACGACGATCTTGGAAAAACGTTGGGAAAAGCGGCACGGCCGCGGCCTCTGCCCCGTCGGTTCGCGATGAAGATCGGGCTCGACAGCTGTGCGCGCACCTTGATCTGGCCCTTGCCCATGCCCTCGCCGATCTTCATGGCGTACTGCATGATCATGGCGACGAGCTCCTCGACGGCGTATTCGTCGCCCGTCTCGGAGACGATGCGCGCGGTGCCTCGCGCGGCGTCTCTGACAACCTTGTACGGAAGCCTGTACTTGGCGAGGTAATCGGCGAAGGAGTCCACGGACGTATCCTTGCCGAGCAGGTCCCGTAGCCTGGTGAAGACGCGCTCGGGGTACCTCGCGTTGTAGTTCATGGCCTCCTCGGCGAGCCATCGA
>Ga0209631_10006087_pt1 | contig 12521 bp, 5 predicted proteins | sample COG_08_FD_184752 | JGI IMG/M metagenome (GOLD analysis project Ga0209631, IMG submission 184752) | Pelagic Microbial community sample from North Sea - COGITO 998_met_08 (SPAdes) (version 2) | ecosystem: Environmental > Aquatic > Marine > Neritic zone/Coastal water | place: Helgoland, sampling... | reverse complement strand
CATCACCTTCGTGCTGCTCAGGGCGCGACGCGTGAGCGGGTCCTTGGCCCCGTTGCGCTCAAAGTGCGACAGAATGGCGCTCCTCTCGTACGTGTGCCCAGAGTCGACCACCATCACTGGGTCGCGGAACACCGCTCGCGTGATGGGGCACATGAGCAGCTCGGGCTCGGCGTCGAGATCTGCGTCCGGGGCGTCGTGCAGGTCGCCCCGTGCGCCCGCGGATCGCCGGGTTCGCACGCCGGAGTTCGTGTTTCCGGAGGACGTCTCCGGCACGGCGGACGTCTTGCGCCGCTTTGAGGGCGCCATTGAACGAACGCCCGGGATCGCCGCGAGCCCCGCGCTCGGCCACTCTGAGGACTTTCGCAATTCGGGAGTCAGGCTGGCTCGGGCTCGCGATATCGTATCCGAGTCGTATCTAACACGATCACCACACACACCGGGGCGCATCGGTTCCGTCATGTCGTGTCCGGTCGCCTCAATCGTCGCACCGGCTCGACTGGTGCACCGGTCGAAGCCGGCGCAGCGACGCCCGCCGGTCGGACCCGTGCGCGTGCGCGCCGGTGGAGACGAGTCGGGCGGTCCGGGCGGATTCTTTCGGAAACTCTTTACCGGTGAGCTCGGTGTTAGCGCGCCAGCAGGCTTCCCCGGCGCGTCGTTCACGGGTCAGGAGAGCAAAGAGTGCTCGATGCTGCGGCAAAAGGTCCTGCAAGGTACCGTGCTCGCGAACCGGAAGCTTATATTGGCGTTCGATGCCGACAAGGACGGGTGGAACGCGGGAGCCTTCCATGCCAAGCTGGACAACCAGGGCCCTGCGATTTTAATAGCCAAGACGAAGAAGGGAGGGTACTTTGGGGCGTTCAATCCGCTGGGTTGGGCATCGCGGGAGGACTACCGGGATGCGTTTAACGCGTTCCTGGTCAAGTGGCCCAAGAAGAACTCAACAGAAGGGGAGCCGTTCATACTCGAGAAGGTGGGCGGGAGTGGAGCGGCAATCTTCGATTTCGGCGCCGAGGGGCCCATCTTCGGTGCCGACGCGTTGAAGATTCCGTTGGGCAGGGCGCCGTCGATGGGGTCATCGTACGCGGCGATAGGTGGCTCATCGCTGTTTGGCGGGGGTAAGGAGATTAAGTCGGCAAAGTCGAGGCTGGGGTCGGCATATGCGTCACCGCCCGATGATACTTATTCGTTGTTCGGACCGGGCGAGAAGTTCGAGGCAAAGCTCGTTGAGTTGCGCGTTTACACGGGGGAGGGCTTAGACGGTTTCTACGCTTAGACGGTCACCAGCATAGACGGTCACTTAGCTAGTCTAGTCACCTCCACCCGAGGCGTGAAGCGAAGTGGGAAAAGAGTCGCGGGTCACCAGCGGCCATCACTCCTTCAACGTTACCCGGGGAGGTACGCACTTCGCTCGAGTAGTCGTACGATTGCCCATCGGTTCCGTTGACGAGCCATCCGTCGTGGTGAGCTCGCAGAAGCGCTTCTCCCGCGCACGTGTCCCATCGCTTAGTGCCTTTCTGCGGGAAGATCCACGCGTCCACCCTCCCGTCTAGGATCAACGCGACTTTCCCGCCCGCACCTCCAGCTCGCACAACTTCCGCGGGCGCGAGCGACTCGATGGCCTTTTCGATCGCCGGCCCGGGGTGTGACCTCGTCGTCGCGACCCTGAGGTTCATGGGATCGGCGGGGGCAAGCCTGGGGACACGCGTCGCGAGGGAGACCTTCCTTCCTGGACTGGACCAGACGCCCATGTTGTATCCGCCCCACAGCGTCCTGCCCACGCATTTGGGATCCGAACTCGGTTCGCCGTCGTGGTTGACGAAAGGCTGATGGATGACGCCGGCAGTAGGCACTCCCCCGACGGAGATTCCCATGAGAACAGTAACGCCAGACCAGTGCTCGGGACCCTCTACGTACTCTCGCGTTCCGTCCAGGGGATCGACCCAGACGCAGATGTCGTCGGAATCCGCATCCACACCGGGAGGTAAGTGAAGCTCGATTGGCTTGACGAGCTCCGCCGCCGCGTCGACGACGTCGACCGAAATAGCCTCGTCATCCTCGTCGATTGTACCATCCGCGTTGACGGATCCCGCCTCCGTGAGCGCGCCTTCGAGTGCTTCCTCTCCCAGAACATTGACCCGATCGCCAAACTTGTTTCTCAGCGTCGCGACGATGAGACGCTCCGCTCTTCGGTCCGCCTGCGTCTGAGGGTCGAGAGATTTGGCGCCGCCGCCAGATTTGTCGCTCTTGTCGCGAACTCGCCCCAAGGATCCGCCCGCCGCGACGGATCGAACGATGTCTCCAGCCTCGTCAGCGAGTGCCACGCACACACCGAGCAGCTCGGACACGAGTCGTTGCGTTGAAAGTCCTTCCGAGTCGGAATCCATCCTGCCCAAAGCCGTGTTGGCATCAGCCATCTGCCTGTGCAGATGCCACCGACTGCGCTTGTGCATGCCCTGATTGTGAGAGTCGGCGTTTTGTGCCAACGTCGCGGGCGTCACGGTTCCCCACATGGCGCCCATAGTGAACCGCGTGTAATCGATATCGTGCATCAAGAGGTGAAACTCAAGCGTATCCAAGGTGAACGTATCCGCCGCCACGACCGCCTCATGACTCCCACGCGCGCGGAGAGACCCAATCAGCTCGTCGTGGTACAACTTTATGAAACGATCCTTCTCCGCCAACACCTCCCGTGACGCGCTCGTGTAAAAGTAGTAGGCGAGATCGCGCGCCGGTGATCCTGGGCCGCACCACTGGAAATCGATCATCTTAATCCGACCCGTGCCCGCGTCCCTGATGATGTTCGCAGCCTTGAAGTCGCCATGCACCACAGTCTCGGCGCAAGAAGATGACAATCGATGGAACGCGTGAGCATCCCGCCGTAAACTTTTCCCGAGCTCGCCGCGCCTGCACGCGGCAATCAGCTCGTCGGGATCGTCGTTTTGGAAGGCATCGCACAGCGCCTGGAAGTTGCTTTCAATCTTATCCAGGTCGCCTTGGCGCTTATCCAGCGTCCAGTACCCTCCGAGGGGCCAGAACTCTTGCGGCAGAGGCGGTGAATCGGGCAGCCCCCGCCACCACCTAGCGTGGAACCTGGCCAGCATCTTGAGAGCGTCCGTCGCGTCGACTGCGTTCATGCCGAGTGTGCGACTCGGTATCGAGTTTCCGAGGTCCTGAGCGACGATGGTGAACATGTTCCCCGATCCCTCCCCGTCGGCAAGGAGTACGCCGGGAACGTCCTCTCCTCCACCCGTGGCGACCTCATCCCCGAAGTTTTCGATACATCTTCCGGTCTCATCGACGCGCGGGCTCAACGCATAGAACGCACACTCACACGCGTACGATCGCCGCGTCCGCTCTCTATGCTCGTCGTCACGATACACCACCTTGGAGATGTCCACGTGCTTGAATACGAACGAGGCGGCTTCGTCGTCTCGTCGGAGCTTAACGGGAACAACGAACGCATTCGCTTGTTGAATCAGCCTCGACGTATCCACCGCGATGTCCTTCGCGTCGACAGTCTGGAGCTTCGACGCGAGGGTCTCAGCCACAAAGCCGCCAAGAGCATGCATGGTCTCCTCGTCGGACCCGGCCGCGTGCTCCGGGGGCATATCGTTGTGGCGTTCGTTCCGTCGCGTTGTCACTCGTACCCTAACAAGGGCGGTTTTGCTTCGAGCCCGAGATGGCGAATCCTGCGATGGCCCGCGGCGAGCGTTTTTCTGAGGAAGGATCCGGTCTCTCCCGCCACACTACGATACCGCGCGGCAGCTGACGCCGCACGCTGCTGGACCTCGCATCAACATCAGGGCGCAGGCATTCACCGCGATGGCCCGAGAAGCCTTCGCTTCGGGTGCGAGGGCGATGGGTCCAGACCCCAACGACCCGTTCGAGATACTCGGCATCGGGCGAGGATCCCGAAAGATGGCGCCCGAAGATCTGCGAGCCGCGTTCCGACAGCGCGCGAAGGAGGCGCATCCGGACAAGGGTGGCGACGCGAATTCGTTCCATAGGCTCAAGAAAGCGCTCGATGACGCCCTCGCGGAGCTGAGCGCGACGGTGAGCGCCAAAGGGTCAGCCCCGCAGTACGACTGGCGCCGAGGTAAGACTCAAAACGCCCGTCCGCCTCCCACTAGAGAGAGACCACCGGTACAGCGTGAACAACCCGCCGCACCCGTCCCGTCGCGAGACGAAACTCCGGTGGATGCGCGGCAACCTCGGCATCGCTCCGAAATTCCAAATCCGCGCCTGGTGCTCTCCGGAGGCCAGAAGGACGGCGCGTCGTGTCCCGTCATCTCGGTTGCGACATCGCCGGGTGGCGCGTTGGTCGCCACCGCGTCTCTCGGTGGCGGCGTGCGGCTGTTCGACTCGCGTACGGGGATGATGCTGGGTGCGTACACGCGTGACGAGGCAGGCGGCTCGTCATCGGAAGGAAGGAAGAAAGTACGCGGCGCCATCGGGGTCTGGTTCGGACCGTGCGGGATGCCACTCATCGCCGCGTTTGGCGACGGGTCCCTCGTCGCGTGGAGAATCAACTGCGACGAATCGAGGTCTCTCGACGCCCCGCTACACCTCGTCGGACACACGCACCGGGTCACCGCCGCGTGCTTCGCGGACTCGAACGTTCTGTGCACCGCGTCAGCGGACTCCACCGCGCGGGTCTGGGACCTGGCTGAGATGTGGAACTCGGGAGACCAGCCAGTGACCAGCGTCGAACTCAGCGGCCACGACGCGCCTCTGACGTGTTGCGCCGTATCCAGCGGAGACGACGGCTGCGAAAAGCTTCTGGCGACGTGCGACACGCGCGGTACATTCTGCGTGTGGTCCATGGCGCCCGGTTTCAAGAAGCTATACCGCGTCCGATGGAACGGTGGCGGCGGCCAAAACACGGACGGATTCGATGACGGCATCGTTAAGTGCCTGTGGATGCCCAGCGATTCCGACGGCGAATATTTGGCGACGGCGCACGTCATGCCAGAGCGGGACACCAGTAGGGTTCTGGTGTGGCGCGTTCCCCCGCTGGAACTCAGAGGACGCAAAGACGGAGATATCAAGGCGTACACGAGGGAACTTCCCGGAAATGGAAGCTCTTTCGTCGGCAGAATCACGGACATGGTCTTAGCCGCCACGCCGCCAAAGTCGCCGAATTCGCCTCTCGCTTCGTCGTCGGCTTCATCTTCATCCGATTCCGACGACGACGGTTTCCTCGACGACGGTGTCCTCGTCCTGAGCGGATCGGGCGGTTGGATCAAAGGCGCGACGTGCATGGACGGTAAGAAGATGTCGTCGTTGTGGACCCTCACCGACGAGCACTCGACGCGTGGGTCGATGCACGCGGTCCACCGGGTCGCGGCGTCACCATCCGGCGGTTTGTTCGCATCCGGAGGAGAGGACGGCACGGTGCGTGTCTGGGAAACTGAGGATGCCACGTCAGTGCAAACGTTCGGACACATCTCGGAAGGAAGAGGGAGGGTATGGTCGCTGGCATGGAGCGAGGACGAATCGTTCTTGGTCGTCGGCTACGCAGGCGGAACCGCGGCTGTGTGGAGCGTGAAACCCTGAAACGACGTCCTCGAGGTCTTTTGCTCGCATTCTTTCTTGCGTCATTCCGGGCTACCACTCTTATAGACTACTAAACCAATCCCTCATAATATCACATGATATCGGCCATCTTGGTGTACACGAAGATCTGGTCGCTGTTTTCACCCACCCGCACGATCCGCACGGCGTCGTCCACGAACGAGACGACCGCCTCCGCCTCCACAGCGCCGCCCGCCACCGAGCTCATCAGCTCGGAGGTTGGCACCACGATCTGGTCCAGGATGGCGCCGCCCACGTTGCTGTTCCGAACGCGGGTCGTCCTCGGGGTGACCACGAGGGTATCTCCGGCACCGCCCGGCTTGACGGTGATGTTGGCGGTTGAGACCACCACGCCGCTGACGCCGGATGCCATCGCGAAGAACGGGTCGAAGATTTTCATCTCCACCTCGCTCACCATCTCCTCGCTCTCGAGGCTGATCGTCTGGGAGATGACACCGAAGGGTCCACGCGTACCCGCGACGGGCAGACCCGCGGTGAACTTGAACAGCTGCGACGCGAGATCCTCACCGCCCGGGAGCATCTTTTGGAACCCCCAGAAGAACGGCGACGACCTGAACGCCTCGACGGATGCGTACACCAGCGCCCACTCGCCGTCGATGTTCCTCGCGGGCTCCTCGGTGGGGTTCATGAACTCGAGCTCGGTGATGATATCCTCCATGGTCGCCTTGGCATCGCGGCTCGCCTGCTGGCCACGGCTGGAAGCCGCGGCGAGGCCGAGAAGCTTGCGGATGAGCCTCGATCGCTCCTCGGCGTCGGGATCTTCCTCGGGTTCCTCCTCGGGGGCGGGAGGGGGCGGCGCGGGAGCCTCAGCCTTCGGCTCCTCCTTCTTTGGGGACGTAGCCTCGGGCTGTATGGACGCCGCCTCGGGCTCGGAAACCACCTTCTTTGGGGTGTCCTTCATGAGGTCCTCCTTGGTGAACGTCATGGGCTCAGCGCTCGAGCCGTCGTTCTCGTCCACGCTGAGCGCGCGAGGCGTCACGAGCGAAGCCGAGCGAGCGGATCGGGGCTTGGCGGCGATGGTCGGCGCGATCGCCGCTCGCCGGGTGGAGAGCGGGACGCGGGAGGACGCGTTGGGACGCACATGCGCGCGGGTGGACGCGACGAGCGCCATGCCTGGAGGAGGACGCGTGTCTTGTTCTGTGGCCGAGTTCTGTGAGCCACCAGATCGAGCGTCAAGATCTCGCGCGCCAAGCTCGCGCCGGTTGAGAGCCCGATTTCGGCTCCCTCCTCACGCGGGTGCCCAAAACCCAGATCTCGGGGGTAACATCGCCATAGCGGATACGCCAAAAGAGCGTGGATCATGAAGCTCGTGGTGGCGACGCAGGATGACCAGATCGTGAACGTGGAGGTGGACCCCGGCACGGAGGTCGAGAACCTCAAGGCGATCCTCCAGGCGGAGACGGACATACCGACGGACGACCAGGTCCTCATGGCGAGTGGGAAAATCATCCAATCCGGGACGCTCTCGGGCAACGGGGTCGGCGACAACGACGTCGTCATGCTCATGAGGAAGCCGCCCGGTGCGGGAGCCGGTGCGGGTGCAGCCGTTTCAGGTGCGAGTAACCCGACCGCGGTGGACCCGAGCGACGGTTCCGCGGTGAACCCGGTGGAGTACATCAGGTACCTCAAAGGAGATCCCGCGCAGCTCGCGCAGATCGCCCGCGTGCTTCCGGAGTTGCACAGCGCGGTCATGAGCGAGAACCAAGCGGAGTTCCAGAAGATCCTGCGCGCTCTTCATCAGAGTAAACTGAAAGAAGAGGCGAGGAAGAAAGCGGAGATTGACCTGCTCAACGCGGACCCTTTCGACATGGAGGCTCAAGCGAAGATCCAGGCGATGATTGACCAGAGCAACGTCAACGAAAACTACGAACAGGCGATGGAGAACACCCCGGAGGCGTTCGGCAGCGTGATCATGCTGTACGTGGACATGGAGGTGAACGGCCACCCCCTCAAGGCTTTCGTCGACAGCGGGGCGCAGATGACGATCATGTCCCTCGGGTGCGCGCAGCGTCTGGGTTTGGAGCGACTCATCGACTCGAGGTGGCAAGGAGTGGCGAAGGGCGTGGGCACGCAGAAGATCATCGGCCGCGTGCACCAGGCGCCCATCAAGGTGGGAAACAAACACCTCGCGTGTGCCATCACCGTGCTGGAGAAGGAGCAGGACATGGACTTTTTGCTCGGCCTGGACATGCTCAAGAGGCACCAGTGCTGCATCGACCTGGAAAAGAACGAGCTACGCATCGGCTCCGCGGAGGTTGCGTTGCCTTTCCTGGGCGAGGCTGACCTCCCCGCGTCCGCCAGGCCCCAGAACTTCGAGGAGCAGCCGGCCACTCCCGCGCCCGCCGCCGACTCCGGTGCCGGCGCCGCCCCCGCGGCGGCGGCTGGAGGTGACGACGCGAAGATTGCCAAACTGATGGAGCTCGGTTTCGCGAAGGAGCAGTGCGAGCAGGCGCTTGGTGCGGCGGGGGGTAACGAGGAGCACGCCGCGGCTATTCTGTTCGGGGGTTGACGACGAGAATCCGCGATTACTTACGGCAATGTAGAAACAATCCGTGTACCTCTTAATAAATGTTACGTTGCCCAACAATCGTGACTCTCATGTTGCCCGTAGATGAGACACCACTTACCGTTGCGCGTCTTCAGTCTGCCCCGGGGCTAGCTCGACGTCGTCGCCACTCGCCCCTCCGGGCGGGACGAACGCCTGCGCGGTGAGCTTGAGCTTGGACACAGCCGCGGCTGCCGCCTCCGCGAGTCCCTTCCCGCGTCCCATGGCGAATCCCTTGGTCCCGTCGGGTCCCTTGGCGTCGACGAACCTGGCGGGCGCGGCGAACTTGGTCCCCGCGGGTCGTTCGCCGTCGGAATCCGTGTTACCTGAATTGTGGAGGTTGGTGGAGCTCCCACCAGGAGTCAGGTTGGTGTTGATGAACTTGGGGCGTTCGGGCTTGGGCGCTTCTTTGGTTCGGATAACCTTGCGCGCGGCGGGTTCCTTGGACGACGCCCCTGGTGCGGGCAGGGAGACGGAATACGTCACCTCGTCACCCTCGGCGAGCGTGACGTTGCCCTCAACTTCGGAGCCGTGGAAGAACACGCGCATGACGCCGCGCTTAGCGGCGTCTTTGCGGGACCTCTTCTCCGTGCCCTCCGACGGACCCCTGAGCTGGACGAGCTTGATCCTACCGTCGCCGCCCGTGCCAACGTCGGAGAGGGTGGAGTGAACCCCGGTGACCTCGATGTACTCCTCCGGTCGCTCCTCGGGCTCCTCGTCGGATTCCGAGTCGTCACCCTGATCCACCCGGTTGACGGCGTCGGGGTCGTCGTGCTCGAGGAACCCGTACGATCCCTGCGACTTGACCGCCGCCACCACACCCTTGAACCTGACCACGGTAACCTCCGTCGCGGACCGTACGTTGGACCGCTTGTCCGTCCTGATCTTGAACGTGATCATGTCGCCCGGTCGCGGGTTGCTCTTAGCATCCTTAAGGCCGCGGCGGTCGTACCTGAGAGCGACTTTACGCTTAGCCGCCGGCTTGACCGCGTCCCCATCCTTCTCCTCACCCTCCTTCTCCTCGGTTACCACCTCTTCGGCAGTTTCGTCCTTACCGTCCTTACCGTCCTTCTTGTCCGCTGCTTTGGCTTGGTGCGGGGGGAAGTCTGTGTCGTCGTCACCAACCTCAAACTCCAACGTGCCGGTGGGCTGCGCGGATCCGCTCTTCTCGTACGACCCTGAGCGGTGACCGAACATGAGCTTATCCCGGCACCAACCCTTGCGTTCAACCTCGGAGACGATCTCGAACACCGCGCTGCCCTTGGGGGCGGGGCTGACCTTCACCGCGAACGTCTGGCGTTCGTTCCTGCCCCCGCCCCGGCCGCCCCGGCCGCCCCCGCCGGACTCCCCTTCCTTGACCATGAACCGAACCTCCTGCCCGACGCTCACCGCGTCCTCGCCCCCTTTGACCTCCGTGAAGTGGAAGAACAAGTCCTGGGTGCGATCGCAGCACTTGATGAACCCGAAGGAAGCCTTCATGATGACCACGACGCCGTATTCGAACCCGTCGTCCGCGCCGGCGTCACCCTGAACTCCACCCTTCTTGCCCCACCGACCGTCGCCGTCGCTCGGGTTGGTTTTGGCGTTGACGGCGGCGATGGCTTCGCGCTCCTCGCGCTCCACCGCCCTGGCGCGGTCCTCCGCCTCCCTCGTGGCGCCCACGTCCGTCGCGGTGGGCTTACCCGACCTACCGTCGTTCCCGTCGCGGAACCAAACCGCGTCGCCGACCCGGAGGTCGTCCTCGCGGGTCGCCCTGTCCAGGTTGGTGTAGTGGAAGAAGAGGCTCGGGGGTCTCCTGCCGCCGGACTCGTCCCCGGACTTGATCGCCTCGAGCCTCGCGCCAATCTTACGGATGAAACCGTACGACTGCGTGAGCTTCTCGACGCGACCGAGCTCGCGACCCTCCGAGTCGGTGACGGCGAACGAAGCGGCGTCGCCCTTCTTGTCGTTCTTGTCGGCGTCTTTTTGTTCCTGGCGCTGGGAGAGCTTGATGCGGTCGGGCCTGCGCCTGCCGTCGAACCTGTTCTCGATGACGTCGAACACGACGGTATCGCCAGGTTTGAGTTTGGGGCACGAGTCGTCCAGGTCCGCACCCTCGAACTCGATGCTCTTCTCCCTCGGCGTCTCACCCGACTTGGAATTCCCGTCTTTTGCGTCGGCGACTGGCGCGGCGGGTGCGCCGCCGAGCGCGGGGAACTCGTCGTCGTTGACAACCTTCGTTCCCCCCGGGGCGTCACCGGGGCTCTGCGGGTACATGAACGAGATCCTCCCGCCGTACGAGTCCATCTTGGTCCGGCCCCGCAGACCCCGTCGCACCGTACCCACCAGACTCGCGTCGACCACGACGGGTCTGCGATCCTCCTCGGACAGCCTCTGCACGTTGAGCGCGTTGGCTTTGCCGTCTTTATCCCTCGGCGCCGCCCCCGGGACCGCCTCGCGCACCACGAACTTGACCTCGTCGTTCACGCGCAGGTCGTCGATGCCGTTCCGCTCCATCACCTCGGAGGCGTGGAAGAACAGATCGGGCCCGTTCCTGCTGAGCAGACGGACGAAGCCGAACGAGTCCCTGACCGTCTTGACCACGCCAAACTCGAAGCCGTCGCGGGTACCTTTGTCTGCTGGGGAGCGCGACCTGGGCGCGGGAGCGGGGCGGGGGACCCTGGCGCCACCGCCCATCGAGCCGCGGTCGTAGTCCGGGTCGTCCCGGTCGTCCCTCCTCCCAGATCCGCGATCCGACTGGTGCCGCCTCCCTTGCTGCCCGCCGCCGTGCGAGCGATCGGGCGGGGGCGCGCGACCGGGATCGTGGCGCGCGTAACTCGGAGCGGGGCTGTTTCGTCCCGGGTCGCTCATGGTGTTGTGGATTAAAAAGTTGGGTAAATCGCGGCGTCGTTCAGCCTTGGTGCTGCACGAGAGGCGCGCGACGTGGTGTGACGATCGGGACTCGCGAGGTGTCGGCGACTTTGACATCTTCTCTGCCATCCGTGGTCTCGGTCATCACAAGCAAACAGTTATAGGAAATGACGTGTTTGTGGTTGAAATCTTGTGTTTGTGCACCTTTTGTATCATAACTGTTTGCATGTGCAAAATCACCGGGAATCGGCACAGAAAACCAAAAAGTCCTGCGACAGATATCTTTCCCCTCGTCCGTCATACGCGAGTCCCGAAACTTTTGGCTTTTTCCCGTCATCGGATACGTCCGAGAAGCGCGCGCCCTCGGCCGACATAACGCGCGCACGAACCGATACGTCGGTAAGTGCCCATCAGTGACTCGTTCGCGTCCGGTCCATCACCGTCGCGTCGATATACGATCGTCGAAGACGTTCGCGCGTGTGACTTTACGGAACCACATCTTTCGCGGCACCTGAAACGATGACCACCGTCGTCGGCAGGCTCGTGCAGCTCGGCGTGAGCGGCGAGGTCGATCGCGCCTTCGACGTCGCCGATAAGGAGCTCACCATCGGCAGGCAGGTTGGCTGCGATGTGCACCTCAAGTACGCCGCCATCTCCAGGCGTCACGCCACCCTCGCGGTTCAGAGCGGAGGCTCGGTGCGTGCCCCCGTCCCCACGACTCACCCATCGCCAACAAAAAAAACGTCCCCCTCGCTTGATGGACCCCACGACTCACCCGCCTCGACCCCTTCCCAACCCACAGGCCTTACTCAAGAACATGAGCAAGACCAACCCGGTGATGCTCAACGGCGTCAACGTCTCCGAGGACGGCTCCGAGCTCAAGCACGGCGACGAGGTCGTGTTCCCCCAGGGCGAATCCGAGCGCCTCGTGTTCCGATACGAGCTCGTCGACGCCGACACGGGCGAGGTGCTCGGCGCGGTCAAGTCCTTCGGGTCGCCCAGCCCCGCCAAGTCCCCGGCCAAGTCTCCACTCGGCGAGCGCAACGGTGAGGCCATGGAGGCCAAGTCCCCCGCCAAGCCCGCGAGCGCCAAGAAGGCAACCCCCGCCAAGTCCCCCGCCAAATCCCCCGCCAAGTCCCCGATGAAGGCTCCCACGCCCAAGTCCGCGGCCAAGTCCCCCAAGGCTCCCACCCCAAAGTCCGCGGCCAAGTCCCCGGCCAAGGCTAAGACTCCCACGGGACCCACGCCCCACACCAAGGCGGCCAGGGAACTCGTCGCCACCGCGGTGGACAACCTCGTCAACGCGGAGACCAAGTCCCCCGCCAAATCTCCGGCCAAGTCCCCCAAGAAGTCCCCGATGAAGGCCCTGACGCCCAAGTCGGCGGCCAAGTCCCCGGTGAAGGCCCCAACGCCCAAGTCGGCGGCCAAGTCCCCAAAGTCGGCGGCCAAGTCCCCCAAGTCGGCGGCCAAGTCCCCCAAGTCGGTTGAGCCCACTCCCCACACCAAGGCGGCGCGTGAGCTCGTCGAGGCG
>Ga0209631_10006081_pt1 | contig 12529 bp, 5 predicted proteins | sample COG_08_FD_184752 | JGI IMG/M metagenome (GOLD analysis project Ga0209631, IMG submission 184752) | Pelagic Microbial community sample from North Sea - COGITO 998_met_08 (SPAdes) (version 2) | ecosystem: Environmental > Aquatic > Marine > Neritic zone/Coastal water | place: Helgoland, sampling... | reverse complement strand
GATTCCTCAGCCTAGTACTAATCCTGCGCAGCCATGCTTAAGTTCGATGTTCTAATGGGTATCGCTGTTCTCAGGGCGCTATGAGCGGAAGATATCAGGGAAAGGGGCTCTTCCGTATATATACCTGAGTTTGCAAGTCGTTTCGGGGCTTATGGGTCAAAAAAATCGAGTTTTTGGCAAAGAATGAGTCAAGAAAATGCATCGAGAAGGCACTTTTCAATTGAAAATTGCGCATTGAGAGCATTCCCAGGGGCACCCAACCGGCAGGATGCCCGCCGGCGGCACCGCCACCCGCCCCCCAAGACCCTCGGGGTACGTCCAGTCGTGGCTGGCGAAGGGCTCCTCAGCAGGTGACGGCAAGAAAGGGGATCCTTCCGCGTCCCACTCCGCGGAGACGGTGGAGCATCTCGAGCGGGACCTCTTGGACCTGAACGATGCGGAGGTGGCGCCCAAGAACGCCGGCAAAGACCTGGCGCAGAGGGTACTGCCCCGGCTGTGCGCGCACGGTGTTCCAGGCCCGAACTCACTCGAGGTCCTGACGCGGATGCTCGCGGACGGAGCGTGCCCCGAGCGGTTCGCGCTCAGGTACGCGTACTACCTGATACATCGGATACTGGAGCACTACGGCCGAACCGGGTTGGCGACGAACGAGGCTGTCAAGGCGGCGACGAGCCAGTGCATCAAGACTTTGGGTGAGGAGGCTAAGAGCCGCGCGGGGGTTAGGCGGATGCTGGCGACCAGGGCACTCGTCGCGGCGGCCAGGTCTGGGGTTCCCGAGGCGGCGGGCGCGTTGCACCAGGGCACGGTGGGCGCGGTGGAGTCGCTGAACGCGGGTGAGAACCCGAGGGGCAAGTCCAGCATGTTCGATTCGAAGACGGGCAAGACGGAGGGCGGCGACGCGGCGCACACGGACGCCGCGGCGAGGGCGGCGCTCGGGGCGCGGCGGAGGTTCATCGCGGGGTCGGAGGAGGGCGACAAGAAGGCGGACTCGGCCATCCCGGGTCCAAACGCCCTCGCAGCCGCCGTCAGGTCGCCGGACCACGTCGCCGCGAGGCACGCGCTCTCCCTGGCGCTCGCCGCGGCGAAAGGGCCAAAGTACAAGGAGCTCGCGAGTGCGCTCGAGCCCGTCATCGGGGCCGTGGCCAAGCGCATGGAGGCGAAAGCGGCGAACCTGGAGGCTGTCGCCGCGGCTGGCGACTCCAAGGAGGCCAAGGCTATGGCCCGCAAGGGGGAGGGGAAACAAAAGGGTGAACCCAACCTGGAGGACCCGGGGGCGGAGCCGTTACTGCTCCGTCTGTGCGGTGCTCTCAGAGCGAGGCTCCTGGGCGCGGCGGAGAGGGGCGGCGGCGCGCATAACTGCGCGTGGGCTTGCGAGAAAGTTTTGGCGGCGGAGCTGAAAACGTACGGCGGAGCCGCCGCGGGCTCGGAGTCGTCCCCACGCGTCGCCATGGCGGCCTGTGCCGGGCTCTTCGGCATGGACGCACCATCCGGCGCGGACGGCGCGAAGGCTCGAGCCGCGACGTGGCGGGCTATCGTCAGGGGAGGCGGGGAGGGTGGCGAGCCGAGGCTGCTCGCGAACGCGGCGGCGCGGATGAAAACGGTCTTACTCGACCCGGACTCTGGCCCCGTGGCTCGGAGCGCGGCGTGCAGGGCCGTATCGGCACTCGGGGAGGCGCGCGTCGCGGCGAGGGCCGTATCGGGCCGGGACCGCGCGGGGCAGGATGGGTCCCTGGCGTCCTTAGCGGCGGCGCTGAAGGTGGCGGCTGGGGCGCAAAATCCACCCGGCGTCCGCGTCGAGGCGTTGCGGGCGCTGCTTTGGCTTCAGACCCCGGACTTCCTCACGGAGACCACATCGATCGTGGCGGAACACCTGGCGCACGGTATGCGGTACGATGACGGCATCACGGATGAATCCTTCGTCGGAAATACGTCCGGGTCCCGGCCCGGTGGAAAGTCCCTTGAAGGTCCATTCGACGCGCGCAACCGTCTTCTCACCGCCGCCGCGCAACGCTGCGCCCTGGGATGCGCCGGCGAAGATGAAGACGACCAGGACGCGTGGCTGACCCTCACCGCCGACACCGTCACCGCCATCGTCGGTTCGAACGCGCGGCAGTGCGCCGCGGAACCGACGCTGGACGCGTTGAGGGCGGCGCAGAGGGGCGCGCCCAAACGGTCAAAGCCGGCGGTGTCGTCGCTGGCGGCCAACCTCGCCGCGATCGCCCGCGCCCAGGACGCGCCCACGCTGGAGGCTGCGCTGACGTGGCACCTCGGTGAGAACGCCAACTACTGCGCGGGGGAGTACGCGTGGGTCGCCGACACGGACGGCGCGGTCATCGCCGCCGTCAACGCGATGGACCCGGATGAAGCGCCGGCCCCCGGGGCTTCGTGCGCCGCCGCCGCGAGGAACCCGTCCCTCGCCTCCTCCATATCCACGCTGCAGCGGATACTGATGACCTCGCCGGACTGGCCCACACGAGCCGCCGCGGTGCAGGCGCTGACGACGGTGTCGGTGCGATCCGGCGAACCGTTCCGGCTGCAGTGCTACGCGGCGCTCAGGGGTTTACAGAGGGTGGCGTCGGCGGACCCGACCGCGGCGGCGGGTCCCCCCGCGCTGGCGCACGAGATCGACGCCGCGGTGACGATGCTCGACCACGCGTACAGGGCGAAGGAACGGTTCGCGGCGATGCTGGCCGATTGTGGATCGGATCCGCTCGGATGGAGCCCCGGTGTGCTCGCCGAGGTGACGGGTCGGAGCGAGGTGGTGACGGAGATGGCGAGCAGGATCTGTTTCCTCCCGAGGAGTAAGTACCTGCCCCTGGGTCCTTCCTCGGCGCCGTTCATCGACCGGTTCAAGGAGATGCAGGGCGCGGATAGGGTGGGCGACGCGGCGGTCGCGGCGGCCAAGCTCATGGGTCAGGAAGCGGAGAAGGCTGCGGCGCAGAGGCGTCGGAGGGTGAATCTCGGCGCCGGCGTCGCCAACGCGTCTCGTCGGAAGGGTTTCGTCGCCAAGGAGAGGCGGCAGAATACGCATTCGCATGAACTGGCGCCGGCGCAGGGAACGGGTGGCCTGGATCACGGCCTCGACGGGCTGCTAATGTGAGAGTCGGACTAATGAACTACGATGGCTATCATTATTTGGTGACGGGGTTCGATCGCTACTCCTTCCTCGCGCCTCGACTCGCGTATCGCACCCCGCCCACGAACCCCTCCGACTTGTTCGGTCCCTCTCTCCTCTCCGTCTTATTCCCCTTCACGTCGCCCTTCTTATCACTGAACCCCAGCTCTTCCAGCGGCTGCTCCGCCATCAACTCGCGCTCCATCCTGCACTTGAGGTAATCTGCGCTGAGCTGCCTGCACGCCGACGCTTCCTCGCCGTGCCTTTTGAGGCAGCCGAGGTAGGCCTTCATGCCCTTCTTGCACTCGCCGAAGTGATCGAGCGGGAACACACCCTTCTCTGGGGCCAGCGGAGAGCCGCTCCCACGCATCGGAGTGGCCATCTCGGCTCACACGTGCCCGTGGGTCTGGTCGTCGGAACCTTCGAGCCGCGTGTCTTCGAGCACACGCGAGGATGACGAGGCGATAACTTTTAAAAAGACGGTCATAAAGGTAGGAGGCGAGGAGACGGAGACCCGGGAGCGTAGCCGAGCGCCGGGCGAGCACCGATGGCCCCGACGGACGATGGTCGCGGTGGCAACTGCTCCGCATGCGACCAGCCGGGGCCGTGCGAGGACCAGGGCCTGTGCCTGGACCCCACGGTCATTCGCCTGAACCCGCATGAAAACGCGGGGGCGAGATCTGACGCGGTTACCGACGACGACGACCTGTACGACCTGTCCGAGCCCGGGCCGGCCGCGCAGGCGGTGGGGGATGACGATGATCTGTACGATCTGTCGGATCCCGCGGATGGCTCGAGCGTGGTCGCCAGCAGTCCGACGCCCACGGACGCGTACCTCATCGAGGGTCAGCTGGTGGTCAGGTCCGAGGACGGGACCTGGCGGCCCATCTCCATGCCCGCGCACAGGAGCGACAGCGCCAACTCGTTCCACGAGCTGACCGCGGAAGAGCTGGAGGCGATGCAGATCCCGTCCGACCCGGAGGAGGCCAGGGCGTACCTGCTCAGGCAGCGCGTGGACACCATACCCCACGGCAACCACGTCGACTTTGTGGTTGGCGACAGGCTCATCCACGTCGTCACCGGGGGCGAGGAGGACTGCGGGTATGATTGCGCCGATGAGTGCAAGCGCACGTGCAACGACACGGACCATCACCACGGCTGCGCTCCGGGTGTCGTGGACCACGGCGCGGTGAACGTGGCGAGGAAACGGGCGGGAGGAGCCGACGGGGCCAAGTACATGCCGCTGGTGCAAAAAACTCTCCACGACGACGGGGACTACTCCACCTCGGGGTCCAAGATCGACATGACGTCCCCCGAGGCGATCGTGCTCGCGGTGGATTCGGAGCACCTGGGAGGTACAGAGCCGTCGACGCACACCAGGCTCAAGGTTCAGGGCATATGCTGCCCCAGCGAGGTGCCGCTGATCCACTCCATCCTGGACAAGAAGCCGGGCATTCGAGGGGTGAAGGTCATCGTCCCGACGAAGACCGTGTTGGTGGAGCACGCCGCCAAGGCTGCGCCCGCGGACTCCATCGTCGACGCCCTCAACGCGGCGCGGCTGCAGGCGTCCCTCGCATCGGCCGGGGGCGACTCGTCCAACGTAAACGGCGCGGACGCCTCCGACCTTGGCCGGTGCTGCGGGCCCGGGTCCACGCCCCCGACGCCGATCCTGGTGGCGTGCGTGTTCCTGGCCGTGTCCCTGCTGCACTACATCGGCGGTGACTTTGAGCACCTTCGATGGGTGGCGCTGGGTGCGGTGGTGGTGGGTATACCCCCCATCGCGCGCAAGGCGTTTGGCTCGCTCCGCAACGGCGTCGTGGACATCAACACGCTGATGACGGTGGCGGTGGCGGGGGCGTGCGCGCTGCAGGACTTTGGCGAGGCTGCCGCGGTCGTGGCGCTGTTTGGCGTGAGCGAGTGGCTCGAGGATCGCGCCATGGGCCGGGCATCGTCGGCCATGGGTGCGGTGCTCGCGCTGAGGCCGGAGAAGGCGAGGAGGCTCGCGTCCCCGGAGAAGGAGGTTCCCGTCGAGGACATCGCGGTCGGCGAGGTTGTCCTGGTCAAGCCGGGAGATAAGGTACCCCTCGACGGCATCGTCGTCGAAGGGTCCTCCGCGGTGGATGAGGCGGCCCTCACCGGCGAGAGCGTCCCGGTGACCAAATCGACGGGCAACGAGGTGTACGGCGGCACGGTGAACCAAGGCGGGACGCTGGAGGTGCGGGTGACGGCGCCGGCTGCCGACAGCGCCGTCGCCCGGCTGGTGCGACTGGTGGAGGAGGCGCAGGCGGCGCGCTCGGGGGTGGAACGCGCGGTGGAGACGTTCGCGAAGCACTACACCCCCGTCGTGGTTCTCGCCGCGCTGCTCCTGGCCACCGTCCCTTACATGGCGGGTCACACCGGGCCCAAGTACGCGTACATGGCGTGCGTGCTGCTCGTGGTGGCCTGCCCGTGCGCCCTGGTGCTTTCCACCCCCGTCGTGGCCGTGTGCGGGCTGACCCGCGCGGCGAGGCGGGGTATGCTGGTCAAGGGATCGGCGCACCTCGAGCGGCTGGGCCGGCTGAAGGAGATTTGCGTCGACAAGACGGGCACGCTCACCGAGGGGCGGTTCACCATGACGCAGGTGAAACTCGCCACCCCGAGGACCGAGGGCCAGAAACCCAGACCCGCGCTGGGAGCCGGTGCGCTGCTGCGGTGGGCGTGCGCGCTCGAGCTGCGGGCGTCGCACCCCGTCGCCGCGGCTGTCCTCGCGGGGAGCGGCGCGGCTGTACGCATCGCCGCCAAGCAGTGCAAGGTGACGGAGTTTCAGACCCTCCCGGGCGAGGGCGCCAGCGCGAAGGTTGACGGCAAGCTCGTCGAGATTGGCGGTCCCGCGCTCGCTAGGCGACGGGGTTGGGGGCTCGACGATCCCGCGCTCGCAGCCGCCGCGGCTGAGTGGGAGAAGGCTGGCGCCACCGCCCTGTGGGTCGGCGTGGAGGGTGACTGCGCCGGGGCGTTGCGGTGCGAGGATGCGCTCAGGGTCACGGCGCCCGGGGCGGTTGCGTCGCTCCGCGGGAGGGGCGCCGAGGTTGTCATGCTCACGGGAGACAACGAGGGCAGCGCACTCCTCGTCGCGCGGGCGTGCGATATCCCTCGAAGCAACGTGCTCGCGGGGATGACCCCGGCGAGGAAGATGGAGGAAGTCGTGGGTCGCGTCGCCAAGCTGGAAGCCGCGGCGGGGGGTCCCAAGTCTCTCCGCAGGCGCTTCATCGGCAGGGGTACACTCGCCATGGTCGGGGACGGCATCAACGACGCACCGGCCCTGGGGGCTGCCGACGTGGGCATCGCCATGGGAGTCGCCGGGTCCGCGGCGGCGATGGAGACTGCCGACGTGGCGCTCCTCACCAACGACCTCTCCAGGGTCGCCGAGGCCATCGCCATCGGTCACCTGTGCCTGGTCAAGATTCGTCAGAACATCGCGTTTTCAATCGTCGCCAAGGGTATCGTGCTGGTGCTCTCGCTGATGGGGTACACCGGTCTCTGGGAGGCTGTCGTCGCCGACGTTGGGACCGCGCTCGTCGTTATTCTGAACGGTATGACCGTTCTCGGCGGCGTGAAGGAGACCGAGGAGCGAGGGAACGAGGTGGAGGGCTGCGTGTCAAAGGCTTCCGAGAACGAGCACGGGGGCGTCGCTCACTCACACTCACACTCCCACGGCGCCGCAGCGGTGGTGGCGGCAGCTGCCGGGCCGTTCAGACTCAAGGGTGCGCCGGGGTGTGAAGCCAAGGCTCCATCCTGCGCGCATAAAAAGTGCTGATCCACGTAAGGGATGACTCGAGTCAGTCATCCGAAAGAAGAAAGGCTCCTCGCCAGCGCCGAGAGTATGTTGCACCGCAGCAGAGACTCGGCGCGCACGTGACGGCGCGAATCGATCAATCCACCCACGCGTGGACTCGTCGCGCCCGATGAGAGGATGCTGAATTCATTCACGATGTGTATGTAGAACGTGTAATGCGAACAACGAAGCGTTGTCATCGTCAAAAGTAACCAAAAACCTCGCTTCATTCGCAATTTTCATTCGCACTGAACAGCTGAAGGCAAACTGCCTTTTTCGAATCCTCGGACACAACGAGTCGCCCCGTCGCGGGTTTGGGACGTTTGATGCTTCAGCTCGCCATCGAGACCGTTCCGTCGGATACTAATCAATCAGCCTTCAAACCCGCGGCTCACCCGCGGCGGCTGAAGGCCACCCCGTACTTCGTCGGCAGCACCTGCTACCTGCTCGGTTCGTGCCTTTTTCTCGTGGCGGGGGTTGGCTACCAGGGTGACCTGGGGGGCAGCGACACGACCCGCCTGTGGGGCGACCTCTACACCGCCGGTAACCTCCTGTTCGTCATCGGTAGCGTGCTGTTCGTGCTGGACGGGTATCGCGCGGCGACGCGCTGAGCAGGAGAGGCCATCCGCTCGGGGATAATTAACAGGCCGAAACTAGCAAATTCAGGGACGTAACAACGATGGCTGCGCGGGACGGGTTCGATGAGGAGACCACGCTGGGCGACATTCTCAGCGCAGGTCCCCAGCCCACGATAGAGAAGGGTGTGACCAAACTCCCGACGAGAAACGCGCTCCAAAACGCGTCGACGCGCAAGGAGACCGCCCTTCGAAGGGTGCTCGCCGCGCAGACCCGAAGAGGGTACATCGCCGATCACCTGGTCCACCCCGTGTGCCACGGCGTGCTCCGCAGACACGACAGCACCGGGACGCAGCTCAAACTCGCGCTCGAGATTATCCGACGCGCGAACTGCCCCCCGGAGAGCGAACGGGCACTCGCGGACACCATACGCGCGGGGCTAGCCACGAGGCTCGTCGACTCCGCGTCTACCCACGATGACGACAGGGCGCATCCGACGACGAGGCTCGAGGCGCACCTCATGCTGCTCGCGCACGCCCCGCCCCGCCTCGCCGCGGCCATCCTGTGGGCCGACAGACGCACGCTCATCGCGTACATGGGACGGGACTCGCACACGCACGGCGTCAACCCGGGGTCACGGGCGGCGGCGGTGGCGGCGGCGGGCCGGTGCCTGTCGCGAGCCGCCGCGCTCAATTCCATCAACGCGTCCGCCCCCGCGGGTGCGGACGCGACGGGCGCGTGCGGCGAAGGTGCGCTCTTCGCGCGTGCCGTGTGGCACAAGATCTTAGGCATCGTCTCCGGCGCGAGCGGTGAGGCGGGTGTGGATCCGCGGGTCATAGCCGCCGCTTTCAACGCGTGTGCTTTGCTGTTGGGTCCGGCGTTGGACGGGTGCCATCCCACGCTCCCGAGGCTCCTCGCGGCGCACGGCCCGACGGTCGCCGACTTTGGCGAGTACAGCGGGTACGTGGGCGTGGGCGACGGCGCGGGGGGGGCTGAACGCGCCAAGAACGGGGACGGGGGCGCCGCGGGGGGCATCGCCACGTCAGCCACGGGCGACGACCCGTGGGGGGTCTCGTGCCCGCTCCTCGCGACTCTCCGGCTGGAGGCGGCGTGTCACCTCATGTCCAGGGCCGCGGGTGTGGCGGAGCGAGCGAACAGTTTGCCGCTGGAGGTGCGGGCCGTGTCCGTCGGTGCGCTCATCGCGGCGACGTGCGCGGCGCTCGAGCTTCCGCCGCCGAAGGAGAAGGATGAAAACAAAGACCCGGATGACGAAGACGAGGACGAGGACGAGGACGCGCCCACGGCGCCGGCGGCGCCACCGAGCGAGTCAGCGTTGGTCCGCCTGAGAGACGCGGGACGTACCGCGCTCCCGGACGTGTCGGGTGGTCTCGTCGACGATCTCCACGCGCTGTGGGAGATGGGATTGAGAGCCGCGCACGCGGTGGGCGAAGGGACGCTTCGGCCCACGCTCGGAGTCGGACCAAAAGAGCTCTCCTACGCCGCGGGTATCGGTCTCCTGGCACTCTCGGGTTCGCTCCCGCAGAAGGCCCAGCCGCTCGATTGGGCATCCGCCGCGTGTGATGCGCTGCTGATGGTGTACGACGCGGTGCCCGCGGTCAACGGCGACGCCGCCCTAACGGAGTTGGTCGCCGCCGAGCAGAGAGAGGCGGCTAACCCTCGGCCCAAGGGTGCGGGCGCCGTCGTGGCCGACCCGTCGTCCGTCTCGGTACTTCCCCAGGGATGCGGCGCGGGCTCCGCGGTCGCGCCCATGTCCAAGGCGTCCATCTCGTTCGCCATCGCCAACGCGCTGCCGTCGATGCCCATATCCCAGCCCCTGCAGGTGATTCGTCAGCTGGTGGCCAGGTGTCGGGAAGGACTGGCCGAGCGACCGGACCTTCGCGTCGCCGTGCTCGCCCGGGTTCTGTCCACCCACGCACGTATGCGGACCCACCCGGAGGCGATCATCGTCATGTCACCGCTCGGAGAGATCGTCGCGTCCTACCTGGACGACGACGCCGGGCCGCACAGGGCGGCGGCGGCGGCGGCGGCGGCGGTCAAGGCTGCCGAGGAGGCGGCGGCGAGTGCTAAACCCGAAAAGAGTGGGTACTTTGGGGGTTCGAGCAGGAAACCGGTGGACGACGGCGGCGCCCTGGATGCACTGCGTGCAGAGGCGAGAAGGGCCGCCGTCGCCGCCGAGGCTGTGCGTTTCCGCGAGGAGGTTGTCGTGTGCGGCGTGGAGGCTATCCTCAGTTTGCGACCGACGGATGAGGAGGCGTCCGGGTGGTGTACCGTCGCCCTCGAAGCCGCCGCGTCGCTCCGACTGGTTCCGTTCTGGCGTTGCGGCGGTCGACGGGCCTGCGCGGATGCCGTTCTCCGTCTCATCGCGCGGCTGTGCGCGGTGAGCAAGTACCAGGCGAGCCTCAACAAGAAACCTGAGGCGGCGGGGACCCACCAGGCTGCGCTGCGCGTGCTGTCCGCGCTCGTCGAGGAGGCCACCGTGGCGTCGAAGGGTGGCCGGGGCGCCAGGCCGAGGCTCGACGACGCCACGACCGCCGCCGTGACCTGGCTCGCGGCCAGGTACCTCGACTTTCCAACCTCGGGCGTCGCCGCCATGGGCGTCCCGGGTGGACCGATGGGTAAGCTGGTGGGCGCGATGGTGTCGAAGATGTGTATGGGGGGTCTCGGCGGCGCCTCCGACGACGCCGCGAACGCGTCGGCGCAACAGTCGCTCGGCGCCATGCGCCACCCGACGGATCCGGCGCACTTCAAAAACGAGGGGGGATACGCGACGTCCCAGGCGATCGCGTCCGTGGGCGTGTCCTGCGTCGACATAATGGCGAGGAGGTGCCCGCCGCTCGCGCCTCAGCTCGGGGCGATGCTCGGCGGGGTACTGGCGGGACCCGACGGGACACCGACGCGGATGGGACACGCCGCGCACGCCCGCGCCAAGAGCCTCCACAAGAGGTTCATAAATGAGTCCGGCACAGACGGGGGTTCCAAGGATGGGGGATTCAGTTCCACGCCGATCCCGGACGCACCCCCGGACCTGTTCCCGCCCTCCGTGCCCCCACCGCCGCTGATGCTGTCTCACCTCGCGCGGCTGGAGGTTGGCACTGGGCACGCGGCGCGAGGTGACTTTGGCCGCGATAAAGCCGCCGACGACGACTGGCGCCTGGCCGCCGCCGCGTGGCGCGCCCTCCACGGCGCGTCCGCCGAGCGCGTCGGGTTCACCAACCGCGTGGACGTGCCCACGCACGTCAAGAACGAGCTGGCGTCGGCGGGGAACCGGTCCATGGGTCCACGACCGAACGTGGCATCCGTCCCCCTCACCGGCACGTCCGACCCGTGCTGGATCGAAGCGTCCCACCGGGCGCGGCCCACCGGACGGACGCTGACGGTCTCCCTGCGGTGCCGCCCCGCGCCCGCGTCCAACGCACCGAACGCACAGGGAGCCGCCGTGGCGTCACTCGCGGGGACCATGACGGTGGGGCTGCACGGTGCGGCCACGTTCGCGGACGGCGTCGGCGCCGTCGTCGCGCACCTCGGCTCCAATCACCTCAAGAGCCGGAGCGCCAGGGAAGGCGCCGGGCCCACCTACCGGGGCCGCGGGCACGCGGTGCGCACGCACGGCAGCGGGAGCGAGGAGGAGACGGTCGTGACGGCGACGCTGCGGGTGTTCAAGTTCGACAGGGTGTCCGTACGGCCCGTGGTGGCGTACGACGACGGGGTGACGTCGCTGAGAGCCGCCAAGTACGAGATTCCCCTCCCGGAACTTTTGGTACCCGCGCCCATGTCCTTGCCCGCGTTCGACCGAATCTGGAGCTGCCTCCCCGCCACGTACTCGCGCGCGGTGCGGGTACACCACCGCGTCGGGGTAGTGGACCCGCACCCGCTGCGAACCGCGGTTCAGGCGTTGGGGGGTGAGCTGGCGCCGACGGTGGCTGGGCTGGACGACCGGACTGACTCAGACCTCTCGCACCTCAAGCACGTCCCGCTGGCGCACTGCGGCGGCTACCCGCTCGTGGCCGCCGGCGCCGCGTGCGAGTGCTTCGCGGCGACGACGTGGCAGGGTGACTACCTGCTCCTATGCGCGTTCGCGGCGGTTGGGGGTGTGAGGCTCGAGTATCGCGCGCGAAGCGAGGAGACCCTTCGACCCGTCGAGTCCAACCACGCGGATTGGCTTCGGTCGCTGACGGTGGACAAGCTTCGGGAGGCGGAGGACGGCGAGGTGGGCGATGACGAACTGTTCGGGCACGGCAAGTCACTGAGCGACTCGGACCTGGCGTCGGGGCCGAGCGACGCGCCGCACGGGCTCATCAGGTTGTCGGACGCAATCATAGGGGAATGGAAAGCGCTCGCCGCTTAGCTAACGTATTTTACGAGTTATTAAAAAAAATAGACGAATCACTTGGAAGCCGGGGACACTCCCGCGAGGGGCGTGCGCGTGACCAGCCCGCCCATCTTCACCGTGACCTCCGCCCCGTCAATCTCCACCACCTCCGCCTCGGCACCTCCCAGCTGCCTGACCACCACGGTCTCACCCACACGGGGAAACCACCGCCTGGCCGCGTCGCCACCGCCGTCCGGAACGGCGTCGCCGCGTTCGTCCAGGGTCCACCCCGCGGGCATCAAGGTTCGCACGACCGTATCGAGCTCATCCCTCGCGTCCACTGACTCGATCAACGCGACAGCCTCTTCCATCCCTCGCGCCGCGCGCGTCTCCGCCGCCTCCAGCGCGAGTCGGGTCCGTAGGTCCAGGAGCCTGGCGCCCCTGTCCACAACCTCGGCGTGGAGGTCCTCGGCTCTGTCGAGCGCGTGGCTCGCCTCAAACGCCCGAGCCTCCTGCACGTCCCGTTCGCGCTCGAGCGCATCGGCGAGCTCCTGTATATCGTCCGCATCGTCGAAGGAGGTATCGCCGGTACCGGCCGCGGCGGCGGCGGCTCGCTGCTGACGCCTCCACCTCTTCTCAGCCGCCTTGACGAGCTCCGGGGCTAACCCCAGTCCTTGCGCGATGGAGATGGCGTTGG
>Ga0209631_10006069_pt1 | contig 12544 bp, 13 predicted proteins | sample COG_08_FD_184752 | JGI IMG/M metagenome (GOLD analysis project Ga0209631, IMG submission 184752) | Pelagic Microbial community sample from North Sea - COGITO 998_met_08 (SPAdes) (version 2) | ecosystem: Environmental > Aquatic > Marine > Neritic zone/Coastal water | place: Helgoland, sampling... | reverse complement strand
ATTTATATTTGGATGCTAAAAAATTCAAAGTAAAAAAAAAAACATGGGAAACTTCAACTTTAAGTACAAGAATTATTAGTTGGATTCTAAATATAGATATCATTTTAAATAATAGTACTTTCGATTTTAGAAGAAACTTTTTGAATTGTGTAATTGGCCAAACTAATCATTTAAAAAAAAATATAAGATTTGAAAGCAATCCTAAAATAAAAATTGAGATTTTAACTGCTATTATTCTAACTGGACTTGTTTTCAAAGAGTACGAGGAAAATTTCAATATTGGCATCAAAGAACTTGAAACATTAATAAAAGATTTTTTTGACAGTGATGGCTTTCCAATATCACGGAATCCAAATGATTTAATGTTTTTTTCAAAATATTTAATATTTTGCAAAGAACTAATTAAAGATAGTCAAAAATACATGCCTGAATTTTTACAAGATATAATAGATAAAAATTTAAATTGTATTCATTATATCAAAACACCAGATGAACAATTACCCCTATTTAATGGAGCTTGTGTTGTAAATTTGAATCAAATTCAAAAATATTTAGATGAATTTAAACCTAATAATAAAAATAATAACTTAGGTGGTTTATATAAGATAAAACATAAAAATCATTTCTTAATAATAGACATAGAAAAACCGCCAAAAAAAAAATTTTCAAAATCATACCAGTCGGGTCCACTCTCTTTTGAATATTTTTTAGATGGAATAAAAATTATAACCAATTCAGGTTTTGGTAGTCAAATTTCAAAAAAGGCTGAAATGCTAAGTAGACTTACAGCGTGCCAATCGACATTAAGTATTAATGATACATCTGTTACAAAGTTCGAGAAGAGTGAAATGATAAATAAAATTTTTGGGAACTCTATTAAAGATACCTTTAAATCTCTTGAGTTTTTTTCAAAAAATGAAAATGACCTAATAGGTTGTTCGTCTTCTAATAATGGATATGAAAAAAAATTCGGTTGCACCCATAAAAGGGAAATATATGTAGATAAAGCTAACAATTGTCTTAAAGGAATAGATCACATCTTTAAAGCAAATGATGGGTATCCAATAAGATACGTATTTAGATTTCACATTAATCCAGGGTTAAGTGTCGTTAAGACTATGAGTGGAAATAGTGCTTTAATTCAAATTTCTAAAAATAAATCACTCATCTTTACTATTAATGATGAAAATTTAGAAATTGAAAAAAGTATATTTTTAGGTGAAAAAAAAACAATAGATAATACTTGTATAACAATTAGTGGTAATTTAGTTAATAAAAATAAAACTTTTAACTGGGAAATTAGAAAAAATATTAAAACATGAATTTGAAAATTAAAAATGCCTTGATATCAGTTTCTAACAAAGAAAACTTGGTTTCACTCCTCAAAACACTTAAAAAGTTTAATATTAATATTATAAGCTCCGGAGGAACGTATGCTTCTATTAAAAAGCTTGGATATCAATGTACAGAGCTATCTAAATATACGGGTTTTAAAGAAATGCTGGATGGGAGAGTTAAAACACTTCATCCAAAAATACATGCAGGAATTCTTCATGATAGGCAAAATAAAAAACACAAAAGTGAAATGTCTAAACAAAACTTTCCTGCTATTGATCTAATAGTTGTTAATTTTTATCCTTTTCAGAAAATTGTTTTAAGCTCAAAAAATCCAAAACAAATTATTGAAAATATTGATATTGGTGGGCCAACAATGGTAAGAGCCGCAGCAAAAAATTTTAATAATGTTACAATTATAACAAACAAAGATGATTATGGATCTCTAATTGAAGAATTAGAAAATCTTAAAGGGAGAACTTCCGTAAAATTTAGAGAATTAATGTCCTCAAAAGCATTTGGGTTAACGGCATATTATGATGCAATGATCGCTAATTGGTTTAATAAAAAACTCAAGATTGAATTTCCTGAAAGAAAAACAATATTTGGGAGAAAATTACAAAAATTAAGATACGGTGAAAATCCCCATCAACAAAGTTCAATTTATGTAAATGACTATAATGACAAGCATTTAAAATTTGATCAAATTCATGGTAAAGAACTAAGCTTCAACAACTACAATGATATGTTTGCCTCATTGGAAATCTTAAATTCTTTAAAGAAAAATTCCGGAACTGTGATTATTAAACATGCGAACCCTTGTGGCGTATCAGAAAATAAAGTTCCTTTAATCTCTTTTAAAAATGCTTATGCCTCAGATCCTATTAGTGCTTTTGGTGGAATTATTGCTTGTAATTATAGGATTAATAAAAAAACGGCCCTAGAAATAAATAAAAACTTTTTAGAAGTTATTCTAGCTAAAGGATTTGAAAAAGATGCATTGAATATTCTTAAAAAAAAGAAAAATTTAAGAATTATTGATATTTCTAATTTTAATCTGAAGAATTTATCTTCTATAAAAACATTTGATGGTTCTTTTTTAGTACAAAGCAAAGATAATATTGTGATAGATAAAAAGAAATTGAAGTGTGTAACTAAATTAAAGCCAAACAAAAAAGAATTAGCTGAAATTGAATTTGCATTTAATATTTGTAAATATGTAAAATCTAATGCGATAGTATTATGTAGTAATTTTTCAACAATTGGTATCGGGGCAGGTCAACCAAGTAGATTGGACAGTTGTAAAATTGCCGTTCAAAAAGCAAAACAATTTCAACCTTCAAGAATAAAAAACTCAGTAGCAGCATCGGATGCGTTCTTTCCCTTTGCTGATGGAATAAAGGCTTTAATTAAAGCAGGTGTTAAAATTATAGTGCAGCCAGGTGGTTCTATTAGAGATCAAGAAGTTATTAATGCTGCTAATAAAGCTAATGTAAAAATGATTTTTACTGGCATTAGACACTTCAATCATTAGTTTAATTTATCAATTTTTGCTGCTAGTATAAAGTCACTTTCAGCTAACCCTTTAATTGCATGAGTAAAAATTTTTACCTTACAGTAATTCCAACCAAAGGAAATGTCTGGATGGTGATTTTCTTGTTCAGCTATTTGTCCAACATTGTTCACAAAATTTAAACTTTCCTCAAAGTTCTTAAATTTAAAATTTTTAATTAAATAATAGTTTTTATCCTCATTGCTTTTTACATCCCAACCATCAACTTTTTTTAAATACTTATGTATTTCACTTGTATCAAATGGCGGAATATCGCCATCACATGCCACACATTTTTTTTTGGATAAATCTTCCATTATTTTGGAGCGGGCAAAGGGGTTCGAACCCTCGACCTTCTCGTTGGCAACGAGACGCTCTACCACTGAGCTATGCCCGCAATATAGAAAATACTTAACCTAAATGTTATTATAAAACAAGAGTTTGCAACTAATTATTATTTAAATTAAATATCAAAAATATTAATAAAAACTATGATTAAAGAAAAGCTTCAGCGTGGAACGATCTTTTATAAAATTTATTTATACTATAATATTTTTATAAGATATCATTTCTTTAAGAGAAACAGAAAATCATTTTCACAGTTTGGTGAAGATTTATTTATTTCAAATTTTTTTAAAAATCAAGCAGAGGGTAAATATGTAGATCTTGGAGCTTTTCATCCGATGAGATTAAGCAATACTTATCTGCTATTCAAAAAAGGGTGGTCGGGAACAAATGTTGATTTAAATCCCATATCTATAGATTTATTTAATTTAGCTCGAAAAGATGACAATAACATATGTTGCTTAATGGCTGGTAAAGATAATCTTTTAAAGAATGTCTACTTTGAAGATTGGAGCGCTGCAAACAGTTTAACTTCTAATGTAAATTTGAGTGAAAAAAAACAAATGAAAACAAGAACTTTTGAAAGTTTAATCAATAAAGACTTTGACTTTTTAAATATTGATCTTGAAGGTCATGATTATGAAATTTTACAAACGATAGATTTAAAAAAGTTTAACCCTAAGTTAATCTGTATAGAAATATTAGAAAATTGTTTAGATAAAGAAAATATTTTTAACTTTTTAAAACAATATAACTATTCTTTTATTAAAAATCTTGGACCTAGCTATTTTTTTAGAAAGGTTAATTAAATGAATATAATTGATTGTTTTATGTATTTTGATGAAGATCACCTTTTGGAGATTAGATTAAACACACTATATGAGCATGTCAAAAAATTTGTTATTGTAGAGGCAAGTTTAGATCATGCTGGAAATTCTAGAACTCCACTATTTGATATTAAAAAATTTACTAAATTTCAGGATAAAATTCATTATATACTTGTAAAAGATTTACCCCAACACAATAATTTTTATAAAAAAAATTGGGGGCCAGCTTGGCGCAGAGAGAATCTCCAAAGAAATGCATTGGCTAAAGGATATGATGATTGTAGTCCTGATGATTTAATAATGATTTCAGATTTAGATGAAATTCCAAACCCTAATGCGATATATAAATTTACACCTAAGTATAAATATGGATGTTTTATACAAAAAAATTTTCTTTATAAATTAAACCTTTTAAATATAGATGAACCGCGATGGTATGGCACAAGAATTTGTAAAAAGAAGGATTTGAAAAGCCCTCAATGGCTTAGAGAAATTAAAGCAATCAAAAGGCCATTCTATAAGTTTTATAAACCTCAATTTGATGTATTTATTGAGGAAGGAGGCTGGCATTTTAGCTCTGTAAAATCGATTGGTGGTATATATAAAAAACTTAGTTCATACGCAGAACAGCAGTACAATAATGAAAGTTTTAAGAATTTATCAATTATAGAAAAAAAATTAAAAAACAAAGAAGATCTTTTCAATAGAAATTATAAATATAAAACAATTAAGATTGACAATACGTACCCCAGCTTTATCCTAGAAAATAAAGAAAACTTAAAGGATTATATTTACACTAACTAAATGATTAAAAAGTTTCCAAACTCCATTCCGGTATTTCCACTTAGCGGTGTTATTTACTTTCCTAAAACTAATCTTCCTTTAAATATTTTTGAACAAAGGTATTTAAATCTAGTTAACGATGCTTATAATAAAGATAAATTAATGGGGATGGTCCAGTCGAAGAAAGAAAGTAAAAGTGTGTATCAAATAGGTTGTTTAGGAAAGATAAGCGATTATCAAAAAAGTAAAGATGGAAGAATTTTGATAAACCTCACAGGCATCTCTAGATTTAAAATAATAGAAGAAATATCTAATAGTAAATTATACCGTGAGTTTAAAGTTGATTATAAAGATTTTAACGAAGATAATAATGTATCTAGTAATTTGATTGATATGAGGTCTTTAATAGAAAATGCGAAAATTTTTTTTAAGAGGAATGGACTTTTGTTAAATTGGAAAGAATTTGAAAAATTAGATCAGTCTCAGAAAATTAATACTCTTGCTATGATTGCTCCGATTACTAATGAAGAAAAGCAGAAATTATTAGAATCGATATCTTTAAGAAACAAAGTGGAAACACTAGAAAGTATAATTAGTTTTTATTTGCACGAAATCAATTTTAACAATCAAACAGTGCAATAATATTAATTAGCGGACTTATTCATTGAGTCGAAGAAATCAGCGTTATTTTTTGTATTTTTTAATTTTGAAATTAGAAACTCGATTCCATCCATTGTACCCATTGGACTAATTATTCTTCTAAGAACGTTCATTTTAGAAAGATCATCTTTCTGAAATAACAACTCTTCTCTTCTTGTCCCTGATCTTGTTATATCAAGTGCTGGGTAAATTCTTTTATCTGCAACTTTTCTATCAAGAATTAATTCTGAATTACCTGTTCCTTTAAATTCTTCAAAAATAACTTCATCCATCCTGCTTCCTGTATCAATTAATGCTGTAGAAATAATAGTTAGTGATCCGCCTTCTTCTACATTACGGGCTGCGCCAAAAAATCTTTTAGGTCTTTGGAGTGCGTTAGCATCAACACCGCCGGTTAAAACTTTTCCTGAGCTTGGTATTACAGCATTATACGCTCTTCCTAATCTTGTTATTGAGTCTAATAAAATTACTACATCCTTTTTATGTTCGACTAATCTCTTAGCCTTTTCGATTACCATCTCTGCTACGGCTACGTGTCTTGAAGCTGGTTCGTCAAATGTTGAAGCCACTACTTCACCTTTTACTGATCTTTGCATATCTGTTACTTCTTCAGGTCTTTCGTCAATTAAAAGGACCATCAAATAACATTCAGGATGATTTGCAGTAATCGATTGGGCAATGTTTTGAAGAATTATTGTCTTACCAGCTCTAGGTGGTGAAACGATTAATGAACGTTGTCCTTTGCCAATTGGGCTAACTAAATCTATAAGTCTTGCGGTGTTATCAGGTTTCTTTTCAATTTTTGTGCTTTCAACTTCTAGCTTTATTCTTTTGTTTGGATAAAGAGGTGTTAAATTATCAAATGCAATTTTATTTTTTCCTTTTTCAGGTTCATCAAAATTAATTTTATTTACTTTTAGCAAGGCAAAATATCTTTCCGCGTCTTTTGGTCCCCTAATTTCTCCCTCGACTGAGTCTCCTGTTCTTAAACCAAATCTTCTAATTTGGCTTGGACTTACATAAATATCGTCTGGTCCTGGTAAGTAATTAGACTCAATTGCTCTAAGAAAACCAAAACCGTCTTGCAATACTTCTAGTACTCCGATCGCTGTAATTTGTTCATTCTTTTCAGCTAATTTTTTTAATATAGCAAAAAGGATTTCTTGTTTTCTTAATGTGCTTGGATTTTCAATTCCAAGCTTTTCTGCTTCATTAATAAGTTCAGCCGGGTTCTTTTGTTTTAGTTCTTGTAAGTTCATTTGATTAGGTTGATTAATTGGGAAGTATTAAAATATATGACTTTTTCAGAAAAATACAAGGCTTTTTATAATGGTTTAAAAATCACAAGAAACACAACAACAATCAGTATTATTGTAGGCACTTCGTTAATAATTCTAAAATATCTTGAAGATCTACTATTATTATCTATTGCAAACTCTCCAAGATATTTTCCAAGTACAAAATGATAAAAAGTTAATATTATAACCAGTGCTGTTTTTACTTTCATCCATAACTCTAAAAAAACACTAAATCCAAGATTATGTATTAATAACATACCAAATAACCAAGATAACAACATAGCCGGCATCATGATATAACTATAAAGTTTTCTTTCCATTGTTTTAAAAACTTTTTTTTGAGACTCATGGTCTGCCTCTGAATGATAAACAAATATTCTTGGCAAATACAAAAGTCCAGCCATCCATGAAATGACTGCTATTAGATGTAAAGATTTAAACAAAAGGTAAGTATTCATCTTTAAATATATTTTTTAACTAATTTTTCAAACAAATTAATATGATCCGAATTATCATTAAGGCATGGTATTAAATCAAAATTTATACCGCCATTTTCCATAAAGCTTTCTCTTCCTTGAATATCTATTTCCTCTAAAGTTTCTACGCAATCAGAAGCAAAACCTGGACAAATGACTAATAAGTTTTTAACTCCTTTTCTCGGCAAGCTTTCCAAAGTTTTATCTGTATAAGGTGTTAACCATTCTTGAGGCCCAAACCTTGACTGAAAAGTTGTCTGAATATCTATTTCATTAAAATTTTCCTTCATAAGCCTTGTAGTTTTATGACAATAGCAATGGTAAGGATCTCCTTTGTCAAAATATTTTTTTGGAATACCATGATATGAAGAAATAATTAAATCTGGTTTCCATTTTATGAGCCCTAATTTTTCTTTAATACTTCTTATAAGCGCGTCTATGTAAATTGGCTCACTCTCATAATGAGGGATTACTTGTAAACTTGGCTGCCACCTCATGCTCATAAGTGACCTATAAACCTCGTCACAAACGGTTGCCGTTGTCGCTGCTGCATATTGTGGATAGAGGGGAAGGATAATTATATTTTCACACCCAGCATTTTTAAGAATATTGAGTTTTAATTTTATACTAGGATTCCCATATCTCATTGCAAAATCAACAATAATTTTTTCATTTCCTATTTTGCTATTTAATTTTTCTGCTTGGCTTCTTGTAAAATAAAGTAAGGGAGACTCGTTCGACTTTTTTCTCCAAATTTTTTTGTATGCGTGAGCTGTTTTGGATGGTCTAAAGGTAAGAATAAATAAGTTTAAAATGATTTGCCACAACATTGGATTAACCTCTATTACTCTTTTATCAGATAAGAATTCTTTTAAATATTTTCTTATATCCCACCAACTTGTAGAGTCTGGTGTTCCTAAATTTATTAAAAGAACACCTGTTTTACCAAATTTTACTTCAGGATGGTCGTTTTGCATTATTAATATTCTCTATAAAATTTTATTAGCTTATCTACTTTTTCCAGGTTTGTTTCTGGAAGCATACCATGTCCTAGATTAAAAACATAAGGTAAACCTTTGAATGCGTCTAAATATTTTCTACTATTTTTGTAAATTTCCTCATCAGATAATAGTAAAATTTTTGGATCTAGCCCGCCTTGAATTACCGTATCTTTAAGATTTTCTTTAGCCCACTTGGGATCAACATTATAGTCTATATTTATTCCGTCTGGTTTAACCAAGTTATTAAAATTTTTATAATTTTCTCTAATACCTCTTGGAAAACAAATTACAGGTATCTTTTTTTTTTTACAAAACTCAACAATTTTAAAATTTGGCTCATAACAAAAACTATTAAGATTTTCTGGTGGTATCAAACCAGCCCAAGAGTCAAAAATTTGAACAACATCAGCTCCAGCTTTAATTTGATTTTCAATATGTAAACAAAGATAATGAATTAATTTTTCCAATATCAAGCCAATTTTATCTTTTTTTTTATTAATTATTTTTAAATTAATTTCATTTTTGCCCAGTTTGGCTCCAATCATGTATACCAATAAAGTCCATGGAGCTCCTATAAAAGATATTAATGATTTTTCTTTATTTAATTTTTTTCTAGTAATTTCTATCGCATTATAAACTGGTTTAAGTTTTTCAATAAAATCAAGATTATTATTATTTAGAAACTTTTCTAAATTAAAGGTCTCTAATTTTGGACCATGATTTTTTAAAAATTCAACTTTCTGGTTAAGTGCATAAGGCACCATCAATATATCTGAAAAAATTATTGCAGAGTCTAAATCAAATCTCTCAATGGGTTGTAATGTAATTACAGAACTTAACTTGCTATTTAAGCAAAGATTAATAAAATTTTGATTTTGTGATCTAATTTTTCGAAATTCAGGCAAATAACGTCCTGCTTGTCTCATAAACCATACTGATTTACAAATTTTTTTATTTATTAATATTTCTTTAAGATTACTCATTAAATAATAAAAAGTTTTAAAATGTATTAAATGCTCTAGGTCCTGTTATTTAGTTATATAACTAATTATACATTTTTTATACATAGGATCGTTTATAACTATCCCATATATAAGTGATTTTAGAACGTTTATTGATTTTATAAACATTATAAAAACCATATTATTAACATTCAACAAAATGTTCAAATAGTGTTAATTAATGTTAGTTATTTTTTCTTCTTCTTTTAAAATATGTAGAAAATTAACTAATTAATATTTTATTAACAAAGTTATGAACGAAAAATACAATGTATATCTTGTGTCCGACTCAACTGGAGAAACGTTAGATAGAATATTCTTATCTCTTAAATCTCAATTTTCTAACTTCGAGTATGATAAGAAAGAATTTGCCTTTATAAGAACCGAGCAGCAAATTGATAAAATCATCAAAGAATGTGATCAAATAAATAATGCTATAATATTATATACTATTGTTGAAACTAAATTAGCTAAATATCTTGCAAATCAAAGTGAAAGTTTTTCTATTCCTTGTTTTGGTGTTCTAGGAAACTTAATCTTAAGCTTCTCTAAATTACTTAATCAAAAAGCTATACACAAACCAAGCGCACAACATGTTTTAGATGATGATTATTATAGGAGAATAGAGGCTATACAATTTACAATGTCCCATGACGATGGAAAAAAAATGGATGATATTAACAATGCAGATGTAATTTTATTAGGTGTGAGCAGAACCAGTAAAACTCCAACTTCTATATATCTCGCCAACAGAGGCTATAAAACAGTAAACATTCCTCTAGTATTAGATCAAAAAATACCTGAAAGCTTAAAGCTTAATAACATTTCTTGTATAATAGGTTTAGTTGCGGACCCAGAAAGATTATCCGACATTAGAAGAAATAGAGTAGCAATAATGAAAGATCAAAAGCTTAAAGATTACACAGATTTGGACGTAATAAGAAAAGAAGTGGAGGATTCAAAAAAACTTTTTAAAAGAAATAATTGGCCAGTAATTGATGTCACAAGGAGATCCGTAGAGGAAACTGCTGCCTCGATTTTAAAGATCATCGATATAAAAAGAAATAAATGAAAATAATTTTGGCCTCTAAAAGTGGCGTAAGAAAACAAATTTTAGACAAATATAAGATCGATAATGAGGTTATGGCTTCAAATGTGGACGAAGACGAGATTAAGGATTCACTTCTTGCAGAAGGAGCTGATCCATTAAGCATTTCTAAAAATCTTGCTGAAATAAAATCCATCAAAGTAAGCAACAAAAATCCAGATCGAATGGTACTTGGCGCTGATAGCGTTGTCTCATTAGATAACAAATTAATTAATAAACCCAAATCTAGAGAAGAGGCTTTCTCAATTTTAAAAAAACTTAATAATTCAATACATTACTTAATAAGTTCTGTTTGTATTTCAAAAAACGGAGCTATGATTTGGAATCATACTGAATCCTCAGAATTGAAAATGAAAAATTTAGATGATTCTTCGTTATCAAAATATTTAGATAAAATAAAAACAGAAACACTATTAGCTTACGGAGTATACCAAATCGAGGCAGATGGATTAGAACTATTTGAATATGTAAAAGGAGATAAAGACTCTATTATGGGTTTACCTATTAAAGAAATAATAAACTATATAGATCAATTTAAATAATGAAAAAAAAATTTGGAATTATTGGCAACCCGATTAAACATTCTTTATCGCCCGAGTTACATAAGTATTGGTTTGATAAATACGGTTTGGATGCAAGCTATTCAATAATAGAAGCAAAAGATGAAGATTTAAAAAATATTGTAAAGAAAATTAAAAACAATGAATTAGCAGGCATCAATGTTACTTTACCCTTTAAACAAAAAATTATTAATCAAATCGATAAAATTATTAACGACGCTGAACTTACTGGCTCAGTAAATACTATTTTGTTAGATAATGATAAAATTATTGGTGAAAATACGGATGTGTTTGGATTGCAGGCAGCTTATTTAAAAGAAGTTGATAGCGGTTTACATAAAAGCGCTTTGATTATTGGAGCTGGAGGAGTATCTCCATCGGTAATTTTATCTCTTCAAAAAACAGGTATTAAAAATATAACAATAACTAATCGAACCAATGAAAAATGTATTTTTTTAAAAAAAAGATTTTCTTTTCTCAATATAGCTCCTTGGAAAGATTTAAAAGATAAAATAAAAAAATTTGATATAATTATAAATGCTACAAGTTTGGGGTTAAAAAATGGGGATGATTTTGACTTCAATTTCTTAAACACGAGAGAAAATGTTATATATATTGATACAATTTATAATCCGCTAGGAACAAAAACATATAAATTTCTCAAAGAAGAAGGCAGAAAGGTTTTTAATGGTCTTGATATGTTTATTTATCAAGGACAAAAATCTTTTTACATATGGAACAAAATTAATCCAGAGATTGATAATGAGTTAATTGAACTATTAAAATCTAAGCTAAAATGATTAAAATTGGGATCACAGGTTCTTTAGCATCAGGTAAGACTACTGCTAGCAAATTTTTGTCAAATAAAAGAGGCCCTCTTTTTAGTGCAGACAGTGCTGTGAAAGAAATTTACAAAAATTCAAGTTTTAAAATCCTAATAAGTAAAAGGTTTAAAATAAAAAACAACAATCAAATTAAAAAAAATCTCAAAAAAATAATTTTTAATAATAGCGCTGAACTTAAAAAATTAGAAAACATAATTCATCCTTTGGTTAGGAAAAAAATGAAAAAGTTTACCGTTAAAAATAAAAATAAAAAACTCTTATTCTATGAAATTCCACTACTAATCGAGAGTAAGCTTATGAAGTATTTTAATAAAATAATTTTCATAAAGTCAAAAAAGCAACATAGATTAAAAAGATTTAAATTGAAAAATGGAGATAAAAAATTGTTTAATTTGCTTAATAGTAAACAAATGAACGATAATAAAAAAGTTAAGTTTTGCGATTATGTTATTGTGAATGAAAAAAACTTAAAGATTTTAAAAAAAAAACTATCAGTTATAATATCAAAATATGAATGAAGTTTTTTTAGATACCGAAACCACAGGTTTGTCTTTTAAAGAAGGTCATAAAGTTGTCGAGATTGCTTGTATTGAAACTAAAGATTTAATTCCTACCGGAAAAGTATTTCATAAATTAATTAATCCCAAAAGAAGCGTGCCTAACGAGGCATTTAAAGTACACGGATTTTCAGAAGAGTTTTTAAAAGATAAAGATACATTTATTATAATAGCTGACGAATTTATAAATTTTATA
>Ga0209631_10006068_pt1 | contig 12549 bp, 10 predicted proteins | sample COG_08_FD_184752 | JGI IMG/M metagenome (GOLD analysis project Ga0209631, IMG submission 184752) | Pelagic Microbial community sample from North Sea - COGITO 998_met_08 (SPAdes) (version 2) | ecosystem: Environmental > Aquatic > Marine > Neritic zone/Coastal water | place: Helgoland, sampling... | reverse complement strand
CGTGCCCTTCGTCGTCAACTCTTCTCTCCGCTTCTCGTCGACATTGGCACCGTCGATATCCGGAACTGCAATCCTCACGTTTGGGCGCCACACCGTCGTCATCCCCCCTCTCATCCCGTGCCCAGCGCCACTCGAAAATGATTCCCGTTCAACTTCGTCTCGTGCTCTTTGACGACCGAGCTGCCAAATCCGGCCGCCCCACAACCTGGCGCGCGCGGTGGGTCGTCATGGCGTCGAACGACCCGGTGATCGACGCCGACGTGGACGAAGACAGCCGCGTGTCGTCGCGTGAGCCACCCGAGGTGATCGAATCCACCGTCCGTCCTCCCCGCGAGGACGACGAAGCGGAGGAGGAGGATGACGGGGAAGATGTCGAACGCGTCGTCGACGGGTCCGATGCGGAGTCGAGCTCCGAGGATGCCAGCGACGCCGACGAGGATCCAGACGACGCGGGTTCCGTCTCCGCGGATGCGGACGACGTGGACGACGCGGGTGCCGCCCCGGCGTTCATCGCCGAGCCGGACCCGCCGCCCGAGACGCCGCCCGTCCGCGGGAACGTGCTGGACTCGGGGGTGATCTTGCGCGAGTGCCGGGCGACCGACGCGGGCGGGTGCACGCACGCGACGTGCGTCGGCGGAGACTTCGCGCGACTCGGTCCCGTGCCCGACCTCGCCATCTTCGCGCGGCATCTCGTCGTGCTCGACGTCGGGGACAACGCGCTGGGACGCGACGCGGACGCCCTCCCGGTCCACCCCTTGACCACCTTGGCAGACGCGCTCCCAAACCTGCGAAGGCTCGCGGCGCCGTGCAACGGCTTGACGAACCTTCCGTCGCACACCGCGTTGGCTGAGACGGCGGGAGGACTGCGCAAGCTGGTGGAACTCGACCTCGGGTACAACTCGCTGGATACCGCCGCGCTGGCTAACCTCGCGGGTCTCCCGCGACTCGTCACCCTCAACCTCGCGGGTAACCGAGCGACGACCGCGTTTTTTGGTTTCGGCGACGAAGCCGCCGCCGCGTCGTCGTTCCCGGCGTTGGAGCGGCTGGACCTCTCCGACCAATCCCCTAAGATGTCCACGCTCGGGGAGGCGCGCCACGTCGTGAACGGGACGTTCATGCCCAACCTGAGGGTCCTGAACCTCTCGGGTAACTCGGTGACGGACGTAGCCGCGGCGCGGGCGCTGTACGACGCGCGGGGTCGACTGAGGGAGGTTGGCGCGAGCGGGAACCCATTCGCGGACCACGCGCTGGCCGCCGCGACGCGCGATGCGTTCGTAGCCGACGGTACGTACGGACTGTCCATCGACGGGGACGCGGACGCGTTCGAGTTGGGGGTCGGTTCGCATTCGCCGAGGGCGCGGGGCCGGGGCGTGGGCTCGGACCGGTTCGCGACGGAGTCGCCGTTCAAGGCGGAGGCCAAGCCGGATTCGTTCGTGTCGGTGCGACGGTGCGAGCTGGGCGGTGTGAACACCTTGGCGGTACCCCTGTTCGGGTTCAACGCGTTTGGTAAGGCGATCGGGCGGTGCGTCGTGATGCTCACGGCGCCGAGCGAGCGGGTGTCGGGCTCCTCGGGTGGCGTGCGCGGGATGTCTCGCGCGGACTCCGAGGTTTCGTTCGAGGTTGAGGAGGAAGAGGCGTTTGGAGAAACGGTCGGTACGATACGAACCGTCCTCGACCCGGACGTCCTCGACGGCCGGTACTCGCCGTACACCACGACGTCGGCCTCGAGCGGCGGGACGTCCCCGGGATCCGTCGTGAACGCCCGGCCGGGGAGTCCGACGGCGGCGCTGATGGACGCGTTGGGCGTGTCGGATGACGATTTATCCGTGACCTACCAAACGGGCGTTTCAAGTAACGCATCCGAGGCGTACAGAACACTGCGACGCGCGCTGCAGAAGCCCGGGGTGGACGAGCGGGACGTGCGGGCGGTGTTGCGCGGGGACGACGCGTGGGCCCCGTCCGCGGCGAGGGGCACGGCGGCGAGTCGGGTGAAGGCGACTTCGGGTCCGAGGAAGAAAGCCATCCTGACGCTCATCGACGCCGAGGAGACACGCGCGCGGGAGGTCTCGAGGGACGTGGGGATACACATGGGGTCGAGGCTGGGGCGCGTCGACGACATCCTCGCGCGCATCGCTCGCCTGTGAGCACAATAGCCGTAGCCGATCCGTCGTAAGTTAGCATAAAAATAGAGTCTCAACGCTTCCCCTTGGCACCCTTGGGAAGTTTCTTGCGCCTTTCACGCTCCGGGAACCGCGGGAGAACCTCCTCCTCCTCCTCGTCGGTATCCTCAGGGTACGGCGCGTACGTCTTGAACGGCCACTTGGACCCGCCCGGGCCCACGTGCGCCCGTTCCGCGTTCGCCGCCCGAACCTCGTCTTCGTCCACCCGTCCTGCGCTAAACTTTGGTGACTTGTGCGCGTCGAGGAGCCTGAGCGCCTCAGCCACGGCGGCTTCCAGCTGCGGATCCCGGTCGTTCGCGTAGTCGTGCGGTGCGTTGCACACCTGCACGTCCGGTACCACCCCGCGGTTCTCGATGCGATTGGCGATCTTAACCCCAGAGTCAGTGAGGTCCGTCATGGCGACTGCTTGCTGCGGCATGGACACCTCCGAGCCGTCCACAAGTTTGAACGAATCCGACGTCGTCAACAAGCCGCCCCACGTCCGGGTCCCGACGACGACGCCGAGGTTCAGCCGCCGGAACGCCTCAGCCGCCAGCTCCGCGTCGCTGCCCGTGTTCTCATCCACGAGCGCGACCACCGCGCCGCTCGCGTGCGACGGGTAGACTGTGGCGGCGCCTGTAAAAAGAAAAAACACGCCGTCAATCTAATTGCCCATACGGAAATGAAAATAAAGACGTACCTCGCCTGGGGACGTCCCACGCCAACGGCCTTTGCGCCAACTTCGCCAGCAACAGCTCCGATATGTGCCCGCCGACGTTCCCGCGCAGGTCCACCACGAGCGCACCTTTGCGAACTTCGTCGGGGAAGTGCCTCCAAAACTCGGAAAAACCCGTGCGTTCCATGTCGGGCAGGCGGAGGTACCCGACCTCGCCGCCGCCCAGAGCGTCGACTCGCTTGGTCCTGTCGCGGATCATGTCCCTGTACCTGGCGTCCAGCTCCGAGTGCATCGCGCGGACGCGTACGTCGAAGCGAGTGCCGGGTTTACGCGTCGCATCCTCGGGTTTTGACGACTTTTTAGCGGTGACCGGCGGCGGCGGCGGGACGTACTTGTTGACGGCTTTGTTCCTACCCTTGCCACCGTTTTTGTTTTTGCCACCCTTCTTGTTACTCTCGTCCTTGGTATCCGCGAGGGAGACCGCGGCGACCCTCTGCGCCAGGTCCCCGCCCGCGCCGAACTCCATTGATTCACGCAGCGGGCGCCTCGGTCCCAGCCCCGCGGTGAAGGTCAGGAGAACCTCGGCTCCGCCCTTACCCACGAGCGCCGCGGACGGACCGCGCTTCGCACCGAGTCCTACCCTGTTCACGTGGGTCAAAACATCCCCGACCGCGACGTTCACGCCGGGTTTACGCAACGCGCCGCCGGTGTACTCGTCCCAGACGTCGCCCTCGACAATCTTGGTGACGACGTAGCCGCCCTGGGTGGGATCCCATACGAAATCGGCGCCGAGGTGGCCCGGCGAGTGCGCTCGCCGGCGCCGGTGCTCGCCCGGGTCCCCGGTGTACACACCCGCGTGACTCGACCTGAGCTCGGCGACCATGTCGGATATCATATCCGCCAGCTCGTGCCGCGTGCTGATTCGCGGGAGAACTTTGGTGTACCTCGCCAACGTCCCCGGCCAATCGCACGCGCCGCCGTCGTCGCCGAACCGCATCCCCGGGTGCCACCACTCGTCCCGGAGCCGCCGCCACGTCTCGCCCAGCATCTGCGCCCACTCCCCGCGCGGGTCCACCACGACGTCCACCCTGTTCTCGATGTCGATCAAACCGCTGCGCCTGTTCGGGTCGGTATCGTCCACCTCCTCCCCGTCGGAATCTTCGTCATCCGGTTTCGCCCCCGCCTTGTACGCGCGCACCTCCACGCACCCGTAATTGTCCCTCTTCTCCACCAGCATCGACCGCCTGTCCATGGACAACTCAACGGACCGAACCCCGTCGTCGATGAGCACGGACGTCTTGAGCTGCCGGACGTCGAAACGGAGCAGCGCGCCGCCCCCGCCGCATCCCTCGTCGTCGGAGTCCGAGTCGGAGAAGTCGCTGTCGTAGTAAGGCGCGTCCAGACCGACCCGGCCGCCCCTCCGAGACGGGTACTTGATCACCATAAACTTACCGTCGTCCAGCGCGGTGAGGTGGCCGTACCGCCCCGCGGGCATGGGCAACGCGACGACGCGCTCGGGAAGACCTTCAAAGTCAATCTCGATGGGCTCCGGGGCATCCGGATCAGCCTCACTCTCGTCGTCCTCGCTCTCGGATTCATCCTCGGAATCGTCCTCGTAGTCGCTTCCCCCAGACGACGAATCGCTGTCGTGCGGCGGCCTCAGCTCCCTCAACAGCGGGTTAGGCACGTCCGCCCTCAACGCGATGGCGTGCGGCCTGTGTATCCCGTGGAAGGATAAACCGAACCGCCCGGAGTCGTACGTCGGCTCCAGCTCGCGAGCGGAGAGGAAATAGAGAAAGTTACCGCTGGGGTCCCAGCTCGGGACGCAGTCGCCGAGCACCGGGTCCGTCGCGTCCCTCACCGAACCGTCGCGCACGTCCAGGATTCGAACCCGCGACCGTTCCGGGTCGTCGTGGCGCGTGTACGCCAGCCAGGTACCGCACGGGGACCACGCCAGGTCGCCGATGCCGCCGGACTCGTCGGAAAAGTCGGCTGTGCGAACCTGTGAACAAAACACGTCGTCACACTAATCGCCCATACACGTGTACGAAAATGAAAAGAAACTCACCTTGCCGGTTTCAGCGTCCACCACGAGCAGCCTGGCGCGGTGGTTCACCACCGCGATTAAAGGCGACTCCGGGCTGGGTACCAACTCATCCACGCGCCCCAGCACCGCGGCCGGTAGGTTCAGACGACGTTTGTAAAAGTCTCCATCCTCGGAGTGGATCTCGACGTCGTCCTCGCCGGAGGCGTCGGTGACCATCGCGACGCGCCGGCCGTCCCAGAGGTACCGGCCCAGCCTGCACCGCGGCCGCGCGCCGTGTGTCCTGACGAGCTCGCGGAGCTGAGGGGCGCCCGGCGGGGTGGCATCCGCCGGGATCGAACCGACCACCTCGGGGACACCCGCGTCGTCACTCACCGGCTCGTACTCCAGCGCGGGTCCGTCCCACAAACCCATGGAGAACATCCGCCCCCGCACGTTGGCCAACAGCGTCAGACCCTCGGGGTGGATGCTCCAACCGTCGACGTAGTCCTCGGCGTCCACCGCTCGCCGCTCGCACCCGGCTCTCGAACCGGACCACCGCACGGACACCTCCGTCCCGACCACCGGTCCCCACCCTTTCGTACCGCCGATGACGCTGGTGAACAGCCTGCCGCCGGATACGTACGCGATGGTGACCGCGTCGGCGTCGGGCGCGGCGGCGGCGTCGGGGGCGGCGTGCCGGACGCAGTGGTCGCTCCGCGCGGTGTGACGCGTCGCGGCGACGGGGATACCGCCGATGGAGTCACCGTCGGTACGCGCCTCCGCCCTGGCCACCGCGTCGGCGACGTCGAAGCTGTACAGGTTGGACCGCCCGCCGCCGTCGTCGCCGACGAGCGTGACCCGACCGGCGGTGGCCCACGCCACGCTCCTGTTACAAGAAAAACACGACATCAATCGAATCGCCCATGACACTCACGGAAATTACAAAAAAAACTTACCCAATGTTCACGCCCTGGTCCGATGCGACGCCCTCGAGGGTGACGTCCAGCTGGACGAAACGGACGCCGTCGCCGCGGGGATCGAGCCAGAGGGACCCGCCGCATCCGCCGCGGTACCCCTTCCAGTGCGCCGCAGCCGTGTCCTCGGTATTCCTCGCGACGATGAGAGGCGTCGACGGCATCGATTGCATCGATTGCATCGATGGCATAGATGCAAGACCACCGCCGCCGCCGCCGCCGGATCCCGGGCGCACGCAGACGTCGTGCACGGGCCCGAGTGACGCGCGCCTCGGTTCGACTGATTCGAGTTCGTCCCCCGTCGTGTTGGAACCCACGTCCACGTACCACAGCTCGTCCGTCTCCGTGAAGGACTGCCCCGCGCTGGACGCAAAGTACAGCCGCGTGGAATCGTGCGACCAGCACGACGCGCGGGTCCGCTCGGCGCCCGCGTGCGTGACCTGCGTGACGGGCCCGCCCTCGGTGGGCACCACGTAGATCTCCTGGCACGCGTCCTGCTGCACGGTGAACGCGACGCGGGTGCCGTCGCGTGACACGAGCGGCCGGAGGACGGGTCCCGGGGCGTCCGTGACTCTCGTCGCGACACCGCCGCGGGCATCGCAGCGCCAGAGGTCGTCCTCGCAGACGAAGACGAGGGTATCGCCGTGGAGCGCGGGCCAGCGGTAGTACCCCTGGTGCGGCGGAGCGTCCGGCATGGCGGCGGGCTCCCGCCGGTCCTCCTCCTCCGCGGTCACGGACGACGACGACGAGGCGACGTCGGCACCGGCGCGATTGGCGACGACACCGCGCGTCGGGCGGCGGTGGGCGTTGGGCGCGCGGGCGCGGCGGTCGGTCTGGACGCGGAGGGGACACGCGCGCGCGACGACAGCGGCGGCGCGCTGCATTCACCCGCGACCGAAGGCGAGCTCGGGGGAGCGCCGGGGAGTGTGCTAACCTAAAGTAAATCCCTAACCCTGAATATCATCCTGTCTTTAAATTTCCAAAGACAGATAGACCCCCGCCGCGTTCTACCCGAACGATCGTTCCCCTCACCTCTTGGTCCCGAGCACGTTCCACGGCGCGGTCGCGTGGCCAAAGTACGCCACCGCCGGTATCGCCATGACCTCCCCGTCCCCCACGTCGCCGCCCACCGCGTTCCACCCGCTGCCTTCCGCGTCCTCCCTCGATACCCGAGCGAACCCCCCGACTTCCTCCCCAGCCTCCGCCAGCCTCCGCCCCACCGCCTCCACGTACCGCGCGTACAATCCCGCGTCGCCCACGAGCTCATTCGCGAACGGCGCCGCGCGCACCACACCCGCCGCGGACTCCACGTCCTCGAAGTAGACGTACCCACGCTCCACCGCGGCGTCCGGTGCGTCAAAGCCGGCGCGGACAAGAAACTCCTCGAGCCTGTGAACAAAACACGACGTCAGTCTAATTGCCCGTACGTACGATAACCAAAATAACCAAAATAACCAAAATAACCAAAATAACCAAATAGACTTACCGACCCACGCCCTCCGCGTGCGTCCCTCGCGTGTCACCCTTCGAGTTCCACGCGAACGGCGCGAGCATGAGTTCCCCCCACTCCGGCCGACCGATGTCAAGGGCGAGCGCCCTGTGCACGGCGAGGAAGAGCGGCTGGTGCTCGACTGGGGCCCACACCGCGCACGTGAACTGGCCCCCCGGGATCAACGCCGATCGCACCCGCGTCAAGGCTTCGATCGGGTCCGCCATGAACTGCAGGCCCTGGTGGCAGTACGCGCGGTCGAAGTGGTGAGGGAAGGGTTCGTGCCACGGGGTATCCTCGGCGCACGCGTCGCCGAAGTGGAACTGAACGGGCGCGTATCCCGGGCCGTCGTCGTCGCCGGGTTTGACGAGGTCGTTGGCTTTGGCTTGCGCGACTTTGAGCATGCCGCGGCTGACGTCGACGCCGACGACGCGGCCGCCGGAGACCTTGTCGCCGACGTGCGACGCGAGCAGCATCGTGTTGATACCCTGGGTTGATAGAACGATGGATCGTGTCAGTGGGCGGGAGCGGGGGGTACGCGTGGGATCGCGCTCTGCTCGAGGGATGACGACGGGTGGGGAGGGAGGGACACCGAAGATGGAGGCGGGGACGCACCGTCCCGCAGGCGAGGTCGAGGCACTTATTCCCCGGCACGGGCTCGTTTATCTCCACCATGGCGTCGCACCACGGCCTGAACACCCGCCACGCCAGCGCGTCGTCGTATCGCCGGGCCTGATCCTCATCCCCGAAGGTGAACTCCGCGGGCTTAGCGGCGCCGGACGCGAACGATCTCAGCGGATGTTCGAAGGTGCCCACTGGTGTGATGGACCGGTGCGCGCGTCGCGATCGATCGGACGCGAGCGACGCCGCGAAGCGTCGGAGCGCGCCTCGAGCCGCGGCGGACATGGATGGCTCGTCACGCGGAGACTTCGCGAAAAGCGTTCAGCGGGGATGGACCCGCGCGCGTGTGGAATGGCGGTTCGAGACACGGATGGGATGACGTCGATACAGTACGTGATCGAAATATGGATAACGGGATTTGGCGATGCGTCTCGTCGTCATAAGGATGGCCGCGCCCGCGATGTGCGGACGCGCGATCGGCGCGGTGACCCGCCCCCACGTCGATCGCTTCGATCGTTCCCGGCGGATAGTCCATCCCCGTCGCGCGGTATCGCGATGCGTTCGCGCGTCGTCGTCGTCGTCTTCCAACCCGTGGCAGGGCCCCCCGCCGGGCCGGCTCGATGAGACCGCCGCGCGCGACCGCGTCATGCAGCTGGCCACCGGCACCCCGCAGGGCCAGGGCGCGCTCGAGGCTGTCCAGGGGTGCGTCTCCGTCATGCCGGGGATGACGAACAACCGCGTGATGCTGTTCAGATACCCCGGTTGCAAGTCCCCGCTCGACACCGTCGCGCTCAACCTGGTGCAACCGCGGTGGGTCGTCGCCTTCGACGTCCTCGCCAACGCCCCGCGGCGCCCGGGCGATCCCCCGTTCTGCTTCGGCGTCACCCACCCCGCGCTCACCGCCCCGGCCGAGAAGGTCCCGGAGGGCGAGGATCCAATCCCGCCCAAGCGCGGCGACGTAGGGATGGTCTGCCAGATCGAGGACATCTACCACGACAACCGAGAGGAACGGCTGTACGTCACGTCCAAAGTAGTCGGCCGGTACAGGATCGAACGCGTGGTGTCCGAGCACCCGTTCTACGTCGCGGAGACCTCACAGGTGGTCGACTCCACCCCAGGGGACCCGGAAGGCGAGAGGGCGCTGCACGAGGCGGAGACGCGGGTGTGGAATCTGCTAAAGGAACTCGACTCGCTGGCGGTGAAAACCGGCGAGAAGAACTCGAGGATCGACTACGACATGCGGCGCACGTCGCCGGACCCGAAGGAGAGGCCGCCGTGGGACACGGACCCGCCGAAGGAGGACGAACGTGCCGAGATGTTCTCGTGGGCGGTGGTTCGCCGGCTGGGGTTCGACGAGCGGGCGCACCTGGACGCCGCGAGGACCGAGTTCACGACGGCGAGGTTGGCGCAGTGCGAGGAACCGCTGAGGGAGGGCATCGCGTACCTGGCGGCGATGGCGGCGGTGAACGGCGTCGCGGACGGAGGGGATGTCGACGGCAACGGTGACGGTGACGGCGAGGAGGAGGAGGAGGCGTGAGTTGATCTATTCATTCGACGGGGAGAAAGCGTCCCCGACTCGACATCGCGTTTAAAATTAAGTTTCGGCAATCGCCGCGGATGCTAACAAATTGAAAGTCACCGCACGTCGGAGTAGTACTTGTGGTAAATCTCCACCATCTTCTCCGGGGACGCGCCGAGGTACCAGCTGAACCCGATCATGAAGTGCACGAACGTCGCCTTGAAGTTCCCGCCCATGTCCTCGATCCGCCGGCCCGACGTCGTCACCACCCGGTTCACGAGCACCACCCGGCCTCGTCGGAACCAATCCACGGACGGCTCCACGTCTCGCTTCACGAACCGCTCGAACGTCCCGTCCCTCGTCTCGTCGTGTCCAACGGGCGCCGCGCCGTTATCGATCCACTTACCGGGGGATTGGAGCCGCGGTGGACGCCACGCGGCGGCGTCCGATTGGTCGGTCCAGTCTTCCGGAAGCTCCGGCCTCGGCCCGGCGACGTGCATTCGAACGCACAGGTCCGCATCCTCCATGATTGGCAGGTTCTCGTCGAACCCGCCGACGTACTCGAAGTCTTTGGCGCGGCAGAACATGGCCTGGTCCCCGAACAGGCACTTCAGACCGCAGATGAACGATTTGGGTCGGAAAAGCGCCACCGTGTAAAAAGTCTTGGCCACGTTGTGCGTCGACAGGAACCAGTACGTCTTGTCCTTCTCCGGGACTGTGATCAGAGACACGAACCCACCGAGCACGGTTCGCGCCGTCTTAGCACCCGAACACAGCTGCCGCCGCGCCACGTTCACCGCATCCGACGGCACCTGGGTATCGGCGTGGAGGAACAGGAGCAGGTCCCCGGTGGCTCTCAGCGCGCCAGCGTTCATCTGCCGCGACCGGCCCCGGCTCCCGGGCCCGTTACCCCTCACGACGATCGCCCCGAATGACTCCGCGATGGACGCGGTGTCGTCGGTGGAGTCACCCACGGAGACGATCACCTCCGCGGGCGGAGGGTCCAGCGACGCGAGGTGCGTCAGCAGCGATGTCATCGTCGCCTCTTCGTTCAGCGCTGGGACCACGACGGATAGCGTCGCCGTGGCGTCAACCGTCGACTCGTCCTCGTCGTTCCCGCCTGGCCGCCTCGGGATGGATACCCCGTCCGCGATCGCGAGGACCGCGGCTGGCATCGCCGCGAGCGCCGACTTCACGGCTGGGAGGAAAGGGAGCTCCTCGTCGGGGTTAGCGTCGGCCCACCGCGCGCACGCGGCGGCGGCGGTGGGGACTGCGATGCCGAGCATGAGGAGGAAGGGCGCGGCGCCCCCGCCGGGTGAGCCTCCGCCGCTCGCGTCGTCGTCGTCCCATCCGCTCCACCCGCTGTCGCCGTCGTCGTTTCCGCCGCCGCCGTTGCCCCCCGCGTCGTCACCTCCCCCGTCGCCGCCGGTGGGCGGAGGCGACGGAGCGGGTTCGTTCGCGTCGACATCGATTTTCTCCTTTGCCGGGTCCATCACGCCGCCGCGTTCGTCGCCTCCCGTGCCTTCCCTCCCGTCCCCGTCGCTGTCATCCGCGTCCGTTCGTTTCTTCTTCTTCTTCTTCTTCTTACCCCCGAAGATCATGTCGGTCAGGTCGAAGCTGACGCCCCATCCACCGATCGACGCCCACGTCTTAGTGCCCCGTCGCTGCCCGATAGGAATTCGGCGGACCCATCGAATCGTCGGCTCGTGCGTTCGCGACGCGCGCCGGCACCCGTTTCGCGCCGAGCGATGCGACCGCCCCCCCCGCGGCGATGTGTGGACCGCACCGGCGATGCGGGTCGCCCCGAGAGCGCACCCCAGCGCCGACATGTGCCGACCGTTGTGGATAGGGAAGGGCTTCGTGGGGCGCCTTTTTGGCGACGGCACACGCGGGTGCTGACTGGAACACGGATTTGCGTATGGTTCGTGGCGTGGCGTTATTTTGCAAGGGGAGGACGACGCGCGTTCATTCCTCAGCGCGACGCCGCTGACATCCCACGCTCGTGTTGGAGCGAGGAACGTGTCGCAGAGGATCACACACGACCGTGTCATCGTAGAGACGTCACAGTTCGTTCACCATGTACGTCGAGGAAGTGTGCATCGACGGCTTCAAGTCCTACGCGCAGCGGACCGTTGTCCCGGCGTTCGACCCCCTGTTCAACGCCATCACCGGCCTGAACGGGTCCGGTAAATCCAACATCCTGGACTCGATATGCTTCGTGCTGGGCATTACAAACCTGTCGCAGGTGCGATACGCGGCACGCGGTGCACGCGATGCGTCGAGGGATGCGGCGTCGGCGCCCATGCGACGCGTCCCGACCCGGGAGAGATTTTTCGTTCCCCCTCGCCCGTGCCGAGAGATTTCGCGTTCCTCCCCCTCCTTCTTCACCCCCATCGTGCGCATGCCACGCATCAATCCACGCGTATCGCGCCCGGCGCTGACATCCAATACCCCCGTAATGATAGGTCCGCGCGGCATCGCTGCAGGAGCTGGTGTACAAGCAAGGCCAGGCGGGCGTCACCAAGGCGTCCGTCTCAATCACCTTCAACAACGCCGATAGGTCCCGCTCCCCCGTGGGATACGAGCACTGCGACCAGATCATCGTCACCAGGCAGATCGTCATCGGCGGCAGGAACAAGTACCTCATCAACGGCCACGTCGCACAGCCCACCAGGGTGCAGAACCTCTTCCACTCCGTGCAGCTCAACGTCAACAACCCGCACTTCCTCATCATGCAAGGGCGCATCACCAAGGTTCTCAACATGAAGCCGCCCGAGATCCTCGGCATGCTCGAGGAGGCTGCCGGTACACGCATGTACGAGACCAAGAAGGAGACCGCGCTGAAGACGCTCGAGAAGAAGCAGACCAAGGTTGACGAGATCGACAAACTCCTCGAGGAGGAGATCCTGCCCACGATCGAGAAGCTTCGCAAGGAACGCGGCGACTACATGAAGTGGCAGCTCGGCAACGACGCGCTTGAGCGCCTTCGCCGGTTCTGCGTCGCGTGGGAGTTTTCGCGGTGCAAAGAGGCGGTGGAGGGCCAGAGCGAGGGCGAAATGAAGGTCAAGTCCTCGCTCGAGGAGCT
>Ga0209631_10006067_pt1 | contig 12549 bp, 12 predicted proteins | sample COG_08_FD_184752 | JGI IMG/M metagenome (GOLD analysis project Ga0209631, IMG submission 184752) | Pelagic Microbial community sample from North Sea - COGITO 998_met_08 (SPAdes) (version 2) | ecosystem: Environmental > Aquatic > Marine > Neritic zone/Coastal water | place: Helgoland, sampling... | reverse complement strand
TGAAATTATTGCTCAGGCCGGGCAGCCAGGCCGAGTCACCATTGCAACCAATATGGCCGGGCGTGGAACGGATATTATTTTAGGCGGCAATTGGGAAGCCGAAGCAGCCACGCTGGATGCGCCTAGTGACCCAGTGCTTGCTGATATTAAGGCGGCTTGGCAGGTCCGTCACGAGGCCGTGCTTGCTGCTGGAGGGTTGCATGTTATTGGCACAGAGCGTCACGAGAGTCGGCGGATTGATAACCAGCTGCGTGGGCGTGCCGGTCGTCAGGGTGACCCAGGGTACTCAAGATTTTATTTGTCCCTCGAAGATAATTTGATGCGAATTTTTGCATCCGACAGGATGCGTGGTCTCATGCAGGGGGTGAGCGATCCGGGTGTTCCGATAGAAGCAAAAATTGTCACTAACTCCATCGAGCGTGCACAGAAGAAGGTAGAGGCAAGAAATTTCGATATTCGAAAGCAATTGCTCGAATACGACGACGTGGCCAACGACCAACGCCAGATGATCTACCGACAGCGCAACGATTTAATGGAAACCTCAGATGTGTCAGAAACCATTAGCGCCCTCTGGGAAGATGTCTTATCCGATACGATCGACGGTTTTATTCCACCCCAGAGTTTGATTGAGCAATGGGATGTATCGGGTCTTAGCCAAGCGCTGTCCTCAGATTTTGGTTTGGATTTATCGGTACAAAGCGTTCTCGATGACGATGAGCATCTTGATGAAGAGGGTTTGCGCGTATTGATCCTTGATCGGGTCAAGGCGCAGTACGCAGAAAAAGAGGCATTGTTGGGTCAAGAATTACGGCTCTTTGAGAAGCGCATCATGCTCGACATCTTAGATAACCTTTGGAAGGAGCATCTTGCAGCGATGGACTATTTGAGGCAGGGGATCCACCTTAGAGCCTATGCGCAAAAGCAGCCTAAGCAAGAGTATAAGCGCGAGGCTTTTGAGCTCTTCGAATCTTTGCTCTACAACGTTAAGGTCGATGTCATTCGGTTTTTATCGAAAGTTCAGTTTCAGGCTGATGAAAATGCCCAAGCCTTAGAGGACCGGCGGCGCGCCGAAGCCGCGCGAAGCACCATGGTGTTCCAGAAATCAGAGACTCCCGGTGAATCTGGGCAGTCAAGTGATAATACCCCTGCGCAGGCTGCACCGTTTGTCAGACCGGGCAAAAAAGTGGGCCGTAATGAGCCCTGCCCCTGTGGCTCTGGTAAAAAATACAAAGCGTGTCATGGCCAGCTCTCCTAATGGCAGTCGGTCACGCCGCCTTCGATTGGTTGCCAATCGCTGGAATTGAAATCAGCACGCTCGCCAGTGGTATCCGCTATGAAGACCGAGACGATTTGGTGCTTTTTCGGTTGTCTGAGCGCGCTGAAGTTGCTGCGATTTTTACCCAGAACTATTTCCCTGCGGCGCCGGTGACGGTCGCCAAGGCACACTTAGCGCAAGGACAGCCTCGTTATCTCTTGATTAATACAGGGAACGCGAACGCCGCCACGGGCGATCAAGGCATTGAAGATGCCTTGAATTGCTGCTCCTTGGTCGCCGACGCAGAGCTTCAACCGGTAACCTCGGTGCTACCCTTCTCCACCGGAGTGATTGGGGAGCGTCTTCCGCTCCAGCCTTTTAAAGAAGCTATTCCGCAGCTGATCAAGCAATTGGGTGATCAAAATTGGCACGATGCTGCAACGGCAATTATGACAACAGACACTCGCCCTAAAATTGCCTGTCGAAGGGTTGTGGTTGGCGAACAGACGGTGCAATTTACAGGAATCGCAAAAGGGGCTGGGATGATCCAGCCCAACATGGCAACCATGCTGTGTTTCATTGCCTGCGATGCGAAAGTTGATCAGGGGCTCCTTCAGGAAATGCTTCGAGCAGGCGCGAATCAATCCTTCAATCGAATTACCGTTGATAGTGACACATCCACAAACGATGCCTGTTTGTTAGTCGCCACTGGGTCGGTTGACCTCGATGTTGAAAGTAACCTCGAGGTGCAAACGCAGCTTCAGGATGGTTTGACGGACATCATGCTTGAATTGGCTCAGGGTCTTGTGCGCGATGGAGAGGGCGCCACCAAGTTTGTTACAGTACAAGTCGATGGTGCATCCAGTGAAGCCCAAGCACTTGAGGTTGCGTTTTCTATCGCCAATTCGCCCTTAATGAAAACGGCTTTGTTTGCAAGCGATGCTAACTGGGGGCGACTCGCGATGGCGGTTGGGAAAGCGAACGTACCGATTGACCCCAATCGAGTCGATCTTTTTATAGGTGATGTTTGCTTGATGCATTCGGGGGTCAGGGACCTACAATATCAAGAGGTTGATGGCGCCCGCGCCGTCGCAGGCGCAGAGGTCTTGCTGCGGGTAAACCTCAATTTAGGTGAATTTTCGGAAACAGTCTGGACGAGCGACCTTTCCCACGAGTACATCCGAATCAATGCGGAGTATCGAACCTAATACGATTAATCCTTGTCGATGTCCTCCGCCGTGACATCATCATGGTCTGCATCCGATGGGATGCTGCGGTTTCCACTGGCCCATTCGCCAAGGTCGATCAGTTGACAGCGCTCACTGCAAAAAGGTTTGTATGCGTTCGCGGCGATCCATGCCACCGTCTTCTGGCAGGTCGGACATTTGACGATTGCTTTAGCCATCGCTTGCGAGCTCTAGGTATATTTTATGCAATGCGTAGACCTTAGCATCCAACGCCGCTGGAGTGGAATTGTTCTCGATGACATCATCAGCTAGAGCGATACGGGTTACGCGAGAGGGCTGAGCGGCGATGATATTATTAATAATTTCGAGGCTGCTACCATCCCGAGACTGAACACGTTTTCTTTGCGCCTCCTCGGGGGCATCGACCACCAGTGATCGATGAATTAACGGTGATTGCCCCGTGCCCGCCGAGAGTACAAGTATGGCATAGGGACTTTGAGCTGATTCAAGTTCTTCTGCTAGCCTTGCCATAATTGGGCGATGCGTCAGGGCTTCAAGCCAGCGCCTAGCAGCCGAATCACTGAAAATTTTTTTTCGAAGTTGAGCGCGGTCTAGATCACCGGTGGGGAGTAGAATCTCATCGCCAAAGTATTCCCGTATGCTTGCAAGTTGCGGGGTGCCTTTGGCAACAACGGCTCGAGCAGCAAGATCCGCATCTGCGACAACGATCCCTAACGCACAAAATCTGTCGGATACTGCAGTCTTGCCGGTACCGATGCCGCCCGTTAAACCGATAACCAACTGCGTCATGATCCGCCTAAAAGCTCAAAGTAGCTTGCCGTTAAAGATTCACCCCAGATCAAGGTCATCCATCCAGCGATGGCGAGATAGGGGCCGAAAGGAATCGGGAGGTCTTTATCCCGGCCAAGGGCAATGAGGCTAAGCCCAACGACCGCGCCGGCAAAGGATGATAGAAGGACAATGACGGGCAGCATCTGCCAACCCATCCAGGCGCCGAGGAGCGCCAACAGTTTAAAATCACCAAAGCCCATACCGTCTTTACCGGTGATGAGCTTAAAACCCCAGTAAATACTCCAAAGAGATAAATACCCTGCTATCGCGCCGACAACAGCGCTGCCTAGATCAGTAAATATGCCATTGATATTCACTAAAAGTCCCAGCCATAAAAAAGGGAGGGTGATTGAATCAGGAAGCAGGGTGGTTCGATAGTCGATCATAGATAAGGCGATCAGTGCGTAGGTGAGAAGGCAAGCAAGCCCTCCCGCTGATGACAGCCCAAAGTGGTGGATCAAAAATAGGGTGGCGAGGCCTGTAGCAAGCTCGACAGCTGGGTATTGGGGCGAGATTGGGTTTTGACACTGGCTGCAACGACCTTTGAGCAGGAGAAAGCTGACAATGGGAATATTATTGGCCGCCTTAATTGGCGCGTCGCACTCCGGACACAGAGAACGCGGTCGCGCGAGGTTAAAGGGGGCGTCAAAATTTTCAGGTTTTGAGATATGTCCTAAAGCCCTTTCAGCCTCTCTTTGCCAACTGCTTTCGAGCATGATCGGTAGCCGATAAATGACAACGTTTAGGAAGCTGCCGATCAGCAGGCCTATCATCAGGTAGAAGCCGTAAGTGAAACCCGGATAGAAGTCATGAAGTAACTGAAATTGCTCAAGCATTGAGGCTAGACCGCAGAGTAGTTAGAGTACAAACAACAAAGATGAGCAGATTCAGACGCCATTAAGATGCTGCTCATAACAAGTCTGGGCTAAGGGTGATGGCGCTCATCGTGTTTTATCCGCTGATTGCCCCGCCCATCTTGAAGATGGGCAAGTACATGGCAATCATCATGCCGCCTACTACGATACCTAAAAATGCCATAATGATGGGCTCAATCAGGCTGGTCAAACCGTCAACAGCGGTGTCCACCATTTCTTCATAGTAGGTAGCCGACTTCTCGAGCATGCTATCGAGCGCTCCAGATTCCTCTCCTATGGCGACCATTTGAATGACCATGCTCGGGAAAACATTCGCTTGGTTCATCGCGTGATTGAGCTGAGTACCACCAGACACCTCATTCTTTATTTTCATAATCGCATTTTTGTAAACGACGTTACCAGACGCCCCGGCGGCTGAGTCAAGCGCATCGACCAAGGGCACGCCAGCAGCGAAGGTCGTAGATAGAGTTCTGGCAAAGCGAGCAATACAGGATTTATTAAGAATATCTCCAACAACAGGCGTTTTCAGTGAAAGGCGCTCTTGCCCATCTCGAAAGGCTTGAGAATTTTTATGGGCTTGTTTATAAGCGAAGTAAACACCGCCAAACACACCCGCGATAATCAGCCACCAAGCCTGCATGAATTCAGAGGCGTTCACCACCATCTGAGTGAAAGCCGGTAACTCTGAGCCAAATCCGCTGAAAACCATTTCAAATTGAGGGACTACCTTGATCAGCAGGATGCCCGTAACGATTGCAGAGATTACCAAGACAGCGATGGGATAGTTCATAGCACTTTTAATTTTGGCTTTCAGCGCTTCTGATTTTTCTTTGTAGGTCGCGAGTCGATCGAGCATTGTCTCAAGGGCTCCGGATTGTTCGCCAGCATCTATCAGGTTGCAGAACAAATCATCGAAATATTCCCTGGGTTGGGCTCTGACCGCTGCGGCAAAATTATTGCCGCCAGAAACCTCGCTGCTGATGCTCTTAATTAGGCTCTTCATCGCTTGGTTTTCGACGCCGCCTGCGACGATGTCAAAGGACTGAACCAAAGGTACTCCGGCCTTCATCATCGTTGCCAATTGACGGGTAAAAAGCGCGATATCTGCGGGGGTTATTTTTTCACCAAAGGAAAATAAGCTTTTGGACTGTTTCTTGACCGATTTTGCGTTTATCCCCTGCTTGCGAAGAATGGCTTTGACACTTGCTAGACTTGCGCCCCTGGTTTCTCCACTGACTTTCTTGCCAGCGCGGTCTGTTCCAGACCATTCAAATATAAGATCTTCCGCCATTCGCGCTCGCTCCTAGTGGCCTGTGGTGACCCTGTCAACTTCATCCAGGCTGGTCAGCCCCTGTTTGACTTTGCCCAAAGCGGATTGATAGATATTTCTGAAACCTTGTTGCTGGCAGACTTGGGCAATTTCTAGGGAATTGCCATCCTCCATAATAATTTTGGAGATCTCGGGCGTGATCTTAACCACTTCATAGACGCCAACTCGGCCTTTGTAGCCACCGTTGCACTTATCACAGCCTTTGGGTCCGTAGATTTCTAATCCAGCATCAATCTCTGTTTGGGTAAAGCCTTTTTCAAGTAACGCAGATTTAGGAATATCCAGTTTTTGTTTGCAAGCACAGAGACGTCTGGCGAGCCGCTGGGCGATGATGAGGTTGATCGATGTGGCGAGGTTGAAAGCGGGTACACCCATATTCCTGAGACGTGTTATGGTTTCTGGCGCTGAGTTCGTGTGCAACGTCGACATGACCATGTGCCCGGTTTGGGCTGCTTTGATTGAGATCTCAGCCGTTTCCAAATCTCGAATTTCACCCACCATGACAATATCGGGATCTTGACGAAGAAATGACCTCAAGGCCTCCGAAAAATCGAGGCCAACCTTCGCATTCACAGGACACTGATTAATGCCTTCGAGGTTAATTTCGACCGGGTCCTCTGCGGTAGAGATATTCAGTTCTGGTGTATTTAAGATTGCAAGCCCCGTGTACAGAGAGACAGTCTTCCCCGAGCCAGTTGGTCCGGTAACGAGAAACATCCCTTGGGGCTTATTCAGAGCCTCAAGGTACAGCGTTTTTTGATCGTCATCGTACCCAAGGGCATCGATTCCCATTTGTGCAGAGCTCGCATCAAGGATCCTCATGACAATCTTTTCACCAAACAGCACTGGCAATGTATTCACTCGAAAATCGATGGACTTGGTTTTCGAAACTTTCAGTTTAATGCGACCATCTTGAGGCACCCTTCGTTCCGAGATATCCATTTGGCTCATGACTTTAATTCTCGCGGCGATTCGGGGCGCTAAGGATATCGGTGGCTGCGCAACTTCATGGAGGATTCCATCGGTGCGAAATCTTACTTTGTAAGACTTCTCAAAAGGCTCGAAGTGGAGGTCTGATGAGCCCATGCGAATCGCGCTTAAGAGCATCTGATTAATAAACCGGACGACGGGAGTATCATCAACCGGGGCGTCCACGTTCTCCTCTTCTTCTTCGGTATCCTGCGTTTCAAGGGTCAGATCAACATCGTCCCCATAGTCATCAAATGCTTCCTCCTCAGGGGTTCCGAGATGTTCAGTAATATAAGTGGCGAGGAGGTCCTCTCTGACGAGGATCTCCTCCGTGGCTATCCCTGTTTGAAACTGGATGTCTGCCAATGCTTGGCGGTTTGTAGGGTCCGAGAGCGCAACGAACAACCGATTACCGCGTTGAAAAATCGGGAAAGCATGGTGGTCTCGTATCAGCCTGTCACTGACAAGATCACTAGGAATCGTGTCTGGGTTTATCGCGCTAAGATCGAATAAAGGTGTACCAAATTCATCGGCTGCTGCGCTCGCGATGGCTTCAGCCGAGACAATATTCTCTCTAACCAAATAAGAAATTAAAGGTTTCTTCTCTTTCTTGGCTGCTGATGCATGCTTTTCGGCAGATTCTGCATCCAGGAGATCGTCTTGGATCAATCGCCGTGTTAAGCCGCTCAAGGGTTTAGGTCTTGCTGACATGTAATAGCTAAAAAAAGTAAATAGAGTTTGAGTGTAAACCTTATCTTAAGTGATGCAAATGAGGTCAAGACGTCTTTGCATACTCATTTTTCTTTCCAAGAACGAAAAGCCCCAGCTTTTCCAATTTGTTCGTGTAAGCGGTATCAAAGCGTCAAAAATACAAACGTTAAAGGGGCAAAATTAATGATGAACCGGTTCAATTTTGATGGTGGCTTGCTTCAATAGATGGAATTAATTTCTACATAAAGCGGTTGGAATCTAGATTACAGGGTGTCATAGTATTCGCTTAGGGGGAGTGGATGGCATTCTCTTGGGATCATTGACACTGAACAGAGGAAAAACTATGAAATCAATCCAACGAGGTTTCACGTTGATAGAATTAATGATTGTCGTTGCGATCATCGGAATTTTGGCTGCGGTCGCTTTGCCCGCGTACCAAGATTACATTCAAAGCGCCAATATTGGTAAGGTAAACAGCCAATATAGCAGCGCTATTACTTATGTGAAGAACACCTTTGTTAAGGAACAAACGGACGTTGCTCTGGGTCAATCTGACGCCACGCCGGCCGACGGAGCCGCCTGGGTCACCTTGCTCAATACAGCGGGCGGAGCTGCCCCTGGCGATAATTCCGCTGCTTACGTTTCAACTGCTGCATCGACTGGCACGACGACATCGGGAGCGGTCTCTGTAGTTGCAACCGATGCAACCTCTGTAGCTATAACGAAGCCTTGCTACCCAGATACGACGACAACAAGCACGCTTGAAACGACTACGATCACGTCAGGTGGTGTAGTAACTGTGACTACCCCGGCCTGCCCATCGTAAAACTTTCCTTCTGAGGAGCAGTAACGGGTCAGCTGCTTTAGGTGTTTAGGCGTTGTCGTCGGTTAAACAGATGGACTATGGAAATCGACTCTGGTTTCTTCAGAGTCGATGGTCTAAACACAGGTTTGTCCGTCTCTTTGGCATGGTCGCATAGGGTAACCTTAGCTCGATTTAGTGAAGCCGGAATAGCTCAGTTGGTAGAGCAGTTGCTTCGTAAGCAATTGGTCGGAGGTTCAAGTCCTCTTTCCGGCACCAGTTTTAGCCCGCTAAGCTTCAAATGAATCCCAAATTTCCAGCCTACTGGAAAGGGTAGGTTCGTTGACAAAAGTAGCCTACGCAGGCCTTTATTTAGGAATAGTTTAGGATGATCTGCATGCCTAAAGTCGATCAGGTTAGAAAAAGGATTTTTCCAAGCTCGATAAACAAAACCCGCTAGTAGCGGGTTTTTTATTGTTGAAGGAGTAATATAACCAGAACTTTTTTATAGTCATCAAGCTTTCCCGGGAGCGTTGTTCAATGAGGTTCAAATGGATTGTGGTTATTTTGGGTCTACTTGCGCTCAGTCCAAGTTTAGTTGGGGTTGCCTTCAGTCTCATTGTTAATCCTATCGTTTCAAAGGAGCTGCGGAATAATCCTGATGGTAAGGAAGCTCGCGAAGCGATGTTGCTGACATTTGAAGGTCGAACGCTACCGGTAAATTATCTTAAAGAGGGAAATAATGTCTATATCGGGGTAGATGGCAGATGGTGGCGCGCTTTTGCTGGCGGACGCGTTGCCGTTTCGATGTTAATTGCCGGGGAACCTTACAAAGGTTTCGCTGAGCTTGCTGCGGATGATCCGGCTTATATCAAAGACGTTTTCTCAAGATTGAGGCCTACAACCCCCGATTGGTTGCCTTCCTGGTTGAGTGCCCAACTTGTTGTGATTACGCTCGATTCCAAAGCGGCTTTTGGGGCAGGCCTTAATTTAGGATGACGTTAGGAATATTTTTTGAAGCTGATTAAGAGGCTGTTTACGCAGTTTTAGAAGATAAGAAGTCCGTGCCTACCTTGATCTCCAGTAATGAAAACGCTTGTGTGATGTTCAGTCCAAGATCACCATCATCTCTTTGGGCCCCCCCAGACCACCCACATCAGTTTTCCCTTCATCGGCTAGACGAATCGAACTAAACCGCTTAGCAAGCTGTTTTACTGCAATTTTTCCCTCAAGCCTCGCGAGATGCGCGCCGAGACAAAAGTGAATGCCAAATCCAAGGGCAAGATGGGGATTGGGGTTTCGATCAATCTGAAAGCTATCTGGCTGGTCAAAAACGTGTTCATCTCGGTTCGCCGATGCAATCAGCGGCAGGACAAGGTCGCCCTTGGGGATCACGATGCCCGCCAGCTCAATCTCTTTTGTGGTGCGGCGGACGGTTGCTGAAAAAGGTGAGTAATATCGAAGCGCTTCTTCGATGAAAGCGGGTATCAAGGCATCATCTTGGTTGAGCGGAGGCAGGGTATCAGGAAGTTCATGAAAAATTCGTGCCGAGGCCGTGATCAAGCCGGTTGTGGTCTCGTTGCCTGCGATCAGCAGTAGACGACAAAAACTCAGCAATTCGTCATTGCTGAGATGGCCGTCCTCGGTTTTTGTTGCGATCAGTCGACCGAGTAGATGATCTTGAGGGCGAGCCCTTATGTCATCAATCTGATCGAGAAAATACTGGTCCATTTCAGCTGCCGCTTTTTGTGCCTCAGCGCTCGGTGTACCGAATAAAATTTCACCGATGTTGCTGAAGATAGCGTCTGACCATTGCTTGAATGTCCCCATGTCGCCATCTTCTACGCCGAGCATTTCTGCGATCACCATGACGGGTAGCGGTGCTGCGAGTGCGGCGACCAGGTCCACGGGCTCTCCCCGGGGTAGATTTTGAATGAGCAATTGAGCACGGGCCTCGATGCGCTCGCTCTGACGCTCAATGTGGTTAGGCTTAAAGGCGGTGCTAACCAGCTTACGGAGCCGATGGTGTACCGGCGGGTCGCTGAACAGCATCGAAGGCTGACCGCGCTCTTCGGGTGGCTGGGTCGAAACGACAGAAGAAAAGGTCGTGTGATCTCGAAGCACAGCGTGCACATCGGCATGCCGACTGACTTGCCAGGGCCCACCGGTTTCTACCTGACTGACGGGAGCATTGTCTCTTAGATATCGATAACCCGCATAAAGGTCGGGGGCAATGGGGTCAGTATCGCTCATAGCGCAGTATCCTAAAGATCTTTTGTAGGGCCAGCAGATTCGTGATGAGCGACGGTGTGCGAGCCGATCATCGCGCAAGGGAAGAGTATAGCGCCACTGAGTCCCAGGTTGCGATGATCGGGCCGAGTCTTTTGGGTTAGCATCTGGAAATTGTATTGGCCCGGTCAGCTAATCTCTTCTCGTCACCCACCAATTTTTTTGATCCGGAGCGAAAGATCGATTGCTCTGCAATGCTTGGTCAGGGCACCCATTGAGATGTAATCAACGCCAGTCTCAGCGATGGCAATGAGATCATGGGTCGTTTCTATGCCGCCAGAAGCCTCGAGTTTAATGGTTGCTGGAGCCTGCTGAACGGCTGTTTTCAAATCGGCCAGGGAAAAATTGTCCAACATGATCCAGTCGGGCTGACTTTTGATTGCTTCAGCAAGCTCTCCTAGGGTTTCAACCTCAACCTCAACCCGTTGGGCTGGCGATAGCGCTCTCGCCGCAGCGATCGCAGCACCGATCCCACCGGCGGCCACAATATGATTTTCTTTAATTAAGAAGGCATCAAAGAGGCCGATGCGATGGTTTTCGCCACCCGCAAGTTTCACAGCATACTTTTGAGCCAGTCTTAAACCTGGCAATGTTTTGCGGGTGTCGAGCAGCGCGGCCTTGGTGTGTTGGATCTCTTGAGTCAGATCGGCTGTCGCTGTGGCAGTCGCTGAGAGCGTTTGCAAAAAGTTCATGGCAGTGCGCTCAGCGGTCAGAATCGATCGAGCGTTGCCTCGGCAAATCAAAATAACGGTGTCCGGTTTTGCTCGATGGCCCTCGGGAATTTTCCAATCAAGGACAACCCCGGGGTCAATTGCCGAGAAGACAGCCGCTGCCCAGGGCTGTCCAGCGATGACGGCATGATCTCGACAGATCAGCTCGGCCTCAGCAGTGGCATTTTCGGGAATCAGTTGGGCGGTGATATCGCCGTCACCTAAATCCTCCATGATCGCGCCAGCAACGGTTGATGCAATGCTGTCCTGGGTGATTGCGTCCATCTATCTTTTTTTCCTTATTGTCAGCATCCCTTGTGACTGCTCAAGCTCAACTTGACCCAAGACGCTCATTCCGAGCAGCGCCGCGTCACCCCGCATCCCAGGATTGATTGATCCTCGGACGTTGTTAAAAATCAAACCCGCGATCTCGAGTGTTTGGACCTGAGTCTCGTAAACCGTGATGACGCCGTTGGCTGTGTTTGCACGCCTGGGTCGTCCCTTCTGTAAATTGAGACGATTCGCCATGCCCTCGGGTATCACGACGTCGGTCGCCCCAGTATCGACCAGAAATAAAATAGGTTCGCGGTTGATATAGCCTGTTACAGTGTAGTGCCCCTGACGGTCTTGCTTTAAGTAGACAGCGCGTTCGTCGCCCTCGATCGTGCTGGTAGGTGATCGATTCGGAAACGCACGATCCCGTTCAACTTCTCCAAACCAAAGTGTCATCAGCCCGATAAACAGGAGACAGCCTGTAATCATCATACCCTTGCCTAGTTGTGTTATCCCGGCCATGCTGGTGTGTCTCTGGATTTAGATGGATGAATCATGTGATGTCAGTGGAGGGTGTTTACAAACACAGGCTCGCTAGCGCGGTGCAAGTTGACACGCTGCACCAAAGTCCGCGCCCAACCGGTGAAATAAGTTTGATTGTCCTGCATTGTATCAGTTTGCCAGCGGGGCACTTCGGTGGCCAATATATTCAAGACCTTTTCACCGGTGAGCTTGACCATGATGTTCATAGGGATTTAGTTGATCTGAAAGGCGTAAAGGTTTCGGCGCATCTGCTCATTTGCCGTGATGGATCGGTGCTGCAGTTTGTGCCCTTTGATCAGTCGGCCTGGCATGCTGGGGCTTCAGAGTATGAAGGCCGTAGTCAATGCAATGACTTTAGTATCGGCATTGAACTGGAGGGGACGGATCAAGGTCTTTACGCTTCAGCGCAATATGAGCAGCTGGTGCAGGTCGTGCAGCTGCTTTCGGCGACCTACGACATCCCTGTCGATCGAGTGGTTGGGCACTCTGACATCGCGCCGGGACGCAAAACCGATCCTGGAACGGGATTTGATTGGCGATGGTTTAAAGATGCCTTGTAAATCGTTAGGGACTGATAGGGTATGAAGTTTCAGGGCGTAGGTAGGGGGGAGTTTTAGACACCAAGCATTTAAAAGTCGTCTGGACGATTAAAAACGGTCACCGTTTTGATGATTCTATTGTAAATTAGATACGTGTACTTTTTCTGCTGTGAGGCTGACTTCCATGGATTTTGTAATTGTACTGCTACTGTTG
>Ga0209631_10006064_pt1 | contig 12554 bp, 7 predicted proteins | sample COG_08_FD_184752 | JGI IMG/M metagenome (GOLD analysis project Ga0209631, IMG submission 184752) | Pelagic Microbial community sample from North Sea - COGITO 998_met_08 (SPAdes) (version 2) | ecosystem: Environmental > Aquatic > Marine > Neritic zone/Coastal water | place: Helgoland, sampling... | reverse complement strand
GCGTATGCTCGAGCTCGACTCCGAGGGTCGATGCGTCCTCGTCGACTTTGGAGCCTACGTCCTGCTCAACGTCTACGCCCCATCTCTGTCCTCCGACGACGAGGAACGGGGTAGGTTCAAGCTCGACTTTCTCAGCGCGGTGGAGATCAGGTACAGGGCGCTGCTGGATGCGGGACGCAAGGTGGTGCTCTGCGGGGACTGGAACGTTTCGTACGGTGTCATGGACAGCGCAGTCGCCGTCGAGGAGAAATTGTTGGATGAAGATTTGTTGGAGAGGAACGCGTCCCGGCAGTGGCTGCGTGCGCAGGTCTCCGGGGGCGGAGGGACGACGGGGGCGGATCGCGAACCGCTCGTGGATGTATTCAGGCGCGATTACCCCTCGGTGAGAGGCGCGTACACGTGTTGGAACGTCTCCGCGGGCGCCCAACTTACAAACTACGGCAGCCGCATCGATTACTTTCTGTGCGACGAGGTCACCGCGGCGACGGTTGCGAGATGCGGCATCGCTCCCAAACACGAAGGGTCGGACCACGCGCCGGTTTTCATCACCATCCGAGCGGGATCCGAGTGCAGCTTAGAGGACGCAGAGATTGATGGCAAGTTTGTCATCTCTCTCGCCAGCAGCGCGTGTGTTGCCGCCGCGGGAAGGCAGGCGAGGCTGACGGATACGTTTTTCAAAGCCGGCGCGGGGGCACCGACGGACGTTTGGGGGTCGACAGAGACGATAGGGTGTTCGGTAAACGGGTCAACCAGTGGAATTTGGGGTGATCGAGATGGTTTAGCTCGTTCGCAGCCCGCGGTGGGTGGTTTGAAACGCAAGCACGGAGGCGGCGGGGTGGGCGGCGGAGCGTCGATCAAATCTTTCTTTGGACCGAAGGATGGGGGTACAAGGCCGACCCCGGCAGCCTCCGCCGAGATCAATCCGCATCCCGACGTGCCAGGTGACGTCGCGACGCGTGATGTACCGGCTCGAGTGCCTTCGTCGGCACCCACCGCATCACTCGAGACGGTCGCGGCGTGGAAAGCGATACAGAAAAGAATGGCGCCGCCGACATGCCGAGGTCACGGACTGCCGTGCAAGGTGCGGACGGTGAAGGAGGGACCGAACAAGGGTAGGGGGTTCTTCTGCTGCCCGAAGCCGAAGGGTATGAAAGGAGACAAGAACGCTGACTGCGGATTCTTCCAGTGGGAGAAAGTTTATCGAAAGTGAGTGAGGACGTTTGCTCGACTCGGGACGGGGCGCCGACGATATCGAATACGTGACGTATATCGAATAGCACGTAGCTTAACAATAACAACACGCGCGACGAATGTCGTCGTATCATTCCGCGCTCCAGTCACCCACCTTCCTGATGCCCTGCTCGCGTCTCCTCCGCCGCTCCATCTTCTTCTGCGCCGCGATTTCCGTTTCCAGCTCCCGTTCCTTGGCCATCTCCGCCCGAAACACCTCGGTCGCCCGTTTCTTCAGTTGCGCCTCGTGGAACGTCTGCATCTCCATGCGCCACTGCGCGGGAGACACGAGCCCACGAAGCTCCTCGGGTACCTCGTTGGCGTCCCTCGCGCGCTGCCTCACGCCCGTCAGGCCGCGCCGGCGAACGTGACCCTCGTCCTCGCCGGCGCCGCCCTCGCCACCTCCCTGACCCTCGCGACCTCCCTGACTCGCACCCGCCGGTGCCGGTCGCGCCCCTCCCCGCGCCCTCGACCTCGGGGACCGGCCGTCGCTGTCGTCCATCAGCGACCCGTACCGTCTCTGCCTGCGCGTGGTGTCCGGCGAGGCCAGCAAGACTAGGTCGTACAGCAGCTGCCCGAGGATGCCGACAATGAACACGAACCACTCCCAGGCTGTGCGGCCCCTGGGCTTCGATGGGGCGGTGGGCGAGTCGCGGGGCGAGTCGGAATCGCCCCCTCGTGATCTATCGGGTCCGTCAGAGTCCGTATCTCTACCCTCTTTCCGCCCCGCGTCATCCCCGGTCGCGTTCGACACCGAAGGGGCGCCCCCGTCGTTGTTATGCGCCCCCGGACGACGATCGCGGTCTCCATCGGACGCATCGGACCCTGGGTCGGACGGCCACTCGTCGCTTTCGTGTTTGGTGGCATCCGCAACCTTCGGCTCCGCCTCCTCTGGGTGAACTTCCGTCTCTTCGCCCTCACCACCCATCGTGCGTCTCACTGTGACGCACTCGATCGGAGAAAAGAGTGCTGCCGATGGATATCTCACAGGAATCGGATGCCCGAGACCGTCACTTCGCACGGCGCATGTACTCGGTCACTTCGAACGGCGCATGTACTCGGTAGCGCACGCGCCGTCAGCCCGCTCGATGGCGACGCTAAGGGCCACTAGAGTGTCCTCGCAGACGCGTGGGTTCTCTCGGCGGGTCCTCTCGACGGGTCCCGAATCGCTCCGGAAGAATCGTGTAAGGGTCGCAGCCTCGACTCGGGATGATAAGGAGGTTTGGATCCAGACCACGAACGTGCAGGTCCTCCTCGCCGCCCTCGAGTGCGGCCTGAGCACCACCGCGCTGTTTCCCTCCGATAACGCGGCACTCGCGGAGGAATGGCGCAAGGTGGGCAGGTTCACCCCGTTGGCCCTCACCGACGATGGAACCGTGACCGAGGAGGATGGAGACTTTTACCGCGCCGTGGGTATCACCTGCGAGGTCACGGGCCCTGATGACGTGGATGACATCGCCAGGATGGCCGGCGTGGAGCCCCTGGTGGTGGTGGACTCGTCGACGTGGAGGATAATACCGGCGGAGAACCTGGTGGCCAAGTTCGGGGCCACCGACGAGAGCCGGCTGTTCTCGGTGTCGGAGACGGCCAAGGACGCGGAGGCGATGTTCGAGGCGCTGGAAACCGGCGTGGACGGTGTCGTTCTACGCACCGACGACGCGGCTGAGCCGAGGGAGCTCGCGGCGTACCTGAAGAAGCGGGGTATGATCGGCGGCGGCGGGGACGGGGTGGGAAGTTTGGAGTTGACCCCGGCTGTGGTCACCCGGGTGGAGACCGTGGGTACGGGTGATAGGGTCTGCGTGGACTGCGCCGCGGCGTTCCATCCCGGTGAGGGACTACTCGTCGGTTCATTCGCCACCGGTCTGTTCCTGGTGCACAGCGAGTGTCTGGACGCGGAGGGATACGTCAACTCCAGGCCGTTCAGGGTGAACGCCGGCGCTCTGTGCTCGTACGTGGTGACGCCGGGGGGTAAGACCGCGTACCTGTCCGAACTGAGAGCCGGCGACGACGTGACGTGCGTGAGCGAGGATGGAGACACCCGCGTGATGACCGTCGGTCGGGTAAAGGTGGAGCAGCGACAGATGGTGCTGGTGGAGGCGGAGTGTGGGGAAAAAAAGTTTGCCGCGTTGTTACAAAACGCAGAGACGGTTCGGCTGGTCACGGCGCCCGGGGAGGATACGCGGGCGGTGTCGGTGTCGACCCTGGATGTCGGGGACAGGGTACTGGTGCACCTGCAGGAAGGTGCGAGGCACACGGGGTTGAAGATAGTCGAGGAGGAGTGGTACGAGCAGTAGACAGCGACGGTTGGGTTGACGACTTGTCACAAAATAAAAATCACATCGACAGCTCGGAGAGGATTTCGGAGAGGGGTATTATTCCGCAACGTCGCCCCGACGCCACACACGCGCTTCGGTTCATCTCTCTCGGGGATTCGCGTTTAAGAGTACACGCGCGTTCGATACGGACGCGCGCGCAACGACTGGTGAATCGGTGGCCCATCGGCGTCTCGACCGTTCGGCTTTTCCAAGGATCTCCCGTTGAAAATGTCCGATGGCGACGCGTACGTGTGGGGTGACAACACCTGCCAGGTGCTGGGCCTGACGACGAACGTGGGCGCCCGCAAGCGCCCGTTCCCCGTCGCGAAGATCAATAGAGAACACCCGAGCGGATACACGCGCCTGCTTCCCAAGTGCCAGATCGTGGTCGCGGGCGGCCTGCACTCCGTCGCCGTCACCGTCGAGGGCGACATTTATACCTGGGGCACGCATGAGGAGGGACAGCTCGGTCGTGTAGTCCCCGAGGGGGACGACGAGGCACCCGCGGTACCCGGGAAGGTGACCCTGCCCGCGGCGTGCAAGGGCGCCGAGGTTATCAACGCCGAGGCGACGGATTCGGCCACCTTCGCGCTCTTCGACGATGGGTCAGTCTTCGGTTGCGGCGTGTTCAAGGATGACGGAGAGCTCGGGTTCTCGCCGGGCAACACGGGGAGGCAGCACGGCATGGCGCCCGTCGCCGGACCCCGATCCCCAACGCACACCACCCCGATCGAGTCCATGGCGGCGGGTAACGGCCACCTCGTCATGTTGACCAGCCGCTTCGGGGGCGACGGCAAGGCGGCGTCCAAGCCCGAGGTGCTCACCCTCGGCGCCTGCGCTCAAGGTCAGCTCGGCCGCGTGGGCTCCAGGGTCGGACCCCGGTCGCACTCCCGTACCCTGCTGGCACCCGCGGCTGTTCGCATGCCCCGCGGTGCGGGTCGCCCCGTCGCCGTGTTCGCGGGAGGGTTCCAGACCTTCGTGCTCACGGACACGGACAAGGTTGTGGCGTTTGGGCTCAATAACTGGGGTCAGCTCGGCCTGCCCCTTACCGACTCCATGGCGTTCATCCCCAAGATCGTCCCTGCGTTATCAGGCAAGGGTATCATCGAGCTGGCGTGCGGAGACCACCACACCCTGGCGCTGACCAAGTCGGGTCACGTGCTCACCTTTGGCCGCTACGCGTACGGACGCCTGGGCAGGGCGACTGAAGAGGACATGGTGCACAGCGACGCGGCTGATCCAACACCGACGCGAATCGCGTTTCCACCGGGCGCGGCGGCAATCTCTTCCGTCGCGGCGGGTATAAAGGAATCGGGTGCCGTGGACGAGGGCGGTGTGCTGTACATGTGGGGCTGCGGCGATTTGAACATGCTGGGTCGCGGCGACGACGAGGACAACGTCTTCGCGCCCGAGCCCGTGCCGGTGAAGCAGGGGTACAATCACTGGCAGGGACAGAGGGTCGAGTCTTGCTCGATCGGCGCGCAGCACGTCATGATCCGGGCCACTCCGGGGCACGACGGCGTTTGACGATTCTCTACCTTCGAAGGTACGGTACCTTCGTATTATTTACCACCTTCGTAGCTAGCTCAATCACGGTTGAAATCGAGACACGACGATGCTCATCACTTATCACTTGCTCATCACTGTACTGTCATATTTATCATATCACTTAGCCGCCGGCTTCTTGGCCACGATGGTCCTGTGACGAGGCGAGGAACTCCGCGTCTCGACAGTCTCAAAGCCGGCGCGTCGCATCACCTCCTGGACGTCGAGCGCCGCGTACTGCTCGAGGTACGGTTCCGTGGATTTGAACGCCGTGAACGCGAAGACGTTGTTGGCGATCCTCTGGAACGCGGGCGCGGTCGGGTCCATGTCCATGAGGCTCAGGCACGCCCCTGGCTTCAACACCCTGTACGCTTCGCGGATGACATCCTGCGCCGCGGACGCGGGCAGCTCGTGGAAGGTCAGGCACGAGCTGACCAGGTCCTGGGAGTCGTCCTCGAACGGCATGTTCTCTCCGGCGCCGTGCTGGAACCTGACCTTGCGTCTGTCGTATCCGTGCGGGTCCCCGGGCCGGGCGTCGAGCGCGTGGTTGGCGACGGCGACGAAGTAGTTGGAGAGGTCCAGGCCGACGAACTGCTCCGCGTCCGGGAAGGCGCCCACGAGCGCCCTGGTGCTCAGACCCGACGAGCACCCCACGTCCACCACCTTCTTCGCGTTCTTCCTCATCTCCGGGTCGATGTGATCCATCGCCTGCGCCTGCGCGCGATGGTACCCCGAACGCAGCTTCTCGTCGCCATCCTTCTCGAGCGTCTTGCCATCTTCGCTGAACACTGGGGCGTGCACGGCTTTGGCGGCGACCTCCACCTCCAAAGCGGGGTCCCAGCCCAGGTTACCCTCGGGGTACGCGTGGAACGAGGTCTTGTAGTACTCGGGGGTGTTCTCGACCACCGCCGGGTCGGTCGCATCCTTCAGCGCCTGCTCCCAGTCCGTCGCCGACCGAAGCTCGCTTACTTCAGAGTCCCATTCTATGCCGAGTTCGCCCGCTCGCTTGACCATCTTCTCCTTGGCACCCTTGCTGGCGGCCTCCCAGAGCGGCGGGAACTTGAGGATCGCGCCCACAATCTCGGCGGCGACGGACGTGCGGTTCGCCGAGCCCGGAGTCGCGGCGGACACGCACACCATCGCTCGCCTCGATCGCGTCCTCCTTTTGCCACTTGTCACCACCGATGGCCTGGAGCGCAGCTGCGCGTTGACGACGGGCGTGGACATGGTGGATCTCGTCTGACCTGCGAGGATGCACGCACGCGGAATCTCTGGTGCTCGCGCGAGTCGTTTCGCCGCGTCGAGGGGCCGTCGGCGTGTGCTCGAGAGCGAGTGTGGCTCCGGATAGACTTATATTTTTGGTTGTCGGCCACCCGTGAAGAACCGTCGACGAGTCAATTATTCAACACATCTTCGTCAGCAACGCACCTGTCGCACAACGCGCAGTCGCGGCTGAGAGAGACACCCGAGGCGCTAGTCGACTCGCGGGCGATCAACCGGATATCTTCGACCGCACGCCGATCTTCTCGGGGTGAAACACGCCAGTCTCAGTCGGAGGGCGGCAGATTCGACACGAGGGCTCGAACGTTCCTTTTTCCGAGGCGGTCCAACGAGAAGGCAGTATGAGTCAGCCTCCTGGTCCGGGAGCGCCGGGTTCGGCGCCGGGGACGAACCCTTTCGCGACACAGCCCACCTTTTTGCAAGGCGTGCCACCGGAGCAGGCCGCGGCGCCTCAGCAGCAGGCTCCCGCGGCTCCCCCCCACGGCGGGCCCGTCCTCATTTCCCAGCCCGGGGAGGAGCGTCCAGTGATTGGCAGGGAGGAAGGTAGTGGTACGCGGGTAGCACCGGCTCCGGTGGAGTATCAGGTGACGCACACGCAGTTTGCGCCTCAGCCACATCCGCAGCAGAACATGTTCTACCCGGCCGTGCCCCACGGCGGGAGCGCGGCGAATCACTACGGTCAGCAGTACGGGCACCACAGGCAGGCGAATAGCGCTGGCGGCGGCTACGTGGTGATGATGCCGGACGGTCGGAGCGTCACGGTCAACGAGGACAGCGGATCGGTGGAGATGCTCATCACGCGGCAGTACTCGCGTGCGTTGCGAATCTTCGCGTTCATCGATATCCTGCTCTGCATCCTGTACACCTTCAGCGGCTGGACGTGGGCGATATTCGCCGTCATCGGTCCCATCTGCGGGTACTACGGCGCCAAACACTACAATCAGGGAAACACGCTGGTCTACTTGACCTTCTGCTTCTTCAACCTAATACTGCGATGCACCCTCTTAGCGCTGAGCAGGGGCGCCGCGGCGGTGTTTCTCACGGTGTTGATGGTGATTGTGGAGGTTTACATCACGCGGATCGTCATAATCTTCTTCAAGCTGCTCAAGACTCTGACTGACGAAGAGCTGACGCTTCTGCGTGTGCTGGACAACGCGGCGCCGGTCCGACCAATGTACTACTAGCCAGTGCGAGAGAGGACGATATAAATAAAAGCGGGCGAGTATCGCGCGCGCGGTTGTATGATATTTCGAATCGCTAAAATCTCAGAGGAGCGCGTATCCCTTTCCGGTTTTCCGCGCATTCGCCGGGATGCCCGGATCGTTCTCGTCGTCCTCATCCTCGAACGCACCGTATTCAAAGTACTTGAAGCTCGGGTTCGGTTCGGACCGAGTGCGAGTGTGCCGGGGCGTCGACCGGTCCGACGCGATCGACGAGACACTTTCCAAAACCTTCTCAGATCGCCCCTCGCCGTGTTCGCCACTCGCCGAGTTTATTCTCACCTTCTTCTCCACAGCCTCCTCCGGTGACTTCAGCACCCACTTCACGGGACTACTCACCGCTGCACTCGGCCGGGGAGGTAAGATCGGGGACGTGGGCGGAAGCGACGTCCCGGGTGGAGGTAAACGAGGCGACGGCGCTGACGGTTCAGATCCCCGCTTGAGCGCGTCAATCTCCCCTCGAAGCGACGATACCGTCTCCACCGCGGCGCTCAACTGCTCCGTCAGACGCCGGTTACTGGCCAACGCATCGGCGAGCCGTGCCTTGAGGGCGTTGACCTCCGCCGACTGGCCGATGGACGGCGTGGTGTCGTCAAACGAGGTCCATCCCGGCGCGGCTCCGTGGCCGTGCCCAGCGAAGGCAGCCGGCGTGGTGTCATCAAAGTTGGCCCACCCGCCCTCGTCGCCCGCGTCGGAGTTTGCAAACGACCCGACGGTCATCCCCGCGTCGGAGTTTACGAACGACCCGACGGTCATCTCCGCCTCCACCTCTTCTCCCTCGACGACGCCGCCCGTCTCGACGAGGCGCTCGGCTCGCGCGACCAGATCCGCCGCGGCTGGCCTCTCGCTGGGTTCAACCTTGAGCAGCTCCGAGATGAGCCGAACCACCCCCGCGCTCCTCCCGTGGCCGTTCGGCAGCGAGTACGTCCCGTTCAACGCCGCCATCTTCGCCTCGGCGCCGAACGGCAGCCTCTGGAAACACAGCTGGTACAGGAGGCACCCCAACGCCCACGCATCCGCCGGCTTACCGATGGCGCCCCACCGGAACACGTCCCACATCTCCGGCGCCCTGTACGTCGGCGTGGTATTCTTTCCCACGTCCGTCTCCGCCCTCGCCCTCTCCGTCGGTGTCTTCATCGCCATCTCACCCACCATGACGCTGCCAAAGTCGCAGAGTTTCCAGAGCCCATCCGGAGCGAGAAGCAAATTTTCAGGTTTCACGTCGCGGTGAATCAGCGGCGGCGACTTCGAGTGCATGTATCCCACGGCGCCCGAACACGCGGCGAATGCGGTGAGCACCTCCTCTTCGGTCATTCGGGTCTTGGCTTCGACGTGTGAGTTGATGTGCTGCGCCAGCGACCGCTCGCACAGCTCCATCACGAGCAAGGTTTGCACGAAGCCCCCGTCCTGTCGGTGCGCCTCGGCCCTCGAGACGTCTCTGGAGAACAGGGCGACGACGTTCGGATGGTCCGAGAGGCGCGCGTGGAGGTCAGCCTCGCGCTCGGCCTCGATCTGGGCGTCCTGCCTGTCCGCGGGAATCAGCATCTGCTTCACGGCCACCCGCGTGCCCGTGCTGAGCTCCCTCGCCCTGTACACCCGGGCCATGCCTCCCTCGGCGAACATCTCCTCCACGAGCATCTGACGCTCGGCGACCGTGAGGGTGGCCCCACTCAGGTCGCTGGGTCTCCCGCCCGCGGCGGCGGAACCCTGCTTGGCGCCACTGGACAGCCCCACGTCCTTGAGCGCCTTGCGCATGCTGTCAAACATGGCGCCTCGACCCGCAACCGACCGGGCTCCTCAGGGAGGACACTCTGAAAGACTTTGGTCCCTTTCGGGGGATCTGAAAGATACCTTTCGTTTAACGCAGCGGCGCCCCGCAGAATGTCAACCGGGAATGTCACCGCGGTGACAGACTCGCGTCTGCCGTACTCCAAAGGCGCGACGCCGCGAAACCCACTCTCTCGAACGGATCCGGTCAGCGACGCGCGCACAGGCGCGGGTCTCACTGTGGGGTCAACAACGCCCCGTCATCCTTTTTTTTTGGTCATCTCTCATCTCGGCGGGGCTTCGACAACAGAATCGCTAACAATATAGGTTAACACACCGCCACAGCACGAGCCCAACATGGCGAAGGTGCACAGCATTCACATCTCGGACGCGTCCATGCGTCCCATGCGGTCCGTCGAGTCCGCGAAACTCATCGCGGGCAAAGGCATCGAGGGTGACAGGTACGCCACCGGCGAGGGAACCTACGTCGCCTTTCGTGAACCGGGCCGACAACTCACGCTCATCTCCAAGGAGAGCGCGGAGTCGCACCTCGCGGGGGTGGCGAGGGGGAAGGTGACCGTCGGGAACCTGCGACGCAACGTGGTAATCAGCGGGATGACCGCGCGTGACCTGGAGGATGCCATCGGGAGCGTTCTGACGCTGGGCGACGCGTGCAGGGTGCGCATCCATCGCCTCTGCGTTCCCTGCATGTACAACGAGAAGCTCAACCAGGCGCCCGGGCTGATGGAGGCGGTCTGGTCCGAGGCTGGGGTCAACTGCGAGATCCTCGCCGGTGGTTCACTCAGGCCCGGGGACGTCGTCACAGTTGAACAAAACAGCTTCGACGCGTCATCCATCGACGACGGCGGCAAAAAGGCGGCTTTTTACAAACGGCCGAGCCTTCGGACGGAGGACGAGATCGAGTCGCTCAGGTCGCTGCCGATGGGTAAGCCGGGTGTGGATCGCATAGCGGAGGCTTACGCGACAGTGGGTGCGAACGAGGCTGTGGGGATAGACGACGACGCCGCGCTCGACATACGAACAAAGGCTGAGCTCAGGGCGGTGACCGCGGCGACCAAGTTGCGGAGGCGCGCGGCTTGGAAGGCGCAGCTCATCCTCTGGGCCATCCTCACCGTCGTCGTGTCGCTGGTGTACACGATCTGCATGCGGTCCATAGCGTCACCGGGATTCAAGTGATCTATAAGGGCGCACGTGTTTTGATGTTACCTTATGAAGTGATAATACAGTCGAGTCTAAGCTGGCTATCTCGCCTTTTTCTCCGCCGCCCTCGCGTTGATGGCCGACATCAGTCCAATCGCCGGCGCAACCTTCTGCTCCTGCGTCCGCCTGTCGTAGGTTCCCTTCTGCATCGCGATCGAGTGTCCCATGTACAGGCTCAGCGCCTCCAGCTCGGCATCCGTCGCGATACCCTCGCCGCGGACGTGCGTGATGACCATGTCGCGGACCAGGTGGGGGTTCGTCTTCTTACCCGTCAAACGCATCGCCGCCCTGCTGAACGTGCGGGACAGCTCGGAGACGTTCCACGGCTCACCGTTGGGCCGCGAGAAGACACAGTCGTGGTTCGGGGACAAACACGCGCGCCAGCCCCAGCCGGAGTACCCCCTGTCAGTGAACCCCCGGGCCTCCTCCTCCGGGTCGGGCGGTCCAAACAGCCAAGCCTCCAGCGCGGGGTACAGCCTCTCGTCGAGCATCAAACTGGGTCTCGCGCCGTACGCCCCGCCCGTCTTGTAGTCATCCGGCGAGTGCTTCACCGTCCACACCCTCCGTCGCACCCTCGTAACGTCGCCGTCCTCACCGTCCACGGCGTCGTCCACCTCTTCGCACGCGAGCGTCCTGCCCAGCTCGAGCTCCCGCAGCGTCCGTTGGCGGTCGGGTACGCACGCGAGGATGGCGAAGAGGAGGTACCGCTGCACCGCCATCGCCACGTCCTTGTCCGGCCGCTGATCACCCGCGTGCGTCAGGGGCGCGCACTCCCATCTGAGCCGCTCGACGAGTCGGAGGTAGTCGGGCCAGTCCAGCCATTTCGCATCCTCGTCCGCGGCGTGCTCACCTTTGGTGGCCAGCGTGACGTTACCCCGCTGCACCCGCACGAGCTCCATCACCACGGGCTGTTCCATCGCCGCGCCGTGCTCGTTCGTCTGCGAGCCGTGCAGCCACTTGGCGAGGGCGATCAGGCACCGAAGCTGAAACGCCTCGGTGGACGGCAACACGCCCCTCTTCTCGTCGAGCCACTGGAGGTATTCAATCGCCAGCGCGGCACCCTCGGCGTCGGGGCTCGGGAACACGTCCCTCAGGGACAAGTTCGTCGGGGCGTTCGCCGGGTGGGTCTTGAGGAGGGTGGGATCCGTGGGCGGCGTCGCTCCGTCCCACCCGCCGAGCTTGCACCGGCAGTACCAGCCGAGTAAACCTTTGGCAACCTCCATGTAGTTGTTGGCCGTGGTGACGCGAACGGGAGCCTTGGCCCCGCCGACGCGCCTGCTCGTCACTCCCTTGTGCATGCGACCGAGCTCATCCGCGAGGGCGTCGGGGATCTCGTCGTCGCGGAGGGAGTAAGGCGGGAGTCTCTTTCGCCTCGTCACCCGAACGTCCGCGAGCGCTGTCCGCCCCGTCGCCGCGAGCCTGCCCCTGGTTGGCCTGGGCAGGCGCGCGTCCGGGCCCGGGAGAGCGCCGCCGATCCAACCGTCGGCACCTCCCAGCGCGCTCGTCGCGGCGGGGTTGGCACCGAGCCGCTCCGCGATCGCCGCCTGCTCCGCCTCCCTCGCAGCCTCCTCCCTCATGGCTTCGATCTCAATCGCAAACTTGGCGGGCACACCCACGCCGGTGAGCTCGGTGGTGGAGAGCGCGTTGATCTCCTGTGGGGACTCGAACCAGTTGGCTCGAAGCATGTCGGTTATCTTGACCGCGTCGTCATCGCCGCGGCCGATTCGGGCGCACGCGCGCGCCACGAACGCGTCCAGAGACTCCGCCTCCGCCTCGGGCTCCTCACTGGCTGTGTCCTCCTCATCGCTTTTCTCCGCGACAGCCCCGTCGGCGCCCGCGGTCGATCTCAGAGGGAAACGGACAAGCGCGGGTCGATCGGAGCGTGCTATACGACCACGGAGATGGACACGACGGTGCGCGGCGGGCGCAATCGCCCGCACGAGAGCCGCAGCCATCGTCGCCGGTGGCTGGTGTG
>Ga0209631_10006061_pt1 | contig 12556 bp, 11 predicted proteins | sample COG_08_FD_184752 | JGI IMG/M metagenome (GOLD analysis project Ga0209631, IMG submission 184752) | Pelagic Microbial community sample from North Sea - COGITO 998_met_08 (SPAdes) (version 2) | ecosystem: Environmental > Aquatic > Marine > Neritic zone/Coastal water | place: Helgoland, sampling... | reverse complement strand
GTGAATAACGTTGTCGATGTCACAAATTACGTCATGCTTGAGTGCGGCCAGCCTTTACACGCCTTCGATCTTTCTAGACTAGACGGTGAAAAAATCATTGTTCGTCGTGCTAAAGAAGGAGAATCCTTCGTTGCAATCAACCACAAGGAATACAAGCTGACATCTGAGATGTGTGTCATCTCGGATTCGAAGCAGCCACTGGCCATTGCTGGAGTGATGGGAGGTGCTGAAACCGAAATCTCACTCGAAACAACAGATGTTTTAATTGAGTCGGCCCAATTTGCTCCGTTACCAGTTCGGTCTGCTGCTCGTGCATTGGTTTTGGGAAGTCCGTCGTCATATCGATTTGAACGTGGGCCTGACCCCACTGCTGTGGAATGGGCAAGTCGCAGGGCAGTAAACCTCATTTCTGAGCTTGCTGGAGGTGCTTTCGCCGCTCCAGCGATTCAGGCAGGAACCCTCAGTTCCAGCCAAGCCACTATTGATTTACGTACGCATCGTGTGGAACAGGTTCTTGGTGTTTCAGTTTCTCTTCAGAGACAACGGGAGATTCTTGAATCCCTTGGCTTTGTTGAACAAGAGTCAGGGGCTGATGTGACACGCTGGCTCGCTCCAACGTGGCGGCGCGACTGCACGCGTGAAATCGATCTCGTTGAGGAAGTTGCTCGCATTGAAGGATACGACTGTGTTCCCGAGGATATTCCGATATCGGCTGTTCCTGTGCAGCGTTCACCGCGTGAACGTATGGTGCGGGTGGTCAGTGAGTCTTGTGTTGCAGCTGGTTTTTGTGAAGCAATGACACGCAGTGTCGTTGGTGAAAGATTTGAGGAACTCACTAGTCCTTGGGGAAACGCCCCTGCACTGGTGTGTAGCCCCCCACTGGTGCAAGGTGCGGATAGGCTTCGTCGGACCCTCCTTCCTAGTTTGCTGGAAGCACGGTCAAACAGTCTCAGTTCAGGATCTTCTCATGGTGATCTGTTTGAGATTGCTCACTGTTATCTTCGTCATGAAAATGAGTCATCAGAAGGCATGGTGCCCATAGAGGAGCCTTTGTTGCTTGCACTGGCAACAGGAGGTGACTTTTTCGGGGGCAAAGGTTTCGCTGCGACCATTCTAGAACGATTGGGAGTGTACGAATGGTCATCCTCAGAGAGGGCATTGTCGCACGCGAGCGTCGAGTTTGGAGTTACGTATCACCCGTTCGAATCAGCGGTTATGCAGGCAGGTCGTTCTGCTGAAATTCTGTTTCATGGTCAAGGTGAGAAGAGTCGCAGGATCGGTGTAGTCGGTGAGTTTTCAAAAGACGTCATCAAAATGTGTGGAGGAGATAGAAATTCTGTTGGAATCGAACTTCGACTTGATGGACTCGAGTTCACTACCAAGTATGAACCAAAGCTTTTGAATCCGAGCAGTTTTCCATCAATTGATCGTGACATGAACTTTGTAGTGGATGAAGCAATTTCATGGGCATCAGTTTGTGCTGCGATTGAATCAACGCAATGCGATGCGTTAGAAAGCGTCCGCCTTGGCGAAATTTGGAGGGATGCCGAACGTCTTGGAGAAGGGAAGAAAAGTGTGGTTGTATCAATCCGACTTAGAAGCTCCAAGGAAACGTTGTCTGCTGAACAAGCCAACTCTTTTGTTGAAGCGATGGTACGTTCCTGCCAGGACCGTGTCGGTGCAGCTCTTCGAGGTTAAGAGAAGAAGAGCAGCTAGCTGATGAGTCTGATGAAACACAGTTTTAAATTGCTTTCTTGAGACTGACTTTGTAGCGTGATCGAAGTGCTACATCTGGCGGTGAGTGAGAAATGTTCGGACGCAGCGATTTATCGTTCCGACTTCATTCCCCGTGGCCGCGGCAGACACTATGTGTCCCCCACCAATCATTTTCTGCGGTCTTCGCGTTTTGTAGAAACCTTCTGATAGCGTGAACCACGCTGTTTATGTCAGGTTTGTGAGCGGTAAGTGGCGGTTGACGGAACCATCACTGAGCTCGACACACCTCTAGGGCATCAACTCCTAAGGCTCACGACGCCAGTAGGCCATCGAGGTATTCCCGAGATGCTCGGATCGCTGCGGTGATCTCAGCGATCGAGTTCAGAATTGGTACACCTCGTGGCACGGGGTGCATGAAGATCTCTACCGGCCCGGCAAACTGCATCTCGGCAAGCTGCCGCATCAGGGGACCGAAGTCGAGTGAGCCACGACCGGGCAGCTGCAAGAGTTCCTTCTCCTTGGGCAGCTTCTCCGAAGACCCATGGCCATACTGTTGGGCATAGACGAACTTGACTGCTGAGCCTGCGTTACCTGCCAGATCGGCGAGCAGATTGCCATCTTGAGGAAGATGGTGTGGGGCGAGGGCAATTCCTACGTGGTCACTCTCCAATAATGCGGTGAATCGCCGGATTGACTCAGGTGAGTTCAGTAGCGAGTTGAAGTGGTTTTCAATTGCAATGATGCCCGCTCCGGCCTCGGCTTGTTTAATTGCAGGGCTCAGCTTGCTGAGAAACGCGCGAATTGCAGCGTCGAGAGGCTTGCCAAAGAGCGTGCTGTCGCCGGGAGCCGTTGTGACCAGAACAGTCTCTGAATCGCCGAGCTGTCGCGCAACGGCAAGCTCAGAGTCAAGTTTGAAAGCCCCTGGGCGGTAGCAGGCTATGCCGCCGAGTCGTACGTCATGTTTTTCAAGCAGCTGCTGTACCTGCTCGACACCGAGGCTTTCAATTTCCTCTCGTTGGGTGCCGTGTGGTTGTGGCCACAGGTCAATTGATGTGGTGCCAGTCTCGGCAACCTCAGGCAAGATTTCGGGAAGCGTGGCAGTTCCGTAGAGTGCTGACGAGAGGATATAGTTGGGCCGCCAGCTACTGTTTAGTGATTCCTCGCGAGCTAAAGCAGCTGTTCCCAATACCGCTGCGGCAGAACTCATCCAGGTGCGGCGGGTAAGCGTTGTTCTCATACGGAAACCTCGTATCCCTTGCGTTGTGGCCTGCTGAGAAGACGGTCTGCCTCGTCATCAGACACAAATCGCTCGCTGGTGGCGTCCCAGCCCAGTGGTCGACCAAGACGACAGGCGATGTTGCCCAGGTGGCAGGTGGTAGCCGAGCGATGCTGACTTTCGGCATCAGAGATGGGTTGCCTGCGAGCCGTAACGCAGTCAAAGAAGTTACCCATGTGATTCACAATCGCCTCGATCTTCCCAGCTCGCTCTGGCCGGTTGAGATTATCGAATTCGTAGAGGCCAAACGCCTCGCGCGGCAGTGGTTTCTCAACCAGATCGTCGACGGGCACCCCAGTTAGCGAGCCGCGGTTAACAAAGATGCGGCCTTCGCTGCCCTCAAACAGGATACCGTTGCGGCCGGTGTCGGTGACGAGCATCTCCACATCGTTGGGATACCGAAACAGCACACGAAATGCGGTGGGCACGTTGTAGCCGTTGTTGACCTGGGGCATGGTCGCTTCTGGAATCACCTCAATTGGATCGGTGCCAATCGCCCACTGGGCGATGTCAAGATGATGGGCGCCATGATCGGTCATCTTTCCGCCGGCGTAGTCAAACCACCAGCGAAACGTGTAGTGGCAGCGTTCTTTGGTGTAGGGCACAAGCGACGCCTGCCCCAGCCAGCGATCCCAGTTGAGGCTATCAGGAGTAGTGGCCGTAGCAAACGGGCCACCCACCGCGTTGCTACCGAGTGCAATCTCTATCCGTCTGAGTTGACCGATCCGTCCAGCATGTACCATTTCCACGGCAGTACGGAAGCGGTGGTCACTCCGCTGCCAACTGCCGACCTGCACGATCCCACCGGTGGCTTTCATCGCCCTGCGAATCTGCTTGCCTTCATCGATTGTCAGCGTGATCGGTTTCTCAACGTAGACATCTTTTCCAGCCTTCAACGCATCGATCAGCATGCCGGCATGCCAGTGGTCGGGGGCACCAATCAGAATTACGCGGATCCGGTGGTCGTCGAGGACTCGTCTGTAATCTTCATGTCGACCGACGCCCTCATAAATCGATTCTGGTGAGAGCCCCGTTTGTTTTTCGACGGAGGGATCAATTGCGGAGAGGTCGCGAACGGAGGCATCGACATCAGCCATGGCGAGAAGGCGGCCGTGGGATTTGGCAAGTCCGGCAATCACTGAGCCTTGATAGCGGCAGCCGATCACGCCAATACCGAGATCATCGCGCTTATCAGCAACGGCCGGCCGAAGCGCTTCCAATGGGCTGAGTTCTTGCATGAGTGCCGTGGTCGCCATTGCCGCGGTCGATCTCAGCACACCTCGTCGTGAGGTACGGTGGTTTTGTGATGACGGCATCTTGTATCTCAAAGAAAGTTCTTTTTCCTGAGGTGAGTTCTTCTGCAGGGCTGCCGATGTTATGTACAGCAGCTAAAAACATGATCCCCCTGCGGCAGTATAAGATCGTCGGTCGCCCACTTCAAAGTTGGCGTTACTTGTGGCTGAGGAAGCCCCTAGCACGGGTGTTACGATATATTCACCCTTGCCTGTGTCAAACCGATCTAGAAGTCAGAGAATTGTTCAAATTCATCATACGGACGGTGTTCGAGATTCACAAATCGTGTGTAGTCGTGTTGCCAAAGAAGTTTTATGTCACCAATTGGGCCATTTCGTTGCTTTGCCACAATGATTTCAGCTTCACCCTTCACTCGTTCACGATCTTCGTCTGTTGTCTGGTAATATTCTTCTCGATGAACAAACATGACAACATCAGCATCCTGCTCAATCGCACCGGATTCGCGTAGATGATTTAATCTCGGTCGGTTGTCTCGTGATACTTCAGCCTGTCGATTTAACTGAGCAAGACAGAGAATTGGAATATCAAGTTCTCGGGACATAGTCTTTAATCGTCTTGCAATCCGCGCTACTTGTTCTTGACGTGGGTCCCTCGGATTGTCTGGTTCGATTAGCTGTAAATAATCAATCACAATGATTGAAAGCCCTTGCTTTCGCTTGAGTCGACGGGCTACAGCAGCAATTTCTGTCAGCGTTCGGCCAGGCGTGTCGTCAATGTAAAGGGGGGCAGAACTTATCTCGGAAGATTTTTGTACAAGGCGGCGTCTATCTTCCTGTGAAATAGTTCCATTACGTAGTCGATGTCCATTGACCTGTGCAGCTGAGCACAATAAACGATCTGCCAGTTCGAGACTTGCCATCTCAAGACTCACGAATAACACAGGCTGGTGGCTGTTGATTGAAATATGTTCAGCAATATTCATGGCAAGCGCAGTTTTTCCCATACTGGGTCGAGCCGCCAAGATAATCAGTTCTGAGTTGTGTAGCCCTCCGCAGAGTGTGTCGAGATCAGTGAAGCCAGTTTCGACACCACCAAGTGCGTGCTCGTGTTTCATACGAGCATCCATGCGTACCATTACATCTTCAAGAACGGATTGGATCGACTTTGCTTCAGCAGAACTACGCTGTTCAAGAATCGAGAAAATCTTTTCTTCGGCCTGCGAAAGGAGTTCTCTTGGCTCATCATATCCGTCATATGCATCCCGAAGAATGTCGGTGCTCGCATCAATAAGAGACCGAAGCATTGCCTTGTCACGAATGATATGTGCATAGTGCGAGGCATGGGCTGCATGGGGGACCGAACTTATGAGTTCTGCAATTGCAGCAGCTCCTCCAACAGCATCAAGGTCACCCTTCGTTCGTAATTTCTCCAGGAGTATGGTCGCATCAATGCGCTTGCCGCCATCATGAAGATCGAGAAGGTGGCGAAAAATTGTTTGATGCGCTTCGTCGGAAAAATCTTCTGACCGTACAGACAACGCAACGTCATCGCAGACATCAGGCTTGAGAAGTATGCTGCCGAGAACGTTCTTTTCAGCTTCAATGTTTCCCGGTCGACCAAGTCCGCCTATTTGGGAAACGTTATGGTCATCTTGACTGTGCGATTTTTTCCTAGAGCGCTGACCATTCCGGCTTGTTTTTTTTTGTCCGGCCATATTCTGAACGGCCTGTGTCGCATTTCCATGAGAATCACCCATTCAGAAGCCCTCTATTCCGTTTGAGACTTTTTAGTGTGATAAGACACTGAATTTTTGGTTTTTTAGTCAGGCTCGTATTCTCAGGGCCCATCACTTTGTGGGCATTTGCAGACAAGTCGCGGGCCATTCATTGAAGCATGCGTTCGAGTAAGAATTCTCTCAACCGAATCGGTGCCGACTCACTTTTCCTCGCTGCTTGCTGGTACGACCCAGACCTTCAGTTCACCCTCGACCTCACTCGCAAGACGAACTTTAACCGTGTACAGCCCAACTTCTTTAAGCGGCCCCTGCAAAATAATTTGATCTGGAGGAACAACAAGGTCTTGCTGTTTGAGGGATCGTGAAATCTCTGGTGCTCCGACTGATCCATACAGATGACCTTCGTCGTTCGCATTCGACTCAATCGTGACACTTGTCCGGACTAATTCTTCGAGTAGTCCGCGGAGTCCGGCGAGCCTTTCACGAGCAATGGTTGCAAGCTTTGCCTTGTGCTTTTCAACCATTCTCTTGTGGTGTTCGGTAGCGACTGTTGCAAGCCCTTGAGGGAGCAGGTAGTTGCTCGCATACCCCGGACGCACTTCGACCACTTCACCCTGTTTTCCAAGGTGTTCAACATTCTGGATAAGAAGGAGTTCAATCCCTCCTCGTTCACCTTTGGGAAGACGTTTATGCCGTTGATGCTTGGGTTTTTTAATTGTTGTGGTGGCCATTTGTAAATCCTTATGAAATGTAGGTTGTGAAGTGAGTTGTGGGTTTGCCCGATAGGGTTAAAAAGGAATGTCGTCTTCGGTGCCACCTGCTGTACTAGTGGCACCGAAACCACCGCCTGAATCATACCCTCCCGACTGATCTTTTTCGTTTGGGCTGTTGCTGTTCTGATTTCCATGGTTGTGGGGGCCTGCTTGACCTCCCTCAGACCGATTGCCTCCGCGTGATCCAATGAGATGCATTCGATCGCCAACAACACGGAGTTTTGAGTTTTTCTTTCCGTCTTTTTCCCACATATCGAGTTTCAAACGTCCCTCAATCAGAAGGGGTGCTCCCTTTGTTACATATTCACCCGCGATCTCAGCAGTACGACCCCATAGCGTAATATCAACAAACGTTGTTTCTTCAACCCACTCGCCTGAAGAGGATTTACGCCGATCATTGATCGCAAGACCGATTTCAGTAACAGCTGAACCATTTGAAATGTATCGAAGTTCTGGATCACGGGTTACGTTTCCCATGAGAAATACCCGGTTCATGCTACTAGCCATGGCGATCTCCCTCTTTCTTTCTCCGCAAAATGATCAGTTCTTGCAGCGACATATAAAGCTCGGTGCCGCGACAGATGAACCGTCATGATGAACAGATGTTCAGTTTTCGTCAAGCCCGGCTGCGGGCACTCCTTGAATGTGATGTCATTTACCGGCGGTTGTTTGTGCTGGTTTCGTGCTGCTGCTCCCGGCTTGAGCATGCTGGACAAGCGGTTCTGCCAAACGGGAGTCGATCTTCAAAATGAGTCGTCGCAACACATTTTCATTCAATTCACATTGTCGTTCGAAAGCAACAAGATTTGTCCCTTCAATGCTGAAATAGATGAGCCAATAAGAGCCCTTCCGCTGGCCATTAATTGGGTACGCAAGTTTTCGTTCGTCCCAGAGTTGAGAAACAAGAACCTTCCCCCCATGCTCAGTCACTAAGTCATTGAGTTGCCCTGTTACAGCATCAGGGTCGCGTGAATACTTCGTCGAATCCAGGATAAACATCCCTTCGTAAACCGTCATTATGAAAGGTCCTTCCGTTTTGTTCTTAAAAAATCTCTTTGTATAAAGTTTGTTAGTTGTACCGATTCATGGAGGCTTCTATTCCGAGTGTTGCCCAAGATTCGGCAGCATCGGCAGCCCGCTGAACTGTTTCGTCGAGGTCAACCTGTTCATACTTGGAAAATTTCCCAAGCACAAAAGAAGGTGGATCCTGCTGTTTTGGAACTGGTCCGATGCCCACTCGGAGCCTCGGTATTGTTGTACTTGAAAGTCGTGTGATGGTGTCCGCTAAGCCCTTCTGCCCGCCCGCAGACCCGTTTGGTCGCATCCGAATGGTTTTGAGCGGCAGTTGGAAGTCGTCACAGATCACAAGAATGTCAGTCAGGTCTAGTTTGTAAAAATCACGAGCGGCGAGCACGCTGCCCCCGCTTAAATTCATCCATGTAAGTGGCCAGAGTAGTAATGCTGGAGTCCCGCGAATGCTAGTCTGAGAAGTCTCTCCCTGGAAGCGTTGCCTTCGACTTGGGTTTCCCCCGCGATCTGCCAAAACGTCCAATACGTCAAATCCGACATTGTGCCGAGTGCCTTCATATTTTCGTCCGGGATTACCTAAACCGACCAACAATTTCACAGAGCATCACCGTTGGGAGTGTACGTCGTCTACGATGCAATTGTTCACGCAACAACGAGTCGCTGTCATTCATCGTTTGACTCTGCTGCTTTGGTTCCGATGTCTGAGGCGTCTTCAAGCTTTTGACTGGGTAAGAGGCATGAGGCAACAACGGCCTCGCCATCTGAAGTTGCACGGGCTCCTTGAGGAAGTTCAAGATGTTTTATTTTAAGAACATTTCCAGCCTCGAGATGAGCAACATGAGCAACAGCAACCTCAGCCATGGTTTGAGCCGTACATTCAACCTCAAGTTCTCGAAGAACCTGTTTGAGCTTTCCACCAGTTTTCGCTCCTGGACATTCCCCACGAAACTCAACAGGAACCATAACCTTGATCTTTTCAGACGGATCAATCCGCAAAAAATCAACATGCAGGGGGATCGTGCCGTATGCATTCCACTGGAGTTCACGAACAAGAGCGGGTGATTTCACTGCTCCAGTTAACTCAACGGTTTTGCTGCCGTGCCGCACCATTGCCTCAACGGCATCACGTTGGACTACTAAATCAACACATGATTCCCCATGTCCGTATAAAACCGCAGGAACATGGCCCTCTTGGCGTAGTTTTTGGCATGCTTTTGTACCCGTAACGGTACGGGCGGTGACTTCGAGTAGATCGCTCATCAGGAACTCCTTAATTGGGCTCCATATTGTGCCATTTCTCGATTTTTTCGCAACCGGGCACGCTGAATTACGGCCTGAATACTCAATTATTGAAACATCATGCTGACCGACTCATTTCGATGGATTCGCTTTATCGCCTGCCCGAGCAAACTGGCAACAGAAAGAACTGTAATATTTGGCAGTGTTTTCTCTTGGGCGAGCGGAATTGAGTCCGTCACGATGATTCCAGACAGAGGTGCCGCCTGCAACCTTTCGACAGCTGGGCCGACCAAGAGCCCATGGGTTGCTGCTGCAAAAATCTGTTTTGCGCCATGGTTATGGAGAACTTCGGCTGCTGAGCAGATAGAGCCGGCTGTGCTAATCATGTCATCAAACATGAGGGCAACTTTTCCTTCAACACTTGCACCAATGATATTCGCACTTGTTGTTGTGTCAGCGCTCACCCGTCTTTTGTCAACAATTGCCAGAGGCGCATTGAGCCGTTGGCCATGCCCAACGGCCCGCTTGATGCCGCCGACGTCAGGACTTACCACAATCAAATCATCTGTTGGCAAATCGATTGATTGCAAATGGTTGTTGAGTACAGGTGCTGCGTACAGATGATCCACGGGGACATCGAAAAAACCCTGAATCTGAGCGGCGTGAAGATCCATCGCAAGCACACGATCTGCCCCTGCACGGGTGATCAAGTTGGCGACAAGTTTGGCTGTGATGGGCACTCTGCCCGCGTCCTTTCGGTCCTGCCTTGCATAGCCAAAATATGGAATCACTGCCGTAATTCGGTACGAACTGGCTCGCTTGAAACTGTCAATCATGACCAGCAGTTCCATGAGGTGTTCATCAACTGGTGGGCATGTTGGCTGAACGATAAAAATGTCTCGCCCTCGGACGTCCTCATCAATCTTGCATGAGATCTCTCTGTCTGGAAATCTTCCGATCGACATTTTGCCCATCGGAAGATTGAGATAACGGCAGATGTCCTGAGTTAAAGAAGGGTTTGCCAGCCCACTAAAAATCTTTAAATCATTCATGAGTGATCTCGGAGCCGTAAGAAGAGAAGGAGTGAGTTGCTACCACACTCTTTTAAGGTATTAGTGAGGATGTTCAAGGATTGCTACTCTCTGCCGGGCAAGACGGATTTCATAGACGCAAGAACGGTGATCAATTATCTCTGAATTGCTTGGAGAGCCTTTGCCACAGCCTGTAGTTGTTCTGGTGTGTTGACGGATAGCGATTCGCTTGGGTCAAGACAGGCAACTGCGTCGACTGGTTCACCGGAGTCAAGAAGCACCTTTGGGCAATCGGTGAGGTAGTATTCTCCAGCTGCGTTGTCAGTGTTAATGTGCTCTAGGGCCTTGAGTAACTGGTCGGCGGCGAAAACATAGGTGCTCATGTTGACTTCTTGAATCAGCCGCTCACTTTCAGTTGCATCCTTCTCTTCAGTGATACGTACAAACTTTTTGTCTGTGTCGCGCACGATGCGGCCCAGCCCGATTGGGTTTTCCGTGATTGCGGTTCCGAGAAGACACGCAGCACCCGTGGATTGAAAAGCGTCGAGTAAACGTTGGATACTGGAAGGGCGTAACAAGGGCGAGTCACCACAGACAATGACAACAGGCCGAGAACGGGCACCTGTGGCGAGTGATTTTATTAACGGAGCGGCGGCTCGGACGGCATCACCAGTTCCAAGCTGCTTTTGCTGAACAGCCAATTGAACACCCGGCCGTGATCCAATATGTGCGCGTACACTCTCACCACGATATCCAATAACAACAATCTGGTCATGACAGCCAGCATCGCTGAGTGCATCAAGGACCCATGTAAGAAGAGTCTTACCAGCGGCCTCATGTAATACTTTGGGCAAGTCGCTGTTCATGCGAGTGCCCTTTCCAGCTGCAAGAACGATAGCTATCGGCGACGTGTCATGCATCGAGAGGTGTTCCTTTCTTTTGGTTGAGTGTCGCTCCGAGCAATTGCTGAAGGCCGTCAAGATCGAGTTGAACCACGGTTTTATTGTTCATTGATATTTTCGCATGTGTAGCAAAAACGAGTATTTTCGTCGCCTGCGTGACTCGTAGTGCCTGCAAAGATCGCAAGGAAAGATAAAGATGCCTGCCATTCGGGGAGGGAAACTATTTCTGATGGCTGCAAACCAAAAAACCGATTTGCGATCTCTCGCAAATCGGCCTTAGTGGAGGCGGCGGGAATCGAACCCGCGTCCCGTGACGTTTCAGAACAAACTTCTACGTGTGTATTCGGTCAACTTAAATCTCATGAAGACACCCCCGGCCGACAGGGTGTTGCCTTCACCAGCCCGGAACAAATTTAGTCCTGCCCGTACTAGGCGATGAAACAGGACGAGTCGGATTTGGCGACCGATTGGTAGGCCCTTCCGACTGGGGCCATCGCTCGGAGCAACTTAACTAAGCTGCCAGAGAAAACTGAGCTTCGGCAATTGAAGCTGTGGTCGACTTTTAGCGTGGCCTGCCGACCAACCACGACACGCGATCTGAACCTCTTACAATCCGGTCGAAACCAGTACGCCCCCATGTCAAAAGAGAAATAAAAACTGCCAAAGAAACGAAATAACTTTCGATTCTTATTGCTGGAATCAATTGTAGTGGAAAAGCCTTTTCGCCTAACCACCAGAATCGACCTTATTTACCAGTATACGTCGGTTGCTGTTCTCGATGTGGAAACTTGGCCATTTGTGTCGGTTTTGCCGACGTGTATGGTTGGAAAAAGGGAGTTTCTATGAGAAAACAGATGAGAAAGCTGGTGATTTAATTCATAATCGGGTTCATCCTCGGATGCACTTTGACTAAAGTTCAAGGTGCCAAAAACCCTTCTGATTTGACGGTGTGAATATGAACCCCGTAGTCTTTCTATTGAAGAAATGGCGTTTTGTGTCGGTAACTTTTTGCACACGTGGTAGAGCGATGTTTCGACAGCCAGTACTTATTGGATTACCAAAACCCAAACTGTGTCAAACTCGCGGTATGTTTTTCCTTGTACCGATCGCACTGCTCGGAACTGCCTTATTAGCGGTGCCAGCCGCAGGCCAGGAATGGGCCGAGAAGATGTTCTCGGTGACAAGTCATAATTTCGGAACAGTGGCAAAAGGTTCAAAAACAGAATTTCGTTTTATTTATCGAAATTTATATGAGGAGGATGTCCACGTTAGTAGCGTTCGTACAAGTTGTGGTTGCACCCAACCAGCGATCACAAAAAAATTGATTGAGACCCATGAAACCGGTGAGATAGTCGCGGCATTCAACACAAGGACTTTTCTTGGTCAACATGGTGCAACACTCACTGTTACGTTTGATCAACCGTTCTATGCTGAAGTACAGCTGCGAGTTGCAGGAAATATTCGAGGAGATGTCACATTCGAACCTGCATCAGTCAATCTAGGGAATGTTGACCTTGGGCGAGGAGCGGAGCAAGTTGTCAGAGTGACACACATGGGCTCGACTCCATGGGAAATAACTGATGTCAGAAGTGCGAATGTCA
>Ga0209631_10006060_pt1 | contig 12556 bp, 10 predicted proteins | sample COG_08_FD_184752 | JGI IMG/M metagenome (GOLD analysis project Ga0209631, IMG submission 184752) | Pelagic Microbial community sample from North Sea - COGITO 998_met_08 (SPAdes) (version 2) | ecosystem: Environmental > Aquatic > Marine > Neritic zone/Coastal water | place: Helgoland, sampling... | reverse complement strand
ATCGCCTCCGGCTGGAACGCCGCATTCAACGCCTCAAGCACCTGCTCAGGAATCTCCACGCCAGCGGCACCAAAGTTGTCTTCCAGATGCTGTAGCTTTGTTGTTCCTGGAATCGGCACACAGTCTTGGTCCTGCGCTAGCGTCCAGGCCAACGCTAACTGCGCCACCGTGCAGCCAATTGCTTGCGCGTGCTCGTGCGCCAGCTCCAGCAAACCTAAGTTGGCCGAATGATGCGGCTCGGAAAATCGCGGGAACGTTTTACGTAAATCACTTTCATGATAACCATTTGGATCGAGCGGCTCATCTGCCAGATAACCCCGCCCTACTGGCGAAAACGGCACAAACGTAACGCCGAGTTCCCGGCAGGCATCTAATACGGCAATTTCTGGATTACGGGTCATCAACGAGTATTCTGACTGCATGGCAGATATCGGGTGTTCCGCATGTGCTCGACGCAAGGTGTCGGCTGACATTTCAGATAGCCCAATCATGCGAATCTTGCCCTCGGCAACCAGCGCCGCCAGCGCACCAACCGATTCCTCAATCGGCACGTTAGGATCGGGCCGATGCATGTAGTACAGATCTATTACGTCCGTTTGCAGGCGTGTCAGGCTCGCTTCGCAGGCCGCTTTAATCGTTTCTGGCCGACCATCTAAAAAACGCTTGCCGTCTTTGAAGCCCATCACACACTTGCTGGCCAACACAAATTCATCTCGGCGGTGACTAATCGCCTCGCCGATGAGCTTTTCATTGTTACCCATGCCGTAAATGGTGGCGGTATCTAAAAAATTATAGCCAATGTCTAACGCGTGCTGCAGAAACTTGACCGCTTCTTCGTGCGGCTGCGCAGGCCCGTAGGCATGGCTTAGATTCATACAACCCAAGCCCACTGGGTGCACTTCAAACGATCCTATCTTGCGTGTTGCTATTGTCATAACCAGGTGCTGTCCTTGTGACTGTTGAGAAACTCTTCTTTTCATCATACGAAACCTAAGAGTAAACAGGTTAGTCCTCTCACTGCAATCTATCTGGTTCAGATTTGCTGTCCGCTTGTCTTTTACTGCGCTCGCATGTTTATTTCTAACGTGTCTGCTGACGCCGTTAAGCGCTGGTCAGACTTAGCAGGGGAATTACTAATTACATAAATTTGAAATTATCGAGTTTATGATCGTGACAATAAGCGCGATCAACACATCAAATCACCCGCTCGTATAGTTCTGACCGCAACCGGAACACTTTTATGTGGGCCTATTTGAAAGAATCATTGTAAAAAGGAATTAACAAACGCAGATTTTTAGCTCGTTTAACCGATATTAATCAGACACTTAAACCCTAACCTCGATTCTTCCCGCCTCCGCCATTTTATGCGCTGCATGCATGAAATTGATGAAAATCTGATGACATCTTCTTGCCGCCTTGGTGCACCTGCGCTACATTGCTCCAACAATTCCATTAACTATTATCGAGGCTTTATTATGGCTTTTATGGTTATGCGACAACTGACTATCGTGCTTCTGGGGTTTTATGCATCTGTTACATTGGCTGATCACCATAAAGCGAGTGATAACGAAGACCACACTTCTGCCGCTTGGCAAATTAAAGCGTATAGCACCGCGGCGCCTGACTTTATCGGTAACTTTGCCACAGTGATTGGCAGTGACGGCTCTGTGCTGCGCGAAGGCAGCAACGGCTGGATATGTCAGTCGGCAAATCCACGCCCGGTGCCAAAAACAGGATGGGGCTCTCCGCATGAAGCCATGGCTGCTTGCCATGACGGTGAGGGTATGAAGTGGATGATGGGCTACATGGCAGGCAAATCACCCGTGATGGAGCGAGATACCTTTATGTGGATGCTTCACGGTGACATGGGCGAGGACAACACCCAAGCAGGCGTGCTCAACAAAGAAGACGCGGCGCCGGGTCAATGGATTGAGTCAGGCCCTCATTTGATGCTGATGCCCAAAGATCCAGCAAGTCTCATCAATTACCCAACCAGTTTCAAAACGGGAGCGCCGTATGTCATGTTTGCGAATACGCCCTACGCGCATTTGATGATCCCTGTTTCAGATTATTATAAGTACCAACCTGAATCAGCGCCTAAGTAAGCTGCCGCTGAGATTAGTTGTTGCGGTCGAATCTGCTTCCGAGCACTGCATCGGAGTGTGAAAACAATAGAAGGGGTGTTGTTAGGGGTATATCGAGCTCACTAATCATTTATGATCTCGATTATACTCCCTACGTCTCTACTAATTGCGCGCCGCAAACCAACACGCTTAGCGCATCACCTAATCGCCGTTGGGTTAATCAACATTTGCACAGCGCCTTTCACCTTGGCTTGCCCTAACACAAAGAGAAACTCAAAGGCTTCATCTCGCACCAATGGTCCGGTGTTCATGGTTTCAAACAAATAGATGCCGTTTTCTTTCAGGTAGGTGACATGTCCTTGATAAGGTCGTGACGCAACTTGAGGCGGCACAACATCAACGCCCCAGGTATCTGCACCCACGGCAACCACCTTCTTTGAAGCCATATATAGTGCCACTTCTTCAGATTGCCCGGGCTCACCGCTCACCCATGCCACTGGGTCTGACTTTAATTTGGCGTCGGTCCAACCGGTGTGAAACAGCACGACATCGCCTTCACGAATCGGGGTTCCCTGTTTCTTCGCCACCGCTTTTACGTCATCTACCGTGAAATACTGACCGGCTTCGAGATGAGAAACGCCATAGTGACCCGCCATATCAAGCACAATGCCGCGCGCAACAATCGGTGGCACGTTCTCGATACCAAGTTTGGTCAGACCGCTCACACTGGCAAAATCTTTTGCCTCGTTACAGTTGTAATAGACGCCTTTGTGACCCAGATGACCGAGGCCGTCAATCTGCGAACCGATGCCCAGCCAACCATGAAAAATATCATCGTTGTAGGTCATGTCTCCAAACGGTCGGTTTGATTCTTGTTGGTTTGGCTGAACCACCGTGAGTGAAAGACCGCGCGGCGCAAAAGCCGGCGTGTCGCTATCAATCGTAATACCCAGGCTGTAAGTTTTGCCGGTTTTGATCAAACGGCTAGCTTTCTTGATGCTTGCCGCTGTAATTCGGTTAGCAGCACCCATCTGATCATCCGCTCCCCACTCGCTTGGTTTGCATTCTTCAGATGCGACCAGCTGAAGTGGCGCAAGCAATAAAACCGATACTAACGTTCTTAAAATCATGTCCATCAGTTCATCCTCTTGTTTGATATTGCATCATCTGGGGTTTCTGCGGCGGTTACAAGTACCCAAGGCGGCTGGGTTCAATAGCGGCCTGCATATCCTACTTTTCTGTCCGCGCTAACTTGGTTCAAAGTAAAGCAACGTCGTATCCGCCAATTGGAAAAACACAGGTTTCACACGCATGCCAACTTCAAGGTCTTCCGGTGAAACATTGACCATCACTGTATTCAGTCGCACCCCTTCTTTCAGCTCAACCACACCGATCAACTGCGGTTCCTCACCAGCAAACTGAGGGGCAGTCGGCTGCTGTGCCACCGTGTAGCTGTAAAGCGTGCCTTCTCCTGAGATGTCTTGCCAAGTCAGGTTCGACGATAAACAATGCGGGCAATGACTACGCGGATAGTAGACCCAACCCGCGCAATCATCGCATTGTTGTAACCTTATTTGTTTCTCGGCTAGACCTGCCCAAAAAGGTTCACTGGTCGGCGTCGGGCGCGGCTGGGGTCTTTGGTATAGCGCATTATTATCACTTTCATTTTTCATTTACGCGCCCTCCAAAATGATGACCGACTGTTCACTCATGATACCGCCGGTACCGGTAATCAACGCGGTATTGCAATCTTTTACCTGTCGACCATCGGCACGACCCATGATTTGCCTGACCCCTTCAACGGGTTGCGACATGCCGCCCGCCATGCCTGCTGCCTGCCCCGCACCGAGCTGCCCGCCGTGGGTATTCACCGGAAAGGAGCCATCGAAGGTCAAACTATGTTCATTGACAAAACTTAAACCCTCACCTTTGGCGCAGAAGCCGGCATCTTCCATCGTTAACAGGACCGTGATGGTGTAACAGTCATATGCTTGAAGCACGTCAATATCAGTAGGCTTTTTGCCCGCCATGCCAAAGGCGCTGGCGGCGGCTGGGCCGACAGGCGAAACCGTCATGTCTTCAGCATACGTTACCGAGCGCGTCGTTAAATGCTCTCCACAACCTGTGACATACACGGGACGATGTTTACATTTGCGTGCCAGTCGCTCACTCACGACGATGCAGGCGCTGCCGCCCGCACAGGGCATAACAATCTCCAATACATGCAATGGATCGGCGACCATCTTGCTCTGCAACACATCATCAATTGTGATCGGTTGGCCATGGAAAACCGCTTTAGGGTTTCCCTGGGCGTTGGTGCGCTGGTCAGCGGCAATTTTTGCGAGCGCCCGCTCATCATAGCCATAGGCATCAGCGTATCGCTGAGCAATCAGCGCGTAGCCGACATTTTGGGCCACATTGCCGTAGGGCACATCAAACTCTGTTTGTGGAGATCCCCAATTGGCGCTGGTAGAACCATAAAATCGATTGGGATCGCGCGGTCCCCGGTCAGGGTTCGAGGGGATAGGAATACCCGGTGCAGCACAGACAACCGCCTCACAAATGCCCAATTCAATGGCCGCTGCCGCACGCCAAATCATGCTGACGGAAGAAGCACCGCCGAGGTCGACCATTTCAGCAAAATTCACTTTTAATCCAAGATATTCCGCCACCGTTGCTGGCGCGAAAAGGTCAGATTCAGGTATCGAAGAACAACAAATGCCATCAATATCATCTTTCGATAACCCTGCATCTGCCAACGCCATCTGGGTCAGTTCAGCCCATTGCTCAAGATAGAACTTCCGCTTACCCGTGTATTTGCGCACGTTTTTGTAATCGGCGACGCCGACAAGTGCTGCCTTCCCCTGCAATCCCACCTGATGGACTCCTGAATTTTGACCAAATTTAAGAGACACATCTTTCCACATCTACCTTTGATATGCCAAAAAGAACGCAAGCCAGCTTAGCTGTTAGGTATTGATCCTGTCGCACGGCGCTGATGACGCTGATTTGCTAGGGGTTTCTCACCGGTCAGTCAAGCGTTAGTATGCAACCCAACCCACATTACCGACGCCAGACTTATCTTGTTAATAATGTCACCATTTTCTAACCGCCCGCCAAGATTCAGCTGGGTCTGATGTCGCTTATTCATCAAACTGCTGCGCTGCTGGTTACTTTTATCTGGGGCACCAACTTTGTCCTGCTTCGCTACGCACTGGATGAACTGGCACCTTTTACGCTTGCCGCGCTTCGATTTTTGTTTGTCGCATTCCCTTTGGTATTTTTCTTACCCAAACCAAAAACAGCTTGGAAATATATCGTCGGCTACGGATTACTCATCGGCGTTGGGCAATTCGGATTACTGTTCTGGGCAATGCAGGCAGACATCACGCCCGGCGTTGCATCCCTGCTCATCCAGCTACAAGTTTTCTTTACGGTCCTGCTAACAGTTTTGAACCTCAAAGAATCTGTTAGCAGACTTCAGCTGGTTGCAATGACTATCGCCTTTCTGGGTCTGCTTGCAGTTGTTTTAAATACGAACGAAGCAACAACAGCTGTAGGCGTGATCATTGTATTGATTGCCGCGTTGAGCTGGGCAAGTGGTAACATCGTGGTGAAACACGTCGGCGAAGTGGATGCATTTGCATTCCTTGCATGGTCGTCGCTGTGCTCGATTCCTCCCCTCGCGTTTTTAGCAATTTACCAAACAGGTTTGACAGAGGTAGTCAGCAGCATGGCTAATGCCTCATGGTTTGCATGGGCGACGGTACTTTGGCAAAGCATTGGCAACATGCTGATTGGTTATGGAGTTTGGAATATTCTGTTGAACCGATACCCTGCCGCCAGCGTCGCGCCTTGGGCGCTGCTCGTGCCTGTCTTCGGTATGACGACTTCCTGGCTATGGCTTGATGAAGCGATGCCCTGGTGGAAATTGCTGGCCATGATGTTGATCGTCGCAGGCCTTGCCCTCAATATTACAGAAGACCTGAGACGAAACGGTCGCGGCTATGAGTGATTCCACCAGGCGGTGTCTGAGAAGGTTCTAAGATCAAGCTCAAAGGACCATGCGGAACGATGCTGGTGCGCCAAGTGGTAATAAGTATCCGCAATTTCTTCAGGCAACAACAACCCGTCAAGGTCTCCACCTCGGGTCTCGCGTAACTGCTGAAACCGCTCTTCGCCCAACATTTTGCCCAGCGTGTCTGGCGCATCAACGGCTCCATCAACCACGATGTGCGCCACATGAACGCCCTGGGATCCAAATTCTGCATTGAGTGTCTGACACAACATTCTTCTGCCACCCATCGCAGCAGCATGGGAATGCTGCCCTCGATTACCGCGCATTGCAGAGGTTGCCGACGTCACCAGAATGGCACCCTTGCCGCGCTCAGCCATAAGCGGGCAGACAACCGATGCGACGCGAAAGAGCCCAAACGTTGCCATTCGCCAGCCCAGTTCAAACATTTTGTAGGTTGTCGCCGCCAACGGCCGATCACCAATCTGAGCACCGAGATTGAACACAACAACTTCTATTGGACCAATATTCTTTTCGACCTCGGCAATCGTGTCCTCAATGGTGTTCTCTTCTGTCGCATTCAGGATAAAGCCGGTTGCGGAACCCCCGGCGCTTTCAATCTCTGCGACCATGCTGTCGAGGCCTTCCTTGTCACTTCTTCGACACAGCACAGCGTGGTAACCTTCATCGGCAAAACGCTTGCCAGTGGTGCCGCCAATACCTGCTCCTGCTCCCATGATCAGACAAACTGGTTTCATACTCAACTCTCCCTCTTTTTTGTGCATATTTAAGTTATCTGTTTCGGCTATTCAATATTTGCGTTGGCAATGACTGCCTTGCTTGCTAACAACTCGTCTAAGGTTTCTTTTTCATAGCCAAGTCTCAATAATATTTCCCGGCTGTGCTCGCCCAGTTGCGGCGCTGGACCGGAGATGCTCGCGGGCGTTAAATCAAATCGTGCTGCTGGCATTGCCTGGCGAACCTCACCAAAACCTTCGTAGGTCATCCGTTCCACCGTGGCGTTTGCCCTGATCTGCTGATGATCCAGTAACTCCATGCGAGTGAGCAGCGGCGCACTGGGTACATCGTTATCATCGAGTCGCTGCAAAATTTCTGCTGATTGCCAGTTTGCCAATTCGTCTGCGACGATCTGTTTTCTCAGATCTGCGTTTCTCATTCTGGCGCTTGAGGAGGCAAATCTTTCATCCTCAATAAGCTCTTCCCGCTGTAACGCTTTGCACATGCCTACCCATTCCTTATTGGAAACAGCACCTGCGGTGATAAATCCATCCAGCGTCTCGAAAATAAGGTCCATTGTGCCCTGTTCTTTTGTCACATCGAACTCACGATCAGCGTAGGTGAGTCCGCCCATCCCTTCGGGCCAGAAGAATGCAAGCATCGTTTCTAACATGGACAGTTTAATATGTTGTCCCTCGCCTTTTCGCTCGCGGTGAAACAAGGCTGAGGAAATGGCCTGCGCTGCTGTTAGCGATGTGACCTTATCGGCAATGATGATCCGAAACATCGCGGGCTTGCGGGTTTCACGATTCGCCTGAATATCTGTCGCGCCAGACAGCGCCTGAATGACAGGGTCGTATACCCTTTTGTGGGCATAGGGTCCATTTTCACCAAAGCCACTAATAGAGACGTAAATGATTTTTGGGTTCAACTTGCGCACGACGTCTTCGCCAAAGCCCATGCGCGCTATGGCGCCCGGGCGAAAATTTTGAACAAGTACATCAGCCTCTCGAATCAAATCCGTTAGCACTCTTTTCCCTGCGTCCGTCTTCAAATCGATCACAATCGACTTTTTACCGCGATTACAGGAGTAAAAAGTGGCCGGCACGCCGTTGTGGGGCATTCCCATATGCCGCATTTGTTCACCGCCTGGCGGCTCTACTTTGATCACTTCAGCGCCTTGGTCAGCCAACATCATCGTGGCAACCGGTCCTGAGACCATCGCGGTCAAATCAAGCACTTTAATTCCTTCAAGGGGACCCATTGTTCATATCTCCACTGAGTAATTTATTTTCTTTGCGCGTTTCAAGGCAGGCCGATGTGACACATTTTCTCGAAAGGCTAACAGCGACGGTGATAGCTCAATGCCATAGGCGTGCGCCCAGTCAAGACACGTCATCAACAACAGGTCAGCGAGACTGAACCCCTCAGGCATCAGATACTTATTGTCTTGAAGATGCGCACTTACCACGTCAAAGTGTCTGCGCACATAATCCGCAGATGAGGACACAGCCTCGGGTGCATCACCATAGATCTGCGCAAGATCTCGATGACGCCTCATCACATAAAGTCCTGACTCATCGATTTCGCCATAGACGTAACAACACCACTCATCTTGTTTGGCTCGACCAATCAGGTCCACGGGACGAAAAATATCACCGCCTTGATATGCGTCCAGCAAGTATCGGCATATTGCTACGCTTTCCGATAGCTTGACCGCGCCATCGACAAGAAAGGGAATTTTTTGCTTTCTGTTTAAATCAGTAAATTGTGCGGTTTTAGTTTCACCAGACCGAGGCGCGATGGGCATCAGTTCGTACTCGAGCCCAAGCTCTTCCGCTACCCAAATTGGTCGAAGTGTTCTGGCAGTACCTGCACCCCAAATGTTGATGGGTGATGATTCAGACGAAGACATTGTTTACTCCTCCTTGGACACTGTTTTGAGGTTATCGAGAACTGTCACCTCGGGGCAAGTTTCTTTGCAATGTAGACTCTTTTGCGCCTGCGGGAAAAATTTGGAATAGTCTGCTGCAAACTTCGTGCTTAGGCACTGGCTAACTTATTTAGGTATCTTTATGCAGCTGCTCTTTATTCATGGCTCTGGCGCGACCAGCCGCGTGTGGCGCTATCAATCCGCATTTTTTACTGATGCTCTCGCCATTGATTTGCCTGGGCGACCCGGGGGTGAGTTTTGCACAACCATTGAAAGCGCGACAACCTGGCTGAAAGCTTACGTGGATGAAAACCAGCTAGAGGATTTCGTGCTTATTGGGCACTCTCTGGGCACGGCGATCGCCCTGCAGTATGCGCTTACTTACCCTACAGAGACCAAGGCAATAGTGCTTATCGGCGGAGGCGCCAGATTACGGGTCCACCCGGACACATTAGCTTTCCTTGAAAAAGCAACCGAAGATCCTGACATTTTTCCCCAAATGTTCGTCGATTCATGGCAAAACGTACCCGCAAACTTCGCAAAAGACTTGCGCAGCGAGGCTCTTGCATTGGGACCTGCAGTATTTCTTAACGACATGAGATCCTGTGATGCGTTTGACGTGATTAATCGACTTGGTGAAATTTCGACGCCGTCGCTGGCGATCACCGGCACAAACGACGTCATGACACCCCCTAAATATGCGACATTCCTTCGGGATCGCATGCCCAATACCGAGACCTCTTTCATCGAGGGTGGCACACATTTCGTATTTGGTGAGTACCCCGATCAAGTCAACGCTGCAATTCAGGGCTTTTTAGAGAAATTGGGGTGACTGAGCACAAGACGTTTCAACAAGCTTATCGACTGCGCATGACTATATTCGCTTGATCAATAATAGGAGGGTGAAATCGGGCGCAAGACGACTTTCGCTGAACGCCTGAGCGTGCTGCAGCGCGCCAATCTAGTGTGGATCAGCACAATCATTGCATCTATACTCACCGGTCAATTAAAAACGCAGTGTTTACCGTGACCCAGAACTTGATACCGAAGCTAAACAACCCGTTCGCAGAAAGCGAAGAACTAGAATTCTCCGCCCCTGACGCTGTCGCCTCGCAGCCTGGCATTTACGAAGAAACGCTGCGGGATGCTTTTGACATCATCAATAAGCCGTTCACATCGGCGGGTCTACGCAACATCCAGCGCCAGCATCTGAAAAACCGGATGACCATCTGGGAACGCATTGAGGTCTTAACAGACAAGCCGCCTAAAATCCTATTTCAGAACTGGGGGCCGAATCTTGATGGTGCGTCTCTGGTTACAGCAATACTCAACATCGAGGGCCGCGATGTGGCCGTATACGGCCACGATTTCACGATCAGAGCTGGTTCGATGGATGCCACTAACGGAAAGAAGCTGGCTCGGTTGTTTGAGTTAGCGGGTAAACGCAGAATCCCACTGATCGGCATGAATGATTCTTCCGGGGCTTACGTGCCCGCAGGCGTGGGCGGATTGGACGGCTATGCAGAGGCTTTTACTGCGCTCCGTAAAATCAGCGGTGTTGTACCTTCTATTATGTGCATGTTTGGCTTCAACGCTGGCGGTGGCTCCTACCTGCCTAGACAGGGCAGCTTTCTTATCCAACCCAAAGAGACCTTCTTTGGTTTGACCGGCCCCGGCGTCGTGAAATCGGTGTTGGGTGAAGATGTCACTGCTGACGAATTAGGTGGTCCTGGCGTCCACAGTCTCACCGGGGTGACCGACATTGTTGTCGAGGATGAGGTTACTGCACTATTAAAAGCAAAAGAGCTGCTCAGGTATCTACCGGGTAATAACGCTGAGTTTTCACCGTTCCAAGAGACATCGGACCCAACGGATAGGAAAACTTGGGATATCGACATTCTTTTTAAGAAGGCTTTCAACTCTCCCACCGGATTTAATACGCCGGTCGATATCAGCATTCTAATCCAACAGATTTGTGACCATGGCGACTATTTTGAACTGCAACCCGAGCGGGCGCGGAATACAATCACTTGCCTTGGCAGGCTGGGCGGCAACGTCGTAGGGTTTGTCGCTAACAATTCTGCCGTAGGTTCAGGTCAGATCGATATTGATGCGGCCTATAAGAACGCCAGGTTTATTCGCTTTTGTAATCTGTACAACATTCCCGTTATCTTCATGGAAGACACCACAGGCTTTTTACCAGGTAAAGAGCAAGAGAGTCGCGGTATTGTGCAAGCCGGACGTGCAATGCTCGACGCAATCATCGACCTTCGAACTCCGCGTTTTCTCGTATTAGTGCGAAACGCGATTGGCGGCGCGTATGCCTCATACAATAATTACCCCACCGGGGCAGACCTGGTGATTGCGCTGCCAACAACACGTGTCGCAGTGATGGGATCACCCGGCGTTGAGTTCGTCTACAAAGATGAGCTTAGGAGCCTACGCGGCTCTGTTAACAGCAAGGTACAAGAACTCAGTCAGCAGCTTGTCTCTGAGGGCAAAGAAGAAACCGCTGCTCTGAGTCAGGCTAAACAGGAAGTCACACAGTGGCTAACCGGCGAAGAAGCGGTGCTTATTAAACGCTATGAGAAGGAACTCATGAACCCGAAGGAGGCATTAAGCCTCGGTTCCATATCCCAAATTACCATGCCTTCAGATTTACGGCAGGTCTTGGCGGAACATATGACATTCCACCTTGAAAACTATACACCAGAACCCTTTAACGGCGTTCAAAGGGAATTTCACTAGAAGTTCGAAGGCAACTGCCTGCAAGAAAGTAACATAGCAAATAACAGGACTGTCACCCGCTATTGCAACGAGATACGCGGTCGTGGGTTGCCAGGCAAAAAGATTAAATTTAAATCAGGTTCAACTTTAACGATGACCAACGAATGGTACCTTAACAATCCGCTAATCCATCAGAACCGACGGAAGTCACTCACTGGTTCCGATTGGGTCAACTCATTTTCCTGCGTCACCATGCGACCCCTGATCATTTGCCGCGGCCCCATCAGAATGGAGGCAATGACTGTATTTACCGAAATGGGCATTTCGGACTTCGGTATTTTACTTTCCGAGAAAGACTCCATCACCTATGCCAACGCCCTTTCACCAGAGCTTCGTATGAATATTGACCCTGCGCGGGTGCACCGGGTTCAGGACTATTCCGGGGCAACGAAGGAAGAGCGAGCAGAGCGCATTAACCAGATCATCATGATCGCCAAAGCGAACAACTACGATTCTATTTTCGCTGGCTATGGCTTTATGGCTGAAGACGAAGAAATGGTCAGCGCGATGGAGTCCGCGGGACTTAACTTCATAGGACCATGCTCCAGAACAATCAGATCTGCGGGCAGTAAAGATCTCGCTAAGCGAACCGCACTCGATGTTGATGTGTCTGTGACGCCTGGCGTCGATAACGCAACCACACTGACCCTATTAGCGAACTACCCAACGCTCGAAGCACTTACAGCACTGATCGAGGAACACGGGCTAAACCTGAGCAAAGATGAACTTGCCGCCAGCGAATCGTTGGAAGCCACAGCAGAGTTGTTACTGACAGCGTCATATGCTGCCGGCATTGATTTAATTTCCGCGGACGACATCGCAAACACATTGACGGAACAGGTCAAAACAATGTTTGAGAACGATCCAAGCACGCGGATAAGACTCAAGGCAATCGGCGGTGGCGGCGGCAAAGGCCAGCGGATTCTATCCTGCCCTGCGCAATTTGAAGGTGAAGACAAAGCGAATCTGGCCGCAGCGATTGAACAAACCGTACCGGCC
>Ga0209631_10006059_pt1 | contig 12558 bp, 9 predicted proteins | sample COG_08_FD_184752 | JGI IMG/M metagenome (GOLD analysis project Ga0209631, IMG submission 184752) | Pelagic Microbial community sample from North Sea - COGITO 998_met_08 (SPAdes) (version 2) | ecosystem: Environmental > Aquatic > Marine > Neritic zone/Coastal water | place: Helgoland, sampling... | reverse complement strand
CTGTTCTCACGAAGATTTTGGTACAAGCCAGGATAATCAGGAACCTGTGTTTGGAAGCGTTGGTTACCGTCTGTAATGCCGATCACATTGTTACCTTGAGCAACGACTTCCAGGACAGACCCCGTCTCTACCTTATCCATGAATTCCGTAAAAGAAATTCTCTGTTCGTTTCCAGAGCGAGACCCCATCATGTTGAAAAGAATCATCATCACCAGACCGATTATCAGCCATATTCCCAAACTACGAATCATTGAATTCACCGTTTCCTCTCCATTAACATTTGGAACTGTAAAGAATTAGGAGCCATTTTGGGTTTGCGATTTTTTTGGCGCAAACGGATCTTAACATAATATTTATCTTAGCAGACAAATGAATTATTCCAGCGTTTTTTTAATACTTTAATGCTTTCATACTTGTCATTGAAGTGCAAGGTACGACACCCCGCAATGCAGGGCCCAGACATCGGATATCAATCAGCCGAGAGAATAGCCTGAGCATGAAACACATCCCTCAATCTTATCCTCTCGATCTTGGAAACGTTGGCGTCATGTTGAGCGACTCTATCCAACAAGAAGAGATTGGTCTGCAGATCTGCGAAATCTTGAATGCAAACGATATTCAGGCCCATTTACTTGGTTGGGATTCAGATGCACCCATACCACTGGATATGCTAATCACTGTTGGTGGCGACGGGACAGTACTCTATGCACTCAGTCACTTTCCAAATTGTCCTGTTTTAGCCATCAACTTTGGCAATGTTGGATTTCTCACTGCTAGCAATCGCGAGGACTTGGGGACTGCCCTGCAGCAGGTGCTGAGTGGTCAGTATGTAATCAGCCATCGATCCATGATTTGTTGTAAGCACCCAAATGGCCAACTGCATGCCGTCAATGAGATTGTCCTGAAAGGTACAACTCGAATGCTAACGGTCGATCTGTCAATCAATCAAAAAGACATCCGAGGAATCCGTGGGGATGGAGTCATCGTTGGGACAGCAACTGGGAGTACAGCGTATTTGATGGCTGCTGGTTCTCCGATCGTCATGCCTGAATTACGCTGTATGATCATCACTGGTTTGAATGAATATGATTTCCGATCTCGCCCTCTGGTCGTGACTCATGATTCCCTAGTTTGCTTAGAAGTCAGCAAGGAAACTCGTGAGACGGACATTTTCCTAGCTGCTGACGGTGGTGAAAAAATTCCATTGAAATTAGGTGATAAAATTATCATTAGAGAATCTGTCCGTCAGGCTAAATTGATTTTTACTGATTCAAACTACTTTTTTCATAATCTATCTTCTCGCCTATCTTGGTAACACTTAAATGAAGGCAAAAGTATTTTAGAACATGAGATCTCTTCGCTGGTTACGACCATATCGCTGGTCATTATTTGTATCCATCCTACTTCATGTTGGATTCTTACTTTTGCTCATAGAGACTCAACCAGCTTCTGGCAGTAATCGCAGAACCATCGTTCCTCTCTTGTCACTTAATTCAATCCCCGAACTTGGAAAAAATCAGCCCAAGCGTCCCTCGTCCAAGGAACAACCGAAGGAAAAAACAAAGACTAAGGAATCCAAGAAAAGCACGGTCAAGGAAACTAAAGAAGATCAAAAAAGCCCTAGGCCAACACCCCCCAAACCACAAGATAATAGCTTAGCAAAGGCTAACAAAAAAATGGAAGAGATATTGGACAAACCTCAGAATTTTGAGTCCCAGACAGCAGCTAAGCGATTATCTGAAGAAAAAATTGAAACAACCAAAACCTCCGTTCAACCTTCACTCACGGAACTTACTGTACAAAAACAGATTAGTAAAAGTTCATCTCCAGCCATAACAAAGAATTTACCCAAAATTGTTGCCAGAAGTGGTTCCAACTTATTGCAAAATAATAAAAAATTAGCTGCAATCATTTCATCCGCTTCCCAACTTCCAGCCAAAGCACCTCTTGTTACGTCTTTGCCCAAGCTCATTGAAACCAATCTCTTTGAATTACTAGCTGGTACAGAGTTAGTTCCTATCGGTGCTCCAACCCTAATGTTAGCAATGCAGGCTGCTCCAACAAGCGAGCAACTGAATGACCAGGAGGCTTTGGCCTACTCTGCGCAAATCAACAATGTTATTCTGGCCCTATGGGATGTCCCCTTTCACCTGGTTGACAGCAATTTGACGGTAGTAGTACGTTTTACGGTGCAGCCCAACGGAAAAGTCATGAAATATCGAGTGGAAGATCTCTCCGGTAACAAAGCTCTCGATAATTCAGTACTAACTCTGATTCGTGACTTGCGGATGTTTCCATCTCTTCCAGATTCATACACGCTGCCTATTTATGAATTTGGCGTTCGCTTCAGCCCAAAGCAGTTTCAATTCTGATCATGATGATCCTTCGCAGTATCCTGCTTTTCTTAGTTTTATCTGGTATCTCAGGGAATTCACATGGAGTCGACTATTTTGATGTAAATAGCCCAAGATTTCGGCCCTTACAGGTTGCCTTGGTGACCAACCCTCCCGGAGTAAGCAGCAAAAAACTTCATAATGCGATTAGAGAGAATCTTGAGCGGACTCTATTCTTTAGTGTAGTTGATCCTGTAGTTGCAGCTGCCAGCGAGCTTGCCTTCGTTTGGGATTTGCAACTGAGTAATCAGCACCAAACAGTGCAGGGGATTCTAAAAGATCTTAAAGAACAACGCATTCGCAGAAATTTTGAGATCAGAATTAAGAATAGTGATCTGCAGCAAGCTGCTCGCGAACTCTCTAACCAAATGATTCAGGAAGTTCTTAATGTTCCTGGTTTAGGTCAAAGCCGGATTGCCTACACGGCAAAGCCACTTGGAAGTAATAAGCAGATTCGCCTTATCGACTTTGATGGTAAAGTCGACGAAAGATTCTCTTATGAATTAGGAACTTCAAACCTCGCACATTGGTCACCAGATGGCCAAATCCTTCTTTACACCCACTTTACAACGACCTCTACAGAATTAGCTCTGCAACCGGTTGATCGTCCCCGGGCTAGACTGCTGCGATTCCCAAGAGAAGTTCAACCGATGGGAGGATCCTGGAGGCCTGATGGAGAAGAGATCCTGGTTACAGTAATGAAAGAAGGGAATGCGGACATCTTCCGGTATCAGTTAAAAACTGGTGAGATGTTTCCTCTAGTCAAGTGGCCAAGCCTGGAAACCTCTCCAGCATGGTCACCTGACGGTCAAACAATAGCTTTTGTCTCTGATCGTCAGAGATTTCGACAACCCAGAATTTACCTTTACGATATTGAAAGTCGGGAGGTAAAGAGCCTACCTTTTCAAGGTAAATACTCCAGCGCACCTCGATGGTCCCCGAATGGTCGTCAGTTGCTTTTTGAAGCCCAACAAGAAAAATATTTTCAGATTTTTAAATACAACCTCGACACCGATCAGATTCAACAACTTACCTTTGGCCCCTTCAATTCTGAGCAGCCTGACTGGTCACCTAATGGACAGCAAATCGTCTTTAGTTCAAGACGTGGAGGAGTCCACAAACTTTATTTTATGTCGGCTTATGGAGGTCGCACAATTCGTGTCACCAATCAGCCAGCTGGGGTTGCGGAAACAGCTCCAGCATGGAGCAAGTAGATTTATATGAAGCGAACTCCACAAGTATTCATCATCCTTCTTCTTTTTGCGTCACTTCTTGGGTATTCTTCACTTGCTTCAGCACAATCGAATCTCGGTGCTCAAGTGGCAGAACTGCAAGCAAACTTGGAGCGGCAAGATATGATTCTTAAGACTCTTCAAGGATTGACAGCTGAACAAGCAAGGGCGCAAGGCGAATTAAAGCGTCTTCCGCTTGCAGTCGAAGACCTTGATGAAGTGCGGAGAGATATTCGGGTGATTGCGGAGAGCCTTCAGCAACTTCAGAGGGAGGTCGATGATCTTCGGCGAAATCTGAAACAAGCCAAGCTTACACCGGCACCAGCGAGCCAAAAATCTGGGAGTGGTGAGCCGCTGGTCATTGGACTACTCGCTCTACAATCAGGAGACATTAATCGGGCTGTTGACCAACTACAACCTCTGTTGACTGGTAATAACGATTATCGTAAAGATGATTTGCTGATGGTTTTGGGGAATGGTTTTTTGCAAAGTGGTTATCCAGAACAAGCCGCCTCTCACCTGAGCACACTGGTTCGTACTTTTCCACAAAGCCAACATTTACCATCAGCTCTTTTCTCACTGGGACAGGCATTCGGAGACATGCGGGATCAATCTCGCAAATATACCATCTGGAAAGCCTTGATCGAAGAGTATCCGAACCACCCGATGGCCCTCAAGGCAACTCGATCTCTGGAAGCGATTCTCCGTTGAAGCGTCGCTCTCCCCTTGCTCAGAAACTCTGGGACGCGCTAGCAAAAGCTGAAGTCTCTCTTCAAAGCCGCTTCCTACTATGTGTTAGTGGGGGAAGTGACTCGATGGCACTTCTACACCTCTTCAAAGAAATTATTCCTTCTTCTCATCTCCACATTCTACATTGCAACCACGGAGTACGAACTGAAGCCCACCATGATGCGGTCTTTGTTGGTGAACAGGCCAAATTGCTCCAAATTCCCATCCATCTGCGCATCCACGCAGGCTTGAAGCAGTTACCCAGTGGTTTTCAAGCCGCCGCTAGAGAATGGCGACGTCAGGAAGCTGAACGTCTCTGTAAATTGCTGAAACTTTCTTTCATTGTGCAGGGCCACCATAGGGAGGATCAATTAGAAACTCTCTTACATCGAATTTTGCGTGGAACACACCTGAGCAATTTACAGGGAATAAAGGTGAAGCAAGGACACTGGCTCCGTCCTCTCCTTGGCTTCACAAAGCTCGAACTCAGAAATTATCTCCTCCAGTATGCTCAAATCTGGAAAGAGGACCCAAGCAATGCCGAAAGCAAGTACACTCGAAATTATCTGAGGCATGAGGTGATCCCCAAACTGCAACAAGTTGCTGGCGGAGCATTGGAACAAAGGCTCCAAGAACTCTCCCTACAAAGCTTAGCTTTGCAGGAACACCTTCAAGCAGAACGAGAAAATATTTGGACAAAATTATGTATCCAAGACGCCGATGTCCTAAAGATCCGTAACCTAGAATTAATCCGATTATCTGACCTTGTCTGTTGGGAGATTCTTCATCACTGGTTAAAAATGAATCACCTTAACCCTAGCTTTGAGCGATTGCAGGGTTTAGCCAAACAGGTCAAAAAATCACCACGTACCCCCTGGTGCTGGCAGATTGGAAAGGGTTGGCAAGTTAGATCCAAAAGCAGCCAGCTCATCCTTGAAAAAATCGTTGAAGCTTCAACAAAAATACCGCGTGATTAGATTTAGCCTACAGGCTTGAACTCGATTCTTCCGTTTCTCAATTGAACATTGAGTTTCTGCCCATCTTTGATGGTTCCTGATAGAAAAGCTCTTGCCATGGGAGTCTCCAGTTCCTTTTGAATTGCTCGTTTAAGCGGACGTGCTCCGTAAAGTGGATCAAATCCTGTTTCTCTCAGAAAATTCATTGCGTCTGGGTTCATCTCTAGTTCAATTCTGCGTTCATATAGTCTCTTCTGTAATCTCTTCAACTGGATCTGCACAATTTCCAGCAAATCTTCTTGTTGCAGAGGATGAAATACAATCGTGTCATCGACCCGATTGAGGAACTCAGGACGGAAGTGCCCCTTCAACTCGGCCAGGACAGACTGTCGAATGGATTGGAAATCCACTTTGTTAAAGGTCTGCTCCATGATCCTTGTGGAACCGAGATTGGACGTCATCAGAATAAGTGCATTGCGAAAGTCTACGGTCCTGCCCTGAGAGTCTGTCAGTCGACCATCCTCCAAAATCTGTAGTAAAATATTGAAGACATCGTAATGGGCCTTTTCAATCTCTTCGAAGAGAATCACACTGTAAGGTCTCCGACGAATCGCATCGGTCAACTGACCTCCTTCTTCGTAGCCCACATAGCCTGGAGGAGCTCCGATCAGTCGAGCCACAGCATGTTTTTCCATATACTCGGACATATCGATTCGCACCATGGTTTGCTCATCATCAAAGAGAAACTCTGCTAATGCACGGGCTAGTTCAGTCTTACCCACTCCAGTTGGCCCAAGAAAAATGAAACTCCCGAGAGGTCGTTGTGGGTCATTGATTCCGGAACGTGCTCTCAAAACCGCATCTGAAACCGTCTCAATCGCTTGATGCTGTCCCACTACACGCTGTTGTAATTGTTCAGGAAGGCGTAACAATTTTTCATGTTCACTTTCCAGCATTCTACTGACAGGAATTCCAGTCCATCGAGCCACAATTTCAGCAATGTCATCACTGCTGACTTCTTCACGTAAGAGTTGGTTCTGATGCTGCTCCGCAACCATCTGGGCTTGTCTAAGCTGATTATCCAGATCTCTCAAAACTCCGTATTCCAATTTGGCTGCTTCTTCCAAATTGTAGTTTCGCTTTGCCTGTTCAATTGCAAGTCGGGTTTCCTCGAGTTGCTTTTTCAAATCGCTCAAAGATTGCAATGATTCTTTTTCCTTACTCCATTGCAGCGTTAGGGTGTCCATTTTGTTCTGCAAATCTGCCAACTCACGACTGAGAACCTCGAGACGCTGGATAGAGGCTGAATCCTCTTCTTTCTTCAAAGCTTCTTTTTCAATTTCGAGTTGCAGAATTCTTCTCGAAATTTCATCCATCTCTGCTGGCATTGAGTTGATCTCAACTCTAAGTTTTGCAGCGGCTTCATCCATCAGATCGATCGCTTTATCAGGTAGAAACCGATCAGCGATATAGCGATTGGAAAGGGTAGCTGCTGCAATTAGCGCGTTGTCCTTGATCCGGACTCCGTGGTGAATTTCATAGCGTTCTTTCAGACCACGCAAAATTGAAATAGTGTCTTCAACGGTTGGTTGATCGACCAAAACTTGCTGAAACCGACGCTCCAGTGCAGGGTCTTTTTCGATATTTTTCCGGTATTCATCCAGCGTGGTTGCCCCAATACAATGTAATTCACCCCGGGCTAGCATCGGCTTCAGCAGATTACCAGCATCCATAGCACCTTCTGCCTTCCCAACTCCGACTACTGTGTGTAATTCATCTATAAACAAAATGATTTCGCCATCAGATTTTTGCACTTCCTGAAGAACAGCTTTCAGGCGTTCTTCAAATTCACCCCGATACTTAGCACCGGCAATCAAGGCTCCCATATCCAGGGATACGATAAGTTTATCTTTCAAGCTATCTGGAACATCATTACGAACAATTCGTTGGGCCAAACCTTCTGCAATTGCAGTTTTACCAACTCCAGGTTCTCCAATTAGCACAGGATTATTCTTTGTACGACGTGATAAAACCTGGGTAACTCTACGAATTTCATCATCTCTTCCAATCACCGGATCAAGCTTGCCTTCCTGAGCTTGCTTGGTCAGATCCTGCCCGTATTTTTCTAAAGCTTGGTAGGTTTCTTCAGGGTTTTGTGAATTAACCCTTTGATGCCCTCGAACTTCTTCCAATGTCCTACGAACTCTCTCCTTTGTAATTCCACAGTCTGCCAAAAAGCGTCCGGCACTACCCTTCTTACCCTCACCCACCAAAGCTAACAGCAGATGCTCGACGCTGATGAAGGAATCCTTCATCTTCTTGGATTCTTCTTCAGCATTGGCGAGGACCTGATTTAGTTCTCCTGAGCCACTCACTTGTGTTGTGGAGGATCCACTGAGGGTAGGTAGCGCATCTAATTTTTGTGCGAGCTGCATCTGAAAAGTGGATAAGACAATTTCCATTTTCTCCAACAATCGCGGAATCAGACCATTTTCTTGAGCAACCAGTGTTTGCAGAAGGTGAATACTGATAATCTGAGTGTTTTGCCTCCGAATCGCTTCATTCTGAGATGCCTCTAGGGCAAACAAAGATTTTTCTGTAAATTTTCTTGGATCCATAAAATTCTCCAATAATTCATTAATTGTTAGCACTCATATTATTTGAGTGCTAACAAAAAAGCAAGCGTTGCTTTTGATCACCAGTTCTCAAGTCGAAGAGCAGTATTTAAAATAAATTTTTCTCAAATTTTGAGGTAGTTTATCTACTGCCCATCCACAGAGTTCATGAATTGAGCATAGCCTGTCATCTCAACGTACCCTACGCCTTGTATGGGTTGTCCATTCTGAGTGCCTTGCACACGAACTGATCCTTCCCAATAGGAAACCGTAGTTTGTAATTCCTGGTCACTCATTCTAGGTGAAATTTCCAGATCAAGGTTTTCAGAAGCTAGCTTCAAGGTCCACCCAGCGGGATAGGATGCTCCACTCTTAGGGCTTTTCCAAAATTCAACAACCTGGAGAGCTACTTCTTCAAAGTTCAGATTTCGACTTTCTCCATTTGGATTGACCAATTTGCCTGAACTTTGTTTGTCTGGTTTTCCTTCTCTATCTCGCAGTTGATAGTACATCAAATCTGTCCCATCGTTCAGTTGCAATGCGAACCAGTCCCAACCCACTTGGTTTGATTCAAGGACACTTGTACTCCACTCACGATCCAGCCAACTTAAGCCAGTAACATCAAAAGTTCCTTGAGGAGTTGTCACTTCACCACTCGCAATCATTCGAGTGAAAGAATAGTAATAGGAGGCATTGCCCGGTTCTTTCCCTTTCTGGCTCAGTCCCTGATTTCCTTGAAGTACCAATGGCTTACTCGGAGTTACTTCTAGATTGATTCCAAATTCTTCCGTCTTAGCAAGTAGTTGCCATTTCATCGGATCATTACCAACTCCTTTGATCTCCCAATCATCTAACCAAATTTTTAGAGGCTGTGCTTCTACTCCAGCCAAACCCAAAGCAGCACGTTGAAAGCGCTCAGCGTGGTAAAAGTGATCTTCCTGAAAATCAGAAAGAGCTAAGTGCCCCATAAAGAGTTGGTTAGTTCTCCAAGATGAACCTGATTGTTTAGGAAGTTCTGGCACCAGCGAATTTCGAAACAAGGTAACTTGAAAACCGAATGGACGCCCGACTTCACTCTGCAGATTCCCAGTAAAATACCACCACTCATTGCGAAATTCTGGATGATCAGCGTGATCACTGGGAAATGAAAAGGACCTTGGCTCCAGTGCACGTGTATAGCCGGATACGTCGCCACCCCCCAATGCCTCTGCCACATTTAAGTTGCTATTACTCTGTATTGGCAGATCTCGTTGATGAAGTGCATACCAAGAGAACCCAAGTAGAGTAAGGCAACCGCAGAAAACCAAAATCAATTTGTAGTATCGCATTCACCTCATGAAATGAAAATAAGGGCGTTGTCACCAAAAATTATGGAATCTTGATCTGAGAGAAAAGTCTAAGAATGTTTAGTGTAAGATAAAATAATGAATGAAAATAGGTAACTAGATTTGGAAACAGTAGATAAGTGGATAAAGGAGGGAGAGCTTGTTAGATCTTCACTGACTGCATTTAAGCAAATTCTTGATTGGAAATCAGAACTTTTGAAAACCAGAGCAATTATTTAGCTGAAAGTGCTTCAGTTTAAAATTGGAAGGTGTTCTTGATAGATGGCTTGGAAGGCTTTGATTAGGTAATCTGCGTCAAAAGAACCACAAGTCTCTCTGATTGAGTGCATGGCAAGCATCGCAGCGCCCACATCAACTGTTTCTACCCCAAGACGTGCTGCGGTGATCGGACCAATCGTGGAACCACAGGCCAGATCGGTGCGCATCACAAATTTTTGAACAGGGACATCACACTGATAACAGATTTGTTCGAACCAAGCTTCTGTCCTTGCCGAGGTAGCGTAACGGCCTTGAGAATTCCGTTTGATGACTGGTCCTTCATTCATTTGAGGAAAGTGATTTGGATCGTGCTGTTCTGCGTAATTAGGATGAACAGCGTGCGCCATGTCTGCCGATACAAGGATCGAATTGGCGACTGCACGTTCGTAGGCCTGTGGAGATCCAGTCTGCTCCGCCAGTCTTCTGATAACAAATTCCAGAAAAGAGGAGTGAGCACCCTCCGTTGTTTGACTACCAATTTCTTCGTGATCGTAACAAACCAACACCTGAGTCCATGGCTTCGTAGAGCTGAAGTGACAAATTGCCTGCAACCCTGTGAAGCAACAGAACAAGTTGTCCAAACGTGCTGAGGCAATGAATTCCAGATCTGGCCCCCAGCACTGAGCGGATTGGGTGTCATAAAGACTTAAATCCCAACTACGGATCTTGCTCGCATCCAAATCCAATTCCTCTGCAAGCCAGAACTTCAGCGCATCTTCAGTTTCCCAGTTTTGACTCTTGGTCAAAATGGGTGGCAGGTGTTTTTGCTTATTCAGTTGTAAACCTTTATCATTTACCTCACGATTCAGATGAATCGCCAGCTGTGGAATTCTGGCCAGTGGTCGCTTACAGAGAAGAGGATAAGTTTTCAGTCCATTTTCAGATTCAACGAATACCCTTCCTGCCAAAGACAAATCTCTGTCAGTCCAAGTCCCTAACAAAACTCCACCATATACCTCTACTCCCAGTTGACGGTAGCCACTACGGGTAATATTTGGATGAGGCTTGAGCCGTAGATTGGGGCTATCGGTATGGGCTCCAACAATATGGGCTCCATGATCTGGGAGAGATTCTCCTTGAATCCAAGCAACAATGCTTGTTTCACCCCGAGTGACATAGTATTTTCCGCCCTGCTCCGTCTCCCAAAGTTGGCTTTCTCGCAACTCAAGGAAGCCGCTGGCTATGAGTTGACGCTTGATTGACTGAACTGCATGGAAAGGCGTCGGAGACAAATTCAAAAATTGGAGCAAATTCGAAACGGTTGACATAAAAGTTACAGGGCCATTGCGACTAAAATAATCAGTAAGTAGATACCAAACATGATTGTAGATTTTGTCTTGGTAAGTGTGTAGTTATCACTCCAGAAGAGATAGATTGCCAGCGCAGTAGCCCCGACCAGCATATACACCAATTCGATCTGCGGTAAATTCACTGGAGTAACGGATCCGGTCAACACCAAAGCAATTAGGATTGGGACACTTAGGCAAATACAAATATCAAAAATATTGCTTCCGAAGACATTGGATATCGCAGCATCGTAATTACCCCTTTTCGCGCTCAGAACAGAAAGTACCGTATCTGGCACCGAAGTCCCAGCTGCGATCACAATGAAGCCCATGATCACGGCATCAATACCAAGAAGATCACCAAGCTGGATGGAGGCCTCAACCAATATGTGCGAGGCTAAGCCCATTACCAGCATCATTCCTAAAATCCACTTCCATGCGTGAGGTTCATCCCGAATTTCCAGTTCAGATTCTTCTTCCTCTTCAACACTAGCCTCAGTTTCTGCTGGAACACTCACATTATTGTCCTCTTCGGCCAAATTTCTTTTGTGTTTGCGGTAATCAATGTTTAACCAAAAAATATAGCCCACGTAAGCGAGGATAAATAATGCAGCAACACCAAAACCCCAAGCATTGGGGAATGCCAAAAGAGCTACGAGCAACAAAATAACCACGCCGAAATACATTAAGCTGTCTCTCCACACTACCTCCTTACCAATTTTCATTGGCCCTTTAGCAACTAGGCCTGCAGCAGCTGGAATGATTAAGACATTGTAAAGTGCAGAACCTACAATTGAGGAAATACCTACTTCTGCTCGCCCCAATAAAATTACAGCAATTATAGCAACACAAAATTCTGGGAATGAACTCGCAATAGCATCAATCACCGCAGCTTTAATTGATTCAGGGAGTTTGTGCTTCTCCTGAACGTAGTCTGCCGCTGGCTGAAAAAAATCTCCCGCTCGCCAAATAGCAATAGAAGCGAAAACAATTAGACTCACCCACAAAAGAAACGATACTGGCCAAATTTTAAGCCCCACCAAATACAAGATAGCCAAGGCCATGATCACCACCGTTAGGTTTGCAACATGGTGGTAAATTCCCCCACCAAAGAAAAAGCGCAGGGGCTGGACAAGGTTAAAATTCATTATGATCTCTGAGAAGAATTGTTCGAAGAAGAGCTTTGCAAAACCCCCTCGCTACCCTCACGTAATCGCCTAAGATTATCGCGATGGCTATACAGAAGTAGGAGACTCAAAGCAAACTGAATTGCACTTAAATCCCATGTTGGGAATTCCCACACCATGCCTGGCAAAACTAAGCTAACAGGCGGCAATACACAAAGCATCACGATTGCGGAGAAGCTTGATATTTTTTTCCAGGCAAACATCAGCAACCACGTTCCCATGCCAACTAAAGCTAATGGATAATAAACAGCCAGCAGGGTTCCAATTTGACACGAAATCCCCTTACCACCCTTGAAGCGCAGAAAAATTGGGAATACATGTCCAAGAATTGCGAAAGCTCCAACCAGCATCAGGGTTCCCAATGCAGATTCAGGCGTTGACTCTTCCAGCAGCAGCGCATCTGCTATTAAAACAGCAAGCCACGCTTTACCGAAATCAAGTATAAATGTTAGCGCTCCCGGTAATTTTCCACCGACTCTCATTACATTGGTCATACCAATGTTTCCACTACCTTGCTGGCGGACATCAATACCCAACCAGAACCGGCTAATCAATA
>Ga0209631_10006058_pt1 | contig 12560 bp, 10 predicted proteins | sample COG_08_FD_184752 | JGI IMG/M metagenome (GOLD analysis project Ga0209631, IMG submission 184752) | Pelagic Microbial community sample from North Sea - COGITO 998_met_08 (SPAdes) (version 2) | ecosystem: Environmental > Aquatic > Marine > Neritic zone/Coastal water | place: Helgoland, sampling... | reverse complement strand
TAGATACCACTAAAGCCTGCATTCCAGGTGTTTTTCAATTTGAGAGTTTGGTGGATCCCGCACTCATTTCGCAGACCGAGTGGTTCTTTGGTGATGGGGAATTGGCCTATGAATCTAATCCGGCTCATGCCTATCCGAATCCAGGGGGCTACGACATTACGTTTAATATTACCTCACTGATTGGCTGCCAATACACGACGTTTCAACCGAATATGTTGCAGGTGTATTCTCGTCCCTATGTGGGCTTTACCGCATCTCCGCAACCGACTCGTGTGCCGGACACCCAAATTGAGTTTGAATCGGTCAATAGCTCAAATGTTGTTGACTGGTATTGGATGTTCGATAGCATCCAGAGCTTGGGTTCTTCCGACATGCCTCACCCATCTTTTGATTTTCCTATCGATATTGGAGGAGAATATCCTGTCACATTGGTGGTGACCGATGCCAACGGTTGCACCTCGCAAATCACCCGTTTCATTGAGATTTATGATATGTTCGCGCTGTACATTCCGACGGCTTTTACCCCAAACAATGATGGTGTAAACGATGCTTTTTTTGTAGAAGGTGCCGACATTGACCCCAATCGATTTGAGATGCAAATCGTGAACAGATGGGGAAACCTTGTATTCAATACAACTGACGTGAATGAAGTTTGGTATGGACCAGCTGCTGGTGATTCTGAGCACTTTGCGCAGGACGCAGTTTACTTCTACCGTGTTGTAGTTTATAGTTTGAGCAATCCAGCTGAACGCAAGGAGATCAACGGCTCCGTTATGTTGACCCGTTAGAACACAGGGAGCACTTTACTTTAGTCGTTCAACGGCATACAAAGGAGATGGAGTAGAGAAGATGGAGTAGAGATGGAGGATGAGATAAATACAAGACATAAAAAGCCCCGGCATCTGCCGGGGCTTTTTATGTCCATGTTTGTGGCAAAGGTTTAGATCGACCAGTTGAGCAATTCGTCCATCGTTCCGGTTGCTACACTGTGATAACCAGGCCTTGCTAAGTGATAGATGCGATTGGCCATTTCGACTTGCCCTGTTTCTATCATGGCTCGATAGAGTGGTGTTAAGAATTTTCTCCGTCCTATTTGGACAAGAAACGACTCCAGCCGGGGATAGGATGGACCGTATTGACTTCGGATGCTCTGCTCAAGCCAAGCGAAGAGAACTTCGTTGTTACCGGTTTCGCTTATGGACCAAACTTCATCCAGCTCAGCCAATCGATCTGCAGAAGAGTTGTCATCCAAATTGGACAAGAAGCGGTAACGTTCTTGATAAACCCAATCGTTCCAAGGGAGATCGGTTGTAGCCTTGGCTCCGCTTTCCCATGCTTCAAGCGTCGCGTCCACTCGCTCTATTCGTGCCGAGCCAACGGATGGACAATTAACAGGTAAACCCGGTCCAAATATCCATGCGTCGAGATTGACTTCTGCAAGCAATTCGGGTGAATTCAACAGGTTGGACTTCAGGTATTCGATGAATCGATCGGTGTCCATGACTGAGAAGGAATGGGTTTCAAAGTAAGTTTTCAGAAAGCCATCAAATTCCTCACGCCCAACGGTTTCCTCGAGTAGTCTCAAGAAGAAGTAGCCTTTATCATATGCAATAGCGGTCATCCCATCGTCGGGATCGCGGTCTTGCAAATGAAGCTTGAGGTGCGTGTCGTCTGGATTGGTGTCCATGATTTGATCCACCTCATCCACGAGTCCTTGGTAACTCAATGTTGCCAGCATTTCAGAAATTTCACGACCATAGACCGCCTCCATGATCCGTTGCTCGAAATACACCGTGAATCCTTCATTCAACCAAAAGTCATCCCAAGTTGCGTTTGTCACCAAATTGCCGCTCCAGCTGTGTGCTAATTCATGAGCGACGAGGGAAACCAAACTGCGGTCTCCCGCTATAATGGTAGGGGTAGCGAAGGTTAAACGTGGATTTTCCATGCCGCCGAAGGGAAAGGCCGCTGGAAGAACTAACAAATCGTAGCGCTCCCAAGCGTATGCACCATAGAGATTTTCTGCAGCGACCAGTAACTCTTCCATTTCGGCGAATTCGTATGCTGCAGCATCGATCAATTCAGGTACTGCATAAACACCGGTATGCGCCCCGACGCTTCGGAATTCGACGTTGCCAACCGCCAAAGCCAGCAGGTACGAAGGGATGGGTTGGTCCATGGTGAAATCATAGTGACCATCAGCTGATTGCTCAGTCGGGTTTGTCGCACTCATCATGGCCATGGTTCCTGCGGGCACGTCCACATGTGCTTCATACGTGAAGCGGATGCCAGGTGAATCTTGGCATGGAATCCATGTCCTCGCAAGGATGGCTTGGCTTTGTGTGAACAAAAAAGGCTGTTCACCCTCTACCCAAAGTAAGGCGCCTGCATCCGGTGAGCTTTGATAGGTTATTTGGACGTTCTTAGAATCTCCGGTGATGGGAATGCTCAAGGGTTGGCCCATGATTGGCTGTGCAGGTCCTAGCTGCCAGTCAACAGGAGCTCCGTCCACTGCAACGGCTGTGACATTCAAGTCGACACAATCGAATAGAATGCGCTGGGCATCTGCAGCGGACTGGATGTCATAGGCTGCTGTTGCCGTGATGATACGGGTTGTAAAGTCAATGGAAGCGGTCCAATTCAAGTGAGTAACAACGGCCTCTTCTGGACGGCTGAAGCTGTGAAAGTCGTTGGCTCGTTTCATTTCGAGTATGGCTTGAGATTTAACAGAAGGAGAAGTTTCAGATTCACAACCGACAAAGGCTGCAGAGACTAAGGCCAAAAGGCCCAAAGGGATGTAGAGAGGCTTGCGCATGGTATTAGATGTCTTGGTGAGGTGGAGGCGTTTGACCTAAACGAACACTGGCAGAAACGAGACGCTGGATGAGCACGAGCGCTAAACCGCCAAATGCTGTTTTAATGAGTAGACCAGGCAGTAGACGTTGAACAGAAAGGAACATCCCTTCTTCTACAGGAATGATGGCTCGGTACCAGAAAAGTCCCAAACCCAAAATGATGAATTGACCCGCAAACATGAGCAATGCACCGATGAGAACGGATTTCGAATGTTGCCATTGTTCCATGGCATATCCGCTGAGCAGCGCAGCAATTGGAAAGGCCAGCAAGAAACCTCCTGTACTTCCGGTAAACTTATCCCATCCGAAGGTGCCGTAGGAAAAAACGGGGGCACCCATTCCACCGACAAACAGGTAGGTCAAGACTGCAGCCAAACCGATTTTCCAACCTAAAAGAATGGGCAAGAAGACCACCAACATGGATTGAAGGGTGATGGGGATTCCCTCCGTTGTGGTGTACGGAGTCATGGGAGAAAGTCCAACCAACAGACCAAGTGCGATGAGAAAGGCCATCCACCGGGCCCAAGCAGGTTGTTGAGTTAGGAGAAGTGTCAGCATATTAATTGCGTTCGTACAACCGCTTGATTGCTGGGTCAAATTCAACCGAGTTATTCGACCGATCGACGTCAGCCGTTTGCCGTTCAGCATCCAATTCAACGCGCAGAATTCCGCTTCCAGTGGGTACTTCAAGCTCATACATTGGGTTCGTCCACGGCCAGTCGGGCAGGAGTGTTTCTCCGGGTGCCAATGGTCGTTGTCCGCGCATCATCACCAGGGGTGCCAAATAATGTGCGACGCTTCCATCTTGGTAGGTAACGGTGATGTTCTGGGGCATGGGCATGGCGCCAATCCTTGAACAGTTTATAGTCGTCGATTCTGTTCCTTCCGCCACGCGATCGATGGCATAGTCTATCGTATGGGTCGTGTTCACGAAATACTGAAAGTACCAGTCCAAATCCAACCCGGAAGTCTTTTCCATGGTTCGCTTAAAATCATTGATTCCAGGGTGCTTGAATTGCCATTCTGCGAAGTAAGCCTTGAGTCCCGCGTCGCGGAGATCTGCTCCCATCACCGCCGCAAGTTGTGCCAATAACACCTCGCCTTTTGAATACGCACCCACGCCGTAGGCGCGATTGGTTTGGTAGTGGTCAGCGTGGGTAATCAAGGGCTCTTCCTTGCCGCTCAATGCCTGACTGATGTAGCTGGCATAGGCTGAGCGGTGCGGCCTTTCGTCGCTTTCAGATCCAGCGAACAAATGCCTCATGCACAAGTCCGTGGCGTAACTGGTCATGCCCTCATCCATGAATTCATATAAACTTTCATTTGTCGCCAAAACGGCTTGGAACCAGGAGTGGGCCATCTCATGCACGGTCACACCCACCAAACTTTGCAAGCTGCGCTGACCTGTAATCAAAGTGGCCATGGGATATTCCATTCCGCCGTCGCCGCCTTGGATGACGGAGTATTGTGGATACGGGTAGGGGCCAATGAGTTCATTCAAGAAGGCCATGGCCTTTGCTGTGTAAGCTGGCAATTCCTCCCAATTCGCATCGTACTCTTCATCCGCTCGATGGTAAAAGTGAAGGGTGACACCGCTTTCGGTAATGGAATTGTGCATGTATTCGGCATCGGACGCCCATGCAAAGTCAATGACGTCTTCGGCTTTAAATCTCCAGGTGCCAGTCGACCGTGCCGCTTCAATGGATGATTGAAGGACTCCCGTCCCGCCCACTTCATAGCCTTCTGGAAGGTGGATGGTCACGTCGTAGTCACCCCATATGCCATGGAATTCTCGGCCGATGTACGGCTCCGTGTGCCAACCGTCGTGGTTGTATTCGCACAATTTTGGATACCATTGGGTCATGGAATATTCAACGCCCTCCTTATTCATCCAGCCGCTTCTTCTGATTTGTCGTGGCACTTGAGCGGTCCACGTCATTTCGAAGGTGGCTTTTTTTCCTGAACGAATTGCTGAGTTTAAGGTCACGTCAAGCAGCGTTTCGTCGTGAATGAATTCGACGGGTTTGCCGTTGACGCTCAGTGAGGCAACTTGGATCCAGCCCCATTCCTCTTCAGGCAATTCAAAAATGCGCGATCCTACGCGGCGATCAGGATCGATGATGGTCCGTGAGCGCACGTCCATCATGCTTCCAGGCTGGAACGCATTAAAAAACAAATGGAAATACGCTTTTGTCAGATCATCTGGACTGTTGTTCTTTAAAGTGACCTTCATGGATCCATCGTATTGGTGCTTTGCCGTATCCAATGCAATGTCCATGGAATAATCCACAGCTTGCTGCCAACCTGGATATTGGGCCATTCCAACAGAATGGAGGAAGAGAAAAACGAACAGAATGGGGGCGTGTTGTCGAATCATGATACAATGCGGGATGTTGGCCTGAGGTTAAGTCGGGTATGGTTTTTTGAGCAAGGTGCTCCGTACGTTTCGGTCACGAAAATAAGGCGCAGAAGATCATTCGTTCTAAAGGCAGGCCTGATCCGTTGAAATTCGATAAATCATCCATCTTTCGGTCGTGTTGATGGGATTCAAGTTGGCTAATAACTGGTCCCATTTGCTTGGTGGTACCTGGCCTATAAATTCCATCGAAGGGTAGGCTAACTTGTATCGCTCAATGCCTTCACCTAAATGCTGCTGACCAGAAAACACGATGTAATTGGGGAAGGTGTACCGTGAACTGTGGCACATGACCTGGCGATGATTGACTTCATCGGTGTTCAGGTCGCTTGTCCAGTAATGCTCCCAAGACCCGCTATAAAATTGCGGTGGCATCGCGCCTCCATCGGTATGTACGACCAAAAAGTTTTCTAAATCACCTTGGTCGTAAAGAAGACTCATGGCATCGACACGTGATTGTTTGGGTTGAATGAAGCACAGCCCAATGCCCAAGAGCAAACTGACTGATATTCCGATTCCGCTCAGAATGGAACGCAGTCGATTGTTGCGATTCCAGAATTGAGATGATGCTTCAAAAGCTGCCCAGCCCACACTGCCTGCGATGACAAAAAAGGGGACGGCCGGCAGAATAAACCGTTCTTGCCTGTTGGGGAAGTAGCTGTGAAAAGCAAAAAAAGCCACGGGTGGCAAAACCAGCAGGGCGTGCTTCTTCCACACCTTGTATGTTCCAAACACCCAAGCCATCGAAAAAGGAGGGAGCAATAGCCCTAGGACGACCCAAACGTATTGATGCCAAAATCCTTGCGGATAATCTCCGGCATTGTCTGCATTGTAGCGGATGTATGCCTGAAGTTGAGCAAAGGGCTCGCCCCAAATCCACCAATCTTGCAATTGACCAACGGAGAAGGTTAGAAGAGCGGAAATGCCAAGGATACATGCGTTTTTCAGAGCTTTCCAAGGGGAGGATTCGTGAAGAAAAAGAGCGACGACCCATCCGATCCCGAATATTCCGCACTGATATCGAAGGGCTGTAGCCAATCCCAATCCAATTCCGGCAATGACCCATGTGGATGAAGAGCGGCGCAAGGGTTCGGTTCGCAATACGGTCCATGCTGACCATAGAAGAGGAGGGATGCACACGACTTCGACCAATTGGCGAACACCCAAAATGGGGAATAACCCGAAGGCAGCCAAAGCGAGTCCGCTCCAAATGGCGGGCTTTCGACCACCCAAACGAAAGGCAATGCGGTAGCCTAACATCACCACGAGTAGGCTGAATACTCCATGCAGAAACCTTAATAAAGTCATTTGTGCCGCAGGCTGAACCAAACCGATGGCGTTGCATGCCCGAAAATAACCACTGACTAAACCGGGATATGCGAGGTTGGCTTGATGGGGTTTCGGATCATCGATGCCGTTGGTTATTTGGCTTTCAGGCAGCCAATTGTTGTAGTCTTCTCCCACAGCCCAGGATGCACCGGTTTCAATGACGAGAAAGTGATCATCGTGCATCAAATAGCCCGGAGAAAAAGCCGCAGCAAGAAGTCTCAGCGCGAGTCCCAAAATTAAGATCGCCCTCAATGGATGCGTTTCAATGAAGGCTACAACGGCTCGGAGCCTAGTCCCAATATTCAGTGCCGCCATGGAGATTGGCTTTGAGACCAAGCATTTGAATGCACGCCACAGCAGCTTCTACGCCTTTGTTCCCATGTTCTCCTCCAGCACGCGCTCTGGATTGGTCGATGTGATCATCTGTTAGCACACAGAAAATAGCGGGTTTATTTTGATCGATTCCTACGCGCATGATTCCGGAGCTTGCGGCTTGACAGACGTAGTCAAAATGGGCTGTTTCTCCACGAATGACTGAACCGATTGCAATCACCCCATGACACGTAGGTGCGCACTTCAAGAGCAATTGCGCGGCAAGCGGCAATTCAAAGGCACCGGGTACTTCACGGACGATGATGTTCTCTTCTAAAACGCCCACGGCCTTCAGCACTTCCATCGCACCGTTCCTCAGCGCATCTGTGATTTCTTGATTCCAAGTTGAAACAGCAATGCCCACTCGAAAGGGGGCACCGTTGGGCAGCGACTGTAGCGTGGCTGCATCCAATTTGCTCAAATTATTACCTGCTGTCGCCATGCACTCACCAGTTATCCTTCGATCAAAGACGCTGCGAGGGAAACGGAAGCGTTCTTTTGCTGGCTTTTCGGATAATCTGCAACGATGCGGTCGAGATACGACTTGGCTTTGGCCTTGTCTCCCAATTCAATCTCTACCAATGCCGCCTTGTACAGAAACATTGGGGCCAAGACCGCTTCCGCGAGGCTTGAAGATGCCAAAGAAATCGCACTGGAAAATGCTGCTTGTGCACCATCGTAATCGGCCAACTCAACATAGCAGTCACCGATGTTTCCCGTGGCTAGTACTTGGATTACATCGTCGTTGACATTCACTTCTTCAAAAGCAGAAATGGCTGATTCGAAGTCTCCAGCATCTCTGTGGTATATACCCATTCGGTAAGCAGCACGCTCGGATGCAGGCGTTCCCGCATGATCCATCATCACTTCTTCGAGTCCAGCAGAGTAACCATCACCAAATGCCGCTAGGTTCGTGGAATCTTGCTCGAAATAGTTTTCAGATTGCCATATCTCCGTTTCCGCCGCAGCTTCTTTCGGCGCTGCGATAAAACTTTGGTAGCCAATAACGGCCAGAATTAAAACGGCCAACCCTCCAACGCCGTAGGTCAGGTTTTGTCGATTTTCATCTACAAATCGCTCGGTTTTCGTGTACACTTCTCCTACGTCTAGTAGGGTATCATCTTCGGGCTTGGTCTTCTTCGCCATGGGAATATTGTTAGGTCTTGAAATTTCACGTCCAAGAACGCGCAAAAATAGTGAAATTCGCGTCATGGTTCTCGAACATCTTCACTTGCTTCATTTCAAAAATCACACCGGCTCGGATTTGGCATTCGGAGAGCAGGTCAATTGTTTGCTTGGAGACAATGGCAGTGGAAAGACCAATGTGCTCGACGCGGTGCATTATTTGTGTCACACCAAGAGCTATTTCAATCCCATCGATGCACAGAACATTGCCCATCAAGAGGGCCAAATGTTGATTCAGGGAGAATTTCTTCGAAATGATCAAAAGGAGCGGGTGAGTTGCGCGGTTGAAAGGGGAGTGAAAAAGGTCTTCCGTCGAAATGACAAGGCCTATGACCGGCTCGCGGATCATATTGGGCGCTTTCCGGCGGTCATGATCGCTCCAGCAGATTCCGTGCTGATTCAAGAAGGAAGCGAAGTTCGTCGGCGTTGGATTGATAGCGTAATCTCTCAATTTGACCGAGAATACCTGACGCAATTGTTGGCCTATAACAAAGCCCTGAATCAGCGCAATATATTGCTGAGATATTTTGCTGAGAATCGCCGTTGGGATGCCGAAGCAATTGAGCCTTGGGATGCTCAGCTTGTGCCGCTTGCGAGTTCCATTCGCCGAAAGCGCGCGGAATTTGTTGAGCGTTTTTCTCCTGCTTTTGAGGAGACCTACCGTGAGATAACCAATGGAGCAGAGTCAGTTTGCATCCGGTATTTGACAAAAGTGCCGGAACAAGACCAGGAATTCCAAAGGCAATTGATCGCCGCTCAAGGAGATGACCGTCAGTTGCGACGAACCACGGTGGGAATCCATAAGGACGAGCTTTCACTTGAGTTGGGTGAATATCCGATAAAGCGCTTTGGATCCCAGGGACAGCAGAAAAGTTTCTTGATTGCTTTGCGGCTTACGCAGTTGGCTTACATCGAAGAGGCCACCGGCGTTAAACCGATCTTGTTGTTGGATGATATTTTTGACAAAATTGATGACAAACGGGTTCAAGCATTGATGACCTGGGTCACCAAGGGGGAGTTTGGTCAGGTATTCATTACCGATACTGACTTGGAGCGCATACCAAGAATGTTTCGTGATATTGGTGCGGATGTCCGTGTTTTTGAAGTGGAGCGAGGAGGGGTAAACCCGTATGATTCGAATTCTGTTGCTCCAGACGCATTAACTTAGAGCCATGGGATCACGTGATGCGAAGCCATTGAAGGCAGCCATTCAGCAATTTATTCGAGCGCATCGAATGCAGTCTCGTTTGGACGAAGTGGATGTAACCCAAGCTTGGCATAAAGCATTTGGTCCATACGTAGAGCGCCAAACTCGGTCCATTCGATTGCAAGAGGGCGGGAAGCTTTGGGTGAAGTTGGACAGCGGCGCATTGAAAGAGGAGTTGGCGATGTCCAAAGGTCAAATTGTAACACGCTTGAACGAAGAGTTAGGTCGGAAAGTCGTTCATGAACTTATAATTCAATAGCCGCCTGGTGCTCTTTGATGCCCCTGAACCATAAAGCGGTGACAGAAAAGAAGAACCCTTGCAACGAAAGCTGTAATTTGAAAGTCTGTATAGTAGAATGAAACCGATTGCGTGGACATTTTTAGGAGCTGTCGTGTTTTCCTTGCTTTTGATGGGGGCCAATCAACGGCCTGATCATTGGCACGGGGAAGGCGATCCGTACCACTCGGTTACGTTTCGTTCCGCGTACGGCGGATTGCCTGACAGTTCGAACAGTTTATTTACGGGCAGTGGCAAGTGTGCTGGCTGCCATGGAAAGGACCCCAATTCATTCGCTAGCATTGCAGGACAGTCCAATCCAGCGATGCCTATGCCAGATGGTTGGGATGTTAATGTGACAGACTACTGGAGAAGCACGTTGATGGCCAATTCCGCTCGTGACCCATTTTGGCAAGCAAAAGTGCGCCATGAGGTGATGGTGAATCCATCACATCAATTGGAATTGGAGGATAAATGCACGTCGTGTCACGCTCCAATGGGACATTTTGCTGCGCATCACGACGGGGAGCCTCACTACACCATGGCTGCGCTGTTACAGGACAGTTTGGCGATGGATGGGGTGAGTTGTGTAGCCTGCCATCAGCAAGCCCCCAATGCAGGAGAACACCACAGTGGTAATCTAGAATTTGACGATAGCTTGGAGTTCAATGCGGACATGTTTGTTCACACGTACAAATCGTATGGACCTTATGGAGCTGGCAAAGACGAGCCGCCCTTGTATGATTTGCCAATGATGCAGTATGCATTTTATAAGCCACTGTACGGCGAACATGTGCCAAGCGGTGAAATATGTGCGGGATGCCACACCCTGGTGACCCATGCCACAGATCTGGAAGGCGAATACACAGGCATTGATTATGTTGAGCAGGCCACGTATCATGAATGGCTCAACTCAACCTATGCGGACGATGGTGAAGAGCCAGCTACATGCAACGCATGCCATATGCCGCGAATTGAAGATCCTGTTGTGATCAGTTCGGGCTATGTCTTTTTGGAACCCCGCACCCCGTTTGGATTGCACACGCTCGTCGGAGGCAATGCCCAGATGCTCGAAATCATGCGAGACAATACCGATGCATTGGGATTGGAGACGGCACCGGAATTGTTCGACAGCACCTTACAGCGCACGCGGAATATGCTTCGGAATGAAACAGTGGATCTGCAGGTGAATATGGGCGATTGGACTGATGGGGATGGGGCGATATGCGATGTGCAATTGACCAATAAAGCAGGACATAAATTCCCTTCTGGTTACCCTGCACGAAGGGCTTGGATTGAAGTGAAGGCTACGCAATCGGGACAGGTGATTTGGCACAGCGGTCAATGGGAGAACGGTTCAATTACGGGTGTAGATGAGGCTGGGCTGGCGGTCTACGAACCGCATCATACCATCATTGACGATCCATTGCAGGTGCAGATTTATGAACTGGTCACCGCGGATGTGAATGGGGACCCTACGAATGTCCTTGAACGAGCAGCCTCTTCACTGAAGGACAATCGACTCACTCCGAAGGGGTTCAGCTATTCTCACGCTGTCTACGACACCACACGGGTGGAGGGTTTGGCTTTGAGTGATCCGAACTTTGATGTCGGACTCGGACGGCACACGGTTACCTATGAAATGTCCTCTTCCGTTGCGATGACAACAGCGGCCATCGATGTAGAGGTGAAGGTTTGGTATCAGGCCATACCACCGCGGTGGGTAGAATCTATGTTCGCGTTTGAGGACAGCACTATTCAGGCTTTCCAGGCGTTTTTTGAGGCCCAGGGTGCTGCTCCTGAATTGGTTACAGACACAGCATTTACAATCAACATGTCGGGCTCTTTTGATGCCAGCTTAGAATCAGAAACTTGGGCGATTTTCCCGAATCCCACCGATGATGGACGAATAACGGTAAGAGCACCGGAACGTGCAACCGGATCTTTGTGGGAACTGTATGACGCCAAAGGTTCGCGCGTTTCATCGGGTTGGACCCGTCCTTCCCAGTCCTTGCAATTGCCTGCTTCGCGCGGAACTTATGTTTTAAAATGGCTTCTGGATGACGGTGAGTTGGTGACCCGGAAAGTGGTGCGACGCTGAAGAGTTTTCCTTAATTGGGCGGGTATTCAGAATCACCATCCCATTCGGTATCTGAATTTTCGTCATTGTCCTTACCGAGGTAAGCTTCAAGTAATCCGTTCGGTAGATCCACGTGAAGGGTTTTCATCGCACGTTCAACCTTGATCTGGACTTCTGAAGGAAGAGGAATGAGCACCTCACGTCCTTCGATTTGAACTTCCAATATGGGATACATGGCGTAGTCTAGAACCCGCTGTATGGTTCCAAGTTCCGAACCATTTTGCAAGTCATTCACCTTCCAGCCATCGACCTCGTGCAAATAGAAGCTATCCGAATTTAACTGTGGCAAGAGCGATAAAGGAGCAAATGCTTGGGCCGATGAGATGGCTTTTGCCTTGGCCTCGCTATCTACCCCGTCGAAACGCACCACAAATTTATCGGCTGTGTTGTGAGAGCGAATCGAATCGATGAAGTGCGGAATGAGCCGATCGCCGACTTTGAGCCACACTGCATCCAAATCCCGGTATGCTTCAGGTTCATCTGCGTCGATGAAGAAGACGACTTCACCCTTGTATCCGTGAGGTTTGGTAACGCGTCCCAGAACGAAACAATCTTCTTCTTTCATGCGATCATGTTGTATTCCCAAAAGGAAATGTTGTTGCAAAGAAAAGGGCCGTCACGCAATGTGCAGCCCTTTTCATATTGTTTGGGAAAGAATTAATCCTTCTTTTCCTCTTTGTCTTCTTCCGCCGCAGGCGCTTCTTCCGCCGCAGGCGCTTCTTCCGCCGCAGGCGCTTCTTCCGCCGCAGGCGCTTCTTCCGCCGCAGGCGCTTCTTCCG
>Ga0209631_10006053_pt1 | contig 12566 bp, 9 predicted proteins | sample COG_08_FD_184752 | JGI IMG/M metagenome (GOLD analysis project Ga0209631, IMG submission 184752) | Pelagic Microbial community sample from North Sea - COGITO 998_met_08 (SPAdes) (version 2) | ecosystem: Environmental > Aquatic > Marine > Neritic zone/Coastal water | place: Helgoland, sampling... | reverse complement strand
TGTTCACATCCAGGGGGTTTTGGCTGCTGATGCACATGTAGTTGCTGTTCGCATCGGCGCCGTTGAACGCCGAGAGGGCGAGGAACGCCTGCGGATCGGAGGGAGAGAGGCGGGGGATCGTTCGTCAGGTTTTGTTGCAATCGGTGGCGGCGGTGACGTGTCGTGTCGGATCGGATGGGTCACGAACGAGATCGATGCGGGGGCGACGCGTGTCGTGGGGCGCGGGAACGCACCGCGAGGGCGAAGATGGCGGTATGACGCGCCATGTTGGCGATTGAATCGGACGGTTGTCGTGTGCGACGCGCGTTGAGAGTGCGCTCACCGCGGAGGGGGATCAGATCACTTTTTCAGGGACAGCTTTTTCAGACGACAGAATCGAGCAGTCGAGCAGTCGAGTCGCCCGCCTGGAGCGCTGAGAGGAGGTCTTGGGGGCGATTTTTGTTGGGGCACGTGCTCACTCTGCGAGCACCGACCGGCTGAGATGGGCACGGCGGCGAAGAGGCGCGAGAAGCGCAAGGCGGCGAAGGCCGCGGCCGCGCAGGTGCGCCATTCCCCCCGCCCGATCCCGGCTCCGAACCCCCTCGTCGCGCGCGATTGCAAACCCTAAATCCCGCGCATTCCCTCCCTCGCGTGCCCTCTCTGACCGATCCATCCCCGCCCCCGATCCGACGCAGGCGAAGACGCCCGAGCCACCCGCCGTTAAGTCCCCGAAGGGCAAGGGCAAGAAGGCCGCCAAGGGCAAGAAGGCGGCGGCCGAGAAGGACTCCGAGGAGGACGACGTCGTCATCGAGTACGTCACCGCGCCACCCGAGGTGGACGACGCCGACGATGGCGCGTTCAAGGAGTTTGGCGCGATCTTCGCCAAGTTCGCCGCGCGCGAGGACGGCTTCGCGGCGACGTACGTCAAACCCGAGGAGGGCGTCGACGCCGCGGAGACCGAGGGCGGCGTGAAGAAGGAGGAAGGCGACGGCGGCGACGCCAAGGAGGAGAACGACGGCGACGTGACGGGCGGCGAGTCATCCGACGACGAGGATGAAATCAGCCGGAAAAAGAAGAAACTCGCGACCCGCATGAAGATCGCGGAGCTCAAGCAGCACTGCGCCAAGCCGGAGGTGGTGGAGGTGTGGGACACCACCGCGGCGGATCCGAGGCTTCTGGTGTACCTCAAGGCGTACCGCAACACGATCCCGGTGCCCGGGCACTGGTCGCAGAAACGAAAGTTTCTGCAAGGTAAGAGGGGCATCGAAAAGCCGCCGTGGCAACTCCCGGGGTTCATCGAGGCGACGGGCATCCAGAAACTTCGCGACTCGTACGCGGAGAAGGAGGACTCGAAGCGGCTGAAACAAAAAGGAAAGGATCGAACCACCGCGAAGCTCGGGAAGATCGACATCGACTACCAAGTGCTTCACGACGCGTTTTTCAAGTTTCAGACCAAACCCAAAATGTCCAAGACGGGCGAACTGTACTTTGAAGGGAAGGAGTTCGAGATGGACCTGGGAGGTAAGAAACCCGGGATGCTGTCCGAGGAGGTCAAGGAGGCGCTCGGGATGTCCGACGACGGACCACCCCCGTGGCTCATCAACATGCAGCGCTACGGACCGCCGCCGTCGTACCCGAACCTCAAGATCCCCGGGCTCTCCGCGCCCATTCCCCCGGGCGCCGCGTTCGGGTACCACCCCGGCGGCTGGGGTAAACCCCCGGTGGACGAGTACGGCAACCCGATCTACGGCGACGTCTTCGGCGTGTACGGGTCCAAGGAGCACGACGACATGACGCCTTACGACGCCGCCGTGGACAAGACCAAGCGCTGGGGACAACTCGAGGAACTCTCGGAGAGCGAGAGCGAGTACGAAGAGGATGACGAGGATGATGAGCAGGACGGGACGGAGCTCGGGGATGACGACGTCACCGCCGGGATCTCGTCGATGTCCAGTCTGCAGACCGGGGTGGAGACGCCGGCGGCGCCGCTCGATCTTCGCAAGCGATCGGGCCCAGCGTCCGAACCCGAAGTCGCCGCGCCGAAGGAATTGTACCAGGTGTTGCAGACGAAGGACGTCGGGGTGGCCGGGAGCGACATCATGGGCAGCGCGCACACGTACGTGGTTCCCAGCGAGAAGGTCGGGTTGGTGCCCGGGAGCAAGGAGGAGAGGAGCGCGGCGGCGGCGGCGGCGAGGGACGGCACCGCCATCGCGCTCAACCCGGAGGACCTGGAGAAGGGTCTGGACGAGGCTGGCATGGCTGCGAGGTACGCGGCGGAGGTGGCGGCTCAGAAGGCGAGCGCCGCGCCGGAGGATTTCTCGGACATGGTCGCGGATCAGGCGAGGCGGGCGAAGCGGAAGGCGGACCAGAAGGGCAAGGACAAGGATGCCAAAAAGTTCAAGTTTTAACCGCCGTCCTGGGTACGTATAGTTTGGTCGACGCCTCGACGATGTGATGAAAACGAATGGCTTTATAAACATAAGTATAAGTTATGCGCGATTCAAAGAATACAGTGTGGGAGGAACGCGAACGTTTCGTCTCATTCCCCCTTGGTACCTTCAGAATGGGTGAAGGTAACATTAGCGATGACGCCGTGCGAGTCCTTTCGGCTGAGCACCACGTCGATGTTGTTCGTGGCGTCGTTCAGCGTCTTCATCACCTTGTTGTTCGCGTCGAAGAACCCTTTGGCGACGGTGAACGGCACGGTGTGTTCCTCGCACAGTTTCTTGACCCGGGCGGTGATCTTCGGTAGATAATGCCGGGGCATCAACGGAAAGAGGTGGTGCTCGATCTGGTTCTCCAAGCCGCCGTAGTACCAAGACGTCCACCCGTTGGTCTTGATGTTCAGGGTGGTGACGCACTGGAACCTGAAAAACCCGAGGTCCATCGCGGTGTCGAACGACAACATCGGCATGGGGTAATGGTTCATGTTCAGCACCAAGTGCAGTATCCCGCACACGGTGTTGGAGAGCACAAAGTACATCAATCTCGCGCCCGGCTCGACGGCTTGTAACAGACACGCGTTGTAAGCCGCGTACCCGCCCATGAGGCACAGGTCCGTGAGCTTATCCTTGCTCGGCGCCTTGAGTATGGATATGATGTGTAGGTTGACCCGTCCCACGAACACGCACACCGGGACGTAGTACAGCGCCTGGAACTTCACCAGGTACCGCAGGGCTGGGCCCAGTTTGTCCATCATGCTGGTGTGCGGACAGAGCACGGGGTGCGCTCCCGCGGATGGATCTCCGTCGATGACCTGCGTCACCGCGTGGTGCTCGCAGTGCTCCTTGTTCCACCAGCCCGCACCCACGCCGCCGATGAGTGTGCCGAAAATGTACGCCAACCGTTTATCCACCCGTGTGTTCCTGGTCACGCACCGGTGACACAGGTCGTGCGCCATGAGGAGCGATTGCTGCCAGAATAAACCGAGAAAGATGGCGCCCGCCGCGCGCGTCGCCATCACGGACTCCGTGTTCACCAGCGTGAACCACATCGCCAGCGCCAGTATCACAAGAACCCGGGTCATCGTCACCGCGATCGCGCCCGCGCTCGGGGCGAACGCGCCCTCCCGCCAGAGCTCATCCCGAAGTTTTCGAAAAGCCGCGGTCTCCTTTCTTCGCGCCTTGGCGAAGGCGACCTCCATCGACTCGCCCATACCATTGCCACCCTCCACGATCGTCTCATCGGCCATGCACCCGACGTCGAACGCCTTGAGGGTCTTGTACACCTCCGGCCCGTGAAACGCGGCGAACACGTCGCTCGCGTCCCTTCCGGCGTACGTCTCGAGCAGCGCCGCCCCGCCCGGATGTCGCTTGAGCCACCCCGCGCAGTCGTGCACCCGCCCGTCGATCGCGATCAGCACGCGCTCGGCTGGAGCCTTGGCGAGCTCCCGCGGAGTCCACGTCTTAACCTGTGGATCCACGCACATCGTCGTCGCTGTCCTTCAGATGACCGGCGCACGTGTCGTCTGTTGAACTCCACGAAACGCAAGATGGTCAAACGACGACTAAGGGGCGCACGTGTCTCTTGGTTGCAAGATATTCCGTTCCGCGGGAGAATGGACAGCCTGGAGCCTCACATCATCCGAGGAAAATGCCGACCGATCGGTCGGTTGCCAAAAAACTACATCGACGAGTTATAGACCGTAAAGTTGGGTTCAGGTCGCAAAACGGGTCACGGTCGCAAAATTGGCTAACTTTTATCCCGAGGCTCTCACTTTTTCGAACCTTTCGAGGTTTTCGAACCTGGCGTCGCGTCAGCAGGTCACCGGCGCCCACACTGCGCGACGCGCGAAGGCCGTCTCGACGCGACCGACGAACGCCCACGCACCGGTTCCGTGTTGATCGACCGCGATGTCGTGTCTTGCGGGTCTCAACCCGGCGCTTCACGGCGCCGTCGCGCCGCGAACGTCCGCGCGAATGACATCATCCTCTCGCAAATCGTTCGCCCCACCGCGGGCGGCGTTTGGCGGGGGCGCCCCGCGCGCCTTCGCCGGCGCCGGCCGGTGGAAACTCGAGGGTTCCGACGGCCTCGTCGCGCACCGTGGGAACCTCCCGCTTCCGGCGCCTCGCGGACGCGCGAACCCGTCCAAGTCCACGCGCACCGCCGCCACCGCGCCCGCGGGAGAGGGCGTCGGCCAGGACGCCTACAACAAGGCGATGGCAGAGTACAGCAAGACACCGTTCGAGTACAGGCACGAACTCGGCCTCTATTACCACTTCATCCTGCCCAACCTCATAGTCGGCACGCAGCCGCAGACCAGGGAGGACATCGACAGGCTCAAAGACGTGGAAGGAGTGACGTGCATGTTCGACACGCAGCAGGATAAGGATAAAGATCACTGGGGCGTCGACTTTGGCGCCATCAAAGACCAGATGAACAAACGAGGCGTCCTCCACGTGCACAAGCCGTTCGTCGACTTCAACGCCGATTCCCTGCGTCTGGGCCTGCCTTCCGCCGTGGCGCAGATGGATAAGGTGCTCCGGGAGGGTCACACCGTCTACTGCCACTGCACCGCGGGCATGGGCCGATCCCCGGGCGTCGCCATCGGCTACCTTTACTGGTGCCTCAACTTCGACAACCTGGACCAGGCGTACGACTTTCTCACCAGCAAACGACCGTGCGGCCCGAAGAAGGAGAGCATCCGCGCGGCGACGATCGACATGCTACGGGCTGGGGAAGGGAACCTGCCGGACGAGCACAACGGCTTGGTGCACAGCGAAGATCCCGAGGGTACCGCCATCGACGAGTACCAGCGCTGGGACATCGTGACCAAGCTGCGCCGGAGCGTGGGCGACGACCCGATGACGTGCGTGCTCTCGCCGCTGGGCCAGGCGAAGAAGATGCTGGGGTTCGAGCTCACCGCGGACGACTGCTCATGATTTTTTATTTGTTGAACGGAACGAGGGACGAACGAGAGTGCGACGACGCGAGCGGGGGTGGGAAAAACAAAAACAGAAACGTCACGCCCCCGACCGGTGTGGAGAAACACCCACTCCTTGTAACTTTTAATTGACGAACCGAACTTTGAAGTTAATGTTACCAGTATCATCCTCGGAAGCGGCAAACGCGTTCAATCGGAGACGACGACGTATCGACCCGCGCCGCCGCACTTTAACTCGCGCGAGATATGGTGTACGCTAAGCGCGGCGGCTCCTGCTGCGTCTGTTCGTTCGTCCTCGAGGTGATCGCCCTCGCGGCGGCGCTCATCGCCATCACCGGCACGTTCTGGCTCGACCCGATCACCACCGACGTGGGCTCCGTGCTCCCCGGGGTGGAGCACGCGGGACTGTGGAAGGTGTGCTACCCCGAGTCGGGTGTCCAGCTCGCGTCGCCCGGCGGTGTATCGGACGACGGCGCGGTCGCCTCAGACGACGGCGCGGTCGCCGCCACGCTCTTCGCGACGGACCCGGGGGATCCCGACGCCGACGCGGTCGTATCGGGGTTCGCCGACGACGCCCCCGCCGCGACGCCGCGCAGGGCGGGGCCCGCCGCCTCACCCACCGAGGACGAAACAGTCGACTCTTCCGAGAAATCCGAGGACCGGCTGACGAACACCTCCTTCGTCGTATCCAGCATACGGAAAGACCTCGAGGATAACCTCCCGTGGACCGAGGGCTCACCCGACGACCAGTGCGTCACCATCACCGGCTACCGGGAGATGACCCTGTACCACGACATATGGGGCAACGACTTCAAAGCGAAAGTTGACGCCACGCGAGCCATGACGATACTCTTCGTCGGGTTTGGCTTCGTCCGGCTGATCTATACCATGGTCGTGTCCGTCTGCACGGGCGACTACGCGTCCGGTGCGACGTGCACGGGGGGCACGCTGACCACGATGCAGGTCCTCGCGGGGTGGGCCGGGTGGCTCATCTACCTCTGGGTCCTGTTGGACATCTCCAGGTCCGTCAACGCTCATGAAAGCGCCGCTCTGAATGGGGTGCGCATCGACGTCGACAAAGCCGGGGACGTGTCGTCGTACTGGGGGTATTCGTTCTGGCTGTTCCTGGCGTCGACGCTGACGACGTCCATCGGGGCGTTCTTCGGGTGCTGGTGAGTGTGTACGCGTGGATACGACGATGTGTGTGTGTGTGTGTTTGGTTGTGTTTGATCGTGTTTGAAGGTCGTCCCAGCCGCTGTGTCGTTATCGTGCTGATGGGGCAGATCGTCTTCTTGTTTTCGTGGATACCATCAGCGTGTGTGGTGTGGGTGTCAGGTGTGCAAACTAGTACGAATTCAGTCTCCATGTGCAAGTTTGCACCCGGACTCGGAGACCCACACCACACCCGCCGCGATGGAGCAAGAAGACGATCCAAAACTGCACGATGACGACGCACCGGCTCCGCGACGACCAAAAGAATTTTGTTTTGTTTTTTGATGTATCAACTCGAGCTACGAGTCACGCTACTCTCACTGATTGACCGGCGGCCTCGCGCTCGGCGGCAGCGACGTACACCCCCGCAGGTCCACGCTCAGCCTACCCTCCGTCGCCGCCGCGCGCACACCCACCAGCCGCTCCAACGAGGAACAATTCCGCACGTCGACGCGAACCGGCCCCTTATTATTCCCGCCTCCGTCTCCGTCGCCACCCCTTCCACTCTCCTCGCCCTCTTCGTCGTCCTCCTCCTCAGCCGCCGCGGACGGCGGATCCTCGATCCACACCGCCGCGAGCGCCTTGCAGTTCTTCGCCTCCAGCGTCCGCACCGGCGCGGCGAGCCTCAGACCCCCGAGCCGAATACACCCGTCCATCTGAACGCACTCCAGACTTCTACTCGCGACGACGAGCTCGCCCTCGAGCCCCACGCACCCCTCCGCCCGTAACACCCGTAGCCTCGGTGCGTCATTCAGCATCGACGCGAGCGTCGCCGTCGTCAGCGACTTGCACCCGATGACGTTGAGCTCCGAAGCCAGCCGTGGGCAGTAAAACTCACGGACATCCGCCAGCTCTGCGCAGTGTTGCGCCACGAACGTGTCCAGCCGCTCGCACCGCAACTCAAGCCGCCTTAAGCTCTTACACATGGACGCGTTCACCCGCTCCAACCGCGTCGCGCTGACGCACAACACACGCAGGCTTCCGCACTGGGATACCGACAGGTGTTCGAGCGGTGCGTCCACCGTGAGCTTCACGTGCAGCTCGGTGATGTTAGAAACGTTGAGCATTCGCAGACTCGTCGCCGCGGTTCTCGGCGGGATCGTCGCCGCGCCGCGTATGCCCATGCACCCAGAGACGTCCACCCTCTTTAAACCCGGAAACCCGCCGGCTTTACCCCTCAGTAACGCCTCGAGCCCGTCATTGGTCACACCGGGAGAACACCCCGCGAGGGACAGACCGGCGAGGTCGCCGCCCCGGCGGTGTCGCGACAGCGCCGTTATCCCCTTGTCCGTCACCCTCTGACACTTACCGACGTTAAGCTCCGTCACCGCATCCAGCCCGCAGTCCAACACGCCGGGTAGGTCTTTGTCCGACATCGCGGCGTCTAAACCTTCTAAATCCACGCTCACAATCGTGCACACCGCGGGTCCAGCCGCGGCGCCGCGGAGTATCCGGTACACGTCGGTTGGATTTTTTATAACTCCGCGAAGCTTCCGCAGCGACAGCGACGTTATGAGCGGGTACGAGCGCGCGAGGGACACCAGGCCGTCGAGCGAGAGGTCGGGTGGAAGGTATAAGCCGCGTGCGTTCGCTCGCCACGCGCGGACGGTGTTGGCGAAGTCCACGCACGTCGACGCCGCCCTCGCCGCTTCGCGCGGTCCGAGCTGGTCTAAGATTAGGAGCCGGACTTCCGCGGGGAGTGCGTCCCAGAGGTCGATCCCGGTGTGTTTCGCGGCTTCCTCGAGCGGCGACGACGCGCGGTCCTCGAGCGTGAGCGCGAGTAGGGCTTCCACGGTGCGGTTCAGCGATCGGCCGCACTGGACGTAGACGTCTCCGAGAGCCTCCACCGGCATGGACGTTCCAAACATCTCTACGAGTGAGTCTGGGACGTCCCACGCGTCTTGCGGTAGGATGCGCGTGTCGTGCGCGTCCACGGTGCCCCTCGCGCCGACGGTGACGCCGCTCCTGCCGGTCTTCGCGCCGGTCATCGCGAAGGCGCGCGCGCGTGGGGAGCCGGACGGAAGGCCGCGGTCGACGCCGACGTCGCCGTGGAGACCCGCCATGTGCGCGCGGTCGACGCCGTGGACCCGCCTCTGGCCGTGTGAGCCGAGCGGCTTGTGCCCGCCTCCCCTCTTCGTCGTCGTCGCCGCCGACGACGACGGGCCGTCGTCATCGTCGTCGGAGTAGTCCAGCCAGTCCTGCTTGCCGCGGTGCTGGCCTTTGCGCGGCATGTCTGGACACGCGCCCCCTCCTCCCGGCGCAGTGGAGGTCCTTTCAAAAAGTGGCTTGCTTTTTATCTGGGCTTTTTATCTGGGCTCGATCCCGGTGCCCACACTGTTACCGGCGCCATGTCGACGAGTCTGGCGACCGCCGCGGCGGCGACGCGCGTCCAGCCGTGCTGGCGCGCCGCGAGGAGGAACGCGAGGAGCGCCATCGCGGCGTCGGCCACGCGGCCATCCGGCACAGACGGCCATGACGGACACGTCGACGACGACGACGGGGTCGTCGGCAGCAGGCGCGCAGTGCTGGCGATTGGCGTATCGGCGCTGGCTTCGCCCCTCGCCGCGCGGGCGGAGGAGGCGGAGGAGGCGGATCCGTGGGAGGGCTCGTACGTCAAGCCCGCGCTGACCGTCCCGGAGTACATCGACAAGGTGCGAACTTCCGCCTCGGAGCTGCCCAAAAGGCCTTTTGTTAACCTTTTTTCCACATCCTCCCCTTCGACGCATCGCAGATCGCGGTGTCTCGCGGCCCAGCCTTCGACGAGCTCCGGGAGCTCACCGACCAGCTCAAGTTCTCGCAGCTCAACAACGCGCTGGTCATCGCGCCGTTCGACGACGTCCGGCAGTCGGCTTATTTCATGCCTTGGGCGCTGGTGAAATCGGACGAAGGCGCGGGGGTGGAGACCCAGCGGCGATGGCTGGACTTTCGGGAGAGGCTCATCAAGCTGGACGAGACGTCGATCGACGCGGGGCGGAGGGACGCGGACGAGGAGGACGTGGCGCGGTGCGTAGATGCGCTTGAGGCTGCATTGGACGCGCTCGTGGCGGCGGTGCCCGCGGCGGCGCGGTGACCGATTGATCCCTCGATGACTCGTTCGCCACCCGCGCACACTTCGTAAAGTAGTAATAGGTTTGCATCTCTACTATTGCAAAGGTCCACCCTCTCTCTTCTCCCCTCTTTCCCTAGTTTGCTATGCTCATCCTCCCCTCGCGTGGCCCGTGCATCCAACGCAGCCGCGGGAGCGCGCCGAACATCCAACGTTGACTCCAACCGAGGCACCAAACGAATTCGAATAAAACCGTTTAGTACTCGATCTCGTCGAGGGCGTAGTTGTTGGTGGAGACGCCGGCGTAGTTCACCTTTTCGAAACGCACGACCACGGGGTAGCGAACACCGGACTGTCGACAAGAAAGGAAAGGGAATCGAAGGTCAGCGAGGGTTACTCACGCGGAGACGCGAGTCGACCGAGGCGGGTAAAAAAATCTTTTGTTATTTTTCGGCGACGGGCGGCGGCGCCCGTTTCGCCGGTTCGGATCGCCCGATGACGCACCTGATCGACGGAGATGACCTTGCCGTAATCGTTGAACCAGTAAGACTCGGGGCGAAGGATCTTCACCTGCGTTGGGGGTGGCGGGAGGTTGGGAGGATTAGGGGTCAGCACTCGATTCGGCTCGGGTCCATTTTGGATTTGTGTCATTTGGTTTTGGTAATCGCGCGGGGGCGGCGACGCCGACGGATGGACCGATCGCCAGATGCCGGTCTTTCCCGCGCTCGAGTCGTTGACGCACGACACGGACGTCGGCCTCGCCGGCGTGAAGTGAACGCGCCCTCGGTCGTGTCGCCGTTCCCGTTCGGACGCGAAGGGAAGTTTGGGAGTCTCACCTTGGAGCCACGGGGGGGGCCGATGGGCGGGGGCTTCGCTTCCTCCGCGGGCTTGGCAGCCTCGCCCTCCTCCTGTTGGTCGTGATGGATGGATTGCGGGAGTGAATGTCAGCGATGGCTCGTGTACACGTCTTCGCAGTGGCACGTCGTGTGAGAGGAGCGCCGGGACGGCCGGAGGACCCGGTACGCGCGGGTCTCCGGCCGAGCGCGGGATCCATGAGTTTTATCGTTTGCCGAAATTTGCGCGCGGCGATGGGGTGTCGCGGAAACGGGCGGTGGGGGGCACGCACCGCAGCGTGGACGCGGAAAGCGACGCGGGACTGCTTCTGGGACTTGGCGGAGAGCTTCCTGCGGTGGAAAAAGCGGGGAACGTCGGGTCGGAGGTCAGCTCACGGCGCTCGGATCGGACGGGGCAACGATTGGAAAGACCTATCGGTATAAGCCTCCCGCTGGCTTTGGAAAAAAACCGTGCGAGCACATCATCTTGTGTCGCGGAACAGGCGCCGGGTGGGACGCGCGATGACGCACCTGGTGACCGCAGCGCGGGCAGCGAGGGCAGGGGCGGCACAGGTGAAGGAGGCCATGACTGCTTGTTAGGTGGGTACCGTAACGTGCGGTGTCGGGTGCTGAAAACGAGCGCCCGAAGCGCGATGCTCGGGCTTTTATTGCCTCGCCAAACAGCACGGAGCGCAGTGGAAACGCTCTGATTGGTGGATACGGATGCGAAATCCACCGCCCAATAAAAACTGAGCATTTGGGCAGTTTGCAAGTCAGGAGGGTGAAAAGATCACGTTTAGGAGGGCGAACTCGAGAACGGGGGTTCAGCTTCGCCCGTATAACTTTTTTGCTTGAACGCGCCGCGAGCCAACAAGGAAATTTGCAAGAGGACCTCGTTTTTCCTCGGAGAGCAGAAGGTTCCGGAAGATGACTCGCATCACTCACTTGGTCGATACGGCGTGGACTGAGATGGGCCCGTCGTCGACCCCGGCGCGCGGTCTGTGGCTCGTATGCATAGTCTCGATGCTCGCCACGGCGTCGGTGGAGGGTAAACCGGCCACGATCAAGGTGCGCGGACGCTCCTTCTGACTCTTGAACGTCCACCTGGCGCATTAAATTACTTCCTTCGCTTTTTGACATCAACGCCTCCACGCCCGCTGACCTCCCTCCTCCCGCGTGTGTTCCAATCGATCCCGCAGCGTCATCCCGGCGGTCGTCGTTTAGCCGAGGCCACGCACCACCACCACGAACCGTTGCTCGTGTCGCTGTTGGACGGCACGGTTCGCGCGGTGGACGCGCGGACGGGGGAGACGATGTGGAGCTTCGACTCGGGCGGGCCCCTGGTTCGGGCGCACGGATCCCCCACCGGCGCCGACTCCACCGGCGGGGTCGCGATACGACCGACGAGCCCCATGGTGTTCCCTGGGGTCGACGGCAGCCTCTACGCCTACGGCGGCGAGTCATCGTCCTCCGATACGACGGGCGGGGAGGTGTCGAGGCTGCCCGTGACCGCCAGGCAGCTGGTGGAGGCGTCCCCGTCGATGACCAAGGACGGCGGCGTGGTCATGGGCACGCGCCGGAGCACCGTGTTCGCGGTGGACAGGCACACCGGCGAGCTGTTGCGGAGCTTCGACACGGACGGCACGGTGGTGCACGGCGACGAGGGCTTCTTCGTGAACGGCGCCGGCCAATCACAATCAGATGATTCACAATCAGACTCCCATTCCATCTTCATCGGACGGACGGAGTACGTGGTTCGATCCGTGGACAGCTCCAGCGGACGCGAGCGATGGAACGTGACGTACGGCGAGCTCACGCCGCTGACGTCATCGGGGCCCGGGGCGGGTACAGGGGGCACGAACCGCGGGCGGCCGCTGTTCCTCCGCCCGGGCCGCGACGGAGTTGAAGGTGACGGGGTGGACTCTGACGGGTCGCCGCCGCCGCCGAGGCTGGAGTGGGGCCCCGGTAACTCCGTTCGAGCGTACGACTCCGCCGATAGCAGCGGGCGGCACATGTGGATCACGCACATGCCGTCCACGCCGGTGGCTGCGTACGACGGCGGCACGGGCCGCGCGGTGAAGGGCGGGCTCCTCGGCGGCGGCGGCGGCGGCGG
>Ga0209631_10006049_pt1 | contig 12571 bp, 12 predicted proteins | sample COG_08_FD_184752 | JGI IMG/M metagenome (GOLD analysis project Ga0209631, IMG submission 184752) | Pelagic Microbial community sample from North Sea - COGITO 998_met_08 (SPAdes) (version 2) | ecosystem: Environmental > Aquatic > Marine > Neritic zone/Coastal water | place: Helgoland, sampling... | reverse complement strand
CTTGGGTATACTCTCATATCGAAAGCGGTTGGATATATTTCAAACCTACAGGCTCAAGGCAAATGGTTTACAGTGTGAAAGACCAAGTATGGAGAGAAATGGAATAGATTTAAATTATAAGGTGACTTCCGTATTCGCCGTGCATCGTAAACTCAGTAACATGACCTTTTTTAGGTCCAAGTGGGTACCCTCGTACCGCCCTTAGTCTTCCGATTTACGGCTTGACTGCAAACGACATTCGATAGATTCCCGATATAATAGGAGTAAGGAAAAGAACCAAGAAAACTTCTCGCACGAAACAGAAGTCGCTTATTCCCTATAACTTTGGAACCTCAAGGTCAAGTTGAGATTATATTCTAAACTGATCCAAATTAGCTCTTCAAGGTATTACGGATGATAGTTGAACTGCGCGAATATAATAAATCATAAAGATCACGACCTTTATGCTTTTGTTTATCCTTCAAAAACTGAAGAAGTGTTTCATCCTCAATTGATACTTGCCGGACAAGTAAATACTTTGATGAGTAATCCTCTAATACTCCGGCCTCTCTAATTATGCCATCCGCAGTTTTCCTTTCGATCACAATACGCTGACCACGATATTTCTCTAAAATAGGCTCCCATGCATTAGGAACTAAGTTAGTTAAGCCGCTACCAATTTCGTTCATCTGCTTATCTGCACCTTTAACTTTTCCTACTGAAGAATCTTTACTGACTGCACCCATAATAGTTTTGGCCGCTTGTCCAAATGCATCCCGGAGCATATTGTAAAAATTAATTGCAATCCTGTAAATTTGATTAGGAAAAGAAGGCTCACGAATCGATCTCAATTCCTTTTCCCATAAAACCCCCGCTCGAGTATCCGGACCGGGAGCGGGCCTTATGATGAGTGGTATTTTATCCACTTCATTTGGATGTATGACCAAAGATTGAACCTCTCCAAAATTTTCTTTTAGTGGAAGAGAGTAAATTAATTCAACCCCCTGGGCAAAAACGCGGATAATTCCAGATTGCCAATCTCCAAGGGTATCCGGAAGAATAACTTTGCTCCCATCAAACTTTTTTAGGCAATGATCGCGCGAGCACCTCTTGAATGCAGTACCAAGTAATGCAGAGATAAATAAAAAAATGAGAGGTAACCAAAACGCTAGGGTATCCATGATTTATCTGAATTTGTAAAATTAAGCACGAAAGACGAGAGAATTTTTACTAATTACTTGCATGAATCCCTTTCAGTTGTTTGCATGTTCATTCCCTATTTGCCCTTGTTTTGAAAAAATTCCTTAAATATTTAATTTCGTTTTCCGTTTTAAACGCTTTTTACAGTTGCTCGGACGATACTCCCGATCCGGAAAATAAAGCTAAGCAGGCAGTTTCTTCAAATACGGAAATAACAATACCATTGGAAACTCGTTCAAATTTAGACTTTCCAACAGTGTATGTTGAGGAACTAGACCAAACTCAGGAATTTTACAAAGAACAACACGAAACAAGCTTTAGTTATGTGCCGAAGAAAAATTGGTTCAGCTACACGGCTCAAAAAAATGGTATTTTAACTAAAATACTTCTTTTCGGAAAACCTAACTTTCAACCATCAGATCATTACGGTGATTCAATGCATGGTTTTGTTCGGGAAGGTAATCCTGATAAGGGTCCAAAATATGGAGAATGGGAACTTTCTCGCGACGATATCGTTAATCAACTTTCAGCTCAGGGTTTAAACAATAGAGAGGCTGGTTGGATAACATTACGAATGAGGGGAGAAATACCACAACAGTTGGGACAAACTTATTTTTTGGTGTGCGAAAAAATCACTGGAGGTAAACCTTGGTTTGGAGCTTTTGCATTTGGGGAAGGAAATCCTTACAAACCAGGCAAATTTTGGTTACACCCTGAACATGACCTCGTTTTTCGCACTTATGTCGGAAAGACTCCAAATCAAGTTGCTGATGAACAAAAAAATCTGAAAATTGCAAAGGATTTAGGAATTGAGCCAAAATCCGATGTCCCCACGAACCCAACCGATCTCCCGACCCCACTACCTACTTCTCAAACTCCTCCCGATCAAAGAATCGTTCGGCAGGCAGAACCATTCACTGAGCAAAATAAGCCTATTCAAAAGCAAATTATTGATGTTCCTCAACCCATTGAGCCAGATGTAATCGAAGTTGAAGAAAAACCGGATGTGCAAGTTGAAAAACTAGATTTTATACAATCACCTTCTGGTGAAAGCACTGATAAAAACGAAACTAAAGGAAATAAAAGCTTGTTCAATCGGCTTTTCAAAAGAGATTAATACCTTTAGACTTTTCAATATCTGAAAGTATCATTTCCAATTATTTTCTGTCCATAAGGAAACTTCCTTTAGTTTTAATTAACTGTTAGTAAAAACTAAGCAAGTTAGACAGAAAACCAGATAAATTTAGTTAAATTAAAATGGTACCAAAGGGCGGACTTGAACCGCCGACCTCCGCGTTATGAGTGCGGCGCTCTAACCAGCTGAGCTACTCTGGCAAATCATTGGTCTTAAACTATCTTTTTTGATAAAATCGTCAATAATAAGGTTTCATATTAAAAAAATCCTATCTTTACTCTTTACCATTTTCAACATTCAGCAATGATCTGATATTTTATAACTTTGAATAATAGTGATTTCGAAACAAGCTTCCATTCTTATAATTGATGATGATGCAGAGATAAGGTATTCCTTAGATCGTGTACTTAGTACAATGGGTCACCGTATCATATCGGCTGAATCAGGGGAACAAGGTATTGAAACGGCCAAAAAAGAGGATGCAGACCTCATTTTTCTTGATAATCGAATGGATGGAATATCCGGAATTGAAACCCTGCAACATCTTCGTAGTGCTGCCCCTAATTCCATGGTCATTTTAATGACTGCATATGGAACGACCCAAACTGCGATAGAGGCAATGAAACACGGGGCATTTGACTATGTTCTCAAGCCATTTGACTTAGAAAAATTAAGGGAACTTGTCGCGAGAGCTCTCAAAGCTAGCAAAGACTCCGTGAGTTCAGAAGATGTATACGAGCATCTTTTAAATTCATCAGATTACGCAGAGGGTATTGTAGGAAGCGGAGAAAAAATGCAAGAGGTTTTGAAGAGGGTTGGTCAAGTAGCCGCATCAGAAGCAACTGTAATGGTAACCGGCGAGAGCGGAACGGGAAAAGAATTGATTGCTCGCTGTATTCACAGACACAGCTACAGAGCAGAAGGAGTATTCCATGCGGTAAATTGTGCAGCAATTCCTGAAAACTTAATAGAAAGTGAATTATTTGGGCATGAAAAAGGCTCATTTACAGGAGCTACAGATGCCAAGGCGGGACAATTTGAACTTTGCCATAAAGGCACTTTATTCCTTGATGAAATTGGGGACATGGGTCTCCCCACTCAAACAAAAATTCTTAGGGCTATTCAAGAGGGCGAAATCCAACGTGTAGGAGCGACCAAAACAAAAAAAGTTGATGTGCGACTGATTGCCGCTACTCATAAAAATTTGGAAGAAATGGTTAAACTGAAGGAGTTCAGAGAGGATTTGTACTATAGACTTAATGTAGTTCGAATCGAAACCCCTCCCCTGCGCAATCGAATGGAGGATTTACCTGAATTGATTGATTTCATGCTCCAGCGTTTAAATAAAAATCACACCACTGGTACAACTGAAATATCTAAGGAGGCAATGGAAATTCTCCAAAAGTATGATTGGCCTGGAAATGTGAGAGAACTGGAAAATGTTCTGCATTCTGCCTCAGTCATTTCAAAAGGTAAAAGAATTCTAACTAAGGATTTACCGGAAACCGTATTGAGCAAGGCAGAACAAAACCTCATGCCTTCCGCTAACGATTTATCTGTTGATTCAAGTAAAGATTCAGATTTACCCTCAAATACGCCAACAGATAAAAGTTCTCCTTTTCCTCAAACTTCTGTATCTGGAACTAAAAGTGTGACTCCTTCCTTTGGGGAGAGTTTACCCCAAAAGGGAAATGTGAGCGCACCCAGTTCCATTTCCGCCAATGAAGCTTATGACATTGCATATGCAAATGCACGGGAGACCACGGATATTAATATTCTTGAAGTCGTCGAGAAGGAAATGATCCAACGGGCATTAAAAGAAAATGGCGGAAACCAAGTCAAAGCCTCTGCCATGCTTGGAATAACTCGTGCCACTTTGCGAAAGCGCATTGATGCGCATAGCATAAGGTATTGATATTACACCAAGTCTTGCCAATCTAGCTTTTGACTTATAATTAATCTTTTCCTACAAATTATCTAACCGGCTTTTAAAAAAACTCTATGTTACAAGAAAGAATCGTTATAACTGGCATTGGCCTTACTAGTCCTCTTGGAAATGACTTAGATAGTTTCCGAGCTAATCTTTTGGCTGGAAAAAGTGGGGTTACAACATTTCCAGTTCGAAACATGGGAGATTTACCAGCTGGGGTATGCGACTTTGAAAAGACCAAGTACCAAAAAAGAAAAGAAGTTAGAATCGGTACTCGTGCAGGGGGAATTGGAATTTATTGTGCTCATGAGGCTTTAATCAATGCCGGATTATCCCTAAATGAAATAAACCCATCGAAAGTTGGAGTTTATTTAGGAATTACTGAGCATGGAAATGTAGAAACTGAAACTGAAGTTTGCCAACTCTTTGATCATTACAGTGAAGAGGTGAAATATTGGAGCCACCATCACAACCCAAGAACTGTGGCCAATAATCCTGCGGGGGAAATTACAGTTAACCTGGGTCTGACAGGACCACACTACACCGTTGGTGCTGCCTGTGCAGCAGGAAATGCTGGAATTATTCAAGGTGTTCAAATGTTAAGCTTGGGAGAATGCGATCAGGCACTTGCAGGAGGAGTAAGTGAAAGTATTCGGGCATACGGAATTTTTGCAGGTTTTAAAAGCCAGGGAGCATTAGCGACTCATGATGACCCAACCAAAGCAAGTCGCCCTTTTGACCGTGGTCGGAACGGTATTGTGGTAAGTGAGGGAGGATGCATTTATGTTCTAGAACGACTTAAAGACGCCCTAGCAAGGGATGCTAACATAATTGCTGAAATCCTTGGTTATCGCATTAATTCAGACGGCACTGATTATGTTCTTCCTAATCCTGAGCGGCAGGAAGAATGCATTAGGCAGGCACTTAGTCGAGCTGAAATCGAAGCTTCTTCAATTGACTTAGTAAGTTCACATGCAACTTCTACTCCTCAAGGTGATGAGCAGGAATGTAAAGCACTCAGGAATGTTTTTCAGGAAGGCACAAAAACTTTAATCAATAATACGAAAAGCTTCATTGGTCACTCAATGGGTGCAGCCGGTGCAATTGAGCTTGCAGGTAACATCCCATCTTTTAACGATGGAATAGCACATGGAACAATAAATGTTGATGATTTGGATCCATCTTGTGCAATTCCTGGACTTGTGATGAATGAACCGAAGAAAAAAGAAGGCGGAGTTAACATTATACTCAATAATTCTTTTGGTATGCTCGGAATCAATTCAGTTCTTATCTTGAAAAAGTTTACAGGTTAGTTTATTTAGGAAAATACAACTATTCATGAACAAGGATAAAATTAAACAAATCGTACTCGACATAATTGCTGAAATCGCTCCTGATGAAGACTTGAGTGATGTTAAACCTGAGATTCGTTTGCGTGATCAACTAGATCTAGACTCGATGGATTTCCTTGATATCGTGATGGAACTTCGTAAGCAACATGGAATTGATGTTCCTGAGGCAGAATACCGAGAGCTCGAATCTTTGGATAGTTGCGGAAACTATCTACTTCCTAAATTCGAGGCAGGTGCCGCAGCTTAACTGCTAATTTGCCTTTTGGTTTTAGGTTAAAAGTTCTGCCATTCTGCCCAACGAAAATCACTTTGATATTGCCGTAATCGGTGCGGGTCTTTCTGGGCTTTCTGCCGCAGTCAGACTTGCCATGTTCGGTAAAAAGGTAATTATTCTAGAAAAGCATTATGTGGTTGGTGGGCTCAATAGCTTCTATGCCAGAAAGGGAAGAAAATTTGATGTTGGTCTCCATGCTGTAACCAATTTCCCTTCACCATCATCCGGAAAAACCTCGCCGCTACTTCGTGCATGCAGGCAACTCAGAATTCCATTTGATAGCTTAAATCTTTATCCACAAAGTCATTCAAGAGTATCATTCGCGGATAAAGACATTCGATTCAATAATGACTTTGAATACTTTCTTTCACAAGTAGAAGAAAACTTTCCCCAGGAAAAAGACAGACTCCAGCATTTCCTCAAAAAAATGGAGGCTTTTGATGCTTATTCAGTAAATGTCTCGGATCTTTCGACTCGGTCCATCCTTAAAGAAGCTTTTTCTAACCCGCTCCTGGGTGAAATGCTGCTCTGCCCGACCTGCTACTATGGATCGGCACAACAAAACGATATTGATTTTGCCACTTTCGTAATGCTTTTTGATGCTATTTTCAAGCAGGGTCTCGCTCGACCAAACAATGGAATCAGAGCATTCTTAGATCCCTTAGTCGAAAAACTCAAGCAATTGGGAGTAAAGAGATTAATGAACAATGAGGTTAAAAAAATTAATTCCAAAAATGATAAGGCAACAGAAATTGTAATGGGTAACGGTGAGGTTTTTTCTGCAGATCAAATTATTTCTACTTGCGGAGTTGTGGAAACCGAAGAATTACTAAATCTTAAAGATTCAATTAAAACCGGAACAGAAGAAGGAAAATTTTCTATTATTGAAACGATTTCAGTATTTGAAGGAAAACCTCAAGATTACGGATGGGATGAAACCGTGATTTTTTTTAATGAAAACGAACACTTTCGATATGAACAACCTGAGGGAAGTATTGACCTTGCCTCTGGCGTCATCTGCTTGCCTGAAAATTATCAAGACCCTGCCAATAATAGCTTAGATGAAGCCAGATTAAGGATAACTAATCCTGCAAACTTCATGCTATGGGATAAACTCGACGAAGCATCCTACTTAAAAGAAAAAGAAGACTGTGAATCGAAAATGCTCGAACGCGCACTCTCCTATTTGCCCAATGGGAAGAATCAAAAAAATCATTTTACCGACTCAATATTGCTCAAGGATACATTTACTCCCAGAACTATTAAAAAATATACAAGTCATTCAAATGGTGCACTCTATGGTTCGCCAGTTAAAAGTAGAACTGGTTCCACCCAACTTGAAAATTTATACCTAGCAGGTACGGATCAAGGCTATATCGGAATTGTTGGAGCGATGCTTGGAGGCATAGCAGTTGCAAATAATCGAATTCTTAGATCAAATTAAGAAATCTCTTGCACAAGTCTTTCTTGAACTTCAGCCATTAATAGATACGCAAAATATCCAATTCTAACCTCGGGTTTGCAATTTTTTAAGTTGGTGAGGCCTCCCTCGAGTTCTTCATCACTCAAATTTTTCAGGGATGTACTGCGGATAGTAAACCGAATCTCAGTAAGTCCGCGGAGTAAATCCTCAGCATCATCTTCTTCAACCTCTACTCTTCCGTAAGGAAAACGAGGACATTTTAGTAATCGGGCAAGAGCATTTCGGTCACCTTTTGCTTCTTCCCGTAATCCTTGAATCCAAGCATCTTTAAAATCTTCATCATTCAAATCAGGAAAAAGTTCTGAATAATCCTCAATTTTAGAAGATAAGGCAAAAAGTTTACCCAATTCTGGTAGAACTGCTCGTATGATCCTACTCTCAACTTCAACGCTGAATTCAATCATCTTTCTCAAGAATTGTTTGCAAACGCCAGCGTTGTAATTGATAGGCATAGTTTTCTGCCTGCTCTCTTTCACCAACCCACAAGACTGATTTCCCCAGATCGTGTACCTCCATCATATGCTTAGTTGCCTTCGTTTCGTTATAGCCAAAAACCTTACGAAAAACCATAACCACATAATTCATTAAGTTTACGGGGTCATTCAAAACAATTACTTTCCACGGAATATCAAGTTGTTCTTCGGTATCGGTTTTTTCTTCCAGTATTGGAGATGCTAATGTGGAGCATTTAGGTTCAGAAAACATAATTCACCTGTATTATAGAAAGATTTCATCAATTCCGATTGAAAAAATTATAAAAAATCATCTTTTAAGAATTTCCGTGCTTGCCTGAAGCAGATGAAAAGAATTTCCTATTAGGATGCTTAAAGTACCTACATTCATTATCGGCGGTTTACTTATCCTTACAGGTATCGCAGGATACCTTTTACAAGATTTAGGACTATCTCTAAAATTAAAAGGGCCTCTTGCTGAAGATGCTGAGTTTACACTTTCCGATGGTAATCAAACTCATGTACTAGACCTTGGGTTCCCATCCAGCGATGCTGCTGGAGAACATGCATATTGGATTGCCTATAATTTGAACTTGAATCATGCGAAAGATGCATCCCAGGGAAACTATGCAATTGATGAGGGTGCCACGGATCGAGGTTACATAAAAAAATCCTTTTGGTATGCATCATCCAAAGGAGATACAATGAGTGCAATGCAACAGGAGTCAGAAAATTTTCAAGGAGCAGGGCAGGCTGATCAAGTAGAGACAGACTGGGCAACAGTAGACGCTAATTCTTCCACCATCCGCTTTATCTTTAAAGACCAAATTGGTTCTCCAGGCCCGGTAACATTTCAATCAAGCAATTGGAAGAATATTGATATAACCCCTACTCCTAAACCCAATCAAAAAATTACCTTTTACAAAAGTTGGACTGCCTTCATTCCGGGGATTCTTGGCATCGTTCTTATTCTTTTAGCAATTGGGGCAGATAAGATGCCGAAAGCCCACAAACACTTCATGCATGTTGCTGTCTTAATCGGTTTGCTTGGTTTTTTCGCAGTGGCAGGAAAGGTTGGTTCTGCGGTAGGTGAAATGAATTGGCTAAAATCTGAGCCATACATGATCATTCAGGTTTCAAGTTTAAAACCGACAACTATGCTTCTTTCCGCTGGATTACTTCTTATATTTGTCATTCTTTGTATAGTTTCCTTTATTGAAGCTAGAAAAAACCGCGTTGCTGAAGAAAAGAAAAAAACAAAAGCTTCTCCAAATAAAAAAGACCATTTAAAAAAGGAAGACCCAAAGAACGATTCCGAAAAGAAGGAAAAAAACTCAGCGAAAGAAGATAAAAAAGATTCTGCTCAACCCCAATCCAAAGATGGCAAGAAGTCCGAGCAATCGAATAAAAAAGTAGATTCTGAGCAAAAGGTTAAAACTGAAAAGAAAGAGTCTAAGGCGCCTACCGATAAATCTGGTGAAACGAAAAGTAAATCTGTTTCACCTAAACAATCAGTGCCAAAAGAAAACCCTGACAAGAAACCAGCTCCCAAAGGGGTAGTCAGTAAATCAGAGGAGTCAAACAAGCCTTCTAATCCTTCTAAAGAACCTGTGTCTGAAAAGAAAGAAGTTCCTCCTTCTCCCCCATCGAAGGAAGGCTCCCCTAAAGAACCGACAAAAGAAACATCTTCTGCCCCCAAACCAGCTGAAAAAGCAGATACTCCCAAAAAATCAGAGGAAGATAAGAAAACTGATTAATTATTACCTTTCGTCGATAGTCAATTTACTCTTTTAAAATCATTTTCCTATTTTAACCGAATGAATGCTTTCAATGTAAAGCATTGACTTCAAGAATTTCTCTTAAAATCCAAAGAAAGTAAGAGTAAATAAAAATGGCACACCCGGAGGGAGTCGAACCCCCAACCTCCTGGTCCGTAGCCAATTTCTAATCGCTTTGTATGCTAGGACTTGGAGTGTTGTTGGCATTTTGTTGACTAAACTCTTCTCCATCCAAAGTAAGAGCTTCACCAAATTTTCCATTCCATGTAATTCCATGACTCTCAAGTTGGGCCACCATCGTTTCCATTACACGCTTACGACGAGCAGATGCTCGATGATAATGATCCTTAAAAATTAATAAACTCACAAAGATTCTTGGTTGTTTGGGGTTCATTATAATTATTTTGTTACTGGGCTTCATTAAATTTCTTGCCTCGGGGCAGAACGGAACCGCCGAACACCACTTGCATTGCGACGGCCCCGCTACCCGAGGAGCATTATCTTCCATTCTGCGCTCCAAGGTTCCCGGTGTAACTCGTTTGCGCATATTCTACATCGTTGTCCCTAGCTCTCCTCAAACTTTCCGTCAGGTCATTCGGGCATTGAGCGTACGGAACCTGGTGATTCGCTGCCAGCGCTTTCGGGTTCTTTGGAAGAGGAATTACCTGGATCGATGCGTGCCTTGCTTTCATGTTCACTTTCTCAAACAGGGGAACTTGCTCGGTAAACGCGAGGATTCTGACTTGCCAGCCTATCCTTGGAGCTTTGCGATAGCCACCAGTTGAGGCAGGAGGCAGCACCCCGAACGCGTCGTGATAATTGTGAATACCCAGACCGTACTGCTTCAGGTTGTTGGCGCAGGTTGTGCGTCGGGCTGCTTCGCGAGCAGCTTGAACAGCGGGTAACAGCAGAGCTATCAGCACGGCGATTATGGCAATGACTACCAGAAGCTCGATAAGGGTAAACCCAAGACTTTTCTTCATCGCTCTTTGCTCCACTTCGTTTGGCCATAGAAACGAACTTGCCTGACGATAACGGTCGTCAAAAAAAGGCTTCCAGTTTCGGACTACCGCGACTCATCAATCGCATCCAATTGCTTGATCTTTTCCAATTCGCGTCGAAGTTTCTCGACGATTTTCGGGCGACGATCCCAAAGGTCTTTCTGCTCGTAGGGGTCTTGGGCGATGTTGTAAAGTTGTCCGATGGACGGATCGTCAGACGGTGTTCCTTCTGGTGGCCGACCACCATAGGCGTCATTGGTGTGCCCACCGGTCCATTTCGTGCCGAAAACAGCTTTCCAGTTGTCATTGCGAAGCGTCAGGAATCCGCGATAGGAAGCGGTCACTAAAGATGGGCGCCCCCTGATCTTATCTTTCTGCTGAAGCAAAACTGGCAATTGGTTGAAGCTGTCTGGTCCCGCTCCATCGGGAAGTGATGCGTCGCATAATGCCGCAAGAGTAGCGAGCATGTCTGTCAAGCCGATCAGTTGATCGGTCGTAACTCCGGCCGGAACATGTTCAGGCCAGCGCGCGACGAATGGTACGCGTGTGCCGCCGTCCCAAACATTTGTCTTCAAGCCACGATACGGTCCCGTCGGCTGATGACCTTTTCTTCTGGCCGTTGGGCTGCTGGTGGGGCCGTTGTCGGTGGTGAAGATCACCAGCGTTTCGTCACTGAGTTTCATTCGATCGAGGGCCGCAAGCATCTTGCCGACACTCTGGTTGGCCCAGAGAATCTTATCCTCGCGTTTGGTCATTGCAGTCTTGCCAGTGAAACGCTGCGGCACTTCCACTGCGCCGTGAATCGCATTGAGCGGCAAGTAGACGAAGAACGGGCGGTCCTTGTGTTGGCTCTCATGCGATTCGATGAACTCGATCGCCTTGTCCACATAGATGTCATCGACCTTGTCCCGAGCGCAAGCAGGATCTCGCATTAATCCTTTCTGGTCTGGCTGTGGATCGCCAACGACTCGGTCGTCCTGAATAAAAAACGGCAGGCGACTGCAGTTGGACGCGGTTCCGAAATAGGTGTCGAATCCGATATCGACCGGGCCGTTCTTGAACGGCTTTGTATGGTCGATTCCTTTCGTCACTCTAGCGGCTTCTTTGGGGTCTCTCGTCTCCCAATGCGATCGCCAGTTCGCTGGGTCGCCCTTGACCGGCGTCCAGTCCAAGCCGAGGTGCCATTTTCCGAAGCCACCGGTTCGATATCCCTGCGACTTCAGATAAGAAGCCAGAGTAGTGCGTCCCTTTGTGATCATTGCGGGAGCGTAATAGGCGAGTACTTTTTCTTTCAGGTAGGAACGCCACGGATAACGACCGGTGAGCAGACCGTAGCGTGTGGGAGTGCATACAGACGAAGGCGTATGTGCGTTGGTAAATCGAATCCCCTCGTTGGCGATGCGGTCGATATGGGGCGTCTTGATCGGCGAATCCGGATTGTTGCAACTCGCATCGCCCCAGCCAAAATCATCTGCCAATATCAAGACGATATTTGGCTTTGCAGGTTTGGCTTCCGCGTGCGCCGGCAACGGCGCCACGATATTCATCAGGCACAGGAGGACCAAAACAGTGAGCAGAGAATCAGAGTGAAGAAGTGACATCATGGGAGCCTCAATTATGCGTGTGACATTGAATCATTCCGACTTCGTTAAAGTTCCTTGATGCGGATGTTACGCCAACGGACGCTGTAGGGGCCGGTACCTGTCTTGACGCTGTGCACTTGAAGACCAATGAATCCGGTTGTATCCATATCATCCTTGAAATCGGCGACCTTCTTACCGTTGATCCATGTCTCGATGTGATTGCCTTCGACCTTGATCCGATATCGGTTCCACTCGCCTACCTTGTAGGGGTTGGAGGCGCCCTTCTTGTCTTTGAATGTATCAAGCCATGTTCGACGACGGTGTTCATCCCAGACATGACCGCAGCGATGGGGCTTGTCCGGTGAGATTTCGCATTGGTATCCATAGACCACGCCGATGTTGCT
>Ga0209631_10006045_pt1 | contig 12573 bp, 14 predicted proteins | sample COG_08_FD_184752 | JGI IMG/M metagenome (GOLD analysis project Ga0209631, IMG submission 184752) | Pelagic Microbial community sample from North Sea - COGITO 998_met_08 (SPAdes) (version 2) | ecosystem: Environmental > Aquatic > Marine > Neritic zone/Coastal water | place: Helgoland, sampling... | reverse complement strand
GTGCTTCGATCAAATTCCTAGATTGAGAAACAACTGGTAGCGGCACGGGCCGGCGGTCAACGTATGACCTGTCCGGCCCGTGTTGTTTTTCTTTTATTCAGTGGATCGGCTGGCTTCACAATACATTCTGTTACAACCCACCGCTCGCGTTTCTCCAGCGTCACCGTGGCACTGATAATCGCAGTCCCCTCTTCTCTCCCCGAAATTTTTCCAGCAACTCGAACAAGCAGATCGGCAACTGCCTGCGGAAATCTCTGGTCGTACAGAACATCTACATTGAGACGCGTTATGAGTATCTGGCTGGGCTTAAACTCTAAAACGGCCTTCTTCGCCTGCTCCTGAACCGGTCGTCTTTCGGGAGCAATCGCAGCAAGGAGAGTCTCGAGATCTTTTTTCTCAACAGCCTTAGCAAGCTCGGGTAGCAAGAGCTCTACCTGCTCTCGATCAGTCTTAACAAAAAAATCAATTGCGGCCACTCCGCAACCGGCTGCACATATCAGCAGTGCTATAAACGCCCATTGGTACTGTCCACTTGATCGCCAGATCCAGATGAAAACAGATGCAAGCAGCAGCAATGATGCAAGCAGCGGAAGAGTGTCCTCATAGGGCATGGAGCTGTCGGGCCTGTTAATATTTTTCCGAAGCCGATTGTTTCGAGCCCACATTGACCACGCTAATCAAAACAAATCCAGCTGCAAAGGCTACACCAATCCAACCAACATTCGCCCATACGCTCAAGCCAGCACCGATACTCGCAGCGATAATCGCCGCAAGCATTACAACGTTGATAATAGTCCGTAACATACCTCTGGGCATGGCATCACCAAGCAGGGATGGGCTGTTCATCATGAAAAAGAAAGCGATATATGCGATCGGCAACAGCACCATGCCGAAATTACTTGTTGGCACCGCAAGCCAGAACCTCGCCTGATCATCTCCCCACAAGGCAAGAAATCCAAGACCACCAACAACACCTGGCAACAGTGCTCCAAGTCGTTGCACGACTGGGTCACCATCGCGATGAGTCATCTCAGTAACACAGAACCCATTAATAACCATTAAAATTACTATCGTCGAAATAGCCATCCCGAGAACGCCAATACCAAAAACTTTTTGTGTAAGACCGCCCTTCCCAAACAAGTTTTCTAAAGCAGATGCAAGATCAAGAGAATCCCTCTTGATCAACATATATGCGAGCTTTCGATCAGCTGACGGCAGAGCGTCAATCTTCGAATTCATCTCTGACTCACTAAGGACAGAACGTTCCCCGGAGACTGACTCCGCATTGACTCTTTTTTCGAGGTTTTCCCTGTATGAACCTGTAATATCAGCGGCATGTTGATGAATCAATTTTTCATCAAGTCGAGCATGGAACTGGCTAGCAGCAGCAATCACAACACAGCTCGTTGCGATAAGAAATGGAATAAAGAGGCCTGTTGATAGATCGAAAGCAGCAAGCCCCCGAAATGCTCGATCCCAACCCTTTCGGAGCATTGAGTATGGCAAGAGAAACGTCATATTAATTCCAACTGCAGTAGCGGCAGCGGCTATCATCCGTTCACGTTGCGCGCGAAGAATTGTTGTAGTCCAAAACTCAGGAGCACTCGAGTCATCTATGAAACTATGCAGCCCAGTGACCGGGCGCCAAAGAAGGCTGAGGTCTGGCACAAACCCTTTCGCAATTCTTATCCAGTCCAATTCGCCTTTCCATGACATTGCCACCACAACACCAAAAAAGCTAAGCACCACAAGACCAACCATTGCCTTGAGAGACAGCTCAAAGATTTTAACTCCCCATCCTGGTGAGTCATAAAACCAGACCACGGCAGCAGCGAGTAAAAACAAACAAAGAACGCAAATGTTTTTTGCAGAATCACCAGCAAGATAGTTTGGAAACAAATTCTGCTGAAGCGCTGCTGTACCCAGAGAAAACTGCGGCATCGCCCAGACCAGGTTTGCCATCATTGCAGCAAGAAGCCAGCCCCAGCCGAGTACCGGACTGACATGCTCATTCATCGCCTGAAACGGTCGCTTTCCAGTCGAGAGGGTCACGTATGCGATCGCAGAAAGCATTACGATCCCGAGGATCATCATGAGGGGCTGTAACCAGAGAAATTCATATCCACCGATGACTCCCAAATAAAGTGATCCAGCTAGCGATCCACCACCGAGCGTTATGGCTGATTGCAACCAACCAGGGCCTGATAGCCGTGTATACGTTGCAAGAGTACGTCCAACACCAGCAGCTTGAGCTTCTTCAAGTTGAGATCGCTCCGTCAACAGACGATCGTGTACCTTTTTTCCTGAACTCATCTAAGGATTCCTTGTTATTACTCAAACTAGAATTGGATTTTTTTGAAAAAGTATGAGATGGCAGAGTCGATCCAGTGAATAAACCAAGAACAGCCACCCCTCGATAGTCAACAAACCACAACACAACTGAAAATTGTATTGTGGCATCAACTATTTCTCCTGAATTTTTGACAAAATAACTTTGACTTCATAGAGCACTGTACGAAACGGGTACAAGAAGCCTATTCTGCAATACAATCAGCTTTCGTAGCCACCACACGTTCAGCACTGCATAAGTAAATAGCGTTACCTGAAGGAAGAACATATGATCGAGAACATCTCCCCTCAAGAACTTCTAAATCGTTTCCAAAATAACAACTCCATCAGGATCATAGACGTTCGCACACCAGTAGAGTTTAGTACCCTTCATGTTCAGAGCGCAGAGAACATGCCACTTGATCGCCTTGACCCAGCATCACTGGCTTCGAATCCTGGCAAAGATGGATTCCTGTACTTCATTTGTCAGTCTGGGGGGCGCAGCAAACAAGCCTGTAATGCAATGTGCACTGCCGGTTTCGAAAAAGTCATTAATATCGAAGGAGGAACCATTGCCTGTGAGGCCGCGGGCCTTCCTGTTGTTCGAGGCCGCAAAGCAATATCTCTGGAAAGACAAGTCCGAATTGCAGCAGGATTACTTGTCTTCGCTGGTGTTCTTCTGGCAGCGTTCGGCGGAATCAATGAGATTCAACTAGCCGGACTATGTCTTGCCGGATTCATTGGAGCCGGTCTTGTCTTTGCTGGTCTTACCGACACGTGCGGAATGGCAATGATCATTGCAAAGATGCCCTGGAATCAATCACCATCTTCAGGAAACACATGCAAAACAACATTGTTCCTAATGGTGTTTCTCGTTGGAACAGCCGCGTCTGTTCTTGCCGGCAACCACACGAAGGATTCACTTGCCAAGGTTAAGCACGACGTATTAAATCAAGACGCTATCCTCATAGATGTTCGTGAGCCAAAGGAATGGTCACATGGCCATCTATCTCTTGCGCAGTCTCTTCCACTCAGCGAACTTCAAACCACTGCCGAGAACAATTTACACGACCGGCTTCCCAGTAATAAAATCATCTACTGTCACTGTCTATCCGGCGGACGCTGCCTTGAGGCGGCGAGTATACTATCATCTCACGGCTATGACGCCCGTGCCTTGCAACCCGGCTATCCTGATCTTATCGACGCTGGATTCACTCAAGCCGATAGCGAGTAAAAACGGCATCAGTCACATCACAAGCGACTGGTTATTGATGGTCCTGCATAGCAACTGCGTCTCGAATTATTAAAGATTTGGATGAACCGGCTTGATCTTTTTACGACTTGATTCCCCCACCTCCGGAAAAGAAATATCACCGTCGTACGAAATCACAACAAACTTCATCTCCATTAATTGAAGAAGTGCCTTTCTTTCTTCTATCGACTGCGCTTTTTTCAAAGCCACTGGAAATCTTGTCACCATCACACCCCAATCAGGCGACGCCCCCCCGCCCTTAATCATAGTCGCGTAAAAAAATCTCTTATCGTTCTGTTTCCATCCAAATTCTTTTTCAATGGCGTTGCGCGCGACCTGAGGAATACCTACTTTTTTTGCAATCTCGGAATAGAAGGAGTCGGGATCCTGATACTCTTCATAAGGCTTCACTCCTTGAATCTCCATTCCATAAATGCGTTCAAAGAACTCCACCTTGGTCGGATCCTGATCGAGCGCGTCTGCAAAAGCAACTGTCAAAAGAGCACAACAAAACAGAACTGTATAAATTTTCTTCATAATGAATCTTCCTAACACAGCAATCTGGAGAGCCAACACCGAAGCATACTCTGAACGTACACTTGACTGAAGCATCAAGTATTCACAGCACCAAAATCTATCATCACCCAAACCACCGTGTGTATCCCTACAGTACTCTCAGGTTTCATATACTAAAAAAACAATTGAATAATGCCCCCTGGACAACCACATGCACAATCGAGAATTATCTATATGTTACGCGATTGGAATCCTTATCACGCTAATCGCATTGCCTGGAAAACTTTTACTAACAACAGCAAAGGCGGCTCCTCCTATTCTTCGTGTTGGCATGGAACTTTCTTATCCGCCATTTGAAATGACAAATACCGCAGGCCAGCCGGAAGGCATAAGCGTAGAACTAGCAAAATCACTTGGTGAATCACTCGGACGTTCGATTCTCATTGAAAACATCGCATTCGATGGACTGATTCCAGCACTTCGAACAGGTACGATTGATTGCATTATTTCATCCATGACATCAACTCCAGAGCGGGCCAAGGCAATCGCCTTCTCGAACCCATATTTGAAAACTGGACTCACTCTTCTCGTCGGAAGAGATTCGCCGGTCCTTTCACCTGACGACATCACAAAACCAGGTGTTCGTATTGCTGTCAAACTGGGAACATCTGCTCACAAATATGCGGCCCAACAACTCAAAAATGCCGACATATTTGTCTTAGACATGGAGTCAGCTGCTGTGCTTGAGGTCATGCAAGGCAAAGTAGATGCCTTCATTTATGACTCACTATCTGTGTACCGACATCATCGCCGTCATCCAAAGACCACTCGAGCCATTCTTAATCCATTCCGTCAGGAGACCTGGGCCATTGGACTACGAAAACAGGACATCACACTGCTTCAGGCAATCAACAAATTCCTCCAAGAATTTAAAGATACAGGTGGCTTTGAAAAACTTGGAGAACAGTTTTTACCTGACGAAAAAGCTTATTTTAAAGCCAATAACATTCCTTTTTACTTCTAGATAAAACCTCGTACAAAATATTCTGGCTTCCTTTTTCTAGCGAAAAAGAGACGTCCAAGAGGCCTCAGAAAGGGACGCCTTTTAGCCTTTTGCTCAATCACTGGGACAGCGGTGTTCCTCCCCACAGAATTACGGCCCTGTATTTTCAAGTAAACGCTCTATGCTATAGGCATGTCTCGATCTTTTGCTCACCTCTTTGTTGCGACGGCTGTTACCCTTCTCCTCGTCCTTGCTTGCTTCCAAGTCCCCGGCGACTGGAACTGGTCTGGCGTTTGGGAGTATCGACAGAAATTTCTTGTCGGCTGGCTTGTTACTCTTGGCTTAAGTCTTGCAGCCCTCGTGCTCAGTGTTGCAATCGGCCTTATCGTGGCGTTGTTCTTAGGTGCTCGGAATCCACTTCTTGAGGCAACCGGAAGAATCTATGTCGAAATCATTCGCGGAACACCACTTCTCGTTCAGTTACTCCTTGGTTTTTATGTCATAGCTAATGCGGTTGGTCTCGAAAATCGTTTCGTAGTGGGCACCTTGGTGCTTGCTGCTTTCAGCGGAGCGTACATGGCGGAGATTTTTCGAGGTGGACTCAATGCCATACCTAAGACTCAGCGGGACTCAGCTCGAGCGATTGGGCTGACACAATGGCAGTCATTTCGGCTTGTTATTTTGCCTCAGGCCATACGCCTTGTCTTGCCAGCTATAGCAGGTCAACTCGTTTCTCTCATCAAAGATTCTTCACTCCTCTCTGTTATTGCCATCTCCGAGTTCACACTAAATGCTCGTGAAGTGAACTCCTTTACATATTCAACTCTTGAGAGTTACGTACCTCTTGCGATTGGCTATTTAATGCTCACTTTACCACTATCAGCTACTTCGAGGTGGCTCGAAAAATCGTTCAGTTACGAAAGATAACCACCAACCCAAGCAACACATGCGGCTCACCATAAAAGACCTCACTCAGACGTTTGGTACCACACGGGTTCTCGACAAACTATCAATCGAGACCGGGATGGTGAACTCTCTAGTTCTCGTCGGCCCATCAGGTGGTGGGAAGTCCACGCTCCTTCGGATTCTTGCTGGCCTTGATATACCAACCAGTGGGACGGTGGCATTCGACGGAATTACCCTCCAACGAGACGAAGCAAACCTTCGGCTCTATCGGCGCACCGTTGGAACAGTTTTCCAATCTTACAACCTCTTTTCGCACCTATCTGCTCGTGAGAATCTCATTCTTCCTCTCGTGCATGTCCACGGATTGAGTCGTGATGAAGCCATGGCCAGAGTTGAAGAGCCCTTGAGACGATTCCAGCTTTACGAACATGCTGACAAACGACCAGCAGAACTTTCTGGTGGACAAAACCAAAGGATAGCAATTCTTCGTGCGATGGTTGTACAACCAAAGAGGCTTTTTCTTGACGAACCGACCTCCGCCCTCGACCCTGAGATGACTGCTGAAGTACTTGATATGATTGAGAGCCTCAAACACTCCGGAACCGACTTTGTCCTCGTCACTCACGCGATGAACTTTGCTCGCCGAGTGGCTGATGAAGTTGCCTTTATAGGCGACGGCATAGTCTTGTCGCATGGCCCAGCTGAAAGTGTATTTGAAAACTCCAAAAACTCTCGCGTAGCAGAATTTTTTCAGCAAGTATTACGATGAACACTCACCAATCAAATCAAGAAAAAAAACATCCTGTCGACATTGAAAATCTTTCAGACATTTCTTTTGGCAAACAGATCTTGCTCGGTGCCATGGTAGCCGACAGTGTCGCGATGCCTGTCCATTGGTACTACAACCAATCTGCCATTGAAAGAGACTTTGGGATACTTGATTGCTATCACTCTCCAAAAAAGATTCATCCCGATAGCATTCTCTGGCGATCTGAATACAAACCACTCAACGCAGATGGCGATATTCTGCGTGAGCAGGCCCAGTATTGGGGAAAACGCGGCGTTCATTACCACCAATTCCTGACAGCTGGCGAAAACACTCTTAATTCGCTTCTGGCAATTGAACTTTTTGAGCTGGTTCAACGGTCCGGGCACTACGACTCCACTCGCTGGCTGGATCATTATGTCAACTTCATGCTTACACCTCAAAAGCATAATGACACTTACGTTGAAGAGTATCACAGACACTTTTTCACAAATTATGCCTCAGGTAGAAAGGCGATCAATTGCGGAGTCCGTGACATTCACATTGGTGGTCTTGTCGCCGTACCTGCACTGATCGCTGCGCTTGGCCCACGACATCCCGACATTCGTGAAATAGTGCAAAGCCATGTCTCTCTCACCCACAAAGACAATGAGGTTCTTGCTGCAGCTGATGTGCTTGTTCGAATTTTGGCCAATGTAAGCCTTGGAGCAGATTTACGGGAGGTCATTCTGGATGAGGCCTCTCAATGGGTTTCAAGGGCAAAGATCGCCCGCTGGGAGAATTACCCTGACCGAGTAGTTATCGGTGGGATGCTCTCATCTGCCTGCTACATTCCAGATGCATTTCCTGCCGCACTTTTTCTTGCATATAGACATGCCGGCAAGCCAGCAAATGGAATCTGCTCAAATGCTCAATGTGGCGGTGACTCGTGCCATCGAGGTAGTGTTGTCGGCTCCCTACTGGCGGCGACGTCACCTTTACCCCAAAGTCTGATTGACGGCCTTATTGCTGCCCCACGTATTTTTACCAACTAAATATCGATGAACCATAAAGAAAAAATGAAAGAAACGGCCCCACAAACACCTGGCTCTGCGCTCTACGAAACCTCCAGTCTTGTATCTCAGTATTTAGGTTTTCATTACGGCCCACCCGTACTTGGAATTCCAAACTTTCCTGCTGCTTGCATCGATTTTTTAATGAGTTCTGTGAAATTTGAATGCCGTAATCGCTGCCTTGATATTGGCTGTGCGGTGGGGAGGTCATCCTTTGAACTTGCAAAGCATTTTCAGCACGTTGACGCCCTTGATTACTCATCTGGTTTCATTGAAGCAGCAAAGAACGTTCAGCAAAGCGGCGTTATTCAGTACAAAATTCCAACTGAGGGAGAATTGTCGACTGACTGTCAAATATCACTTGAGAATCTGCTGGGCAGCAACATTGCCAACCGAGTCGTATTCCAAACTGGCGATGCATGCAATCTCGTTCGCGAAATGCACAACTATGATCTTGTTTTCGCGGGAAATCTGATTGACCGTCTCTATCAGCCCCAACTCTTTCTCAATTCAATGACGCAACGCATTCGTGTTGGTGGCTGGCTAGTCATCACCTCACCCTACACGTGGCTGGAAGATTACACTCCTCCTGGTTATTGGTTAGGCGGCTACGTCGATAACACCGGTATTCCTGTTGACACGTTTACTGGCTTATCCAGAGCATTGCATCCGCACTTCAAACTGGGATGTCGTGAAAACATTCCGTTTGTGATTCGTGAAACTGCTCGTAAACACCAACACACGATAGCTGAACTCACAGCATGGCACCGCGTTGAATAGTGCTGCCTAAAAAAGCCAAACTGTACGCCAGATTTTATGCACTGAACTTTTCCGACCACTATCAGGCCCTTCCACATCCAAATAGCATGCATGATTCAAGCCCCCCTATTACAGATCAGGGTATCCCGCCTCCGCCAAAGACTGCGGCAAGAAAATTTGCCATGCCACCTCCTCCGCGGACACTTCAAGAGCAGAACGTCGGAGCAATCTTTTCAATTGAGACAGACGATCAAATACAGCCAGCCCAACCGAACATCGTCATAAAAACAATTGAAACCACTAGAAAACAATCTGATTCAAAACTTGTTTTACTTATTCTTCTGACACTATCACTTATTGCATGTGTACTAGGGATAATTGTTTTTTGTCTTGAGTAAATACTGAACTACATCAAACATATTTAAAAAACTGATTCGAGCACATCCTGTAACTCGCTTGGTTTAAGTTGCACTGGATTCCCTTTCATGCTGTTGCCGCCTGAGTTTTCGGCAAGCCAGGGAATCCGTTCCCTTTTAAGTCCAAATTCCGAGAGACGAGTTGGCGTCCCTGCTAGTCGGCACAGACTGTTAACACGTTCAATAAGTCGTTGAGCGTGTTCTTGGGCAGGTAGCATTTTGCCATCTATCGCTTGATCAAGTCTGGCCAGATCACACTCTGCAATCTTTTGATTGACACGAAGCGCGACTGGCAACAATGCCGCACATGCCAAACCATGGGAAGCACCACACTCGACTCCGAGTGCGGCTGCGACACCATGAGCCAGCCCTAAGCCAGAATTTCCTAGTGAAACCCCGGAAATGAACGCTGCGTGTGACATTGCAGATTGTGCGGTTTCATCAGATGGATTTTCAAGGAGACGAGGCAAGGCATTCATCGCCTGCGGGAAGGCATCGAGCACCAATGCTCTTGGAACAGCCCACCGGAAACGGCAAATAAATGATTCAATCAACTGAGTAAGGCAGTCAATTCCAGATGCGGCGATAATGTCACGACTACACGATCCAATCAGTTTTGGATCAAGAATCACTGCTCGCGGAACCATCAGTGGGCTCCGTAGACTTTTTTTAAACCTTCGCTTTGGACACGAAAGAACTGCGTTGCGTGTTGCTTCTGCGCCAGTTCCTGCCGTTGTCGGCACCGCTAAAAAAGGTAGTGGAGGATTGACGATTGGAACCCCGCGACCTACGCCTTCTAACCGATCGACAATCATCTCCTCGGCTATTTCTTCCGAGTCTGGTTTCATGTTTGTTGCTAGAGCTGACAATGCTTTTCCGAAATCAATAGTCGCACCACCACCGACCGCGACTACAATGACATTCTGTTGGTCACCTGGCATAGTACATATTGCATTCGCAACCTGCTGTACTGTTGGCTCACCACAAGAATGAGCTACTTCTTCAAAACTCAAACCGTTTTGCCGAAACCCATCTAACAAACTCTCTCTGCCACCACATGTAGAGAAACTACGCTTTCCAACAACAAGCCAGATTCGCTTACCAAGAACAGTTGCGACGTGGCCTACCTCGGCGATCCGGCCATGACCAAAGCGTACAACTGGTGGGACAGTGAGATCATATGAACTACGACCACTCTCAGTACTTGGGCGCAGTGACTTCATCACAAAATCCCTCATGAATAGTAGCGTTGTTTAAGAATTGATAGTGCTTGACTGTCGGACATGGCATACTCTACCTGAGAAATGTTTCTCCCGGCAGTCTTCAAATCCTTCTCCATCGATACTCTTTAAAGCCTGATGTCACTCAACTCGCTCCCTGACGAAATCACAATAACACCCGTTGAAAGACCGATCCAAGGCCGTGTCCGCACGCCAGGATCAAAGAGCATCATGAATCGAGCCGTAATCTGTGCTGCGCTAGCTCATGGAACAAGTCAGATAACCGGTGCACTCGACAGCGATGATACCCGAATCATGATTGACGGCCTGAAAAGCCTTGGTTTCAATGTCGACGCAAATTGGAACAGGCAGACATTATCCATTCATGGATCAGGAGGCTTGATTCCGAAATCTCAGGCTTCCATTGATTGTCAAGCAAGCGGAACAACAATGCGATTTCTTACCGCTTTGGTAAGCATTGGACATGGGCAATATGTTCTCGATGGAACCGCACGTATGCGACAGCGGCCAATCGGTGATCTCTTGAATGCCCTCCGAACGCTTGGTGTTGAGGCAGAGGCAAGAAGTACGGGAGAATGTCCTCCTGTGACGATTCGTAGCGATGGAGTGACAAATGCTGAGGCATGCATCCAGAGTACAACGAGCAGCCAATTCGCGAGCGGCCTCGCGTTAGTTGCACCATGCATGCCAGAAGGCCTCTCCCTCGAACTTACGGGAACACTTGTCTCAACTCCGTATCTTAGGATGACTCGTGCCATTATTGAGTCATTTGGCGGAAAATGTGATCTTCGTAATGACCGGAAGTGGCATATTCCACCTACAGGTTACGTATCGCAAAATTATGAAATTGAACCTGATGCATCTGCAGCCAGTTATTTTGCCGCTGCTGCTGCACTTACGCATGGGGTAGTCACTCTGGAGGGACTTGGTCGAGATAGCATGCAAGGTGATATCGAATTTTGTACAGCACTCGAACAAATGGGGTGCACTGTTACATGGTCAAACAGTAGTTCATCATGTCCGTCCATTACGATACAAGGCAATGATTTAAAGGGCATTGACATCGACATGAATGCAATCAGCGATACTGTCATGACGCTCGCTGTTGTCGCTCTTTTCGCCGAAGGACCAACCGTTATTCGAAATGTTGCTCACATACGAGACAAAGAGACTGATCGTATTAGCGACCTCACACGTGAACTGCAACGCCTTGGAGCTATTGTTGATGAACAGCCTGATGGCCTGACAATACATCCGGCCCCACTTCGTCCGGCCAAGATACAAACATACGATGATCACCGCATGGCCATGAGCCTGTCACTTGTTGGCCTTCGCTCAAATGGAGTATGCATTACAAACCCTGCATGTGTAGGAAAGACCTTTCCAAATTACTGGGTTGCTTTAGAAAATTTGGTTCAGACAAGTAGATAGTAAATACCCGAGAACCCACCATCGGCATAGTCCGTCAGACTATTTCCTGGGCAACATCTTCTTCCTGAGACTGCTCATCTTTCAGCGAGTTGCCAATCGCTTCTGAAGCACGTTCCAGCAGCATTTCAATCCTGTCTTTCTGGACCTGCGCCAGCGCCCGAAATGCTCCTTCATCGTCTTCAAGAGTCTCATCGGTTGCTCGAAACCCTCCGCCACAATGCTGGCAGTAAACACGCTGGCCAAGCAAGCGGACACCTATTCTCAACATCCTGCCACATACAGGACACCCTTGATGGTAGTAGACAGAATCGCTCATCGCTCAACCTCCTGGGTTCGTTCCAGTTGACCGAACATCGCTATCCTTATCGAGAGAGGGATTCTAAACGCAGCCTGACGGTAGAATGATTCTTCACCGAAAACAGTCGACCGCCATACAAATGCCATGTGCCGCGAAATTTTTAGGAAACCCACCCGCCTAGGCCTATTATAAAAATTATCCCAGTATTTTAGCAACTCCAATACTCGGCTCGGGTAGCATTCAGCTTTCCAGCCGAAAAAACGCCTCAAAAACCCTCCCGCTCGTTTCAGGTGGGCAACATAAATTAGCAAAGAAATTTATTTCAAGCATGCGTCTCTCACATTGATGACCTCGGGCTCAGCTTGTTCACTGTGACCATAGCTGAGCATGTAAGTAGCAACTATTTCTAATGTTCGATTAAAAAATAGAGAGCCAGAATTCACTTTCATGTATCGCCCAATCGTGACAGCATTCATTTTGGTCTTTGCAGCTATTGCAAACAGCTGGTTGTTTATCAGTAGAGTGTTACCGACGATCACGTCTGACAACCCACCGGGCTATCAGTCGATTTACACTCCTACCAAGGGCACCTCAATGGTAGGTTG
>Ga0209631_10006043_pt1 | contig 12575 bp, 11 predicted proteins | sample COG_08_FD_184752 | JGI IMG/M metagenome (GOLD analysis project Ga0209631, IMG submission 184752) | Pelagic Microbial community sample from North Sea - COGITO 998_met_08 (SPAdes) (version 2) | ecosystem: Environmental > Aquatic > Marine > Neritic zone/Coastal water | place: Helgoland, sampling... | reverse complement strand
ACAAGCGGAGCCAGTAAGGGCATCCCAGGATCACGTGCAATGCTGCAACAATCCAAAAAAGGAGGCTACCCCACGATTTGCTGATGGATTCCTACAGAGAATTTAAAATTCGAACCTACAGCAGTTAATTTTTACTAGAAGAATGCCTGATGAGGAGAGCGCGAAGAAAAGAGAGAAGAAATCGTTGGCAAAGGACTATAGAAAATGTATTAAAGTTAAATCAGCAGATATTCCGTCAAAATGTCTTGTTGTGTTGGGCCCCTGTATCGGTTATGTCGCCAAACCTTCCGGATGCCGGGGCTTTTGCATTTGTATGTACAAAAAGTTGGATCGAGTTTTTACCAGTTTTTTATATTTATAGTTCTTCCTCTTCTGAGTGGCAATTATTTTTCAGACAACCCTGAAAAGAATAATCATTTAAATTCAATAATATGTAATTTTTTTTAATCATAAAGTCTGACTTATTCGATTTTTGTCATAATTTTTAAACAAAAGACGGACATAAAAGCAGTACTAATAGAAAATTACAATTTAATCACTCATTTTAAAGCTGAGTTCCTAAAGTTTCTTGTCACGTTTATGCGATAATTTTGGAGAATGAAAAAAACGAGAAGAAAAAATACATGAATCACATCAAGAGAAATCAAGATTATACCAATCTCCTGGAAGAGTTAAGCTCCACGGGAACCTAGTATCTTGATCTAACTACAATGAAATTCCTAGAGGTGAGTGAGAAGACCTACGATATTTATGGAGTCGATAAGGAAGCTCCGCCCAGCTACGAGGACTTTTTATTCAATTGTGGATAGAACGTTCTCATCATTTTCAACAACCTGTCACTGAAACTCTCAATCATAGGATCAGGCCCGCCTGTCAGTCAATTTCCCTGACACAATTCTGTGGGATGCAGTAAACTTAAATATTGCAAACTTGGATATTTGGAGTCATGGAGACCAAAGATCGACGCCACCATCTCGCAAAGGCACACTTCGCCTCCTGCGGTCAAGTTGGCTCGGTCGGTTTCAGGTGTTTTACGACAAGGAAACCCAAAGATCGACATGGCTACCTCTCAATGTTCTCACACTTTCTTGGGCAACAGTATTTTTCAGTCGGCAGATTGCTCAACTAAAATAGTGACTTTTTTTAGTTATTTTCCGAAAAGATTACTCTCTCAGCAGAGCAGTTCGTTCGACCAGCAAAAACAAGCCTACCGACATCGCCAGCAGAATAACTCCAACCGCAGAGGCCTGATGGAAACGATAACCAGACAAAGCCGAATAGATCTCCAAGGGTAGCGTTCGTACTGTTTCATCAGCGATCATCAGGATGGAATTGAGTTCTCCCAGGGAGAGCGCAAAGGCAAACCCAAAGGCCAGCAGCAAGGTCGGTCGCAGCCAGGGCCAGAGGACAATCCTCCAGAAACGCAGACGTGGGATGCAAAGTATCTTCGATTCAGTGTGCCACTGAGCGGGAATTGCCCTCCAAGTTGGCAGCACCAAGCGGAGCCAGTAAGGGCATCCCAGGATCGCATGCAAGGCAGCAGCAATCCAAAAAAGAGAGACACTCCCCGCAAGCCATGACTGGTTTAGATGAAACCAGGCCACCCCAAAGACCACCGTGGAAAAAGCCATCGGCAAGAGAATCAGCCCTTCCAATCCCACTCTCAAGCGTAGCGGTACACGTTCCAACCAAATCAGCAGCCCAGCACCAAGGAGCGAAGCGAGCAGTGCGCTCGTCAACCCAATCCGAAATGAATTCCACAAGGCGGAAAAGAAACGATTGTTCTCCCTCTCAGCAAAGAGAACTTGATAAGCATCCCAGGTAAAAGCATCTGCTTGTCTTAGGGAATCAAACACGATGGCCAAAAGAGGACCAACCCCAAAAGTCAGTGCAGCTACCAACCAAGCCAAGCCCAGCCAGGCTTCGGGTCGTCTCAGTCGAAGTTGATCAGGAAGCCAGAGTCGGGGTAGTGACTGCTGTCGTATTGGACGCTGTTTGCGATGCTGCTTGAGCAGGAGCAACAAGGTGAAGATTGCCAGTCCAGACTGCAAGAGTGACAACACTGCAGCTCCTGAAAAATCCAAATCAATCCGTGCCAGTTGATAAATCAATACCTCGATCGTCGTGTGACGGACACCTCCTCCCAACACTAGGATGATGGCAAAGCTGTTCAAGCAGAGTAAGAAGATCAGGGTGAAGGCTCCCAAAATCGAAGGAAGAATCAACGGCAGCGTCACAAGCAAGAAGTTGTATAAGGGGGAATGACCAAGCATTCGTGCTGCCAGCGAATACTTTGCAGAGATTCTCTCCCATTGATCCCCAATCAGCCGCATCGCCAGTGGGAAGTTGTAAAAGACATGGCCCAGCAGGATCCCATTGAGTGAATAGAGGAATTGAACTGGAGGTTCTTTGAGCCCGAAGAGGAACATCAGCGCTTGGTTGACCCAACCCTGATTCCCAAAAAACAGGACCATCGCCAGCACTACTAAAATGGAGGGCAACAGGAATGGCAGGTAAGCAAAACGTTGCAGGGCCGCTCGTCCCGGGAAGTCATAGCGAGTCAGCAGCCAAGCCCCGGGAAGGCCCAGCAGGATGGAAAGAACAGCACTCCAGAACGCCTGCTCCAAAGAGAATCCAAGAACTCGTAGGTTCCAGGGATCAGCTAAGAACTCCAATAGGTAGTCCAAGCGAAGAACCGAGACCCCGGGTTGGAGAGGATCCTGACCACCCAGAAACAACAGCAGCGGAAGGTAAAAACCACCTACCAGCAATAGCATAGCCAGGATCTGCAAGAAGCCAGGAAGCAAACGCTCCAGGAGTTGGTTCATTTACTCACTGCGCCATTGTCCGCGACCAGCTTCGAAGCCACCGTTCATTGTTTTCCTCAATTTCTTCTGGGGAGAGAGTGAGCGTCTTGGCCGGACGTACCGCAGCTTGATAGGAATCTGGCAAGGCTTTTTCCGGCGCCACGGGGTACATCCAGTTGGTTAAAGGAATCACATCCTGAAAGCCAGAGGTGAGCATGAAGTCAATGAATTCACGGGCTCGGTGTTGGTTCTTAGCACCCTTGAGAATCCCTGCGAATTCAACCTGACGGAACATGCCCTCCGGAAAATCCAGTGCCTTGTAGCGCTCCGTCTGCTCATACTCTACGTGGTAGGCTGGACTAGTGACGTAGCTTAATACAATCGGCACCTCCCCCTTGGTGAACATGCCATAAGCTGAAGACCACCCGTCCGTGATTGTTAGCAAATTCGGACGCAAACGATCCCAATATTCCAGATAGCCCTCTTCTCCATAAACCGCAACGGTCCAATGGAGCATTGACAAGCCAGGTGAGGAGGTCTTTGGGCTCTGAATTACGACCTTGCCTGCAAAACGTGGATCACCCAGATCAGCGAGACTCGTTGGTGGTGAGCTCAACCGTTCAGAGTCGTAGACAAAGGCAATGTACCCATAGTCAAAGGGAGTGACACGGTATTCAGAATCGAGCCGTAGCTCTTCAGGAACACGATCCAGGTTGCGGGAGCGATACGGCTCCCAGAGATCATGCTTGAAAGACTTGGCTAGTTCGCTGTCATTGACACCCAACAGCACATCCGCTTTGGGATTGGCTTTTTCCAGGATTGTCCGGCTTAGTAAAGAACCAGAGTCCCCAGGGGCGATCACTTGGACCTTGCAAGAGCACTGTTCCTCAAAAGCCTTGAAGACCACAGGTCCTGGACCCCATTCAGTATTGAAGGAGTCATAGGTGTAGACCACTAGGTCTTGAGCAAATGCAGGCAGTGCAAGGGTCGTCGACAGAAAAATGACGGCAAGCCAGCGAGATAGTTTTTGTTTGAGCACGAGCGTGTTCCTCAACAAGGAGTTGACAAAAAGTGAGTCTGGGTTGATGAAAATCAACCATCCTGAGTCACTGGATCACGCTTCGACGGGGAGAGATGCAAATAATCGGAGATGCAGTACGCAGGCACTTGAGAAAGTGCAGCTAGAGGCATCGTTTTCCTGCGCCGGCATTATCCGGATCAGGTTCCAAGGGTTTTCTCTCAGGCAGCCAAGCCGCCACCCCTAACGAAGCCCTAACATAGTAATTTTGGACCTTTTTCTTGTCAATCCCCGTGTTGAGCCCGACTACAAATTTTCCATTGTTACTCCTCCAAGCCCCGTCTGCCTCGACTCTTTGCAGCATCTTCAGTATCACCCACCTCCCAAGAGTCTGTGAGCCCATTTACTCAAGTGTTTCAACGAGAGGAACCATGACACTACAACAAAGGATCTGGGAGATCGTAGAGATGCACGAAACCCAGGAAGCCTACTGGTTTGATAAGTTCATCATCTCTTTGATTAGTCTGAACCTGATTGCCTTCGTCTTGGAAACAGATCCCAATCTTGCAGCCGATTATGGTCAATGGTTCAGGGCCTTTGACGCGATTTCCATTGGCATTTTTACGGTTGAATTGGCTGCTCGACTCTACGCTTGTCCATCGGAACAACGATTTTCCGGCAAGTTCGGAAGGTTACGCTACCTATTTTCTCTGCATGGATTGGTCGATTTCTTGGCAATTCTGCCTTTCTATCTGCAATTGATCTTTAGCTTCTTTGCCTTCGATGCCCGTTTCTTGAGAATTCTCAGGGTACTGCGATTTTTGAAAGGCTTCCACTACTCACGGTCTCTACAAAGGTTGACCCAGATTTTTGCTGGCAAATCAGAAGAGTTGCTCTCTTCACTGATCGTGATGCTCTCCCTGCTCTTTGTCACATCGACCCTGATGTACTATGCAGAGCACGAAGCACAACCTGATAAATTTGGTAGCATCTTCGAGTCCATGTGGTGGGCAGTCGCTACGCTGACCACTGTGGGTTATGGGGATGTGACTCCGATTACTACCCTGGGTCGCTTCCTGGGAGCCACTTCAGCAATCATTGGTATTGGCTTGTTTGCCATTCCCACTGGAATCCTGGCTGCAGGCTTTGCTGAATCTCATGAACCTGTGGAATCTACCAAAACTTCAGAGAAGACCTCCCAGAAAGTCTGTGAACACTGTGGACAGATCATGAAGTAGATGGTCCAAGTTTACCATTTTTAATACTTCCAGGACTTTGGTTCGTCTGGCCTGTTTGAACCACGTTCTAACTATTGATCTACTTTGCCACGGATCAAATCCAACTCAACCCACGCAGTGATTATTTCTATTTTTTGGTTGACAAAACCGGTTTTGGCAGTCATTTTTCACGAAACCGGTTTTGTCAACTCAACTAGCGATTATGAAAATCACCATTCAAGATCTTGCGGATCATTTAGGGATTTCCAAAGGGACGGTTTCCAGAGCACTACGGGGCTACGCTGACGTTTCTGCCTCGACGGTAGCGCGAGTTCAGCAAGCCGCGAAGGAATTAGGCTATCAGCCCTCCGCTGTAGCCCAGGGAATCAAAACGGGTTTGGCCCGCTCTGTTGGCTTGATCCTGCTGCCCAAATCTCAAGCTGCAAGTCGTCCATTTCTGATGCAATTCATTAATGGGATCTCCACCTCGATTGCCAAGCAGGGCTATACATTGACGGTGGCAACTGCACAATCTGATGCAGAGATGGTTGAGCTTCATCGTGATCTGTTTGTTCAACGCAAGGTTGATGGATTTATCCTGCCTCGAACGATGCATGACGACCCACGCATTCAGATCCTTGATCAATTGAAGGCTCCTCTGGTGCTTTACGGACAAACAGAGGACCTAACCCAGTACTCCTGGTTCGACATCAACCAGGTTGAGTGCTTCCGTAGAGCAACAGCTCGCTTGTTGGCTTTTGGGCACAGACACTTAGCATTTCTGGGAGGAGATGCTCAGCTATTTTACAACAGCCTCCGTAAAAAGGGTGTGGAACTCGGAATTGAGGAGTTCGATCAAGAAAAAGTTCAACTGCAGATCTTTGAAAACATCACCACGGTGCCAGATGGGTTGGAGTGTGCGATGAGATTGCTGAGATCTCCACAACCTCCGACGGGTTTCCTTTGCGCCTTGGATCTTGCTGCACTTGGAGTCATTCGAGCTACAAAGCAACTGGAGTTGATCCCTGGTGAGCATATCTCTGTAATCGGGTATGAAGGGATTCCCGAGGGGGAATTCAGCGAACCAGGTCTGACCACCTTTGCAGTGGATCAATACGAGGCTGGCTTCCAATGTGGAGTCAAGTTGATGCAATTAATTCACGAAAAAGGTGCCAAGGTCTCTGGAACGCTGACCATGGCGGTGTTGCTGGAGCGGGGCTCCGACGGTCCAGTCCGTCTCAATTCTAGTGAACTAGCGACTTTCATCCGTAGTCGCAAAGGCTTGCTTTCATCCCAAAAGACACCCCACAAAATGACTGAAAAATCATTGCGGAACTAACCAATGGCTAATGACGCCTTAGAGCCTTGGGGCTCTATTTCTCTGTTCGTGCTTCGTTGACCAAGCATCGAACAATCGTGCTCTCCGTAATCATTTAGAAGTAAAACGGAGAAATCTCTGAATGGGTCCAAACCGACCCTAACCACCTCTTGAGAGAGTAACATGATGAAAACATGGATTCGTAGAGGGAGCCAGAGTGCCTTTGCACTTTTGGCAGGAACCTTCCTACTTAGCGGAGAAGCCTTTGCTCAAAGCCTGCGCTTTTGGACCACTGAGGAACAACCAGATCGACTAGCCAAGCAAGAGCAGATGGCAGCCGATTTCAAAAGTCAAACAGGAGTGAGCGTTGAGGTAATTCCCATCTCAGAAAAAGATTTGGGGACCCGAGCGACTGCTGCTTTTGCCGCTGGTGATCTGCCGGATGTGATCTATCACCCTCTGCAATATGCTCTGCCTTGGGCAGAATCCGGATTGTTGGATACGGAAGCCGCAACTGAGGTCATTTATGGTCTTCGCGCTAGCACCTTCTCTCCGGGTGCCTTGGACATGGCCGCAATTCGTGGTGGTTATGCCTCTGTACCTGTCGATGGCTGGACACAGCTGGTGGTCTACCGTAAAGATCTCTTCGAAGCTCACGGTCTGAATCCACCAAACAGCTATGCCAACATCGAGGCAGCACTTGAGAAACTGCATAACCCACCTTCGATGTATGGCTTTGTAGCGCCAAACAAGATTGATGAAGCCTTCATGAGCCAGGTGTTGGAGCATGTCTTCTTATCTAATGGGGTGAGTCCTGTGAACCAACAGGGACTGCAGAAACTAGATGAGAAGGCCACAGTCGAGGTCTTGAATTTCTACAAAAAAATTCAGGATGCCTCTCCTGAAGGAGAATTGTACTGGCAGCAGTCTAGGGCAATGTATTTCGCAGGCGAAGCCGCCATGATCATTTGGTCTCCCTTCATCCTTGACGAGTTGGCTGGACTGCGCGACAGCGCTCCGCCTACCATCAACAGTGACCCAACCAGTAAGGAACTTGCCTCCAAAACAGGGGTAATCACTACCTTGGCTGGTCCGTCCAATCCCAACGGTGCCGCCTGGGCAGATGTTCGATACTTTGGCATCACTGCAGATGCTGACACTGACAATGCAATGGACTTCGTTCGATTCAGCATGACAGACGGCTATGTGCAGACGCTGAGCATCGCCCCAGAAGGGAAGTTTCCCGTTCGCCGTGGTGATTCCAAGAATCCAGAACTTTACCTGAATGCCTGGTCCAAACTGCCCGTAGGGGTAGACCGCAAGGCGCCGCTGGCTGATCTCTATCCAGCAGAAGTCATCTCTTCGATTGCTGCAGGTCTGGAAACCGCCAACCGCTGGGGCGTTCGTGAGGGACAGTTGGCTTTGGCTTCACGAATCGTCAATGCCAAGGTACTCAATCGCCTGGTACGAGAGTTTATTGACGGAGAGCGCAGTGCAACAGCAACTGTCCAGCTCATGAACCAAGAATTGGCTCAGGTCAATTGATTAACCCAGGATTGGCCCTGTGTCAGTACTGAGTAAATCCAAGCTCGGGCCTTTGGCTCGACGGGAGCAACGCCTCGCCTTGGGGTTGTTGCTCCCCACCGTTTTCATTGTTTTAGCCATAGTTTTCTTCCCACTACTGGCTACGCTCTGGATCAGTTTCAAGCCTGTTACCCTCGCAGATCTTCGTCCCCCTGAAATCTTTGTCCGAGAGCGCACTCGGGGCCTAAAAAACATTCAGGCTGCCGGAGAGACCTTTCGCTTGGAATATCGCTTAAGAAATTCCTCCCAAACGGAATGGGTGCGTAAGGTGGTCCTGAAAGACACCCTGCCCAAGGGGCTTCTGATCCCAGAATTAGACAACCGCTGCCGACTGACAGCACGCGCCCTTCGGTGTGAGTTGGGTGACTGGGAGCCAGCACAAAATGAAAAATTGCGCTTCGAAACTCAGATCACAGGGGACTGGCTTGCCGAGAGAGAAGATCCCGGTAAGACTCCACCGAACATTACCGGCGAGAGTTCCAACAAGTTGCTCAGCAGTAACTTTACGCTTGAAAACTTTATGAACGTCTTCGCGATGCGTGAGTTTGAAGCAATCTTGCTGGTGACCTTCACCTATACGATCCTGGGAACACTGGGTGCAATCGTTGTGGGTCTGTTTGCGGCTCAATTGCTCAACCTCTCTTTCCCTGGGCGCATGATCTTTCGGGGACTCTTTCTCTTTCCTTACGTAGCACCAGTGATTGCTATGGCCTTCACCTGGCTGGTGCTGCTGGATCCAAACTCCGGGGCTCTCAATGCTTTACTCCTTCAAATGGGAGCCGTGGAGACTCCGATCAATTTCTTTGGAATGCGCTGGACGGAAGTGGAATTATTTGGACTGACTCTGCCTATTCCTCTAGCCCTGTTGATGGTCATCGCCTTCGAAGTTTGGCGCTATTTCCCTCTTTCTTTTCTTTTCATTCTAGCTCGGATGCAATCTGTCTCGCAGGATATGTTTGAAGCTGCAGAAATGGATGGGGCAACCCCCTTTCAAAAGTTTTGGGAACTCTGGCTACCTCAGTTAGCTGGAATCCTGGCAGTCTTATTTTTGTTGCGCTTCATTTGGACCTTCAACAAATTTGACGATATCTTTCTGTTGACCGGGGGTGCAGCTGGTACACGCACCCTGACTGTGAGTGTTTATGAACAGGCTTTTGCGATCAATAATCTTGGTGCTGGATGCGCGGTGGCAGTCGTGATTTCATTTTTGTTAGGCCTGTTTGCTTTAGCTTATTTTTGTAGCTTGCCTACGGAGGAGGGCCTGTGACTGCTCGTCAGTGGCAGACGCTACTGTTCACAAGTCTGGGACTTGGGGTCATCTGGGCTTTCTTGATTTTTGCGCTACTGGCCGCAGGGCTCTCGCTGTTTGAAGGAACAGGGCTAGTACCTAGCAGTGCTCAGATCACCATTTGCGGTTTGGTTGCTGGGATATGGGGCCTGATTGCCATAGAGCGTAGAACTCGCGGTTTGATTGGAGGCTTCGTACTTGGTATCTCTCTGCTCTTCCACTTGCTGGCTACTGATACCCCATTTCAAAATTCGGAAGCACATCCTCTGCTGCAAAGTCTTGGAGCTCTCCTGGGGGCTTTTCTGTTAGTGATCGTACTGGTCTTCAGTTTTCGTACATTGGGTCCGGGTGTTGTCAATCGACGACGCTGGGAGCTGTGCATCCTCTCCAGCCTTCAGGTATTTGGCTTTGTCTTCTTTACAGTGCTTGTAGTGCTTCCATTCTATGTGATGCTGATGACCAGCCTGAAGTCACAGCAGGCGCTCTTGATGAATCCACTAGATTTGATGCCTAACTGGAGACAGGACGGCTGGGCAATCTTCCGTTCCTACGTTGAATTGTTCAGAGATTTCAATTTTGGCCGCTACATTGGGGTTTCTGCGATTGTCTCACTGGCTACGGTTGCACTGACGCTGCTGTTTGCCGTACCGGGGGCCTACGCTGTGGCCCGGCTACGCTTCCAAGGGCGCAAGCTGCTCTCCCGCTCCATTCTGATGATTTATCTGGTCCCAGCCATTGTCTTGGTGATTCCGCTATACGTGATTTTTTCTCAATTGGGCCTGCGTAATAGCTTACTGGGGCTATTGATTGTTTACCCTGCAACCACACTTCCCGTTGCGCTATACATGCTGCAGGGCTACTTTCGAGGTATTCCACCAGAGTTGGAAGAAGCTGCCTTGATGGACGGTTGTTCGCGCATGGTCGCTATCCGACAGGTAACCATGCCCCTGAGCATACCGGCACTGGCTTCAGTAGGGTTATACGTGTTCATGATTGCCTGGAACGAATTTCTGTTTGCGTTCATGTTTTTGGACGATCCGAGCATCTTCACGCTCCCTCGAGGAGTTGTTTCGTTGAATTCTTCAGAAGTGCCCCGACAGCACCTGATGGCTGGAGCCGTGATCTCCACAGTACCTATTTTGATTCTATTTCTGTGGGCCGAACGCTTCCTGGTCAAGGGATTGACAGCTGGTAGCGTAAAAGGTTGAGGTTAATGAAAAAGTTCATGATGACTATCTTGAATCGTTTTTGTTGAGGCTTTATGGCAGGAATTGTGTTGCGTGGTGTACATAAAAGTTTTGGGGAGGTAGAAGTCATACGAGGAGTCGATCTTGAAATCGAAGACCGTGAATTCGTTGTTTTCGTTGGACCCTCTGGATGCGGCAAGTCTACCATGCTCCGCTTGATCGGGGGCCTCGAAGAAGTGACAGAGGGACAGATCATCATTGGAGATCAAGACGTCACCGGATTGCCCCCAGCAGAACGCAGCCTCTCAATGGTCTTTCAATCCTACGCTCTCTACCCTCACAAGACAGTGCGTGACAACATGGGCTTTCCTCTGAAAATGGCTGGGGAGCCAAAGGAACAAGTGGCTGCTGCTGTCAAGGAGGCCGCCAATGTATTGAAGTTGGAACCCCTGCTTGATCGCCTACCCAAGGAACTCTCAGGCGGTCAACGTCAGCGGGTTGCCATTGGACGGTCGATTGTAAGGGCTCCACTGGCTTTCCTCTTCGATGAACCTCTTTCCAATTTAGACGCAGCTCTGCGGGTACAGATGCGCGTAGAGATTGCTCGTCTACACCGACGTCTACGCAGCACGATGGTCTATGTCACTCATGACCAGGTAGAAGCTATGACCTTGGCCCACCGGATAGTGGTTTTCTCAGAGGGGCAAATCGAACAAATTGGACCCCCATTGGAACTCTACGAAAACCCTGCAAACCTTTTTGTGGCAACCTTCATTGGTTCTCCAGGGATGAACATCCTCAGCGGCAAAGGATTTGGTGAAGGGCAGTTTCGCCTGGAAGACGGCTCTGGGTTGAAGACAGATCGAACTCTGGCAGAAGTAGCAGAAAACGCTGACCAAATGGGAATCCGCCCAGAGCACATCGAACTGGATTCGGAAGGGCCGGTGCGTGGAAAAATTGCTGTGGTGGAACGCCTTGGGGCAGACAGTTTCCTGCATGTGGATCTGGAAGCAGGAACCACTATCCTGGTCCGCCAAAATGGAAACTCCTCCTTGGAAGAAGAAACCAACGTCCGCATGCGATTTCTACCTGAACATCTTCATCTCTTCAATGTAGAGGGGAAAGCAGTAACCAAAAACACTTGATCTCTTTGTACATTCTCCGATTGTCGTCTACTCTCCCAGCAACCATAGTTTGAAAATTCGCCAGAACTAGTCAGCCCTTCCTCCAGACCTACTTCCCTAAGGTTGTGCGATTGAATCCTATCTTTGACGTTATCTTCCCGGTTTTTGCCATCATCGGTATGGGCTACGGCGCAGCTAAGCTCAACTGGGTCAAGGAATCGACAGTGGATGGTCTGAGTGATTTCACCTACCACTTTGCGGTTCCAGTGATGTTGGTGCAGACGATCTCCCGCTCCTCATTGCCTGACCAAGTACCCTGGGCCCTTCTGTTCTCCTACTATGGAGCCTCGTTCAGCGTATTGACGCTGGGCTTCCTAAGCTGTCGTGCTTTGCTAAGACGAGATTTTGGAGACAGCGCGATGCATGGTTTCACCAGCGCGTTCCCAAACACGGTTTTACTAGGCATTCCAGTAGTCTTGATGACTTTTGGGAAAGAAGCGACAGTGCCCTTGTTCCTGATCATCAGTCTGCATTCGACGTTACTCCTGCCTGTGATCACGGCTCTGATGGAAATTGCCAAGGGACGCAATGCCTCACTCTCAAAAGTCACCCGAAATGCCTTGCGAGGTATTGCTACCAATCCGATTATCCTGAGCCTGATTTCAGGAATTCTGATGAACCTGTTCAACCTCCGATTACCGGAGCCACTTGATCCTGTCGCAGAATTGATGGGGGATGCAGTCACCCCATGCTCGCTGTTTGCTTTGGGGGCAACACTCACCCGGTTTCGGATTGCAGGACGCTGGAAGGACATGGGGATGGTAGTGGTTGCAAAACTACTCCTGCAACCAATGATTGTTGCTTTTCTAGCTCTGGTTGTTTTTCAGTTGGAGTATGAACTCTGGGTACATGTAGCGATTCTAATTGCAGCTCAACCCGTTGGTGTGACCCCCTATCTGTTTTCTTCGCGTTATCAGGTCAACGTTGCTCTTGCTAGCAATGCAATGTTGATCACCACTTTACTGGCTCCGA
>Ga0209631_10006042_pt1 | contig 12580 bp, 11 predicted proteins | sample COG_08_FD_184752 | JGI IMG/M metagenome (GOLD analysis project Ga0209631, IMG submission 184752) | Pelagic Microbial community sample from North Sea - COGITO 998_met_08 (SPAdes) (version 2) | ecosystem: Environmental > Aquatic > Marine > Neritic zone/Coastal water | place: Helgoland, sampling... | reverse complement strand
ATCGCACGTCGAGGCGCGCGAGCATCAACGATCGGAGCGCGGCGGCGATGGCGGCGACGTCGTCAGACGCGGATAGGTTCAATCCGTCTAGCGTCGCGATGAGCATGCCGCCTGGCGAGGACGCACAGCTGTGTCCCACTCGTTCATCGTCATCACCGATCGCGGTACCTAGGTTGAGGTTCCGGCCGAGGTTTTCCTGTAGGAACTTGCGGAGGTACGCGGCGGCGACGGGCGGGCCTTTCCCCGCGTCGACGTTCGCGCCTGGGAAATCGGTCATTGTCGCTTCGACCGAGTAGTCGAGCGCTGACGTGAGGAGCCTCGAGCGGACACTACTGGACATCAAGGACTCGAGGACGTCGTCGACGTTCAGGCGAGACGAGGACGAGGCGGCGTCGCCGTCGGGGGCCGTCGTCGCGTTCAGGTGAACCGCGCGTCGACGGCGACGGTGCGTCGGGCCATCTCGCGTCGACGACGTCGCGCTCCTCTCCGCGGGTGATCCGCGCGTGGTCCGCGTCCACGGTCGATGACGCGGCCGGGAGGACGCGCGCTCGTGCATCGCACCCTGGACCCGCGCCGCCGCGAACGTCGTCCGCGTCGCCATGCGCCCGGAGGCGATCCCTTCGACGCCTCAACGCCGGTGCGCGCTCGTGTGGAACTAACAAGGCCGATCTGTGACTTTTGTCGAGGAAACCAAGGGACGAGGCGGACACTTCCAATGGAGCCCGAGGCGACGCCTCCTCCTCCGGGCGGCGGCGCGCCGGGACCCGCGCCGCCGCCGCCCGCGCAGGAGACGCGGTGGCTGTGGTGCCACGATTGCCGCCGGCACCTCGCGGCCGGCCCGAACCACGATCCAGAGTCCCCCAGCTGCCCAACCTGCGAAGGCGCCTTCGTGGAATACGCCGAAGACTACGTTCCTCCAGATCCCGCGCGACGCGCCGAGGAGGCGCTGCGGGCGCAGATGGCGCAGATCGCGTCGCAGTTCTCGAACATCTTACCCGGGGTGCAGGTGAGCATGGGGATGGGACCGGACGGCGGCGGCGGCGCGCAGAGTACAGGGTTCACGTTCGGAACACAAGGGGGCGCCAACGCCTTCCGCGCGCCCGAGGCTTTCATGCCGATGATGCAACAGCTGTTCCAGCCGGGAGGCGGGCAGACGCAGGTGGCGACGCTGTTTGAAAATTTCCTCAACGGGATCGGAGGCGACGTCAACATCGCCGAGCTGGACACGAGAACCTTCCACAATCCCGCGCCACCCGAACTCGTCGCCGCTCTCCCGCGAGTACCCATGCCCGCGCCGGGTGCGTAGTTACCCATCAACGTCCGCCTAGTTACCGAATACCTACGTGTAACCCCAAACCCTCCCCGTGAACCCACACTGACGACCGTACGTATCCCTCAACGATTCCATCTACAGAGCACGGAGAGTCCACGGCGTGCAGCATCTGTCTGGCGGACATCGCGGTGGGCGAGACGTGTTACGAGCTTCCGTGTACACACAGGTTCCACGGGGAGACTTGCATCTTGGAGTGGCTCAAGACCAAGGACTCGTGCCCGGTGTGCAGGCACAAGCTGGTGGCGAAGGAAGGCGACGGCGGGGGGGGTGACGATGGCGCGAGATGAGAGAGGGACGCGGCGCGTAGCTACTAGAAACAGCAATCCAACGCCAGTCGCCTGATTGGATTGCCCAAAAAAACGACCGATTCGATGTATTTCGGCGAAGCGCCCGAGCTGTGTATTACAACTGCGCGTCTTTGTCCGGCGCCGCGGCTAAGGCGAGCGCGGACGCGTCACCACCGTAAACCCCCACTAAGAATAGACCGTAAGAAGCCTCTTACTTCTTGCCAGCCTGCATCTTGAGAACCTTCTTCACGATCTGTAGACGAGAGACGAGGAGATGGGACGAGGTTAGCGCTTCAGACATTGATGACGATGACAACAATGAGACGCGGAGGATTGGGTGCGCATGAATGATCGTCTCACCTTCTGCTCCTCGACGAGGAAGGCACGGGTGATGCGCTCGCGAACGGCGCCCGCGGAGAGGACGCCGCCGTACGCGCGGGTCACAGACTTTTTGTTCTTCGCCATGTGCTTGCTGCTGTACTTGACCTGAGCGACGCGGGGAACCTGTGGTGGTGAAGGGAAGGGTGGGATGGATCGAGGTCAGCGTGGACTCGTTGGTGTGTGTCCCGGGATGTGTGACGCGCGCGATTCCGGGGCGCGCACGGGGCGGAACGTCGGTATCGTTCCGTTCTCCGGCTGGCCGTGCGCGATCCCGCACAAAAGCCCTAAAAACCTAGAAGGAGCACTACTTACGCCGTGGATGCGGCCGTTGTCGCCGGAAGGGGTCTGGGGACCCTTGGTCTTCTTCTTGACGTAGTGGACCGTGAGACCGCCGCCGGGCTTCTTGAGCTTGCGGATGACGTTGCTCCGGGTCGCGTAGGCTGTTGGGAAGGGAGGACGGCGCGCGTCAGCGACGGGGAATCTTGCGAGGAGTGCTCAGGGTAGATTTGGTGCTCGGCCGCGATGCCGGAAAGCGCGGTGCAGACGTCCGCGGAGACAGTCGCGACGCGTGCGGGGTGGACACTCACCGTGGCGACGCCTGTAAGTCACACGCTGGACCATTTCTCTAGCTAGTCACGGTGCTGCGTAACAGGAAAAGGGATCCCCGGCGGTCGAGGACGCGTTAATATTCGCCTTGGAAGCAAAGACAGTCTGCTGGGATGGGCTCGGCGTGTTGTGATCCACGGATTTTCCAAACTATTAGCTTGTGACGTTTGAGTGTATTTGTGGTTTGATGGTTCTAACTTCTTAATTCGTTTTGTATGACGTATGGTTATTTAGTGACAGGCCTGCTCCACATTTTCACCACACCCGCCGCGCACGCCGTCACCACCCCTTCCTCGGTGAACGCCACGTCCGTGCACGGCTCCGCGTGCATCTTGTACGCCACCGTCGCGCTCAGCTTCTCCGGCACCTCGCCCCTCAGCGCGGGCGAGGAGATCAAACCCCCGACGTAACTCAAGATGCTCGGGCCGGCTGACTGTTCCCTCTCTGATGAGTTCGCAGCCATCGCGGCCTCCGCCTCGTTCGCAGCCTCCGCGTCCAGTGACGTCCGCCTGCTCGTCATGGGGGATCCCGCGGGTGAGCTCGCGGCGCTGACGTTGGCGCTGACGTTACCCTCGCGCGGGTCTCCCTTGGCGGACTTGCTCAGACCCGACTTATTCCCGCCGCCGCTCACCCCCATGCTGCCCATGCTGCTCAGCATGCTCTTGCTCGCGCTCCTGATCATCCCAGAGGGCGAGCGAAGCATGGACGACCCGCCCGCGTTGGGCGGCGCGGTGCCGGCGGGGAGGACCGGGAGGGGAACCGGCGGGGGCGGCGGGGGCGGCGGTTCGAATCCATCCGAGTCGAACCCGTCCACGCTCATCTTCGACCCCGACCCGGGAATGTTCACGCCCCCCGCCTCCGCAACCACGCCACTCGCACCCTCCAAAGGCAAATCCCAGAGACACAGCTGGCAGTCCTGCCCGGTGCTCCCGAACCGAAGCGTCTCCGCGCGGTCGTCAGTCACGAGCAGGTCGTCGTAGTTGACACCGGAGACGTTGTTTTGTCCGCCGCCGGGGGTCGACGTCTCCGCGCGCTTCACCGGCCCGGGCGATTTGACCCGCTTCACATCGGTTTGTTCATCGTCGTCGTCGTGGTCGCTGTCGTGCTCGTGGTCGCTGTCGTCCCGGACGTGCGCGTCCTCGCACGCGCACGTCACCCAGCTCGCGTGACCCTCCGCCCACGCCACGCATTGACGAGCGTCGACGTTCCAAACCTCGACCAAGTCGCTCTCGCCACCCGCGAGTAAGTAGTGCCCGTCACCGGCCCATGACACCGTCCGCAAACCGCCGTAGTAGCTCTTAAACCCGCCGCAGAGCTTGGGCAGCTCCCAGTGCGTCACGTCGAGGATACGGCAGATGCCGTCCCGGGCGCCCGCCACCGCGAGGAACTGCCCGTCGGGCGAAAACGACGCGCAAGCCATCGGACCGTCGCCGAGATGCCAACGCGCGAACGGATTCGCGAGCGCCTGGCCATCCTTACCCACCCGCCCCGGCGTCACGGACGGTGCGGACGCGTCACCGGCGATGGGCGGGAACCACGGGTCCACGGACGCGTCCCGGGAGACTGAGTACGCGTACAGGTTACCGTCGCCGTGACACGACACGAACCCGCCCAATCTATCCACGCCGCCGTTGCCGCACCACGCGACGTGGTGGCACCGCGCGGCGTTCGCGGGTGACTCCAGCCGCGCGCGTTCGCTGCCGCCGAAGCCGCCGCCGCCGTCGGTGTTGAACCGGAGCGAGCCGTGGGGCAGCTTGGAGGAGGACGACTTGGCCTTTTCGCCCCCCTCGCCGGCGTCCGCGGCTGCGTCCGAGGAGGAGATTGGCGGCAGGTTTCGCTCGCCGACGAGCGCGCGTAAGGACGTGAGGACGACCTCGCCGTTGGCGAGCCCGATCAGTAGGTCGTTCTGGTTCTGGTGCCCGCCGCCTTGCTCCCGGAAGGCGTGGCAGGTGACCAGCGTGCCGGGGAACTGCAGCGTCTTGATGGGCTCCGCCGGTTTCACCGCGTCGGGATCTTCCCCATCGCTCTTCTCCGTCGCCTTGGATGCGCCGCCGTAGCCGCCGTAGCCGCCGTAGAAGGACGAGCGCTTGACCGCGTCGGTCGCGGCGGTGGACGGCTTGTCGTAATCGTACACCAGGAGTGTGTCGTTGACGTTGAAGACGAGGTATCGGGGCGGTTTGTGGTGCCCGCGCGGGGCGGGCAGCTTGGCGATGGTCACCTTGGCGCCTCCCGCGGGGTTGAAAGGGACCGGGCCGTTGGGGTGCGACCAGGAACGGGCGAGCTGGTACTTGCCGTCGCTCGCGGCGAACTGCGTGCGCTTGGGGCCGGAACCCGCATCCGCGGCCGGCATGATCGTGTACGGCGCGTCACCGATCTGCTAGGGATTCGAGATTGCCAAAAAATATCGTATTTTATCACATCTGATTGCCCCCCGTCGCCTCACTTCACCGTCGCCCGCCAACGCACTCGAGACGCCATGGCCCGACGGAAACCCCCGGCCCCGAACGTCAAGAAGTTCGGCGCGCCCCTCTACGCGTCCGCGTGGATCGACGATCGCGTCCCGCTCGTCGCCGGCGGCGGCGGTAAGAAGAGCAGCGGCATCCCGAACCGGGTGATGCTAGCGACGTTCGACGGCGTCGAGCTCACCGAGCCCCTCGCCTCCGTACACACCGACGAGACCGCGCCGCAGGTGCTGTGCGTGCACCCGGACGGCGACTCACTCCTCGTCGCGTTCAGCGGCGACGTCGCCGTGTACGCCATCACCGCCAACGACGCGTCGACGCAGCTCGCCGAGACGGAGGAATCGGACGCGCCATCCCCAGAGGCGTCCGCCCCGTACACGATCTCGCCGCGGGACGTCGATTCCGACGGCGTCTTGAAACGCGTGACCCTCGAGGAGACGTGCGACGTCAAGTGCGCGGCGTTCTCCCCCGACGGCGCCTCGCTGGCGGTGGGCCTGGAGAACGGCGAGGTGCGCACGTTCACGTGGCCGAGCCTCGAGCCGATCAAGACGCTAGGATCGCACTCCGACGTCGTCAACGGAGTAGCCTTCTCCCCCGACGGCACATGCGTGGTGACCACCAGCGCGGAGACGGTGAAGGACGGGAGGGGTCCGGTGGTGTGGGACCCGACGTCCGGGACGAAGATCGCGACGCTCATCGACGGCACGGCGCCCAACAAGCCAGGACCCCGCGCGTACAGATTTTGCGGCTTTTCACCCGACGGGAGCCACGTCCTCACGGGGCTCAACGACGGCGGCGAGGGACACGTGGTTCGATGGGCGTGCGACACGTGGAGCGTGGTCAGCACGTCCCGCGTCACGCGTGAGCCCATCAGCGCCATGGCGTTCGATCCCACGGGCGCCACGGTGGCGGTCGGCAACTGCGAAGGTCACGTCGTGCTCGTCGACGCCAAGACGCTTCGAGTGAAAAGAACCGTCAAGGGCGGGCACATGATCTTCGTCACCACGATGGCGTACTCCCCCGACGGATCCGTGTTACTCAGCGGCAGCGCCGACGCGTCCGCGTGCTGCACCGTGGTGTCCAGGCGACGTGGCACGGGAGGCGGATGGGACGACGTGTTCGAGAAGGCGTACGCGGTGATTGTCTGCGCGGTGCTCGCGTGGTTGTTTTTCACCGTCGGGCGGTTATCGGTTCGGTTGCAACACGCGGCGGTGGGACCCGGTGGGAACGGCGACGTGGACGTGGAGCACATCGACGTGCTCGGCGGGCTTAAGTACGAGGACATCAAGCGCGTCGCGGCGGACGTGAGGCGGAAACGGGAAGCGGCCGAGGCGGAGTCGGGCGGTGATGATGCGTCACCGCCCGATGCGGATGACTCTCACAAACCGAACCCGGACGATACCGAGCGGCTGTACGCGGACGAGGACGCGATGCCTTACGAGTGCGTGGACGGGTCGGACATCAAGTGCGAGGATGTGCTGACGGAGCCGGAGCCGTGGGAGATGCGCGTGAAGAAGCTGAGCCCGGAGGCTGCCGCGGAGGCGGCGCGGGAAAAAGCGAGGAGGGAGATGTTTGATGAGGTGCCGGCCGAGGCGATGGACACGAGTGGGACTCCCGGGCTCGGGTGCGCCGGGTTCGGCGGGTGCGACGGTAAGGAGGAGCTGTAGCTGTTGTGGTGGTACTTGTTTTACATCGCGAGTCTAGTGTTCTTTCGCCGCCCTATCGTGTGTGTGTCCCTCTATTGCCCCGGCTTGGCGAGTGCGTTTGTGGGAGCGGCGCTCCCGTCCTCGGCACCGTCCGCCTGCGTCACCAGGTCTTGCACGGACCTCTCCAGGTCGTCTATCCTCTCGCCCATCTCGTCGATGCGGGTGATGATGCTGTCGCTCATCGTCTGGAACCGCGACTGCATCTGCGTCAGCAGGTTCTGGACCTGCGATGGTGGGGAGGGCGGGCGGGGGAGGGATCAGGCCTTGGCTCGAGAGGGGGACGACTTTGAAAAGGAGGAAATGGGGGGTGAGCCGCGCGGACGGTCCTTGCGAAGGGGACCGTCCGCGCGCTCTGAGGGGATTGGGCTGGCACTCACGAATGCGGTGAGATCCGCGGTGGACTGGGGTCCCTCTCCCTGGTTGCTCATGTCCGCCTCGCCGTGGGGAAGCGCGCGGGGAAGTGCCGCGGGCTTGCTGTATCTTCTGAGATCTTCTGGCTGATTATCGGTGAGAGCGCCAGCGTGTCTGATCATTGAATGGTGAGGCAGACCCGTCGCCAACGCCCCATCTGCGCCTGCGGTCGTCTTCACGAGGGCCAAGAAGCCGTGTGCGGACTCGTCTCCGACGTCTGCCCACCCGTAATTCCAACGAACATCGCGCTCGCGAAGACTTCGCTGACCATGGCGCCGTCCTACCCGCCCGTACCCAAGGTGCGAAGACAAATCTTTTTTATCCCAACCACCGGATCTGTAGATCGCCAACTGCCCACCGAGGATCCTGACGTCCACCCGTCCATTCCATCGTGAACACAGAACTGCACCGTGACCGGCGGCATGGGATTCGTCGGTCGCCGCCTCGTCGAGATGCTCGTCGAGCGCGGCGCCGAGCGCGTCGTCGCCTTCGACATCGCCCCCAAACCCGAAGACGCAGGCGACGATCCGCGGATCGTCTGGATGCAAGGCGACCTCACCAACGCAAACGACGTGGACAAGGCGTGCGAGGGCGCCGACTGCGTGTGGCACATCGCGGCACTCGTCGGGCCCTACCACGCGCTCGACATGTACATGAAGGTCAACTACCAGGGCACCGTCAACGTCATCGACGCGTGTAAAAAGCACGGCGTCCAGAAGATTGTAATGTCGTCGTCGCCGTCCACGCGGTTCGACGGCAACGACATCAACGGATTGAAAGAAACGGAGCTGACGATCCCAAAGAAGTTTCTCCAGGCGTACGCGGAGAGCAAGTGCAAGGGCGAGGAGGCGTGCATGGCGGCGTGCGACGGGAAGGACCTGTTGACGGTGGCGGTGGCGCCCCATCAGGTGTACGGACCCCGCGACATGCTCTTCCTCCACAACTTCCTCCTCAACGCCAAGCGCCTCCGTGTCTTTGGCGACGGGGAAAACTTGGTCAGCGTCTGCTACGTCGACAACTACTGCCACGGGCTCATCTTAGGTGAACGCGCGCTCTATCCCGGGTCCCCCGCGTTGCGCAACTTTTACATCTGCACCGACGGGAAACCGGTGAAGCTCTGGCCGTTCATCGACCGAGCGTTGATGGACGTCCTCGGTCAGCCGTCGCTGTTTTCCAAGTTTAAGCTCCCCGGGTGGGGTTTCATGTACCCGCTGGGGTATTGCGTGGAGAGTATCGGCGCCTTGTTGGGTAAGAAGTTCAAGCTCACGACGTTTAGCGTTCGCATGTTACTGATCAACCGATGGTTCGACCCGAGTTTAAGTAAACGGGACTTGGGGTACGAGCCGATCGTGGGAGCTGAGGAGGCTTGGGCGAAGACTGTGAGTTGGTTCAAGGAGGAGTGGATGCCGAGGCACGGCGCGCAGCCGGAGTTCCAGAGCTTCTAGAATGTCAACCGTAAGATTAGCGCCGCGCGTGTGAACCGAATTTTCAGCAAAAAGTTCTCCTGCCAGTTGTCTCTTGCTGGTGGTTTTAAGAATTTGAGGATAACGCCGGCCGCGGTCACTCTTAGAGCGACGCAGCGTTGGACCATGTCCGCCGCGGCCTTCACGATCACCGCCGCCGCAGTCACCGCGCGGCCCACTGCGATCCGCGCCACCCGCGCCACCATGCCCACCCGCGGCGCCCGCGTGTCCCAGGCCGCCACGATGAAGGGCGCCCCCGACACCACTCTGAGCTCCGCCAACCAGATCACGGATGACGACGTGTCGTCCTGGGAGGAGATCGACCGGCAGATCTTCGCCATGTGCTCCAAGTACATCGGCGACAGCAGCGTCAACCCGCGCATCATGGCCGCCACCGAGCTCAACGCGGAGAAGACGTTCGAGGCCCTCGACGACATCACCGTCGTCGAGGTGTACCAGGCGGCGTACGACGGCGGACTGGACGAGTGCACCACGATCATCGACACGCACCTTCGCATGCTCGCCGAATGCATCATCCAGGACGACGTCGAGCTCGTCCGCTCCATCTACGGCAAGTTCCGTCGCCTGCCACCGATGCTGCAGAAGTCCTCGCTCATCGCCACCGCCGCCGTCGCCGAAGCCGGCCTACTCTTCATCAGGGAAGAGTACGAACTCGTGGAAGCCATGCTGCGGGACGAAGTCGCCGCGCCCGACGTCTCCGAGGATGCCAAGAACGAGTACGAGAAGTCCAAGGTCATCGTCGACTACATGGACAAGGTCATCGCCGTGATGCACGAGGAGAAGGGGGAGGTCAACGGCGAGATCGTTTCGTCCCAGCCCTCAGTCTCGAACCAAATGAATTGATTCATTCAATCGTCAAAGTTGGATAAGACGAAGCGGAGTCGACGGGTGTTTGGTGATAGACCCCCTCATAGAGTGGGATGGTTAGGAGAGATATAGTAGACGCCCTCCGACCGCGCGGTCGGAGGGCAGCACGCGCGCATTGAATTATTAATACCGAGATCAGCGAAACATCGCGAGTCACCTTGATGCACCGAGCGTAAGTAAGACGCCCGAGGATATGATAGGTACTTGATGAACAACACATAATCAAATCAGCTAATGGATTCGACTCGCCCCCGTCATCACTGGAACGTGCCCAGCTCCGACCCCGGTGCGCCGTACACCAGCGCGTGGAACGCGAACACGAAGAACAGCAGCCCGCCCGCCACCGCCACCAGCCGCTGGCTAATCTTCAACGCGATGATCCTCCCTCCGACGACGGCGAGCCCCGTGCAGAAAGCGTGGCCGATCGTACCTCCGACGGCGACCCCGTACGGGTTCTTGTGCGCGGCGAGCGCGATGGTTGTGATCTGGCTCCTGTCCCCCCACTCCGCGAGGAAGGTGAGTACGAACGCCTCGAGGAAGATGGGCGTGCACACCCGCCCGCAGAGACGTCGCACGCGTCCCATCATCCGTCCCGACCCCGGCCCCGCCTCGAGCTTGGTCTCCACCTCTTGCATCTCCTCCTGGATGCTCGCGTTCGGGTCCGCGCGCCACGCGATGTAGAGCAGGCGGCATCCGAAGAAGGTGTAGAGGACGAAGGCGCACTTGTTGACGACGTCCTGGGAGATGAGGTTCGGGACGATGAGCCCGAGCGCGGTGGAGAGGACGGTCATGACCGCGAGCGCGCCGATGGCGCCCGCGAAGATGATGACCCTCGGGTGCCGCATGGCCATGATGGCGGCGATGATGAACGTCTCGTCGCCGAGCTCGGAGACGAGGATCATGGAGATGGAGCTCAGGAACGCATCCTTGAACCCGCCGTCGCCGCCGTTGTCCACGAACGCGTCGCCGTGGACGTCGCCGCCTTGAAGCCGCCCACCCGCTCCCAGCGCCCCATCGTCCCTCAAACCCGCGCGTCGGTCGAGGCCGCCGTGGGGGTGGTGGAGCCCGCCGTCGCGGAAGCCCACCGACGAACGCGCGGCGTCGGCCACGCGGAACGTCGCGAGGACCGCGAGGACGAGCGCGAAGGTCGTCAGCCAGCGCGTATGCTCTCGTCTGCTCTCTGCCATCGCTGCGTCTGTAAGAATGATCCACCGTCAACGGGAAACCTCTCCACACAAAAGGCAAACTGATGTGATTTGCTCGGTGGAGAAACGCCGGCGCACATCGGGGCGCGCCTGACGACGAGACGCGAGTTCCGGTCGATTCAACCCCGCCTCCGGCGTCCCAACGTAGCGCATGAAGCGATTCTTCCAACCGGCCGCGCCGGACCCTGGCAAGCGACCCAAAGTGGGTGACGCGGGTGCGGGTGCGGGCACGGGTGCATCAATCGCCCAGACGCAGCAGAAGCGAGATCCACTGAGCTTCGTCACCTGGAACGCGAACTCGCTGCTGGGAAGGCTTCGCAAGTCGCACGATAAGGACGCGCTGTTCGAGTATCTCCGTCGGAAGGACCTGCCGGACGTGATATGCGTGCAGGAGACGTGGCTGCCCGCGGCGGGGCCCAACAGGTACGACCTTGGCACCCCACAGATTCGCTTTGGCACCACTTAAAACGTGAATCAAATCACAGCGCTGACCACCACCCAATCCCGATCGTTCACAGGCGTGGGACGCTCAAGGATGACACCAAAGTCGCCCGGGACGACAGGGCCCTACTCGACCTCTGCTTCCGCCAGAAACCCCTGAGCGCGTACACGCCGTACTACGCGTGCGCGGACATCAAACGAGCGGGCACGGCGGTTTTCGTCAAGAAAGATTTGGCGGTGCGATCCGTGTCGCGGAGCCTCGTTGGATCTTTGGCGGCCAAAGCGCAGCACGACGAGGGCAGGGTGCTCGTGATCGAGTTCGAACACTTCGTCCTTCTGAACACGTACGCGCAGAACAACGGGTGGAGTCCGGAGTCCTTCGCCAAGCGCCGGCGGTGGGACGCCGAGGTGGACGGTGAGTTTATTTTCATGTGTTCTCCTATGGGAAATTGTACTGACGTGTTCCCTTGTTTACAGCGTTCATCGGACAGATCGATTCGTCGAACAGAGCGCCTCGGCCGACGTTTCCGGACGGCACCTTGAAGCCGCTGATATGGACCGGGGACCTTAACGTGTGCCACAAGGACATCGACGTCACGCACCCTCGCTTCTTCGCGACGCAAAAACCAGAGGGACGCAAGGGCAAGCCGCCCGAGCCGCCCCCGAGCGACCCGAACGATTTCGGCCAGCCGGGTGAGTTCATCTTAATTAATTTTCATATAGGCAATTATACTGACGCCGTGTGTGCAATTATACAGGTTTCACGCCCAATGAGCGTAAGCGCTTTGACGACATCGTGCGTTCGCGCGGCTTGGTTGACGCGTATCGACGTCTCCACGGGGATGTGAAGGACGCGATGACGTGGGTGGGCCACCCGGGCGTGGTGGCGGTGGGCAAGTACCGCGGCAAGGGCATGCGCCTTGATTACTTCATGGTGGAGGCGGCGATTGCGGGGCGGATCGACGCGTGCGAGCAGGCGACGGATGGGACGGGGGTCGGGCCGCTGGCGGAGCGGCCGGACGCCGCGTTCTTCGGGAGCGATCACTGCGCGGTGTACATGAGACTCAAGGAGGAGAAGGAGGAGGTGGGGGAGGAGGAGGAGGAGGAGAGCGTCGCGGACCCGCCGCCAGGGCTCACCAACTTTGTCGGCGCTTGTTGGCCCAGGTGACGAAAGTTTTGGCCTTACTACGAATTGCTACTACGTACATCAACGCTAAGTGCTGTGATAGATACTTCCCATCTCACGACTGCCCCCCTTTGGCCGCCGCCGCCTTCTCCGCCATCGCCGCCGCCCGCTGCACCGCCCGCGGCGGCATCCCCACCACGTGCCCCGGCCCCGCGCCCGTCGTGATCGCCGCCGCGATCTCACGTCTGATCTCCATGGCTTTGTTAGACAT
>Ga0209631_10006034_pt1 | contig 12585 bp, 12 predicted proteins | sample COG_08_FD_184752 | JGI IMG/M metagenome (GOLD analysis project Ga0209631, IMG submission 184752) | Pelagic Microbial community sample from North Sea - COGITO 998_met_08 (SPAdes) (version 2) | ecosystem: Environmental > Aquatic > Marine > Neritic zone/Coastal water | place: Helgoland, sampling... | reverse complement strand
GCCCCCCGCGGCGGCGGCTTCGTCGTCGCATCCTTTCGCCGCGTTCATGCAAGCCGGCGGTCGACCCGAACCCGTCCCGGCGCATGCACAGCCGCACGCGCACGCGCAGCAGCAGCAGCAGCAGCATCCGACGCACGCGCATCCGCCGCGCGCACACGCGCGCCATCCGCCGGGAGCCGCCGCCCATCGCACCGCGCCGCTGTCGGTGCACTGCGCGTGGGTGATGAACAATCCCGTGATTCGCGCGCGGTGGTCGGAGCCCGGGCCGGTGGGCGGTTCGTGCCTCTCGTGCGGGTCCGTGATCCCCGAGTCGCACCAACCGCACTGCCAGTTCCCAGACGCGGTACTCGAGGGTGGGCCCGAGGGTGAACCCGCGGCTCCCGACGCGGGTCTGCGCATGATGAGCCGCGAGTGGACGCCGCCGCAGACGTCGTGGAGGCGCGGCTACCCGACGTATCGTTCCGGCCACGTTGGAGGCGCCGTGATGAACGGGGGAACGAGCGGCGGTAGCCCGGAGCAGCACCCGGCGCCTCCGCCGCCGCTGCTGGGCTCGTGGTCGTCCGGGTCGCCGGTGGCCACGCGGCGTAGTTCGTTCGGGGAAGGAGGGAGCGGCGGCGGCGCACCGGCGGGGGGTGCGTTTCCGCCCGGATTTTCGGCGCGGGCGGTGGAGACGCCGCGGGATCAAACAGGGGCGGTGCCGGGGCGGTGGCCGGGGAGGCAGTTGCCGTTCAGCCAGCCGCCGTCGCTCCGGGGCGAGTGGTCCAACCGAGCGCAGCACCAGCACCAGCATCAGCATCAGCACCAGCATCAGCACCAGCACCAGCACCAGCATCAGCATCAGCATCAGCATCAGCATCAGCTCAACGGCGGCGGCGGCGGTCAGCCTCGGGCCATCGGCGCGCCGAAGTTTGTCGCGCCCGTGCCCCGCGAGTTGAACGACGTACCGTCGGCGAAGCCCGCCGAGGCCGACGCCGACGCGGCCGACGCCGACGGAAGGATCGAGTGCGAGAATTGCTGTAACCGGTACCCGAAGGAAGACAAGGACTTCAAGGCGTGCGTTAACCCCAAGTGCTGGGAAAACTATTGGATCTGCGTGTTCTGCCTGCAGAGGTTCAAGGAGACTGGCTACGACAAGTGTCCTCACTGCCAGACTGCGTACGTCGAGAACGCCGCCGCCGACGACGGCGCCGCTTCGGGAAACGACTCGGACGACGACAGCGTCGCGTCCGAGTCTGAGATTGGCGGTGCGTTCGCCAGGTCGGCGGCGGGCCGGGGATGAGTGTAGTGAGACGACTTTTGTGATTGCATCTTGAGAGAAGAAAACGACCTCGCGACTGCCGCGGGCGCCCCGACCCTTTTTTTGAAGAGAGCGACTGGATGCTGTCAGTCGGTTCTTTCCAACTCGCTCTGTACAACGCGAACACCCCTTGACGCGTGTGCAGTGATAGTGCTGCCCCGGGTTATACAACCCAAATGTTTCCATAATGTTGTCAAGACTAATTAAAAGGAGCCTCGGTACACGCGTCGTCACACTCTTGGATCGGACCCGGCGGCGCCTAGATGCGGTCCATCGCGTTCATCGCGTTCGTATGCGTCCTCTGCGCGTCCTCGACGAGCGCGCTGGCGCCCCACCCGTGGAGGCGAACCGGCGTCAGGCCGGAACGCCTCCGAGCGCAAATCAGACGGGGCGAATTGGACCGTCCCTCGCGAATTGGACCCTCGCCGGCGTTCCCCGCGCCCCCCGCGCGATGGATCGAGCAGCCCCTCGACCACCACGACACCTCCGGAATGGACGCGCGCACCTGGCGGCAGAGATACTTCCTCAACGACCGGTGGTTCAAAAACCGAGACGACCTCGAAACAAACGCGGATGACGCGACGGATCCCCCGCTCGCGTTCTTGTGCGTGGGGGGCGAGGGACCCGCGCTCACGCCCGACGTCGTGACCACCGGCGGCGTGCACTGCGCGCTGATGTGCCAGATGGCGAAAGACCGCGGGGCGCTCATCGTCGCCCTCGAGCACAGGTTCTACGGCGCCTCCCAACCCACCGGGGATCTATCGCTCCAATCCCTACGCTTCCTCTCGTCGACGCAGGCGCTGGCGGACGCGGCGGCACTCATCACCAGCATCAACGCGCAGTACGGCGGCGCCATGCGATGGGTATCGTTCGGGGGGAGCTACCCCGGCATGGTCGCGTCGTGGCTCCGGCTCAAGTTTCCACACCTGGTTCACGCGGCGGTTGCGTCATCCGCGCCGGTTCAGGCGCAGACGGAGATGCGCGGGTACGACGAGGTCGTCGGCGACGCGCTCGCGGAGGCGGACGTGGGTGGGTCACCCGCGTGCGTCGACAACGTCATCAAGGCCTTCGCGCGCGTGTCGGATTTACTCGCCACCCCCGCGGGCAGGTCGCGGCTGGCGGCGTCCTTTCACGTGTGCGCGATCGAGAGCGAGATTCCCAACGTCGGTCCTCTCCAGGCGCTCGCCAATCGAGCCGAGTTCGTCTCCGCGCTCACCGAGGTGTTCCCGGCGCAGAGCAACGACCCGGCGTGCGGGACGCCCGGGTGTGACATACGCGCGGCGTGCGACGTCATGACCGGCGCGGATGGCGGCGCGGATGGCGGCGGCGGCGCGGGCGGCGGCGCGTCCACGGAGCTGGAGCGTTTGGCTCGGTTGTCGAAGATGGCGTTCGGCGGCGAGTGCGTGGACGTGGACCACGATTCAAACGTGAAGCACCTCGCGTCCACCGAGCTGCCTACCGGTTGGGAAGACGGCGCCGGGGATTTCGAGCGGTCGTGGTTCTGGCAGACGTGCACCGAGTTTGGCTTTTACCAGACGTGCGTCGACGGATCGCGGTGTCCGTTCATCGTCGTCCCAAACGCGCAGACGCTCGATTTCAACACGGAAGTATGCGCGAAGGTTTTCGGGAACATGAGCGTGGCGGGCGTGGTCGACGGCGCGGCGACCAGATCCAACGTACGGTACGGCGGGTGGCATCCGGGCAGCACCAGGGTGCTGTTCCCGAGCGGCAGCGTGGATCCATGGAGGTAACTCTTAAGTTTATTTTTATTTCCGCACGGGCAATTAGAGACTGACGTCGTGTTCTTTCACAGGGCCAACTCGCTGACGGACGATATCTCGTTTTCACGAAAGTGGCTCCCGACGATGATGGTCGCGGGCGCGTCGCACCACGCGTGGACGCACCCGCCCAAGGACACCGACCAGGAGTCTGTCAAAGCCGCGAGGGTCGCCATCGCGGCGCGGGTGGACGAGTGGCTCCTGGAAGGACCGATGGATTCCAAAGCAATGTTAAAACTGGCGACGGAGCGACGATTGGCGTGACTTGTACAAGCAAGTACAGAACGTCTCTCGAGTACATTGAGAAGATGAAATCTATTTTTTATAGCTAGGTTCGGCGCCGCGGAGAGTCAAGTCGTACTCGTATGAGTATACTTCCTCCGCCGTCGAACCGTGTAATAAAACGACGTTCTTGTTCTTCCATCGGATCAGCACTGACCGAGGGACGCCTTGGAGTTGGCCTCCGACACCCTCAGCAGCGCCGCCTGCGCCGCGGGCACGTTAGCCTCGGCGCCGACCCACGCCTTCAGGCACGACGTCTGCAGCGCTCTGCCGTACGAAAACGAAAGCGTCCACGGATTCTTTTTCATATCGGATCCTCCTTTGTTCATGAGGTCCAGGTGCGCGGTGGCGTCATCCTCGCTCTGCCCGCCCGAGAGGAAGAGGATACCAGGGACCGCCGCCGGGCACGTCCGTCGAAGCGCGGTGACCGTCGCGTCCGCCACCTCACCCCGCGTCGCCTTCGGTCCGTTACTACCGCCCGTCACCATGTTGGGCTTGAGGATCATGCCCTCGAGCATCACCTTGTGCTTCATGAGCGCCGCGAACACCGCGTTGAGCACGCGCTCGGTCACCTCCGCGCACTTCTCGATGCCGTGCGCGCCGTCCGTCAAGATCTCCGGCTCGACGATGGGCACGAGGCCGTTTTGTTGGCAGATGGCGGCGTACCGCGCCAAGCATTCGGCGTTGTCGTCGAGGCATTGGATCGACGGCAAGGTGTCTCCGATGGTGAGCACCGCGCGCCACTTGGCGAAGCGAGCGCCGCGCGCGTAGTACCCCGCGCACCGCTCGCCGAGGCCGTCGAGCCCTTGCGTCGTGGTCTCGCCTCGCGTGTTGCCCGGAAGAGGCACCACGCCTTTGTCCACCTTGATGCCCGGTATGATCGCTTTGGCGTTGAGGAGGTCCACGAAGGTTGTGCCGTCGCGGCAGGACTGGCCTAAGGTCTCCTCGAACATGATCACGCCGGAGCAGTGTTTCTCGAACCCGTCGGTGGTGAACAGGAGCTCGCGGTACGCCCGCCTGTTCTCCTCGATGTTCTCCACGGAGATGCCCGCGAACCGCTTGCCGATCGTGCCGGTGCTTTCGTCCGCCGCGAGGATGCCTTTGCCCGGGACGGACATGGCGTTGGCGGTGGCCACGAGCTCGTCGGCGTATTGCGACTTGAAGCACGCCATCGTTGGTGTGCGATAGGTGGTTCGGTGGTGGTGGTGCGGCGCGTGCGGCGGGGGTGCGGGGAGGTGTGTTGGGCGTGGCGGCCGACGCGAAGTGATTGCGAAAAGGTCACCCTCCTTATCTGGTTTGCGAATATGGGTTTATTTACAGGTTACACGGAATTTTCCTTTTTGTCAAATCTCACCTTCTTCACTTCGGGGCGCGCCGACCTCGCAGATGGGGATGCCGACGGTTTGGCGACCGAGAGTCAGGATAGCGGTTCCGAATGTCGGCGATGCTAAGGGCGAAGTGGAAGTCCCAGAGGAGGTGAACAAGGGGGTGAAGCGGAAGAGAGCCCCTCCAACAAAGGGGCCATGCGAGCACGGGGTGAAGGCTCGCTCGGCGTGCAAGGTGTGCAGCGCTTGTCCGCACGGTCGTCGGCGCCGTGAATGCAAGGAGTGCGGTGGGGCATCAATCTGCGAGCACGGTCGTCAGCGCTCTAGGTGCAAGGAGTGCGGTGGGTCATCAATCTGCGAGCACGGTCGTCAGCGCTCTCACTGCAAGGAGTGCGGTGGGGGATCAATCTGCGAGCACAGTCGTCAGCGCTCTAGGTGCAAGGAGTGCGGTGGTGCATCATTCTGCGAGCACGGGCGTGAGCGCTATAAGTGCAAGGAGTGCGGTGGTGGATCAATATGCGAGCACGGTCGTGAGCGCTCTCACTGCAAGGAGTGCGGCGGGTCACAGATATGCGAGCACGGTCGTGAGCGCTCTACATGCAAGGAGTGCGGTGGGTCACAAATCTGTGAGCACGGTCGTCGGCGCTCTCAGTGCAAGGAGTGCGGTGGGGGATCAATCTGTGAGCACGGCCGTCGCCGCTATGAGTGTAAGGAGTGCGGTGGGTCAGGAATCTGTGAGCACGGTCGTCAGCGCTCTAAGTGCAAGGAGTGTCGAGGCAATAAATAACATTCACAGGGTCCACCCCGCGCACTAAGATTAATAACTAAGCCTTGTCCGCGCTCGTCAACTTTGCGTTGGCAACCTTCCACTGCTTACTCTCCTTCGACTTTTCAAACTTCGCGAGCCACTCCGGCACCTCCTGCCCCGCGTCCCGGGCGATCTTACACAGCGCCGGCGCGCACTCCTTATCGTAGTCCGGGTTCCAGAACGTCACGCTCGCGCCCAGCTCACCCGCTCGCCCCGTCCGCCCGATGCGATGCACGTAAGACTCCACGTCCCTCGCCATGTCAAAGTTCACCACGTGCGTCACCCCTTTGATGTCCAGCCCGCGCGCCGCCACGTCGGTGGCGAACATCAGCGGGCACTGGTTATCCACGAACTTCTTGAGCGCAGCCTCGCGCTCGTTCTGCCTCTTATCGCCGTGCACCGACACCGTTCCAAAGCCGAACTCCCAAAACGTCTTGGCCAAATTCTCAACCCTTCGCTTGGTGTTCGCGAACGCCACGACCCGCGAGCCTTCCGGTAACTCGCACAGGATGTCGTACATCTTCTTATCCTTCTCGTCGTCGGTGGCGTGCACGAATTTTTGTGAGACGGCTTTGTTCGCCGCGAGCTCGGCGCCGTCGCCGCCTTCGCCGATGAAAATCTTGACGGCGCCAGTAGCCTCCCCGTCCTCATCCTTACCACTCGTACTCTCTCCTTTGGCGAGGTAGGCGGCGGCCATCTTGCGGACAGCCTTGGGCCACGTCGCCGTGAACAGGAGGGTCTGGCGTCCATCCGCGGAGGACGGGAGCTCGCCGAAGATCTCCTTGAGCTGCGGCTCGAATCCCATCTCCAGCATGCGATCCGCCTCGTCGAGGGTGATGAACGCGCAGCGCTTCAGGCTCAGCGAGCCTTGCTTCATCAAGTCGCACAGGCGGCCCGGGGTGGCGACCACGACGGTGCCGGTGGTGGCGCCGCGTTTCTTTCCAGCGTGCGCGGCGGTGAGCTCCTCCTTCTGCTTGTGCATCGGTGCGCCGCCGTAGACGGCGACCGCGGACGCGCGGGTCGCCGCGCCGAACTTGTCCGCCTCGGCGTGGATCTGCAACGCGAGCTCGCGCGTGGGCGCCAGGATCAACGCGTCGGGCTCGGGGATCGACGACGACGCGGTGAATCCGTCGGAGGACGCCGCGGCGGCCTCCATGCGGTGGAGGATCGGGAGGAGAAACGCGAGCGTTTTCCCGCTGCCGGTCTTCGCGACGGCGATGGCGTCTTTGCCCGCGCACGCTACCGGCCACGCGTGCTGCTGAATCTTGGACGGCGCCGTGAACCCCTTGGCGGTGAGTAAAGCCTGGACAGCCTGGGAAAAGGGCGCGGCGTCGAAGGTCTCGAAGGTCACGCCGGGCGCGACGTCGGCGGCGGAACCATCTCGTTTTTCGTCGGCGGCGGCGGACTGCGCGGCAGCCTTGGCGGCCTTCTTGGCGGCTTTGCGCGCAGCCTTGTCGGGGTCCTCCTCGCGCTCGCGCTTCTTCTCCTTCTTCTCTTTCTTCTCCTTACCCATCGTGCTCAACCTCGAACCGCGGGCGGTGCCGATGCGTTGTGATCCCAAGGTGCCGAGGGAATAATAAGCGGAGATGAAAATATTCGTGTGCGTTTCACACTACAAGATGCTATCGTCGTCACGTACATGCACCCGCGCCCCGCCGCCCGGCATCGTCATCACCATCACCATCACGCCAAAGACTTGGTCATGATCTCGAACATGTTGGGCGACGGCTCCGCCTTCAGGATCCGGTCAATCTCCCCTTTCATCTGCGACTGCCTCTTGGCGTCGTAAAGGCGCCACTCGGTGAAGGGCTTGGCGAGCCTCGACGCGGCGATCGCGTTGGTCTTGTCCATGGACAGCAAACAATCCGCTAGGAACGTGTACCCACTGCCGTCCTCCGCGTGGAACCCCGCGGTGTTCCCTCTGGCGAACCCGCCGACGAGGGAGTAGAACTTGTTGGGAATCTTGTGCGAATACACAGACTCGTCCGCCATCGTCGCCTTCACTTCATCCAACGGTGACGCGCCGTACCCGGAGTTACCGGCGACGAGGGACAGATAGGTGCAGATGACGTTGTTATCGTCCGCCCACTTCGCCTTGAACGCCGCGAACGCGGCGTCGCGCGCGGCTTTCGCGGTGGGGTGCCTGTTCAGCGCTCCCAACGCCGCGACGGTTTCCGTCATGTTCGTCGCGGACGCGGACGCCGCGGTCAGCTCGGCGGCGTCGTCGCCGCCGTGCCCACACGCGGCCATCATCCTCATGCAGTATCCCATCAGCGACCTGCGCGATGTCTGGTCCTCGTCCACCGCGTACGTGCTCAGCGTCTTCGCCTCCGTCGTGCAGGTTCGGTAACACGCCTCGATCTCGTCGCCGCATGCCTTCGCGAATTGCTCGGTGAATTTCTTGCAAACCGTGTGCACGGCGAGCGGGTCGATGGGTTTGAGCTCCTGGACGAGGGATCCGACGCCCGGGAAGGAGAGCGCCTCCTCGACCCACGCGCGGTCCACGGTGTTGGCGGCGGCATCCTTGAATATTCCCCGGCACGCGTCGACAAACTTACCAAACGCGGCGTCCGTCGTCACCGCCTGTAAGTGATAAACACGATGTCAGAAAAATTGCCCATACGAGATGTAACGAGAATAAACGTACCTCGACCACGACTTCGTCCGCGGCCAGCGCCGTCTGTCCTTCCGTGTACGTGGCCTCGATGGCTCGGCGCATGATCTCGCGGGCCATCTTCTGCGCCGCTTCCCACCGGTTGAACGGGTCGGAGTCGTGCGCCAGCTGGAACAGGAGCTCGTCGGCGCCGAGCGGCGGGTCCATCGTCAGCCGCACGGGGGCGCTGAAACCTCGAAGGACCGAAGGCACCGGCTCGGCGTCCACGCTGGTGAACGTGAACGTCGCGGATGTATCGTTGAGGCGGAGCACGACGGATCCGGCGTCGCCCGGGCACGGCACGCATGTCGACGTGGACCCAGCGGAGGTCACCGTGACGACGCCGGATGATACGTCTAGGTCTTTGCCGGTGGACGCGTCGACGAGCCCGACTTTGACCGGGATGAGCTGCGCCGCCTTGGCGCCGTCCCCGCCGGTGTCCGGTGTGCTAGGCAGGACCTGGGTCAGCGTGAGCGAGTAGGTCTTGGCGGATGCGTCGTACGCGCGCTCGCAGATGACGGTTGGGGTCCCGGCTTGCGAGTACCAGTTCTTCAAGGCGCCGATGTCGCACCCGGGGTTGGCGTCCGACATAGCCTGGAAAAAGTCGTCGCAGGTCACAGCCTGGCCGTCGTGCCTCTGGAAATAGAGGTCGGTACCCGCACGAAATCCAGCCTCGCCGAGCAGCGTGTGGTACATGCGGATAACCTCGGATCCCTTCTCGTAGACGGTGAGGGTGTAGAAGTTGTCGATCTTCATGTAGGAAGCCGGGCGCACGGGGTGCGCCATCGGGGAGGCATCCTCCGCGAACTGCGCGTCTCGAAGGTACCGGACGTCGCCTGTAAACAAAACACGACGTCAGCCTCATTGCCCATACAATAATTAGAATAAACGTACCGATGCGTTTCACGCTCCTGCTGCCCATGTCGCTCGAGAACTCCTGGTCCCGGAACACCGTCAGGCCCTCTTTGAGTGAGAGCTGGAACCAATCGCGGCACGTCACGCGGTTGCCGGTCCAATTGTGGAAGTACTCGTGGCCGATGACCCCTTCGATGCGCGCGAACGCGGCGTCCGTGGCGCTATCCGCCTGTACACAAAACGCGACGTCAGTCTAATCGCCCGTATGAAAATAAAAAAATAAGCTCACCGTCGCCAGCACAAGCCGGCTGTTGAAAAGGTTCAGAGACTTGTTCTCCATCGCGCCCATGTTGAAATCGTCCACGGCGACGATGTTGAACAGATCGAGGTCGTACTCTAAACCGAACCGGTCCTCGTCCCACTTCATCGCGCGCTTCAACGACTCCATCGCGAAGTCGCACCGATCGATGTTCTTCGCCTCGGCGTAGATGGCCAGGTCCACAGCCTTACCGGTGCACGTCGTGAACTGCGACTTGACCACCGCGAGGTCTGCACGAGGGTTCAGAGGGATGAAAGGTTAGTATCTGGGGTTCGTAATTGGGTATTTGAACACGGAAGGGAGACTGTTTACACACTCACCGCCGGCGACGAGCGCGAAGAGGTAGCAGGGTTTGCGCCACGGGTCCACCCAGACCGCCATGTGTTTGCCCCCCGCGAGGTCGCACGCACTGACCAGGTTACCGTTGGACAGCAGCACCGGGTACTTGGTTTTGTCCGCGCGTATCTTCGTGGTGAACACCGACATGACGTCCGGCCTGTCGGGGTAGTAGGTGATGAGGCGATAGCCTTCCGCTTCGCATTGCGTGCAAAAGTTGCCGGATGACTTGTAAAGGCCCGAGAGCTCGAGGTTGTCCTGGGGCTTGAACTTGGTCACCACGCCGAGGGTGAACTTGGATCCGTCGGAGGGCAGCGCGGCGGCGTCGACGATGAGCCGCGTGTCCTCGGCGTTCGGGGTGAACGCGCACAGCTGTGTCGGCACCGGCTTGTCGTTGACGTATATCGCGAGGAGCTCCATGAACGATTGGCGTCCGTCGAGGACCAGGGGCGATCCGATGGACGCGGGCTTGGCGCGCATCACGGATGTGGCGGTGACCACGGTGTACTCCTCCTCGAGGTCGAACTCGAGGGTGACCTGTGGGGAGATGGAGACCATCGGTGGAGACGGGTGGGTGTCAGATCTCATCGGATCGAGATGGAAAAGGCGGGGAACGATCGGTTCGGATTGATTGGCGGTCGTCTCAGATCCTCGATGGTACTATCGGGGAAACGCACGTTCTCGACGTCGTAGGGGTACTCGGCATAGTCCTTGAGGTGAATCTCCGTCACTTCGTTGGAGGCCATCTTGTGAGGCTCTCTCTTCTCGTCTGCGATGCGTTCGCCCGCGCTTGTCGTTGTGATGAAATGACGTCTCTTCAGAAAAGTGAAACGTGACATCGTCTCGGCGTCGTCAATCACAGCGACCTGGGCGAGATGGAGTGTAAGCTCGCGACCGACGTCATTCCGTTCGCGGGGGTCAATCTCCGCATCGTCCGCCGCGACATATCCGGCGACGACGCGGGCGATACCGACGCGTCACCGACATCGAACGCGGATGGGGACGACGACGACGACTGGGTGGATCCCAACTTTTTCGACGACGGGTACACAGTCGCGGCGACGACGGGGTTCTGCAGGGTGTGGGAAGGCGCCGAGGTGCTCACGCGGCTGCTGGAGGACGACAGCGGCGATATCTCCTTACGACGCAGGGTGGCCGGTAAGCGGGTCTTGGAGCTGGGCGCCGGGGTCGGCCTCTGCGGCATAGCGGCGGCGTCGGTAGGGGCGCACGTCATGTGCACGGACCTCGAGGCTGTCGTGGAGGGCGTCATCTACCGCAACATCGGCGAGAACACGGATACATTCAGCGAGACAGGCACCCTCACGACACCCTCATCGTCGTCATCGCCGCCGTGGCGCATGAGTGAGCACATCGCGGGGGGAAACGGCGGCACGTGCGTCGCGCAGGTGCTCGATTGGACCCAATCCATCGACGCATCCATCGAAGCGCAGAGACGACTCGGCCGAAGGAGGCGCGTGCTCTCCAGGGAAGACACCACCGGCGCCACATCGTGGCCATGCATCGGGAAGGACGACGACGACGACGACGACGCTCAATGCGTGAACGATCCGAGGGACTGTGAGCTGGTCATGGCGGCGGAGTGCCTATGGCTCCGCGAACTCGTCGACCCGTTTTGTGAGACGGTGATTGATCTGATGCGAGCCGCGAGGGAACGACGCGGGATCGAGCTGCCGTGCGTGCTGTCCTTCAGGGACAGGTCTTCCAAGGACACAGACAAGGACAAGGTCAAGGCCGACGAGGGTGGTGAGTCACCGGGTGGTGAGTCACCGTTGGGAGCGTTTGTTCCGGTGAGCGACGTCGTGTCCGCGTTTGAGGCGAAGGGATGCGGTTGGAGGACTCTTCACACGTCGCCGTCGACGGAGGATGCGGGGTACCACGTGCACGTCTTCGAGATAACCCCGCCGCCGGTGGCCTAGCGTGTACACGTAGCGCCGTGATGTAATAGATAATAGCGTAATAGGGTAGTGTCATTGACGAGCGTGGAGCGACGAGACGGGAAGGCTAAGAGTATTTGGTGTTTGGTCATTCGTCGGGTTCGTCAGCGGATGACTTGACGTCCTTTCTCCCCCCCACGAACAGGTCCCGTAGGACGTCCACGCTCATCATACCCCGCGCGCTGTCCACGGACATGTCACCCAGCGCCTCGCGCTGCTTGAACCGCCGGAGCAGCTCGTTCCGTTCCTCCTTCTGCCGAGCCTTCTCCCGCCTGATCCGGGCGTCGTACTCCTCCTTGGTCTCCTCTCTGTCCTCGGGGGGAAACTCGGGTAGGTGCTTGAGCTTAGCCGCGTCCCCAACCGCCTCCGCGGCCCTTCGTTCTTTCATCTTCTCGATCTGTTTCGCCTGGTCAACCTTCTGGAGGTAAAAGTCCCTTTCCTTCTTCGCCACGCTGAGCTCCAGTTGCATGCGTTGCTCTCGCAGCGCCTTTTGGTACTCGATCTCTTCCGTGAGGTTATCCCACTTGAACTTTGGGAGGTATTTCATGTTCCACAGGTCGGAGAAGTGCGTGCCTCTTCGACGTCCTCCCACCTGAGTTCCGTTGAGCATCACAGCGCACGACTTGGCCTTCTTCTTGTCGCGAAACTCCACCCAGCCTTCCACAAACTTTTTACCCGTGTTGCCCTGTGCACACACAAAACACACGTGCCGTCAGTCTAATTGCCCGTACGGAGATAATATAAGTAAACCAACCTTGAACTTTTTACGCCTGGCTCGCATCTCCGGGTCCTCGGGCATGAGGTACATCCTGTCTAGGTTCCCATAGGGTGTGAGTAACTGCCGTAGCTTCTGGGGTTTCATGAAGGGTGGGATCGAGCCGAGGTAGATGACCCCGCGCTTGGCCTGGTCCTTCCGCGCCTTCGCGAGGGCCTTTTCGCTGAGCACCTTCTTCGATGTAGAGGCGCCCGGTGCTTTT
>Ga0209631_10006029_pt1 | contig 12591 bp, 6 predicted proteins | sample COG_08_FD_184752 | JGI IMG/M metagenome (GOLD analysis project Ga0209631, IMG submission 184752) | Pelagic Microbial community sample from North Sea - COGITO 998_met_08 (SPAdes) (version 2) | ecosystem: Environmental > Aquatic > Marine > Neritic zone/Coastal water | place: Helgoland, sampling... | reverse complement strand
CAGCAGTCAGTACGGGATAGCTAACTACACGAGTAATGAGATTGATGCTCGGAACAACTACTGGGGTGAGAGTGAGACGGATGAGATGGCGCTTGGGGGTAATCCCAAGGGTTTAGGGTTTATCTATGACGGTCGTGATGAGGGGAGTTACGGCAGTGTTAATTATGCGGGGTGGCTCAGCCTGTCTCCGCTCAGTGACGATGACAAAGACGGTGTAGAGAACGATGTTGATAATTGTCCTTTAGTTGCCAATCCTGATCAGCTGGATTCCGATAGCGATGGCGTTGGTAACGCCTGTGATGCGGACAATGACAATGACGGTATTGAGAACGATCAGGATGCGTATCCTCTGATCAGCCTTGATGGCAGATTAGATACAGATGGCGACGGCGCGCCGGATGTTTGCGACAGTGACTGTCAGGCGACCGGGATGTCAGCTGATGCGGATGATGATGGCGATGGCATTGCTGACGTGAATGATGCCTTCCCACTGGATCCCACGGAGTGGGCGGACAGTGATGGCGACGGCGTCGGGGATAACAGCGATTTCTTTACGGTGTCGGTTGACAACAATTTTCCTAATCCTTTGGCGATAGACGTCGCGCTCCGCGAGCCCAGTGGCCTGGAACTAACGAACTATAGTTTTAGATTGGGCCGTGAACAGGGCTGCTATACCGAGCAGGGCCGTATCATCGATGGCGGCACTACGTACAGCGAGACGTTTAACTACGCCCTGCATCCCAATGTTAAATCAGGCACTTATCAGATCACAGATCTTCGTATGATCAATGAGAATGATGAAGGAATCTATGATGATCTTTCTTATGCGATCGAGATTGATAACCCTAACGCTAATGCGCCAAATATCCAGCTGCAGGATTGGCGGTATGAAATAACCCCTGATGATCCCACATTGTTAAAAGTTGTGACTAGGATCTCGGGCGTGGTCAATGGCGTGCTCAGCGCTTATCCCTACAGTGCGGATGGGGACTACCCTGATGACGTGTTGTCATACCGAGTGCTTATTAGCGATGAAGGGGTAGATCATAGTTACGTTGGAGATTCGGTGAGTCCTGAGAACCTAGTGGACCTGGGTAATGGAGTCTATGAGGGTACGACCTACCATCGACTGAGCGCGCCTGTTATGGCCTCGCCGAGGGTCCAGGAGGTTGCGATCTGTGATGCGGCTCTGAATCCTGCTGGCTGGTCTATCGATAGCGACAGTGATGGGGCAATCGATGAACTCGATGCCTTCCCGAGTGATGGGGGTGAGTGGTCGGATATTGACGGCGATGGTGTTGGCGACAACGCAGATACCGATAAAGATGGCGACGGCGTTGATGATGCTGTTGATGCCTTCCCGCTGGACCCTTCTGAGTCAGTTGATACCGACCTTGATGGAGTTGGTAATAATGCTGATTCCGATGACGATGGGGATGGCGTTGAAGACAGTCTCGACCCGTTCCCGCTGGATGCTGGTGAGTCGGTCGACACCGATCAGGATGGTATTGGTAACAATGCAGATACTGATGATGACGGTGATGGCTATGAAGACAATGCGGACGCGTTCCCGTTGAATGCCAACGAATGGCTGGATACTGATAGCGACGGTGTGGGCAATAACGCGGACGCCGATGATGACAACGATACTTATGTTGACGGCAGTGACGCATTCCCGCTCGATAACGGTGAATGGGCTGATTTTGACAATGACGCCCTAGGCGATAACGCGGATCCTGATGACGATAACGATGGTATCTGGGATGTGGATGATGCGTTCCCATTTGATGGCCGCTACATCAGCGATAGTGATGGCGATGGCACGCCAGATCAGTGGGAACTGCAGTATCTGCTTGATGCACAAGATCCTAAAGACGCCTACTTGGATCCTGATCAGGATGGGTACTTGAACTGGGAGGAGTTCTTGTCCGGTTCCGATCCCAGTAGTTCAGAGCGAGTTGCTCAGGTGTTGTTTGCTGACCAGCCGGCAACCTTGATTCCGGGACGACTGGGCCGTTTGACGATGCGCTATACCACGACCGATTTGAACCCAAATCTGTCTGGGGTGGGGGTGCGAGTGCATTATAACTCGAGCTATGTTGCCTCTCTGGCGATTGAAAACGTGTTTCAAGTCGGCCTTGTAGCGATAGGCACGGCCGAGGAAGACACCTTCGACTTCGATGGTGATCCGATGACAGACCAGTTTATCTTGATCTCCTGGGCAAGTTTTAGTGGGCCGACTTGGCCGGGCACGATTCCGATTGATTTGTTTGATGTGGTGATGGAAACCGAATCAGCAGTGTCGGCACTGAGTTATTACCCAATACGGTTTAGTGTTTCGGACAGTACGGACGGTTATAACCTGAGTGCGGCATCAATTTATAATCCGGTCATATTGGCCAGCTTAGATATTGATGGGGATGGTCAGGCGAAAGCCTTGACCGATGGCCTACTCGTCATACGTCGACTGTTTGGGTTCTCTGGTACAACCTTGATCAATGGTGCTGTGTCGGGCGCTGCGGTTTATACAACACCTGAATCGATTGCTGAGCGTATTGATGCGTTTAGTGAGGGGTTAGATGTGGATGCGGATGGGCAGACAAAAGCGCTCACCGATGGTTTGATGATCATCCGGCGGTTGTTTGGGTTCTCGGGATCGACGTTGGTGAATGGGGCTGTGTCGGGCAATGCGACGCGCACGGATCCTACTGAGATCGCGGCCTATATCGACAGCCTGAGTCCTTAAAACGGCCACCTGGATCGCAGTTTGGCTGCGATCAGGGGCTTGGCGAGGGCCTTAGACCGCCAGAACCTTAGGCTCTGGCAATATTATCGGTGCTATCAGCGGAGCGTCAGCTCGGTTTAGACCGGGGCATGATGGTCTTCAGATTGGGCAGATCCTAATTCTGTGGATCGAACCTGAAGCTTCACAGCTACACCCTAACCAGCCAGAACATTTTGCCTTACCCAAGCTTCTTGCATTGCATCTGGTGCGGCTAGCAAAGCCCTTTGTGCCGTCAACGCTTGGAAAATTTTTCCGTAACGCTATCGGTGTACAACCAATAATTTCTCTGCTTCGATCGTTGCTTTGTGAAGGGTGACTCATGGTGGCGACTGAGAACCTTTGTAAAATTAAACTCGAGAGATGAATCAATTTTTTGGCGGCTTAAGCTTGAAAGCGCGTCATTAGGGGCGAACAAGCGTTTACGAGATTAAGGCGCGGTTCAGATGCCGCGGGGTCTCATCCCGAAAACGGTATTGGTCTTTTGACACGCTGACACAGCGCTGGGATGAGCCTAATCATGCCAAGTAATGACCCCCATTCTGATTCGCTCGTTGAGAGGGCTAAAATAATCTGACCGCGCTGCGGTTCGCGCGGATTCTAAGCGACGTGTTTCGATCGCAGTATGAGGACCCTTCATCGTAATAAGCTGGTGCCGCGCGCGGGTAAAAGCTGTAATACAGTTGGGAGTCGGTTTTAGGCGATATCATGACAGAACAAAATACCCAACAATGGTTGAAACAATGGTTGAGATGCTCTCGCACGCTTACGATTCTGTTCGTACTGGTTGGCTTAGTTGGTTGTGGTGGTAGTGGCGGTGGTGGTGCAACCCCCTCGCCGCCGCAACCCGTAAGTGACTCCACAGCGCCAGTTATTACATTGTCGGGTGCGGCCAGTATTGAGCTCACAACCGGGGATACGTTTTCAGATCCCGGTGCCTCTGCCAACGATGCGGTTGATGGCTCGGTAAGTGTCGTGACGTCTGGCAGCGTCGACACAGGGTCTGCAGGAAGCTATGAGATTTCTTATTCGGCAACCGATGCCGCAGGTAACCAGGCAACTGTTATTCGAACCGTTGTGGTCAAAGACCCACCTGAGGATACAACCCCACCAACGGTCAGTCTTAATGGTGACGCGACGGTGGCGCTCAGGGTCGGAGAGGGCTATACAGAATTGGGTGCAACCGCCTTGGATGCGGTGGATGGCGATCTCGAAGTCACCATTTCAGGCGACGTAATTGTTTCAAGTGCGGGGTCCTATCCTGTCAGTTACACCGCGGTCGATGCCGCCGGTAATCAGGCAACCGTCACACGAACGGTGACTGTCTCTGAAGAGAATGCAGCCGAGGCGAAAACCTTGATTGTGTTTGAGGATGGCTTGGCGGGACCAGATTGGGATTTTGGTCTTGGCGCTTATGATCAGGCGATCGATTACAACACCTGTGAAAATGATGATGGGGCTGCTTGTCCGAGTATCAGCTGGGCGCTCGTTGATGATGCCGACCGAGGGGCGGTGTTAGAGGTATCTCGAATCAACAATGGCCGGGACGCCGGGCTCTTCATCAAAACATCCGGTACCTACGATGCCTCGGCGTTTGCAGGCGGGACCATTACCTTTGATGTGCAAATTGTAAGTGGTGACCCGGCAATCTCGATGAAGGTAGATTGTGTTTATCCGTGTTCCTCCGGGGAGTACGCGCTTGGCGACATCACGATTGGGGATTGGGTCAGTGTGAGCATTGAGGTCAACCAGCTGGTCGCGCAGGACCTTGACCTAACGAAGGTTGATACCGGCATTGTGCTCTGGGCAACCCGATTTCAAGAAACTGTTTTTCGGGTTGACAATATTTACTGGGTGGAGGGCCCAACGGGTGGTTCAGCCGAGCCAGGTCCGATTGAGCCCATTACGGTCGACCCGACAGAAGGGCCCACCTCGCCGCTAGCGTATGACGGTCTTGAGCTGGTTTGGGCGGAAGAGTTTGATGGAACGACGCTTGATACCGCCCGCTGGAACTATGAAATTGGTACGGGTAGCGGAGGCTGGGGTAATAATGAGCTTCAGTATTATCGCTCTGAAAATACAACGGTCGCCGATGGTTTATTGATCATCGAGGCGAAACAAGAGTCCTTTGGCGGACGGCAGTACACCTCCTCCCGCCTAACCACGGAAGATAAGTTTAGTTTCGGGTTTGGTCGGGTCGATATTCGTGCGCTGATGCCAAGAGGTCAAGGGCTATGGCCAGCCCTTTGGATGTTGGGCTCGAACTTCAGCACGGTAGGTTGGCCTCAAAGTGGTGAAATAGACATTATGGAAATGATCGGCGGCAGTGGTCGTGAAGCCACGGTGCATGGCACAGCGCATTGGAATAGCAGTGCCGGTAAGGCAGACGATGGCGGTAGTTACAAACTCGATGGCGGCGAAACGCTAGCCAATGGCTATCATGTCTTCAGCCTAGAGTGGACGCCAACCGCCTTAAAATGGTCGATCGATGGGATCGCTTTTCATACTCTGGCGTTGGATCAATCATCGGATCTGGCCGCGTTCCAAAAGCAGTTTTTCTTTATCGTGAATGTCGCGGTGGGGGGCAACTGGCCAGGAAGTCCGAATGGTAACACCCAGTTCCCGCAGCGCATGATGGTCGATTATATTCGCGTGTTCCAATAAACAGCTTGACCCCAACATAATGGAAAACGGTCTTGCATATCGTGCATCAGACTTAAGCGACGATGACTCGGCGCGTCGCAGTGCCAAGCCGGAAGCCAAAAATCCTGCGACAAATAATTAGACTCGTGACAAAACGATGCTTTAATAGTGACTTCTTTGGGCTGTGGGGCTGATGAGGGTGGTTCGAATAAATTCTTCACAACCTTATCCGGGAAAACAACCTGTGCATATCATCACGATATAGAATACCAGATGGCGTGGTGGTGTCGTCGAGCCAGTGGGACTTTAAAACCTGGCAGGGCTGGCTAATAAGGCCTAGTTAGCTTCATCGATCTGGCTTGAGCGCGCCAATTCAAAGGCGCGCTGAGCCAACAAGCCAACCGCTATAAATGTAAAGAACATGCCTGTGCCGCCACCTAAAAAAGCTAGTGCCCCCGCGACGTCGCCTTCACCAAAGGGCGTTGTGCTCACCGAAAGTCCGCGGTTTTGGGCAAAGTTGCCAGCCCAATAAAAAAGCGTGTTGGCCCAACCCGTGATGATCAGACCCCAACCAACCCAAGGGGCGGCCTTCGCGGTCAGTGAAAGCTTTTGCATTAGCAGGGCGCCGGCGGCAATCATCACGCCATTTAAAATGCCGCCAACGTGTGCAGCCTGCCAGCCGCGTGTTGAGCCGGGGATGCTGACTTCCCAAGCGGGTAAGGGCCAGAGTGTAACCGCATCGAGCAGCGAGAAAATGAGGAAGATGCCAGCGAGGAGACCAATAAAGAGCACGGTCATGGCATGGCCAATAACGGCGTAGATCAGTCGCTCTGAAGCGTTGTTGGGTTGGGTCATAATCAGTCTGCTTGTTGGCTGCGAGTTGGATTTTATGGGTTTAACAGTTGATGGCTTGTTTTCGAGTCGAGGCGTACCGGCGATCCACCGGCTAAGACATAGTCTCGCCAGGCAACCGCTATCGGATTTTGCTTGGTATGACAGATGGGGTGCGCGCGGGGATGATAGTCTCTGGAGAAGACGGGAAGCGCGCTGCGGGCAAGATCCCAGGCAAAGCCAAAGAAAAACCGCCAGCCCTTAATCGCCTTGCTAGGCTGGGCATAATAGCCCTCTGCTTTCAGCATGTGACGATAGGCCTTGAAGGTTTGCCAACTGATGTGAAGAAATGCAAAAACGATCATCAGCCTGCGATAGGCTTGCTCCTTCGGATAGAAAGCTTGGTAAAAGTCAAAGGCAACTGCGCCGTGCTCAACTTCTTCAACTTGATGCCAGACCCAAAGCGCACGGATGTCTGGATCCGCCTCGCCCATTAAGGCTTCATAACGATCTAGGATGATCATGCCGCCTAAAAAAGTGAAGGTCTCATAACCGGCGGTAAAGCCAATCTTGAACCGTTTGCTGCGGGATTCGAATGCGGATTGAAAATACTGCTCTGCCGACCGCTCGAGCCGCATCAAAGCGGGATACCGTGTGCACAAAACCTGATTCCACTGCAGGAAGTTGAAGGCATGATGTGCCTCTTGGCCAATAAGGCCTTGTACATCCTTAAGTAATTCTGGGTCGGTGATATCAGTGCGATACTGCCGCATCACTTGAATCAAAAACCGTTCAAAATAAGGAACATGTAGTCCTAGAGCATTGATAAATAGCGAAAATTCAGGATTACTTTGACTCCAGACGCAGCTCGATTTTGCCGCCGTTTCGAAGTCAAACCGCAGTTGCCGAACGGTGAGGTTTTCCATGGGGTGAGACGTTGTCATCAAAAAGGGCCTTTATGCGCTTTCAGATAGTTAATCAGAGAATGATCGGTAATTAAAGCTCGGTCATGCCCAAGGTGCTTGAGTGAGCGCCTGGATTGGTTACGGGGCGCGTTCGGCTGAAGTAAAGGCCGCGCGCTAATTCGAGCGCTTTAATTACTGGGCTTAATTGCACGGGCGCTGAAGCAGCCGGCAGTATTTGACGGCGCGTAAAACGGCGATCGAATGTTTTTTCCTGCGAGCGCCGGAATCATTGGACTTGAACCATTTAGGGCTGCAAAGGCTGTACAGGGCCTAGTCCTTCAGTATGAACGGCGCGAGTCTGGGTTGGCGAGGCGCCAAAGTCCTTCAGCGGTGCACCCATAACGCGGATCAGTCGTGGGACCCTGTTTGGGAAGTCGTGACCGCGCGCGTAATCCCGCGGGTGAGTACGAAAGCCGCTCTGTGGCCTCGCAGGGCGCTCGCAATATCCGCAAGGTGCCTGATAAAAGCCGCCTTCTAGGTTGCTTCCTTAAAACGCGTCAAGGCAGGAAACAACGTCTTGACCGTCCTGCGGTCGATTATAGATCGTTAAGACGATCCTTGGGTGCTAGCACATGCTGTTGTAACCACCGATCTTGTTCCCACAGCAGGTGGAGAATACTTTCTTGCGCTCGGTAACCATGACTCTCCTTCGGCAGAAGGACCAACCGTGCGGGGGCGCCTAAACCCTTCAACGCGTTGAAGTATCGTTCGCTCTGCATGGGGTAGGTGCCCGAGTTGTTATCCGCCTCGCCATGAATGAGCAGCAGTGGCGTTTTCATTTTATCGGCATGCATAAAAGGAGACATGCCATAGTAAACCTCAGGGGCCTCCCAATAGCTGCGGGCTTCACGCTGAAAGCCGAAGGGCGTTAATGTTCGGTTGTAGGCGCCAGATCGGGCAATGCCAGCTGCGAATAAATCGGAGTGGCTCAGCAGATTGGCAACCATAAAGGCGCCGTAGGAGTGACCACCGACAGCCACCCGTTCAGGATCAATAATCCCGCGCTGGTCAAGGGCCGCGATGGCTGCCGCGGCATTGCCGACCAATTGTTCGCGAAAACTGTCATTGGGCTCGGCATCGGCCACGCCGACAATGGGAAAGGCGGCATCATCCAGCACGGCAAAACCGCGGGTCACCCAGAAAATAGGACTGCCGTAATAGGGGTAGGTAAACGCATTGGGGTTGTTGGTTTTTTGCCCAGCGCTTTGGGCATCTTTATATTCAACAGGGTAAGCCCATAACAGCAAAGGCAGGCGTTCGCCTGAATTTGGATCAAAGTCCGCCGGCAGATACAGAGTGCCAGACAAATCGAGACCATCCGAGCGGGAATAGCTAACGAGCGTTTTTTGCGTTGCTGCCAGGGCTGCATAGGGATTTTCAAACTGTGTGACTTGTTGGAGCGCGGGTTTTTTAATATTTCTCAGAAAGTAGTTGGGGTAGGTGTTAGGTGACTCAATACTGACCAGGATAGTCCCGGTTTGAAGGTTAATGGCGCTTACCAGTTTTTCAACTCGATCGGTAAAATCTGACTGGTACACGCGCTTGGTGGTCCCAAGCTGGAGATCTATGCGGTCAACGAACGGGAATTGCCCTGCATCAGAATAGCCATCACCCAACAAAAAAGCTTGGCTCTCGTCCAGGGCCAGCACCGACTGGTTGAAACCGTTGCGCGTTTTCGCATAGCGGCCAGGGTTGCTGTACTCGTCTTGGAAATTCCGATCAAACAGCGTGACGACCTCCGCCTCAGCGTTACCGGGGTTGAAAACGTAGCTTTTGGTGTTTCGGTTGTCGTACCAAATGTCATCTACGATCGCCGTTGTGGCATTGCCCCAATGGATCTGCCGGATTCGATTCTGAGTCTTGATAAGGGTTGTGGCCTTGCCAGTAAACGGGGCCGCGAGCGCCAGTAGCGCGTCGTGAAAGGGAACGTCCTGTTTAGGATCGCCGCCATCCAGGGCTTGCACCCAGGTAATGGTGGCGGCTTGGTCTGCTCGCCATTCGAAGGCGCGTTTTTCCTTGGTGGTTGCCATAAAACCTTTTGGACGCGCCTCCTCAACTGGACGATCAATTAATTGGGCCACCGATTTCCCGGCCAGCGTGAGGAGATTGGTTTCTGCAGCAAACCGGTAATAAGGGACTAAGTACGAAAATGGCCGCTTGATCTGGGTGACCATGACGTATTCACCATCGGGCGAGACGCTCATCTCGGCAAAAAGGCCTGCCCCTTGCCAAGGTTTTGCTCGCCCCCTCAGCGTAATCCGGTGGATCTCTGATCGAGCGAGTTGCTCAAAATTAAATTCATCCGCCGGACTTTTGAGTAAATCTTGGTAGGTGCGGTTCTGAGCTTTTTCGCCTTGACTGTCCGATACGGTCGGTCCCGTTGGCACTGAATTTTCGGCTTCAATTAAGGCAGCGCGCGTCTTAGGAACAACTTTGGCCAAAATGGCTTGGCTGTCGGCAGTCCAGGTATAGGGCATGCCTAAGTTCGCATTCAAGCGCACTTTAGAGAGCCTCCGGGCTAGGGCCGCTTTTAGGTCGAGAACCCAAAGTTCGACGCCGTCGTCGCCAGTGTGGGTAAAAGCAACTGCATTTTCATCGGGCGACCAGGAAAAATAGGCAAGCTTCGGCCGCTCTGGTAGGCCCTTTACTGGCTTCGCCGCCGATTGTGGGGCTGCACTTAGCTGTTCGGTCTGGTGCGATCGATCAGGGTCGAGAGACTGAACTTGGATATCGGTATAGTAGCGCAATCGACTCCCAATATTCTTCTGGGGGTTCACCCGGAGTCCGCCGAGTCGTAATTCAGGCTCAGACAATGTTGAAATGGGGGGGTACAGCGATCGCGACAGCAGCAGCAGTGTGCTGCCTTGGCTGTTGACGCGCACGCTTGGCGCTAACTGCGCCTTAGCCAGCGCCGCAATTTCTGCGACGGGTACTTGATAGTCTAAACTCGCCGAAAGCGGTGGCGAGATGGCAAAAAGGAAGCTAATCAGCAGCAAAATGTTTTTCATCGGTAAAGCAGTATCAATGCAGGAGGATCTGTAAGTTTAATTGAAAATGCACATCTCCCGTGTAAATCTTTTAAGGGTGTCGAGGGCATTTGAATCATTAACTCGATGACAACTAGCGGAATCCACTCATCCCTTGCGCGTGTAAGAGAGCAAAGAAGTCCTTTCAAATCAAACGGCGATGAGTGCCAGTAGAGCCTGCTCAGTTGGACAAGTGTAAAGGAAAAAGCGAATGCGGTCAGAGGTAACAAGTCCTATCTACACAATTGACCACCTTATGGTGGGAGCATGTGATCTTGAATTAGGTAAAGCCTGGGTGACAAGAAAGCTTGGTGCAATGGCGATAGATGGGGGGTGCCATGCAGGGCAGGGCACCCGTAACGCGATAGCGGGGTTGGCCCACCAGTGTTACCTTGAAGTGATCGCGCCGGATCCCGCTCAGGAACTCAAAGGCACCTTTGGTGAAAAACTTTTGGGGTACAAGGCGCCTAGGTTACGAGCCTTTGCGGTAGGCTGCGATAGTTTTGATGACCTTGTGCCTCGATTAAATGGCTTAGGGTATCAATACAGCGTGCTCGACATGTTTCGCGAAACCCCAGACGGCGCGCATTTGTCCTGGCGTTTATTGTTCCTTGAAGGGCATGCTTATGGTGCGACAATGCCTTTTTTTATCGAGTGGGGACAGAGCCCACATCCCAGTCATGATCTGATCCCAGCAGGGCGCTTAGCGCAGATCAGTGTGCGGTTGCCAGGCAATCTGGACGATTTTGAATGTTTGATGACGATGCTGGATTTGCCCGTTAAGGTCAGTCAAGGCGCATCAGGCTTGTCTGCTACGATCCAAGGTGCGCAAGGCCTGATAAAAATCTAAGGCGTTGTAGAACTCGGAAGGTTCATAGGCAGGTTTGCAGCCCATCAATATTGAGCTTGTGGTTGAGTTGAATGGGCGCGGATGACGCAATCTGCCGTAGCGCCAGATGCGCCCTCCACGCCTCAATCTAGGCTCTTTAGCTAACGCGTGTTCGAGTGCTGGGTTGGAGGGCGAGCCCTTGGCTCTATCGCGGATTAAGATTTTAACCTTCATTGAGCTACCCAAGATTGTATTGTCTTGATTTAAGGCCACTGGAATTAAAGCGGCTAAAGATGCGTGTCGCCGATCGCTTTATCGGCTCTTTAGGCTGATCTTTTGTTGAGAACTTCTGGGTTTAGCGCCACCTTTGGTAAGTGTTCAAAGGTCCTAAGGCTCTATGACAGGTTGAGCTTGGGCGTCCGTCATGAAATTCGTTGAGATCCGAGAAGACCAACCGGGCAGTCGGTAATAATGCATCGCTAATGATTTTAGGGAGCGGCTTTTCGACATCCCGATGATGCGTGTACTAACTCGGCACGGGTGGTAAAGGCTTACCCGTAGAGAGATCAAAATTCATATTGAGCCTTGACCCGTGGAAGGTTAGTCTTATTTCTGGGGCAAGGGTGAGGGGCTTAAAAAGCTTATAGGAAATTAAAATGATTAAAAAAATGTTGATACTCATTGTGATAATCGGCTTTATAGCCACTGTGCCGGCGGCGGCTGAACACCATTCTGCCTTTGATAAAATGAAACAGATGGTCGGTACGTGGGAAGGTAAATTAACTCGGGTTACAGGCGAGGTGGTTGATACGCGTTCGGAGTTCCGATTGATTTCAGGCGGCAATACGATGACGGAAAAATTGGTCGAGGATGGTGTCGAGATGCTAACGACCTATACCGAACATGAAGGAGAGTTGGTGGTGAAACACTATTGTTCTCTTGGTACTGAACCTGAGTTTCGAGTTGCATCAGCATCGGATGATCAGGTTGCATTACAGCTGATCGCAGATTCAGGCTACCACGCCGCGCACCATAGTTTTGTTGCAGCCATGACCTACAATTTGGCTGAGGTGAGCCAGGGTTCCGTGGTTGTTGACTCGATTATAATGAATCAAGGCGCGACAGAAGGCGGCAGCGCAATCATTAGCCGAGTAGAATAAGCGGTATACAATTCCATGGTGAATTAAAAACCAGCTGCCAACATTTTGCAGCTGGTTTTTTTATGGGTGGTGATGATGAAAAAGCTGAGCCTCGCCGATGGTTTTGCGACCATAAGTGTGAAAGTGTGAAAGTGTAAAAGCACAGAGGCATCTGACAAGCCGTTGCCGTTCTGACGCTATTTAATTGTAAGCCGTTGTGGTCCGGGGTAGGGCAAGGCAGAAATAAGGGTCGTAAAAGGGGTAAAAAAATAATGAGAATTGGGATCTCGGTGAGTTCGTCCTATCCTGATATCGCGCCGAACCTCGCGGTCAATTGGATGGTTGCGCGCACGCGTGCGGCCAACGCGGCGGGCCT
>Ga0209631_10006022_pt1 | contig 12603 bp, 13 predicted proteins | sample COG_08_FD_184752 | JGI IMG/M metagenome (GOLD analysis project Ga0209631, IMG submission 184752) | Pelagic Microbial community sample from North Sea - COGITO 998_met_08 (SPAdes) (version 2) | ecosystem: Environmental > Aquatic > Marine > Neritic zone/Coastal water | place: Helgoland, sampling... | reverse complement strand
GAAATCTCCTACTCGATTCACTAAAAAAGCCTTTAGATTTGCCTTTATCGCCGATTCGCGCTCGTACCAGAATCCGATCAGGAGATAGGAAACGAGTCCGACCGCCTCCCACCCGAAAAACAGTTGGAGAAAGTTATTCGACATCACCAACATCAGCATGGCGAAAGTGAACAGCGCGATATAACTAAAAAACCGCGTATAGCCTGGATCATCTGACATATAGCCGATGGTGTAGATATGAACCATCAACGAGACAAAGGTCACAACAACCATCATCACTGCCGTCAGAGCGTCGATCAGAAAACCAATCTCAAACCTCACGCCAGCAACAACGCCCCAGGTATAAACACTGCCATTAAAATAACTACCGTTAAACACATCCCAGGCAACGAGGCAGGATAATAAAAAAGCAAGCCCCACCCCGCCAATTGCGATGCGATGGGTCAGGCGTCTTCCGATTCTGGGCCCCAGAAAACCTGCGCCAATAGCGGCACAAAGACACGACAGCGGAATCAACAGATAGATCAGTTCGTTACTTATCATTGCGATTAGCCGTTTAGCCGGTCAAGATCCTGAACGTTGATCGATCGACGCGTCCTAAACAACACAATCAGGATCGCAAGCCCAATCGCAGCCTCGGCGGCAGCCACGGTTAAAATGAAAAACACAAAAACCTGACCTGATAGATCCTGGAGATAATGCGAAAACGCGACAAAATTCATGTTGGCGGCGAGCAAAAGCAATTCAATCGCCATCAGGATGATGACGAGATTCTTGCGATTCAGAAATATACCCACAACGCTGATCGCAAACAAAAGCGCGCCAACAATAAGATAATGTGACAAGGGAATCACTGGTCATCCTCCGGACGACTCGGCAAAGTCACCATGCGCACACGATCCGCTTTTCGAACCTTAACCTGTCTTTCCGGCGCCTGATAACGGGTCGTTGGTCGTCGCCTCAGGGTGAGAGATATCGCCGCAATTATTGCCACCAGTAAAATGACTGCCGCTAACTCAAATACGAAAACGTACTCGGTATAAACAAGTTCTCCAAGCGCTTTGGTATTGCTATAGTCTGCGCCCTGCCCTGCAGGTCGAGGCAGACTTGTCGCACCAAAATCCTTTGATAGCATGACCAGCACAAGTTCCCCAGCCATCAAGATCGCAATCAACAGCCCCAGCGGGAGATAGTTTGTAAACCCTGCTCTCATTTTCGCAATATCAATATCCAACATCATAATGACGAACAGGAAGAGCACCATAACGGCTCCAACGTAAACGAGCACAAGCGTAATCGCTAAAAATTCGGCCTCAAGGGTTAGCCAGATACAAGCCGCACTAAAAAATGCAAGTACTAAAAAGAGAGCGGCCCGAACGGGGTTGCGCACGGTAATCACCATAAGACTTGAAGCCACTAGAATGGTCGAAAACACATAAAATATGACCTGAAGAAAACTCATGACTTATCGATACGACGCGTCGGCTTGCCGCGCCGCGGCAATTGAGGTCTCATGCGTGTCCCCGATCTGGAGTAAATCATCTTTACTGACCGTCCCCGACGCGCCTGTCTCGAAGTGATATTCATGAAGATCAGTTAAAACAATTGAGTCGACCGGACAGGCCTCCTCACAATAACCGCAATAAATACACTTAAATAAATCAATATCGTATCGAGTGGTACGACGGGTGCCGTCATCACGCTCCTCAGACTCGATGGTAATCGCCAACGCAGGACACACCGCTTCACACAGTTTGCACGCAATACAACGCTCCTCGCCATTGGGATACCGCCTCAACGCATGAAGCCCTCTAAACCGCGGTGATTTAGGCGTTTTTTCTTCCGGATACTGAATCGTAAATTTCTTCCTAAAGAAATAGCCCGCAGTAATGGATAGCCCCTTGAGCAATTCACCCAAAAACCAGGTATTAAAAAGACGTTTTATCATTATCAGACTCAGGCAAACCAATGACCGATCGGTGTATAAAAACGAGCAACACCAATCACCACAATCCAAATGAGTGTCACCGGAATAAACACTTTCCATCCCAACCGCATAATCTGGTCGTATCGGTATCGAGGGAACGTCGCGCGAAACCAAAGAAATAAGAAAGCAACCATCGACAGCTTTATAAAAAACCAGCCGATGTCAGGGATCCAGGTAAACGGCGCAAACGGGAGTGGCGGATACCATCCGCCTAGAAACAGGATAACGGTCAATGCTGAAATCAGGATCATGTTGGCATATTCAGCTAGAAAGAACACGGCAAAACCCATTCCTGAGTAATCCACATGAAAACCGGCGACGATCTCCGACTCACCTTCGGCCACATCGAATGGTGCGCGATTAGTCTCGGCAACGCCGCTAATTAAATAGACCATGAACAAAGGAAACAGCGGCAGGACGTACCACTGATGAATGCCGCCCTGTTGTGCCATCACGATTTCTCGAAGGTTCAGGGATCCGGCGGCCATAAGAACACCAACTAGAGCAAACCCCATCGCAATCTCGTAAGCAACGATCTGAGCCGCCGATCGCATTGCGCCCAAGAATGCATACTTGGAATTTGACGCCCAGCCCGCCACAACGACGCCATAAACACCCATCGATGTCAATGCGAGCACATAAAGCAAGCTCGCATTAATATCCGTCAGAATCAGATTCTCCGTAAATGGTATTACAGCCCAAGCTCCCAGTGCCGGCACCAACGCCAATATGGGCGCAATGATAAAGAGATAACGATCCGCGTTAGTCGGAATTATCATCTCTTTGAACATCAATTTCACCGCATCCGCAATGGGTTGCAGCAGACCCTTTGGCCCCACGCGATTTGGACCGACACGGACATGCATATATGCGATCACTTTTCGCTCCGCGAGCGTGTAGTAGGCAACCATCCCAAGCAGTGGCAAAACAATTGCACCGATCTTAAGTCCGATCTGGATGACAAGCGGGAGTGCGATCCAAATACTCACAATCAAATCAACCATCGCGCTGACCGGGCAAAATACTCACGTACATTTCGCTTCTTAATGCAGTCGTTTCTCTTGATCCTGCTGGGATAGACGCGCTTCCGGGGCTAACGTTTTGATCAGCATCAACCGGTAACTCGACTTTTTTACCAGCCGCACTCAATGTGATCAATTCGCCGTCTTGAAGATCATATTTTTTAAGATCTGACGGATGAAGCCGACATCTTCGACCGCGCTTGGCATCCGCTGTCTGATCAAGCGATTTCGCTCGCCGTACAACCGGATCTGTGGCATATAACGGGGTCCAAAAATGAGTGGTCATTTCAGATGGCCGCTTATCGACGGGTCGACTTCCAAGCGTCCAGTGATCACTCTCAAGTGTGTGCCAATCGGGCGTGCTTGGGGTTGGAATTTCAGCCAGTACATCGTCAGTCGTTTGGTAGTCAAAGCCCTCAAGCGATAAAAAGTTACCGAGCACCCTGAGTACTTTCCAGCCGGGCCGTGCCGCTCCTCTGGGATCAAGTGCGGCGTTCGAGCGTTGAAGCAACCCATTGAGATTTAGATAACTACCTGCCATTTCAGTGTATGGCGCAATAGGAAGTACAAGCGTTGCCTGATCAGGTATTGACGACCGGAAAGCACTGAAAACCACCACATTTTTAGCGCGATCCAAAAGTTGAGAGAGCTTTCCCGGGTCGCAGTGGTCGATAGCGGGCTCCAGCCCGTAAAGCAAAATGGTTTTCGCCTGCAACTCCAAAATCGTTTGGGCGTTCGCACCTGCGCGTGGCGCATCGATCCCGCCCGCGAGCCGGTGGGGTACCGCGCCCGCCCACCATGCGCCCGCACTATTGGCCGGCGCGATCACGCCGATCGCGCATCCTGATACCCGGGCTAGCGCACTCGCCAACACTCGGATTGCGGCTCCACTGGGATGGTTGAGCGCTTGTTCGCCCAGAATAATTGAAGCCGAACCTTTAAGCAGGTCCGACATTTCGGTGACCTCGGCGGGAGAGAGAATTTTCTCAGGGTTAGGCGTAAACCCTCTCGGGAGTTTCTCAGCACCCCCTTCAAAGCCGCAGATCATTTGACAAAGCGCGTCAACGATTGATACCGGCTCAACCACGCTCTCCACCGCGACATCGAAATTCGCGTCAATACTTGATGATCCTAATGTGCCAACCCTACCCCCGGCGCCGACTAACTCGCGAATCCGAAGTGCAAGCAGCGGGATTTCCTTTCGCGGATTAGCCCCCACCAGCAACAAACCATCCAAAGATGAAATATCGGCGAGCGGTGTTTCAAGCGAAGGGTAAGGCGCTGCAAGTTGATCGTCAGCGAAATCCTGCTGCAACAAGCGATGGTCAATGTTTGACGACCCTACTGCCCTCATCATTTTTTGCAACAAGAACGCTTCTTCAGTTGAAGCTAATGGATGCATCAGCGCAGCAAGCGTCTCGCTCGCATCTTGTCGGGCGAACTCGACGGCATCCGCGGCAAGACGAATAGCCTCTTCCCAGGAAATCTCTTTAAGCCCTTCCCCGGTTCTCACCAGTGGTTGTAGCAGTCGGTCATCGGACTCGGCACCCTCGAAAGCAAATCGATCCCGATCAGAAATCCAACATTCGTTTGTTGCATCATGCTCACGAGGAACGACTCGTTTGACCTCCTGATGCGCCGTCTGAACATTGATGTGCGTCCCAAGACTATCGTGAGGACTAATCGCCTGATGAGACATCAACTCCCACGGTCTTGCGCTAAAGCGGTATGGTTTCGAGGTCAAGGCGCCTACCGGACACAGATCAATGATATTGCCAGATACTTCGCTATCAACTGAGCCATCTAGGTAAGTTTCGATCGTCATTGCCTCACCGCGACCGGTCGCACCTAACTCCATAGTGCCGGCAATTTCCTGTCCAAATCGCACGCAACGGGTACAGTGGATGCAGCGCGTCATCGCGGTCGCGACGAGTGGACCGAGATTAATCGAATTTTTAACCCGCTTTTCTTCCTCGTAACGCGAGTAATCCTGACCAAATCCCATCGCCTGATCCTGAAGCGGGCATTCGCCTCCTTGATCGCAAACGGGGCAGTCCAGCGGGTGATTGATTAAAAGAAATTCCATTGTGCCCTGCTGGGCTTCTATCGCAACTGCGGAGCGCGTCCGAACAACCATTCCATCGCTTACCGGTGTTGCGCACGCAGGAAGCGGCTTAGGCGCCTTTTCAACTTCCACAAGACACATTCGGCAATTAGCTGCAATTGAGAGCTTGGAGTGATAACAAAATCGAGGGATATAAACCCCGAGCGCATCAGCCGCCTCAATAATCATACTACCGGGCGTGGTCTGAACTTCTTTATCGTCGATGATGAGCGTAACTGTGGGTTTTGAATCCATTACGCCACCATTCGTGATTCGATCATCGCCTCGAACTCAGCGCGAAAATGCTTTAGAAAGCTCTGTACCGGCCATGCAGCTGCATCACCCAACGCACAGATCGTGCGGCCTTCTATACGATCCGCAACTGACTTCAGGCGATCCAGGTCAGCCGCGGTTGCCTTACCTTTACGAACCCGGCGTAGCATTCGGTAAAGCCAACCCGTGCCCTCTCTACAGGGGGTGCATTGGCCGCATGATTCGACAAAGTAGAAATAAGAAATCCGCTCGAGTACTGAAACCATGCAGGTCGAATCATCCATGACAATTACAGAACCCGCACCCAACGCCGAGCCGACGTTTGAGAGCCCATCGTAGTCCATTGTCGCCTGCATCATGAGATCGGCAGGCACCACGGGAACTGATGAACCTCCCGGAATAACCGCTTTTAGTTTCCGCCCGTCCAAAACGCCACCCGCGAGATCGAGAAGATCAGCGAAAGGGGTCCCTAAAGGCACTTCGTAGTTACCCGGGCGGTTAACATGGCCCGACACGGAAAAGATTTTCGTACCGCCCCCATTCGGGACACCAATCTCTGAAAACCAGGTTGCGCCGTTTCGAATAATCGGCGGTATTGAAGCGAGTGTTTCGGTATTGTTGATGGTGGTCGGCTTTCCAAACGCGCCGACCTGCGCCGGAAATGGCGGCTTAAATCGAGGCTGGCCTTTCTTGCCTTCCAGGGACTCAAGCAAAGCTGTCTCCTCGCCGCATATATAAGCGCCGGCCCCACGCTGGGAGTGGAGTTCAAAATCAATGCCGGAATCAAACAGGTTCGATCCGAGAAGTCCTTCCGCTCTCGCCTCCTGAAGCGCAGCTTCAAACCGCTCCCAGGGTTCAAAATATTCCCCGCGGATATAGTTGTAACCGACAGTCGCGTCGATCGCATATCCTGCTAACGCCATACCCTCGATGACCTGATGGGGATTAAAACGAAGGATATCTCGATCCTTAAAAGTGCCAGGCTCACTTTCGTCTGAATTACAGACGATATATTTCTGTCCCTCGACATCTCGGGGCATAAAACTGAGTTTTAATCCTGTTGGGAATCCTGCGCCGCCTCGACCTCGTAGGCCGGATGCTTTCAGCGTTTCGATAATTTCTGCTCTCGGTGTTTTATTTTGAAGCACCTGAGTCCACGCCTCATAACCGCCCTGATTCCGATAAGCCGAAATCGTCCATGGTGCCTCGATTTCTTTAGCCGGAAGGCAGACTCGAACTTCAACCGCCGTCATGACCGGTAGGGCTCAAGGTTTTGGTTAATAGTTTCAGGGGTGAGATCCTCATGGTAATCATTACCCACCGCCATCATGGGCGCCCCGCCACAAGCACCCAAACACTCAGCCTCCAGCACGGTGAACCGCCCGTCCGGGGTCGTTTCGCCCAGCTCGACATTAAGTTGTTCACATAACGCATCAATAATCTTGCCCGAGCCCCTGAGCAGGCACGACACGTTGGTACACACCCGAATGGGGTGCTTACCGACGGGCTGGGTATAAAACATGTCATAAAACGTCGCGACTTCGAATACTTCGATAGGGCGCAGCGCGAGTAATGAGGCCACCGCTTTCACCACCTCTTCGCTAATCCAGCCGTGCTCCGCCTGCGCGTATCGCAAAGCCGACTTAACTGCCGCGCGGCGGGTCGGATATTTCGTCGCTTCTTTTTCAACTTTCTCAATCAGTGAAGCGGAAAGCACTGCCGTTTGGTTTATTGGATTCATTAGCGATCGACCTCGCCAAAAACAATGTCCTGAGTGCCGATAATCGCCACGACGTCCGACAACATATGACCGCGCGCCATCTCATCGAGCGCAGCTAAATGAGCAAATCCGGGTGCGCGCACTTTCAACCGATAAGGCTTATTCGCACCGTCAGAGATAATGTAAATTCCAAATTCCCCTTTTGGCGCTTCAACCGCCTGATAAACCTGCCCAGGCGGTGTGCTATAGCCTTCCGTAAATAATTTGAAATGATGAATCAAAGACTCCATATCGTCTTTCATATTTTCGCGCGAGGGCGGTGTGAGCTTGTGATCGTCAAGCATCACAGGTCCAGGATTATCTTTCAGCCAATTTACGCACTGCTTGATGATGTGATTGGACTGACGCATCTCTTCCATTCTGACCAGATAACGGTCATAACAATCCCCAGTCACGCCAACGGGAATATCAAACTTTAACTCCGGATACACTTCGTAAGGTTGTTTTCGTCTGAGGTCCCACGCAAAACCTGATCCGCGCAACATGGGTCCTGTGAACCCAAGCTGCAATGCGCGCTCCGGACTAACTACCGCAATATCTACCGTTCGCTGCTTCCAGATTCGATTATCAGTCAGAAGATTTTCATACTCATCCACGCATGCCGGAAATCGTTCAACAAATGATTCGATAAAGTCTAGAACCGATCCCTCTCGATTCATGTTTTTTGCACGAATCTCGTCATCCGAGTGCACTTTTGAAGATGCATAGCGTGGCATCTTTTCCGGCAGGTCGCGATACACACCGCCGGGTCGGAAATAGGCAGCATGAAGCCGGGCGCCGGAAGTTGCTTCATATACATCACAAAGATCTTCCCGCTCTCGAAACGCATAAAGAAAAACCGCCATTGCGCCGATATCGAGCCCATGCGCCGCAATCCAAAGCAAATGATTTCGAATCCGGGTAATCTCCGAAAACATCACGCGAATATATTGCGCTCTGGTTGGAACCTGAACACCTAGCAGTTTTTCGATCGCAAGGACGTAGGCATGCTCGTTGCACATCATGGATACATAATCCAGGCGATCCATGTATCCGATGCTATGGTTATAAGGCTTACTTTCTGCCAGTTTTTCGGTTGCCCGATGTAAAAGACCAATGTGCGGATCAATCCGCTCGACGACTTCGCCATCCATTTCCATAATGAGGCGCAAGACGCCATGGGCCGCAGGATGCTGCGGGCCAAAGTTCATCGTGTAATTCCGGATTTCAGTCATCGAATCAGAGCCTAACGAACGACTCGCGGCACGGTAACACGAGGTTCAATAGAGACCGGCTCATAAATCACGCGTCCCTTCTCCTCGTCATAGCGCATCTCAACGTGGCCACTCAGCGGAAAATCTTTGCGAAAAGGATGGCCCACAAAACCATAGTCGGTTAGCAATCGTCTGAGATCTGGATGTCCCTCAAAAAGAATACCGAAAAGATCAAACGCCTCGCGTTCAAACCAATTCGCGCTCGCCCAGAGACCAACAACCGTTCTGACAATAGGCTGGATTTCGGGCAAATAGACCACGACGCGAACACGAGTGTTTTTAGATACCGAGAGCAAATGGTAGACAACCGCGAAACGCTCGGGATGCTGATCACTCCTGCGAGCGTCCTGATCAAAGTCGACTCCACACAAATCAACAAGTTGTTCAAACAAGAAATCACGATGGTCTCGCAACGATGTTAATAAAGCGATCACGTTGTGTGCCGGAGCAATTAACGTGAACTCCCCAAATTTCTCCTCAACTGTGGCGTCAAACTTTAATGCCACTGCGTCAAATGCTGCGCGTTTTTGACCTGAAATTGCTGTAGACATTAACGTGTGATTACCGAGCGATTGTGGTTTCGCGCTTGATTTTCTTCTGCAGCTGGATAATGCCGTACATCAACGCTTCAGGTGTAGGCGGGCATCCGGGTACATAAACGTCAACGGGCACGATTCGATCGCACCCCCTGACCACCGAGTAAGAGTAATGATAATACCCGCCTCCGTTTGCACAGGATCCCATGGAAATCACCCAACGAGGCTCGGGCATTTGGTCGTAGACCCTTCGGAGCGCCGGCGCCATTTTATTCGTCAGCGTGCCCGCCACAATCATCACGTCAGACTGGCGAGGGCTCGGTCTGAAAATCATGCCAAACCGATCCAGATCGTATCGGGATGCACCAGCGTGCATCATCTCTACTGCGCAACATGCTAACCCGAAGGTCATTGGCCACATCGACCCGGTTCGCGCCCAATTGATCAGGTCATCCAGTCGAGCGGTAGCCCAGCCCTGAGATAACGTACCTTCAAGTGACATTGACGATCACTCCCATTCAAGCGCCCCTTTCATCCATTCGTAGATAAACCCAACAACGAGAATAAGCAGAAATAACATCATGGCTAAAAATCCGAACACGCCAATCTCATCCAGAACAATCGCCCACGGAAATAAAAATGCGATCTCCAGATCAAAAATAATAAAAAGAATGGCGACCAGATAATAACGGACATCGAACTTCATCCGAGCGTCTTCAAATGCCTCAAACCCGCACTCATAAGCCGACAGTTTCGCTGGATAGGGATTCCTCGGGCTCAACACTCGCCCTGCGGCAAGCGCAGCGACGCCAATGACTATTCCTGTGATCAAAAATAGCAGAACGGGTAAGTAGTTAGATAGCATTCGACTGTGGTCAGGTTCGGTAAACATCAGCCGAAAAACAAGCGCTGATTTTAATCTTCTGGGGTTTAACGGTCAATCACGTAGAGCCGTTTCGGCGATGACACCAAACGTAATGTTTACTCCCAAGTCGCCGTCACATGAATTTCACAGCAGTCGAAATCGGGTGGTAATTCTAAGGTTGTTAGGTCGAAAACCATCCAGGGGTCAGACCCAGAGATTTCAAGATAAACAGACCGATCCGCACACTTTATTTCAAGGTCAGGGCTTACTTCAATCCTTCCTTCTCCAATCACAGGAAGTAGGTCAAAACGCTTTTCATGCTCGTCCCCGATTAAAGCGAATGTTTCGACCTTTACCCGTTCAAAGTTCTGCTCAATCTGATGATCTGACGGATCGAACCGAATCAACGCCGGAGTGAGAACAGTCTTTGGGAGCAAAAAGGCAACGTGACGGGTCAGCAAACGATCAATATCTACCGACACCTTATTAATTTCATTAAAATCTTCGGCGTCCAACGCCCAATAAATGGCTGACGATGTTTTACGGTTTGCATCGATTCCTGCCGCCTCTATTGCTGACAAGATTTTGCGACCAAAACTATCCTGATGATCACAGTCCCGCAAGCAAGGTAAGCACCCAAGATCGGGCTGGCCGATTAACCAGAAATCTTCTAACGCTTTGCGTATCCATTCCGTCTTGATAGCGATCCGGTTACTGGCTGAAATCCCGGGTCCTAGAAACATGCCTTCTTCAATCCGGCCACTCTCTCTCATCTGCAGGCTTTCGAGTGGAATACCCCCTAGATCTGAAATGACTTGATCTGCATGAGAGTCCACCAACTCGGCGAATCCGGACAAATTATTGGTTTCGACAAGCGTTCGAAGCCAAAACCGTGAAACCGGTTCCGCGTTTGAAACTTTAAAAGCACTCCGATCCGGCTCCACGAGCGAGACGGCACCATTTTCAGAATCTAAACACTTCAATCCCTTTGAATCCGATTCGGCATCGTCAAAAATAATCCATCCGAAAGGTAAAAATTGTGTCGGATCGATCGACTCATGAGTGAGCACTAATCCGAAAGAGTCTGCAGTTTGGGGAAACATACCGGCATCTTCAAGGGCTATCGTCTGAACCCGCATCGGAGAGAATGTGGTCGAATTTTCGGCCCGGTGCACCGACGGATAACGCCAGGTAACGGAATGAGCGCCGTCAAGGTCGATGCCTGTTTGGGATATCACCGCGGCGGGCATTTTGTAATCTGGAAGTGGATAAAAAAATGCGTGCTGAAGGCCAGCGCTGCCTACGATCGGAGACCATGATTTCGCATCAAAGGTGCAAATACCCGCCTCATTACCCAGTTGGGGGTATCCTGCGATACCTGACCACGGCTGGGCAAGATGGTCCTCCGCGCCACCAAAAAGATACTTTGCCCCCATTCGATTTTCAATGGCCACCACGATGACGCCACCCGGTGTCAAAGCGCGGGCCGCGCGGCGCAACATATGTGCCACCGCCTCGGCGGAATTTTCAAATTGTGGGCTAAACCGTCGGGCGTATTCCAAGACGCCGATAAAGAGGACGACGTCATATCCTTCGTTCGGCAGGGTAACTTCATTGAAATCTGCCCGAACAATCGACACATTCGTCAACCCGGAGCAACGAAGCGCGGCAAGGGCCGCTCTCGATTGACTGCCCTCTATCGCGTCAATCTCAAAACCGCTATCACCCAAAAATCGGGTGATCACGCCACACCCGGCACCGACCTCCAGAACGCGGCCACCTGGTTTCAAACCAAGACCGCGGAGTATATTTGCGCGAGCAGGCGAGAGGTGATAATTGAGCGCCCAGTCTTCAAAATCCTTTGAAAAATCGGCAGACCGCCATGTCAAATCGGCAGCGTTTTTAAGGATCGTTTCTAGCGAACGCTCTGTTTCTACACCATCGGAATAATCAATTTCTGCCGAAGCGTCAGCAAGACGCCATACGCTTTTCTCCTGCAACAAATTATTTTGAGCAGAAAGATACGGTGCGCGGGGCAATTTACTCCCAGTCATTCGGGGGTTACCAGGTTAGGAAAACAACAGCTCGTTACTCGAAATAAACACCTGAGCAACTTTAGCATTCTGATTATTTTATAGTGTGATACACCAATAAATGGTGCCGAAGGCCGGACTCGAACCGGCACGGCTTGCGCCACCGCCCCCTCAAGACGGCGTGTCTACCAGTTCCACCACTTCGGCTAAATAATTGAATTTTTCCATTTAAGATAACAACTTAATTCGAATCCGTGCTCGGCACCATGGGAACATCCCCATTAGATTGCGATGCCTCTGAACCCGCTCCGTTAATCTGATCCTCGACCGGTGTCGCATTTTCAGATGCCATTACGCTTGTCGGTGCCGAACTTTGCTTCGTGTACATATATGCTAGGCTCAATCCCGTCGCAAAGAAAACGGCCGCGAGGATGCCTGTCGTGCGGCTTAGGAAATTAGCTGATCCACGACTCCCGAATACGGACTGGGATGATCCTCCCCCGAAAGCGGCGCCCATATCAGCGCCCTTCCCTTGTTGTAAAAGCACGAGAACAACTATCGCGATCGCCGTAACTAAATGGATGACAGTGAGAATACTAGTAAAAAGGTTCATGATTTTGCCGCTGAAATAATGTCAATAAAATCCTGAGCATGAAGAGATGCTCCCCCAATCAAGCCGCCATCAATATCAGGTTGCCCAAACAACCCTTCTGCATTTTCGGGTTTTACACTCCCGCCATAGAGGATTCG
>Ga0209631_10006019_pt1 | contig 12604 bp, 9 predicted proteins | sample COG_08_FD_184752 | JGI IMG/M metagenome (GOLD analysis project Ga0209631, IMG submission 184752) | Pelagic Microbial community sample from North Sea - COGITO 998_met_08 (SPAdes) (version 2) | ecosystem: Environmental > Aquatic > Marine > Neritic zone/Coastal water | place: Helgoland, sampling... | reverse complement strand
TTGTATTTAACTCCTTTTATAAATTCGACTTTTTCAATAGGTATTTCTTGACCTGAAACTGGAGGCTCTTGAGATACAAAATTTATCTTGATAAAATCGGTTGTTTTATTAATTTCTCCTCCACCAAAAATGCCTCTATCGTTGGTTTTATCTTCAAATATTCTATTAAGTTTAGATTCGATATAAGGACTAATGTATATAGAGCTTCCAAAATAATCTTTACTTAAACTCAAACTAGCTTTCCAGTAAAGAATAGAATCGTCTAATGGAGATCCGTTCTTAACAAGTTTCATTTTTTGAGAAATTCTAAATTTAGTTTCGTAGCCATGAATAACTGTAAATACATCTAGATTGTTTAATTCTTCTGTATAAAAATCTTCTACTTTTGAATTTGGAGAGGGTGCATTTCTTCCATCAGTGATACCAAAATATAGGTCAAAATCTATCTGATCATAATTTGTAATCCCATATTCTGATGGCACAAAGATTTCAAAATTACTAAGTGTTAAGTCAGTTGATGGATTATGCAACTTGACTTCATCCCATTCAGGACGTAGGGCTCTAGACTTTCCATCAATCTTTAAATTAGAAATTTTGATATATGGTTTTTTAACATAAGGTATCCAAGGAAGTATAGCCATTAGTGAACCTCCAATACCAAGGGATCGTCAATACTTAAGCCCAAACTAAAAGGATCAATTCCAACTTCACCTGTTTTGCATATAAATGCAAAATTGATTTGCCTTTTTCTGTTCAACTTTTCATGGTCAACCAAAATAACATTATTTTTTATTAACTTCCCAGCACTTCCTAGGGAAGCCTTAGGAATCTGGAAAGGTATACTTCTTTTTTCATTAGCCTTTACTGAATCACCCGATACACCTACCTTTACACTCATGTTTTTTGAAATTGTTTTTGGAGCAGTTAATGTAACTGGAATTTTATATGTTCCATTATTCTTATCAAACTCTATATCTTTTGTAGTGATGTTTATTCTAAACTTTTTTGATTCTTTGTCTGCTTCACCTTTAGCACTCCCTTCTCCAGGGAAGGTAAGCATTAATTTCATTTCCTTAGGAATGTTGGATGTAACTTCAAATTCTTCTCTTAATAAACCAGAAACGGTATCTCGTAATTTATCCAAATTTTCATTAAAGAGTGTTTTTGCACCAGACCGTCTTTTGTAAATTGCTTTGAAAGCATCTGTACTGTCTTCCCACCTATCGTGGTGTGGAGGTTCACAGTGTGTGAAAAACTTTTCTGCTATTTCAGCATCAATTTCTTTAAGCGGGTCTTGTGCGAAGGCACCTACTAAGGCTATAGCTATAAAATCTTTATTATAATTTTTGACTTTTCCTCTCCCAGGAGTACTTTTTTCGCCAAATTCATATTTAACAACCATTCCGGGTCCTCGAATTAGTGCAACTTTATTGAGTAATTCTTCATTTATATTGTTATCCGTTATTGGATCTACATATTTAACTAAAAGGGCTACATCGTGATCAGTTTTATCATGTTTGTATCTTTCGGGTAAATCAGATTGTGTTTTTGGAATACTAAAATTTATTACTCTAGCAGCGGTATCTTTAGGCGCCTTTAGTTCATCTTTTTGACTTAACTCATTTATAGGGTCTAATAATGCATCTTCGTGTAATTTATACAAACTATAGTGACTGGCTACATAATTATTAGCTTTTAGTACTTCATAATTGATGGTATTTTTATTATCTTCTATACCACCAACCTCAATTTCTATACCCCCATATAAGGAGTCTTTTTTACTCATTGCTGGCCAAAAGTTAATTGCTATTTTTCTCTTCATTTCTTCAACAATTTCTGAGAGATCGATATCATAATTATCAAAATCTTTTTCAGGGTCATAGCCAACAATTAAGACTGAAGTACCAGCTTCTTTTCTGTCTAAGTAAAGATCCTTTACAAAGGAATCTTTTGTCCACTCTGATTGGGCAATTATATTCTTATTAATATGACCACTACTATTTTCTGTCTCCACTACAGCTGAAGCTCCAAACCAACCTTCTTTGCCATACTTAATGTTATCTATTTGATGTGTCCCCAAAACAGTCCTACCTAAAAATCTATTTTTGAATTTTCCATCTGTAAAACTTTCTAGAGAGAGATCTTCACTCCTTGGTAAGAAAGAGCCTTTCTCTTTATTAATATTCGAGTTATAAAGGACTGTTTGTATTAAAGAGCCTTTCATGAGTGCGTACTTTCCCATTCCAAAACTTCCACCAGAACCAACTAGTTTATTTACAGAGTGACCAGCAGCAAAATGTACAGCTCTAAATGCATTTGGTGACTCATCATCTGCGTTTGCTTCCTCATAACCAAATAAACCGGATGTATTAAAGTCTTCTATTCTTAATAAATAAAGTGGTCCTTTACGTATTTTGCTTAGACCATCCTTTAATGATTGAGGCAATAGATTTGCTCCTCCTGTTTTATTATCAACAACAGCCTCAACATGCGTCTTTAATTTCTCCCATCCAATTGTTTTAAGATATTTATCTTTTTCAGATCCAGTAAGTTTGATTGCTGTCACCCTCACCTTGACCTTTTCATCTTGGTACATTGGCCATTTTGCATCACTAGAGTTTTGAATAGCTTCTCTTAGAACTGAGTCTATTGACCCATCAAAAGCTTTTTGATTGCCATCAGAACCTTCTTGGAAATCCTGTGGGTGTCTCTCTGGAAATATCCAATCTAATTTTTCACTCATATTTTATTCACGTCTTTTTCAATGTTTTCAAGATGCGGGAATCGATTTCTAAAATATTCATCTTCCTGTACTTTAGGAAGAAGCTGTGTGCCATTTGCAAAACGAATGTATCTTTTACCACTTCTATCACTTGCTGGTTGTGGAGCAGGCTCAATGTCAACCCTGGCGACAGGATTTTCTTTACCAAAACCAATGTCTTCAAAGTTAATCACTATACAACTATTAAAATAGGTTCTACCAATTCTGTCCATTATTTCTTTCCTTAATATTTTTTGGTAATCTTCCCATGTTGGAGTTAACGGTCCCATTCTTTTAGTCCACTTAGGATCTTCTTCAGCTCTTTCCATCCATTCGTAATCTGAACTAATACCTCTCTTTAAATACTCTTTGGAGTCTTTATCTTCAGAGATTCCTATAAGTAAGGTTCCACCTTTGGAATTCAACATTCCCACAATTGTTCGTATGATGTCATGATTTACAGCAGTAGGAGGTGTTTTGGATATTGCGGAGAAATACATTGAAGATTTACACTCTATTGTATCTTTTTCACCAGCAGATAAGAGTTCTTCTAGTGAATGAAACATTGTCTCTCTAGTAAGAACGGGTTCATCAACTACAACTATCTCAGGCTTTGCATAAGCTGTTGATTTAATAGAGATGGGCAAGAAAGCTAAAATAAAATACACTAGTCCTGGCGCTAAGTCATTTTCCTTGGTCCAGTATGCTACAAATGAATCTCTAGTGAGTGTTTCATTGAGCAGTTCAGATTTTTTTATAATTTTTATACCATTATCCTCTAAAAGTTTTTGTGCGTTTGGGATACCAACTTCTTGGTCGAAATCTAAAGGATCAATGTTTTGCCATGTGAAACTGGCTGATCTTAATGCTGAACTACCTTTTTTCAGTTTTGGCATCTTTAAATTTACGTATTCATATTTTTCATGAGAGTAAATACCTAAATTTAATCTCTTATTAAATTGGTCCCATATCCACTCAGAACCAGCAAAATTTCTATTTAAAGACAGATAAGAATCGCCATCATCGAATTGAATTTTGTTTACAGACGCTTTTAATCTAGGGAGACCATTTATGTAAAAAACTTCTTGAACTCCTTCTCTTAAGTCTTCATCACGACTTAGTGGTTGAAATTTGCCTTCGGAAGCAACTTCGTCCTTGTTTAAAGATATTGAGCCTGACGGAAATTCGCGGATTAAAACTGTATTAGTCAAACTTGAAGCCTTCCTTTTTTTTGCTGCTGCCCTCTAAATCAATTTTCATTTGGGTTGTAGCATCATTTATAGCTTTAATTATTTTTTTTCTCTCTTCAGGTGTTGAGTCATATAAACTTTTATTGCCTAAATTACCAATCAATTCAATAGACTTTATTGCTTTATTAACTCGATTCATAGCTAGACGTTGAAATCTTTGTTTATTATTTTCTTTCATGTACAAATTATAACTTGATGATATTATATTGCAAATTATTTGTTAAATAATATGCAATATAATTATGCTAATAATATTGGACTTATACTTTATATATTCCTAAATTTTCGAAAGTTTCAACAAGTATCTCAAACCGATCAGATAACTTTAGATTGCAGATAGCTAAATACCAAATAACAATAGATCTTACTTATTAAAACATAAGCCAGAAATATTAATTTAAGTCATCTAGAACATTGAGAATAATTCATGATTGAACACTATAAATGAAAGCTCCATTCAAAAAAAATAAATATTATAATTTAATACTGAAGGTGAAATGATGCAAAAAAAAATATTTATATGTGTAGCAAAGGAAAGTTACGAAGTCGTTTCAGATATAGAAAAATTTTACAACACACCTACAAATACAGCATTTTTTAGTCTGTGGTCCGCTTCTAATTACCAAAATTTATCTGGAAGCACTGACTATGAAGAAGAAATCAAAAAACAGATTTCAGAGTCATCTGGTGCGATAATCTTGATTTCAAAAGGCAGCTTAAAAGATGATGGCTTTATTAAAAGAATCGAAGTTCCTAAAATAATTCAAAGAAAAAATGATAGTCCTGAGTATGGAATAGCTGCTGTAGTTTTGGATGATTGTAAATTTCAAGAAGATGAAATATTTGGAAAAATGCAATTAATTAACAGTCCGAGTAGTAGATTAAACAATCTTAGTTTGAAACAACGTGAAAATAATATTATAAGAATCTTTCATGAACTTGGCGAACAAATGCTCCCAAAAGAAGAGTCTCCGGAGGTTGAAGGAAAACAAGATGTATACTTTGATGAAAGAAGAATTTACTCAGATGATCTAAATTCATTTACAAATGTTGATAATTTTGATACATGGTACGTACCAGGAGGAGCTTCTTTAAGATCAAACATAATTGAGTATCAAGATGAAAAGGAGAATTTCTTTAAGGAGTCCTCTTACAAAAGATTATTTTCACAGTATTGCATAGGAGTGCCAAAAAAATTTCAGAAGACAGATTTCACACAACAAGAAAAAGCTGGATTAATTTCACTGAAAAAAATAATGCAACGTGGTGACTCTACACCATTGGATCCAATTATCGAAAGAGAACTATTGCAATCACACGGGTATGAAGTAACGAAGACCACTTTACCTGGAAATTTAACTGTAGAATTTGAAAAACCAATTTATAAATTAACTAACGATGATAATATCTTTTTCAATAATGAGAATAAAAGTCCCCAAACAAGAATAGATTATGCTGGTTGGGGTACTAGAGAATATGCCTTTGACTCAAAAGAAGAGTTAGACTTTTATAAATTCATTAAAAAAAATAACCCTAGTTGCATTAAATGGTTACACCCTCAATTTCCTAGAAAACTCCTTTCAAAGGCTGGCTCAGCAGAAGGTAGAGAAGGTGTAGATTTTCTCTATTCGCCGCCTTGGAGTAACCCTTTAATTATAGAAATTTTGGGTGAACAACATTTTGATGTTGCAAAAGGTGAAAATATTAGGAAACCTGAAACAAGTTCTTCTTTTAAAAAAGATGAAAAGAATTTAGAGCATGAAGTATTAGGTATTCCCGCATTTGAAGTTAGAGAGATGAAAGGTGAAAATTGGGATAAAGTTTTAGAAAAAATGAAAATCCCAAATGATAATGCAGATAAGAAACTTGTAAAACTTTTAAAAGACCTGTGGTCTATAGGAGCAGTTCATAGTGCCATATATGAGTTATTTCAATCAGAAAAGTTTTATGAAAAAAAAGTTTGGACAATATTAGTAGACGGAAATTTACAAGGATTGATAGGAATAAAACGTTTGTTCGACTTAATTGCATCAATAACCTCACTATGGCAAACAACCAATATGCTCCCTGAACAGGTATTTTTCATCAATGATAAAAACGAAATTTTAGAACAATTAGAGATGCATTCAGATAATTTTGGTTATGTGTCATCCAAAAGTGATAAGATTCTTAAGGATTACGACATCTCTTTAAAAATAGACCCAGACAGTTCCTATTTAGAAGAATTTGGAAATTATGACAAAGACACAATACTCATAAAAAAAGTTAGTCTTCCATTCTTAATTAAAGATGAGCGACAACAAAATACTCGTGATGTTTTAACTTTAGATCATAGTGACAATATGGGTCCTGCATTGAAAATAATACTCCAATATATATTTGCTAAAGAAGATTTTAGAGAGATGCAATTGGAAGCAATAACAAAATCTCTTACAGGCGAAAGTTCTCTTGTACTACTTCCTACGGGTGCTGGGAAAAGTTTAATATATCAACTTTCAGCAATATTACTCCCGGGTCCTGTAATCGTTATAGACCCCACCGTACAATTAATTAACAATCAAAAAGTAAATTTAAATGAGAATGGTATTGATAGGGTTATTGGAATTAGTGGTGAAGCTGCTCCAAATCCTGAAATTAGAGAACGCTTTATGAACTCTATAGCTAATGGTGATAACTTTATAATATTATGTGCTCCTGAACGACTGTTGATGCCCGCCTTTAATAATGCTCTAAGTTCAGTTATTAGAAAAACTGGCATAAGTCTTGTTGTAATAGATGAAGCACACTGTATTTCAGAGTGGGGCCAAGAATTCAGAACATCTTATTTAAGTATTGGAAAACGATTACAAAATCTTATCAACAGCTATGGAATCTCAAAGAAGAAAAGCAGAATTCCATTATTAGCAATGACAGGGACAGCATCACTAGCTGTTAGAGATGATATATTAGTGGAATGTGAATTATCTGAAAATCAAGAATTAAGAGCTCAAAAATTTAATCGTCCAGAGTTAGATTTTAATGTTGTATCTAATGATGATCCAAGTCAAGGATTAACTCGTCTTTTAGATATTGTTGAATACGACATACCAGAAAAATATAGTACAAGTGCATTAAAGTTTTACAAAACGCAAGATAAAGAAGTACAAAATAATTTAGTAATTATTTTTGTTCAAACAAAGCCTCAACTGTTGAATGTATACGATGCTCTAAATAATAATGACAACCTACAAAATGCAAAAATTGGAATGGTCTGGGGAAGTGGACCATATGACAAACCCGGACAAAATAAATGGGATGAAAATAAATTTGGAAACAGTGAGGAGTATAAAAAAAAATGCGTTGAAGAATTTAAAAAAGGTGAGAAAAATATAATAATCGCGACAAAAGCTTTTGGAATGGGAATTGATATCCCAAATGTAAGAGGTGTAATTCATTTTGGTATAGCTAGTTCCGTAGAATCGTGGTATCAAGAATCTGGTAGAGCGGGCCGAGATGGGAAAAATGCCTTATGTTCTACAATCTTTACCGAAAATGATAAAGATAATACTCAAGAATTATTCTCTGGTAATTATCAAGATTTACTGAAAAAATATCAGCAAAGACCTCCTACAAACTACCAAGACAGAGATGACATTGATTCTCATTTATGGTTCTATTTTGGATCCTGGAAAGGACTATTGAATGAATTAATAACTTTATGTAGTGTACTAAGCCGATTTGATCAAAATTTAGATTTTGAAAGACGTCAATGGGTGAATATTGACTTTAAAGAAGGTAAAAATAGTTCATTTGGAGATGGAGATGAGACAAAAGCAATTTATAGACTTCTCACAATGGGATTATTTGAAGATTGGCAAATGGATTATGCCAATAAATCCTACAAATTAAGAACATCTAGAAAAGAAAACATATTGTTATTTGAGGAACTGTCTAAGTGGATGAGTAAAAGACTTCCCTCTTCAACTAAAGGGTTTATTAAAATCATCAAAAACATTTCTTTAAAAATTAATGACTTAACTAGCGAGGAAGTAATAAATGAATTTATTAATAAACTTGGGAATGCTGAAAACAAAAGTACCAAAGAAAGTTCTGAGGAACTCAATGAACTTAATTTTACTTTTACATCTCTTAATCAATTTAAAAAAGCTAATAGAGAAGCAAGAACTAAAAAAAGAGCAAGTCAAAAACAGATAGACTATATTTATTCTCTTTTAGATAAAAAAAGATTAACAGAGGAGTACAAAGAAGAAGTGGAAAGCCCTTATCTAGATTCAAAAACTGCATCTGCATTAATAGGGTTCCTAAAAGAAAATAGTGTTAGGAATGCTAGTGAGGATCAGAAAAAACTACTTGAAAAAAATCTAAGCAATCTACAAAACCACAACAGAAGGTCTTCATACGAGTCGAAAATGCAAAGTGACTTGTCCATGAAGGAGGCTTCATATTTAATAGCACATACTTTTAGCGAAATTAACGCTAGAGCACCTCAACAGGAATTAGATGAAGCAAAGAATTATTTTCAAAATATGAATACTTTTGATACTTTCATTGTATGCATATATATGTATCTAGTTCATGCCACATATGAATCAATTGGATATAGTAGAAGACAAAAACATCTACAGGTATACGAACTAGCTAGAGAAAATAAGACTAATGATGAGATTCAAGAAGCTTTTGATAATTATTTCTCTGACTCTGACAGTGAGTTCGCCAATCAAATGAGAACACAGCTCATGAAAGATGGAGATGATATTAGTTTATGGATAAATACGGTGGCAACATACCCAAGCATAGAAAATGTCAGATTAGAACTAGAAAAAATAAGGGAGCAATCTGATCAATTTAAGGGATGGCATTGGGCTATGTTATATACCCTATTAAAAGAAGAAGACTATGGGGATAGATTATCTATTCAGTACAACCTGATGGAGGAATTCTATGAAAGTAAAAATTTAGAAGCTGATAATTTGTATCAAGAGATTGAAATATTCATACACGATTATTTTGAAAAAGACATTAATGCTCTATCTTCTGTGTTTAATTGGATTACAGAAAAACCACAATCTAAAAAGACGAATTTTGAGACTAGTTTAGGAAGTCTTATTTTAGAAACTTTCAAAACTGAAGAAGATGAAAATAATGAAGAAGTCCTTTTGGCTTTGATGAATAACTTAATTAATGACATAAGAAAGATAAGTAATTAAGTGTGCAGGAATTGTTTACTTGGAGAATAAAAAGTAGGATATAAGTTATGGACGAATTTGAAAAAATAAAAGACAAATACTCTGAAGTTCTTATAGAATTCAACAAATTGATTGCTAGTGAAAAAGAAAATTCAAAACTAATTGAAGAAATTGGTCTTATTTTAGCAAAACTAGATGATGAGTCGGGGAAACAAGTTGCAATTAATAAGAATCTTGCTCAGATAGAAGAAACACTGACACTAAGACTCGAAGACACTAAAGCAAATGTTACCGAAGCTTCAAATATTGTTGGGCAAGCAAAGAATATTGTTGAAAAAATTAATGAAAATAATGAGAAATCAATTGTGAAAATTGAGGGTAAAATAACTGATTTACAAAAAGAGATCGCAATAGTCAAAAATAATGTGGAAAAAATTACGGAAAATTATATCGACATAAATAGGAAAATCTCTTTAATCAAGGAAGTAAAAAAAGCAAAATAATGTTGGGAAATTTTTCAAGGTTATAAAAACTATATCTAGTCTGTATAACGTTATTGTCTTTTTTTAGTCGGAGACATCACTAATGAAAACTCTCTAGATTTTTCATTTCTAATATATAATTTAGCCGGAGCGCCCTTTCCAGGCTGTTTTCTTTTTTTATTTTTACTTTGAGGTGAAGGAAGTATTACGTTATTGCCATCTTGGTCTGTCTGATTCAAAACTTTTTTATGAAAATTGCTTAAATCTATATTGTCTAAATCTTCATTTACAGACCAAATAGCTTCATAGACAGATCTAATTTCTCCAATTGTAAATTCCTCTTCTAGGAAATCTAATGCAATAGGTGTGAATTTCATTTTTTCGGAAATATATTTAATTGCATCATCAAGAATTAAGTTATGATCAAATGCTAATCTTTTTTTTTCAATTTTTTTATTTAGAATGTCTTTTACAAAGAAATATTCAGCCTCAACAGCATCACTTCCCGAAAAAGGGATAACATCCTCATTTAGTATGGCGGCATAAGCAACTGACATAATTTGTTTATGAAAGCTGGGATTCTTTGAGTCAAAATTATACTCATCTCTTTTTGGGTCTGAGTAGAAACCTATTTGATGTGGAGATATTTTTTTTTGATTTAAAAAAATCATTGCTTCTTCAAGTAACTCTCTTTTTAAAGCACTCTCAGCATTTTCGCTTGATCTCAGAAAACCTCCAGGCAGTGCCCAGTATCCAAAATACGGTCTCTTTGTGCCATCTTCACTAACGGCTCCTCTTTTTATTAATAAAACTTTTAATTCTTTACCAAAAATAACACGGGGGGATTCATGGTCTTGGTTCATATATGCATCTTGTGCCTCCTCCATACTATTTGCAATAGTGAGGACAACTCCATCAACTGCGACTGAAGGTCTGAAATATTCATTGTTAGATGCATCACTTTGTGATTTTAAATTCTTTGCCATAACTATATATTACAGATTTATGGTATTTTGTACAATAAATTTGACAATATATTTTATTAATGGTATATTTAACCATAATAGGAGAAACAATGTACGTAGAACAAACAATTTGCTGGAAAGATATTTCAGGTAGCACTGTTTGTTTGTGTTTAAAGTGTAAAAGTTGCAGAGGCAAGAAGTCGCTCTCTCAATCAGAAGCCCAAGATCTATCGATTTTGTTAAACATGAAGAGAAGAAATAACCACAGAAAAGTACGAAGTTATAGTTGCTTATTTTGTGATTATTTCCACGTTGGACATACTCCTAATAAAAAAAGAATGAAAAACATAAAAGGAATGGTGAAAAGTGCATAGTCTCACAGGTAACAAAGCTAAAGAAATACTCTCAATTAGGATTGTTTTAGATCGTTCAGGATCTATGTCAGGTAGTCAGAGCATTACAATAGAAGCTCTAAATACCTATCTAACGGAGCTCAAAAAAGAAAAAGGTATAAATGGTTCAATAACATTGAGCACTTTTGACTCAGTGTCTATTGATATACCTATCTCTAGAGTATCTATTGAAAGATTGGACTCATTTCCTGAAAGTATTTTGCAACCTAGAGGAGGTACTCCCCTTTTTGATGCAATTGGGTTAGCAATTCATGATCTTGAGAATATTTCAGGTTCAACAGATGAGAATAAAGTTTTGGTAATTGTTACAGATGGTTTAGAGAATGCATCCAAAGAATACACTTTTGACAATATCAGTTCAAAAATTAAAGAAAAAGAAGATGCTGGTTGGCTAATAATTTATCTTGGAGCTGATCATGATGCTTTTAGACAATCCAATTCGCTAAATTTCGATAAAGAAAGATCTATGAGATATTCGAAAGAAGATTCTATCGATACATTTAGAGCTGTAACTAGAACAACCATTGACTACCAAAAAGGTGAGGGCAACAAGAATATACGTTTTACTGAAGAAGAAAGAACTCGCTCAGATAAAAAACGTTTTAAGGAAGGTGAATAGTTAATTGTTAGTCACTTTTATGGTCTGCTTAATAGGCACATTTGCTGTCTATTTCTTGTGGGTGTACATAGACCCCACAGGTAATCCTGACGTTACTGATAGGTTGGATTACTATTTCAATCTTGACGGTGACAAGGACGACGAATAATGAGTAAAAAAATACTTTTACTTGGCGATTCAATCATTGATAACAAATCTTATGTTCTCGATGGCGAATTAGATGTCACCGCACATCTTAAAAAGCTCTATTCAGATCAACCAGACGTCACTATTACTAATAATGCAGTAGATGGAGATACCATGTATAACATAGAATATAACCACCTAGACACTAAAGATGTTGAAGAGGCCTCAAACATTATTGTCTCTATCGGTGGTAATGATCTTCTCCACAATATTTCATTCCTACAAACAACAAGTGAGCTTTCAAAGGTCATGGGTAAAGATGCCAGAATTGGAAAATGGGGAGTAAGGGAACTTAATCCCTCAAGAAATAAAGTCTTCGAGGAAACATACTTTGAGATAATCAAACCATTTACTAAGCAATATGAGACCATTGTTGCAAACCTATCTAGCCACAGGGCGAATCTCCTTCTATGCACTGTATATGAAGGTGATCTGGTTGATTCGGATGAGTTCAGTGATGTGAACAATTCATCAAAAACAATGGTCTCACTTTTTAATGACATCGTCTATAGAACAGCCAATAAATATCGTGCTGATGTACTAGAACTAAGAGAAATATTTGTCAGACCAGAAGATTATGCTAACCCTATAGAGCCATCACATATTGGAGGAGGAAAACTGGCTAAGGCTATGCAAAAGTGGGTTGATAATGGTTAAAGAGTTTATTAAAGATAGAGATGTTCTTATTATCTCATTTGTGCTCCTTTTGGCTGTGAGTGTTCAACTTGTAGGTAACGAAATA
>Ga0209631_10006017_pt1 | contig 12610 bp, 10 predicted proteins | sample COG_08_FD_184752 | JGI IMG/M metagenome (GOLD analysis project Ga0209631, IMG submission 184752) | Pelagic Microbial community sample from North Sea - COGITO 998_met_08 (SPAdes) (version 2) | ecosystem: Environmental > Aquatic > Marine > Neritic zone/Coastal water | place: Helgoland, sampling... | reverse complement strand
CGGACGGCGCGACGATCCACATGATCCCGATGCTAAACCCCGACGGGGCCGAGCGCTTCCAACGGCGCAACGCGCAGGGCATCGACGTGAACCGGGATGCGCGCCGCCTGCAGACGCCGGAGGGGCAGCTACTCAAGGCAGTCCGCGATGAACTAGACCCCGACTTCGGCTTCAATCTTCACGACCAGAGCGCCGCCGTGCGCGTGGGTCAGAGCGATCGGGGCGTGGCGATCGCACTTCTCGCACCGGCGTTCAACGAGGCACGCGACGTCGATGAAAAACGTCGCCGTGCGATGCAGGTTGCGACCCTGCTCATAGAGGCGGTCAACCCGCTCGTCGGTGACCATATCGCGAAGTACGACGACACCTTCAACCCGCGTGCATTCGGTGACCTCATGGGCGCCTGGGGCGCGAGTACGGTGCTTATTGAGGCCGGTGCCTGGGAGGGTGACCCCCAGAAGCAGCATCTCAGGATGACGAACTTCGTCGGAATCCTGATCGCGCTGGACGCGATCGCGACGGGCCGGTACGCCCAGTATGACCCGGGTGTCTATGAGTCGCTCGAATACAACGGACGTCGCGTCACTGACCTGCTCATCGTCGGTGGAACGATTGTGATTCCCGGTATCCCCCCGCTGGAAGCGGATCTGCTGGTGAACTACGACATGCCCCTGCTTCAGCAGGAGGCGGTGATCGCCGACATCGGGGACATGGGGCGCTCTGAAGCGCAGGACACGCTGGACGTCAGCGGCCTCTATCTCATCCCCACCGGTAAGGCGCTCGGTGAGGACGGCGGGTTGAACACCGGAGCACCAGCACACTTCATCGTGGCGGAGGATCGCGAGGGGCGGCGTGTCCGCTTCGTGTTCGAGGGACAGATGCCGGACGTCGGACGCGAGGAGTAGGGCGGTTCCTCCGGAGGCGCACCTGCGCCTCCGATCGTCGCATCGAGACATGTAGGGCTCTCCGCTCGGTACCGATATTTGCTGACGCACCGAATGAAGAGTTCCACATCGGAGATGACGCGGTCGCGGTCACGCGACAGCCGGCCTGAACAGGTTCTCACTCTTCCTGGGGGCGTTGGGATGTCTCGTGTCCAAGGAGGCAGTATGAACCACACACCGGCTTCGATTCTCTCCCTGCTCGCCGTAGTCACGGCGCTGCTCACCTTGCCCATGGGCGTCAGCGCTGACACCGACTGCACAGACGGATACCTGCTGTGCATCAATTCAGCAGCTGCGAATCACGACGCATGGGGCAAGCAACACTTCGACATCATCGATGACATCGCGTACCTCGAATGCGGAGCCGAATGGACCGGCTGCGTGCGAAAGAAAGTGCTCGGAATCTGACCTGAGCCACATGCCCTGACGGACCTTCCGTAACCCCTCGAATCTGACCCGACATGCGACATCCCATCGCCCTCTTCTCGGTCCTGACCGTCGCCTGCACAGCCGTTCCCCAGGCATCCTCCGAAGCCCCGACCTTCGACCCAAGCGACACAATCGGAACCCTGTCGTGCGAACCACGCTCGCTGGGGTTCGATCCGCCAGCGAGTGTCGAACGCCTCATCGCTGCATCCGATTCATCCATTCTTCTCGTCTATCAGGACGCGCGCGAAGTCGTCGTGGCGTCCCCAGATCTGGCCCTGACCCAAAGTCTTCGACTCGAGCGTGAAGGGCCGACCGGGGTCGCCACACTCCAGGATGCGGCACTCATCGACGACACACTATTCGTGGTGGCGGATGGACCTCGGCGAATGCTCCGCGCGTTCACCCCCAAGGGTGAGCCCAGGTGGGTAGTGGACCTGCCGGTGATGCCGGATCGCATCATCGCGACAACTCAGGGAGTCGTCGTATTTCCCCTCGTACTAGCCGGCATCCCGGTGGGAGGTGCGTACCTCGTCCGCGACGGCGCGGTCCATGATCTGGGGGTCGAGACCGTATCCCTGGATGATCCACAGATGAGCATGCTGGCCAACCTGGTCTCGCCCACTGTCGCTCGAGGCACAAGCCGCGTCGTCGTACCGCGGCAGTTCATCGCACCCGTCGTGGCTGTCATCGACCTCGCAGGTGAAGACACTCCACGCGAGCTCGCGATGCCCCTCGCCAAGGCGACTGCACCACGTGCCTGGTGGGCTCCGGCGCCGCCGTACTCGGAAGCCGAGATCGAGCGAATCATTGCCCCCGCCATGTCGACCACCGGAGGGCCGGGACCCGGTGAGATCAGCGTGCTTACGCGGTCCGGGGCTCGTCGCGGCGAGTACCTAGAGAAGGTCATAGTTCGTCTCGATCCATCGCTCGCAGTGCTCGCCGCGTGGACGGTGCCGTTCAACGCCGTTCATGTCGTCTGGCTCGCATCGGAGCAGGCGTACTACATCGTGACGGCGGAAGAAACGTGGTACCGTTGCAGCCTGCCCTTCCCATTGACCCTCACAGACGCTCCGTGATGAGAGAAGTCGACGCGCCAGCGGTCTGCCTCAGCCAATGGTTCTGGACGGACTTTGTCGCAGCCACAATCCTCACCGGAGGCTTGGCCTGGTTCTTCGGCGTGCCCGCCGCTCCCATCTTCGCTGTGCTCGTCGGCATCGTCTCGGCGTGGCAGGCTCAGCGGCCACGGGTGCACGACGAAGTCGCCTGGGCGCGAGCGATTCTTGCCAGCGCTGAACGGCGGCGCATCGAGGGGACCACCTCGGCGAAGGAAGGCTGAGCGGTCGTTCCTACCCACCGATCGGAAATCGGAACACAGTGCCGATCTCGGGTCGCCACCATTCGCCGTCGAAGACCCGCGTCAGGCGACGCTCGAAGTGACTCAGGTCCGTGAGCATGACGGCTTTAGTCTGTTCATAGATCGGTACGAAGAAATTCTCCCAATGCCCAAGAAGTACTCGATGGGGCCGCAGGTTCTCCACGAACGCCTCCGGATGCCAGTCGACCTGATCGAACGTCGCAGGGACCAGGATGGCGAGATCGACTGGGTGTTCCGCAATCAGATCGTCGGGGGCGAAGCCCCACGGAGCAGCTACTACTGCATCCTGATAATAGATGCGGTACTCGACCGCCCCCTGCCCATCGAGGAAGTCGATGAGGAAGGCAATCGTCTCACCATCCAGCCACTCACCGGCGCTTCGTGGAGCAGACGTGCGTGGGATGTCGGCCGTGCCCTGATAGAGCGTGAGTCCATCGAAGTGCGGGGCATGCCTGGACCGCAGCGGCATCACGCGAATCCGCGGACCGTAGGTGAACCAACGTCCCGCGCGCTGAACTGTCCCTTCATGCCCGTTGGTCACATCCATGCGCTCGGCGAGTCCAGACCATGTGCCGTAGAGGTTCGCGGTCGTACGGTTGGCCAGCACGCGCGCCTCGGGCGCATGACGCTGTGCCACACGCGGGACATCCATCGCGTGGTCGTAGTGACCGTGTCCGACCAGGATGACACGAGCATCCGACACGTCGTGCTGCCCCATGTATCGATCGATCAGGATCGTGTCGGGCTCGATCGCCATGAGGCCCGTCCGCAGAAACGATGGGTTGGTAAAGAGCGGTCCGGCGACCACCTGCTCCGCACCCGCCGACATGATCCAGCCGCCACTGCCAAGGTAGGTGAGCTCGAGGGCCGGTCGCCCGTTGCTCACGTCGATCGTGCCTTGCACTCCGGGGCCGAGCTGGGGCGCGCAGGCGGCAGCGACGAGCGCTCCTGCAAGTACGAGGGCAGGGCGTAAGCCGGCGCGCAACGTCGGCATACAGCGCCGCCTAGTGGCGGTCGATCAGCCGCTGAAGCTGCGCGACGCTGGTGGGACTTTGCAGAGCCAGCATGAGCAGGATGCGCGCCTTGTGCGGCGACAGGTCACCTGCATACACGAGTCCCGCCTCGTTGCCGCGAGGGGTACCCATGACGCGTCCTTCAGGGACCCGCGACGCGAGCAGTACAGGCACACCAGCTTCCACAATCTCCACGTATGCGTCACGAACCGCAGGACTGGCCCGACCCCCACCAAACGCCTGGACCACGATCGCGCTGGCCCCATTGGCATGCGCAGCGTGAAGGAGACGCGCGTCGTTCCCTGCAAAATCGGCCACAACCGGAACGTTCGGCAGCGCCGTCGTACCGGGTAGAAGGTGTAGATCCGACGAAACGGTGTGGCGCGTCTCCGGTGAACGACGAAAGACAATCTGATCAGCGTCCACGATCCCGAGCATGCCCCATTCGCGGGAGACGAAGGTGTTCAGCCGGTTGTTGTCCATCTTGCGGACGTCCCGAGCCGAGTGGATTTCGTCGTTCAAGACAACGAGGACGCCGCGCTCGTGTGCCTTGGGCGAGAGGACCACTCGCGCGCCCGAGAGCAGGTTGGCTGGACCGTCCGCCGATACCGCACTGGAGTTCCGCATGGAGCCCACGACGACGACGGGACGAGCATCCTCCACCGTGAGGTGCAGGAAGTACGCGGTCTCCTCCAAGGTATCGGTTCCGTGCGTAACGATGAGGCCAGCGAGATCCGGATCGGTGTCGAAGATCTCGTTGATCCTGCGGGAGAGGCGCACCCAGTGGTCCGGTGTGATTGCCGACGACCCGACCCGGCTGAACTCTTCCACTTCGATCCGGGCGACCTCAGCCAGCTGCGGCACGGCCTCGACGATCTGCGCACCCGTCAGCTGGCCGCCCGTCGCCTGTCCGGCAATCGTGCCGCCCGTTGCGATTACCAGTACGCGCGGGAGCTCCTGAGCGACGAGTGGTATGGCGAGGACCTGGGCTGCAGCCAGCGCAGCACTCCAGGTCAGCGTACTGAACAACGCCCCCATCCGCGGCGTGCCCGCACGCCGACACAGGGTCAGGAGACCCTCACCTGTTCAGCAGCTTTCGCCTGATCAACCCGAGCCAGGAAGAGATCCGAGAGTGTCCGTGTCACCTCACCAACGCCACCGCTTCCGACCGGTCGGCCGTCCACCTCGCTTATGGGGCGAACCTCACCGGTGGTCCCCGTAAAGAAGAGTTCGTCGGCAAATGCCAGTTCCTCGATCTGGATCGGGCGTTCCTCGACCTTCATACCGGCAGTCCGGGCCTCCTCGAGCACGACCGCGCGCGTGATGCCCGGAAGGATGTGCCCGGTCACCGGGTGCGTGATCACGGTTCCGCCGAAGACACCCCAGAGGTTCTGATGCGCGCCCTCGATCGCTACACCGTCGCGCACGAGAATCGCGTCGTCCGCTCCAGCGTCCTTGGCATCCTGAAAGGCCAGCGCATTCGGCAGAAGGCAGACCGTCTTGATGTCGACCCGACTCCAGCGACGGTCGGGGACCGTCTGCGCGGTGAAGCCCTGATCCCACACGTCATCAGCCGGTCGGCTCCACTCCTTCGCGTAGGCGTAGACGGTCGGCGTGACGTCCCCGTCAGGGAAGTAATGCGTGCGCGGCGCGGCACCCCGGGTAATCTGTAGATACACCATCGAGCGCTCGGCAGAGTCCAGTCCGTTACTCACGATCAGCTCTCGGTGCATCGCCTCGAGCTCCGACGTGTCGTAGTCGATCCGAAGCCAGCACAGGCCGCGTAATAGCCGCTGCAAGTGGCCCTTGAACCCGAACGGGACACCCTCATAGAACGGCGTCACCTCGTACAGCCCATCACCCAAAAGGAAGCCGCGGTCGTCCGGGGAAATCGTCGCCTCGGACTTCGGCATGTACTCGCCGTTCAAGAAGACGGTGCTCATTGAAACTCAGCTCGGATCGGAGTGATCGAACGGCCTTCAGTGCCGCCCGCGGCGCCCACGCGGCACCTCGCCCGAAAGATGCGTACCCGTCCCGCAAACGAAAGGGGAAAGCTCGAAGGACTGCACCAACACCGCGTGACGCGAGGGTCGGGCGCAAAGCGCCCGTAACGAAGCACCGGGCGGCACGAAGTCTCCGTGCCGCCCGACGCTCACATACGAATCAACCTTCCGCTGACTTCTCGAGCTTGTCGAATTCCGACAGAAGCTGAGCCTCGGGAATCGCATCGACCTCGGCTTCGGACAGGACCTTGGCTTCGACCTCATGCACCTCGGCCTCCGAGATACCGTCGGCATCAGCCTCGGAGACATCGTCGTCTCCGGCTTCGAGCTGCTTGGGAGCCTCGGAGGCTGGAGCCGCGATGAGTCCCATGTCGGTCTTGAGCGCGAGGAGCTGATCCTCGACGTCCGCCCCACCGGGACTGGATTCAAGGCGCAGAAACTCGGACTCGAGCGTATCGCCACCCAGTTCAGCGTTGACCTCGGCCTGCGCCACACCGCGACGCTCTTCTTCCTCGATCTTGTCAGCCATCCGGTTAAAGGCCTCGAAGGCGGACGTCTCGGACAGTCCGGACATCGTCTCGTGAATCCGGCGCTGCGCCTGAGCACGCTTCTGCTTCGCTATGAGGAGATTCCGCTTCCGCTTGGCCTCTTCGATCTTGTCGTTCAGCTGACGGAGGGAGTCTTTGAGCTTCTCGGTCTCCGTGGCCTGGGCTTCCCAGGTCTGCTGAAGGACCTGGGCACGCTCAGCGTGCTCCTGCTGACGAAGCAGCGCCTGCTTGGCGAGGTCGTCACGTCCTTCCTTGACCGCCAGCATGGCGCGGTGCTGCCAGTCCCTCTGCTGCTTGACCTCCTGCTCGAGCTGAGACTTCAGCTTTCGTTCGTCCGCAATCGCGGCCGCTACTTCGCGCTTCGCCTTCGAGAGCTGATCCCGCATGTCCAGAATGATCTGGTTTAGCATCTTCTCGGGGTTTTCAGCCCGAGAGATCAGGTCATTGATATTCGACTTGATGACAGTCGACAGCTTGTTGAAGATGCCCATTCTCTAACCCTCCGACCCGTGTCCAGCGAGGGAGCGGATCTGTTCGATGTGCGATGCCGCGGCGAGTGTGATCGACTCCATCGACGCCTGCAGCTCGAGGAAATCGAGCGTTTCGAGTTCGAGCGTGTCGCTCAGAATGAGGTCTCCATCTTCGATGCCGTACGCACCGTGCACGACCTCGGTCGCATTCAGCTCCAGGAGCGTCCGGTACAGGTCCATGGACTCCTCTGAGGGCATATCCATGACCTTCATACGGATGAGCAGGAGTGCGTCCGCGTGGTGTACGACCACAGGTGCGCCCCCATCCTCACTCCGCGTCAGAAACATCCCCTCGTCGACCTCTTCATACTCCAGGTCCATCCGGATGAGGAAGCTCTCAAGATCCTCTCGGCCTACCATGACGGTCTCCGTATCTGTAAGGCTGCGTCGCAGCGGAATTCCAGCTCCATTTGATCCCTACGCGCCCGCAAGAACGCCAGTTTCCCAGCGCGTCCGTAAGGTAAACGCCCTAACGCACCGAGCAACGTTCATGCCTCCCCTTCCTGCCGTTCCGACAGGAGGCAACGTATCGGGCGACGAGTCCTGAAGCTCGGACGGGATCGCAGCCCCTGGGTGCCCAGGCTATCCGAGCAGTGGTGCCAGATGCTGCCCTGTATAGGACGCAGAATCGGCCGCAACGGTTTCCGGCGTCCCTTCGACCACAATACGTCCACCGCCGAAACCTCCTTCAGGGCCAAGGTCGATGACCCAGTCGGCGGTCTTGACCACCTGGAGGTTGTGCTCGATGACAACGACCGTATTTCCGCGGTCAACGAGCTGATGGAGCACGTCCAGAAGAACCCGAACGTCCTCGAAGTGGAGCCCTGTCGTAGGCTCATCCAGGATGTAGAGCGTGTTGCCTGTCGCCCGCTTCGACAGTTCCGTGGCGAGTTTCACGCGCTGGGCCTCACCACCCGACAGCGTCGTGGCAGACTGCCCAAGGTGGATATACCCGAGGCCCACATCGTTCAACGTCGCGAGTTTCTGCTTGATTCTCGGGACAGCGTCGAAGAATTCGAGTGCGTCCTCGACCATCAAGTCGAGCACGTCCGCGATGTTCTTGCCCTTGTAGTAGACGTCGAGGGTCTCGCGGTTATAGCGGCGACCCCGACACACGTCGCACGGCACGTAGACGTCGGGGAGGAAGTGCATCTCGATCTTTACCAGCCCGTCGCCCTGACACGCCTCGCAGCGCCCACCCTTCACGTTGAACGAGAAGCGCCCCGGTCCATACCCGCGCATCTGGGACTCGGGCAGATTCGCGAAGAGATCACGGATGGGGGTGAAGAGTCCGGTGTACGTCGCCGGATTCGATCGGGGCGTACGACCGATCGGTGACTGATCGACGTCGATCACCTTGTCGATGTGTTCGAGGCCCTCGATCGCGTCATGAGCCTCTGCCACGAGCTTGCTCCGGTAGAAATGCCGGGCAAGGGCGTGATACAGCGTGCTGTTCACCAGCGTCGACTTGCCGGATCCGCTCACGCCAGTAACACAGAGGAAGGTCCCGAGCGGGAAGCGCACGTCGACATTCTGAAGGTTGTGACCGCGGGCGCCCCGCACCGTCACCGAACGATCAAGATCGACCGGGCGACGCGTGTCCGGGAGCGGGATCTCCCGATCCCCCCGCAAGTACGCCCCGGTCAGCGAGCCCTCGGCCTTAAGCACATCGTCCAGGCTTCCCGCAGCGACGATTTCGCCGCCGTGCCGCCCCGCCCCCGGCCCAAGGTCGACGATGTAGTCTGCCATACGGATGGTGTCCTCGTCGTGCTCGACAACCAGAACGGTATTGCCGAGGTCGCGCAGACGTTCCAGCGTCGATAGCAGTCGGGCGTTGTCTCGCTGGTGCAGCCCGATCGACGGTTCGTCCAGGATATACAGCACGCCGACGAGCCGACTCCCGATCTGAGTGGCGAGGCGTATCCGTTGCGCCTCTCCGCCAGATAGAGTGCCGGCGGCGCGTCCAAGCGTCAGATAATCGAGGCCCACGTCGCGAAGGAATCGAAGACGCTCCCCAACCTCTTTCAGAATCGGCCCAGCGATGTCTGCCGAGAGCGGTGTCAGGTCGGTGGACACTTCGGATGTGGAGGCAGAACCGTTCTCCTCACCCTCGACCGGTAACGACGTGAAGAACTGCGTGGCATCCGCGATCGAAAAATCCACGATGTCACCCAGCGACCGTCCACCGATCGTGACGGCTCGGGAGGCGTCCTTGAGACGGCTGCCTGCACACGCGGTACACGGCAGCGTCGACATGTACTCGTCCAGCTGATTGCGAACCGTCTCGGACTGGGTCTCGCGATACCGCCGCTCGACGTTCGCGAGGACGCCTTCCCAATGATCCTCGTAATGGCCGTCGAACTTGTTCGACCCCGACTTGTAAGGGAATCGGATCTTCATCCCTTCAGAGCCGTGGATGATCGCGTGCCGAACGTCCTCGTCCAGTTCACCCCACGGGGTATTGGGATCGAACTCATACGCCTCTGCGAGGCCTGCGATCACGGACTGCCGCAGATGTCCTGACGGATCACCCCAGGGCAGAATCACACCTTCGAGAATCGTCACGCTCGGGTCGGCCGTAAGCAGCTGCGCGTTCACCTCTTTCCGGGTCCCGAGCCCACCGCACTCGTCGCACGCCCCGTACGGAGAATTGAAGGAGAACTGCCGTGGCTCTAACTCGGCGAGGCTGGTGCCGCAGTTATCGCAGGCGTAGTGCTCGCTGAACACGTGCTGACGGGGGTTCTTTTTCGTTTTTCCCTTTCCGTGCTCAAGCACCTCGATCACGCCATCGCCGGCGCGCAGCGCCGTTTCCACGGAATCCGCAATGCGGTCACGGTCCGCCAACTTGATCACGAGCCGGTCGACGACGACTGCGATGTCATGATTCTCGTAGCGGTTCAGCGACGGTGGACCCGAGAGGTCGTGCGTCTCGCCATCAACGCGGGCTCGCACGAACCCTTCCTTACGCGCTTTCTCGAAGAGGTCGCGGAATTCCCCTTTTCGACCGCGAACGAGCGGGGCCAGAATCTCGACCCGGACGCCTTCACCGATGCCGAGAAGTCGTTCCACAATCTGGGTCGCTGACTGACGGATGACCGGCTCCCCACACGTCGGGCAGTGCGGGGTACCGGCCCGCGCCCAGAGCAACCGCAGATAATCGTAGATCTCCGTGACGGTACCCACCGTCGAACGGGGATTCCGGCTGACCGTCTTCTGTTCGATCGAGATCGCCGGTGACAGCCCTTCGATCGCGTCGACGTCCGGCTTCTCCATCAGGCCGAGGAACTGCCGTGCGTACGCAGAAAGTGATTCCACGTATCGACGCTGGCCCTCGGCGTAGATCGTGTCGAAGGCGAGCGAAGATTTCCCCGAACCCGACAGTCCGGTAAAGACGACCAGCTTTTCTCGAGGTAGCTCTGCGTGCACATCCTTCAGGTTGTGCTCGCGGGCGCCACGTACGACAAGCGTCTCCTGGGCCGAGACGGCGTTGGCGGGTGTCTTGGAAGAGCTGGATTCAGGCATAACCCGGAAGTCTAACCGGAAAGGCAAGTGGCGCTCAACGCGCAGGGTGTCACGTAAACGAGGGTCGGACGCTGATGCGCCCGACCCTCGTCAAGAACGGTCGTGGTCAGCTCAGAGCTGAATCTGTTCGATGGCCTGGACGCGCGCGTCAGTCGGAGGGTGTGTTCGGAAGAGCCCGGACAGCGCGGCACCTCGCCCGCTCGTGAACGGATTGATGATCGCCATGTGCGCTCCAGCAGGGTTCACCTGCATGGGCACCTGCTTCGCAACGGCCTCGATGCGCTGCAACGCGCTTTGAAGCCCCTGCTTGTCACCCATGATCCGGACGGCCGTCGCATCGGCCTGAAACTCGTTTTGACGGCTGACGGCCATCTGGACGATCACCGCCACGATCGGCGCCACGATCGCCATCGCCAGCATCGCCAGCGGGTTCTCGTCACCGTCACGACCGGTGCCGAAAATGATGCCCCAACGTAGGATGGTGCCAACCAGCGCAATCGCACCCGCCATGCCTGCTGCGATTGTGCCAACGAGCATGTGCCGATGCTTGATGTGCGCTAGCTCGTGCGCGATCACGCCCTCGAGTTCGCGTTCGTTGAGCGCCTCCATGAGACCGAGCGTCACGCACACCACCGCATTTTCAGGATTCCGGCCGGTGGCGAACGCATTGGGCTGACGCTCAGGCGCAATGGCGACCTGCGGCATAGGCAGATCGGCGCGCTGGCGCAGACGGTCGACCATGCGATACAGCTCGGGAGCGTCATCCGGACTGATCACCTGAGCTCGGTACATCTTCAACACGGCTCGATCACTGAACCAAAAAGCCCAGAAGTTCATGACCATGGAGATCCCGAAGAACACGGCCGCCATGGACGAGCCGCCGAGATAGTCTCCCGCGAAGACGAAGAGGACCGTCATGACGGTCATGAGGCCGAAGACCTTGGCCATCTGCATATCAGTTTTGCTCCGTTGAATTCCGTTTTGGACTGTAGCCCCATTCCCGGAAGAAGAAGACACCCCAGATCCGGTCGTTCTTGAGTGAGGACACGCCGAGTGAAAGACTGCCACTTCGCAGGGAGCGATCCTCCAGGAAGCCCTCGACGTTGTAGTTGTCAGTGAGCGCCCATTCCACACGCAAACCAGCCACGGTGTTCTGATCTCCCCCTTCGGTATCCCAGGGTCGCAGCACCATGACGGCAAACACGTCGCTGCCTACGTAGCGCCCGAGCTCGAGCTGTGTGTCGGCCACATACTCGCGACCCAGCGATTGCCCGCCACCGCTCTGCTGCACCGAAAAATAGTCCAGGAAGTCGCGGAAGACAGCAGAGCCGAACTGGTTCGTGAGCACCCCCCCCACGAAGGTCACGGTTCCCTGGACGGCTGACGATACCACACCGCTGTTGCCACGACGGCCTACGCCCCCAGCCCGCCCACCGAGCGCGCCGCTCGGTTGGCCAAAGACCAGATAGGACACAAGGTCCTCCTCGGCGAGGCCCGCCTCCTCGGTCGTCAGCGTGACGACCGGTTGGACCAGCGTCCCCTCCAGCAGAGCGTTCACATCGAGGGGTGGCTCGTTCTGCCTGCGGATTCGACTTGCCGCCTGAATGTCCAGATCCGGGTTAAGCCCCGGCCGTCCAATGAAGATGACGCTGCCCCCCTCCAGCTCGAACGTCCGTCCCAGTACGCGATGCGAGCCACGAACCGCCTCCAGTTCACCGATGAGCACGAAGTCACTCTTCGTGCGGTCATACCGCACCAGCAAATCACCGGACATCTCGACGTCAGAGTCGATCGAGCGCAGCCAGGAGCCCCGCGGCACCGAGAGATCCACGTCCACGCGAAGGTTGTCGAAGAACGGATTTCGAAGGCCGGCGAACAGCGGCTGTGAGATCAGGGCAGTAGTGTCGACCGCGAGTCCACTCTGGAAGAGGAAGGGATCGTTCAGATTGACGACCCCCGCGGCTCGCTGAAGCTCATCGACGTAGATGGCTCCCGCATCGACAGTGAGCGAGCCCTGCGCCACAGGGCGGGAGTAGCGGCCACCGAGGTCAAAGCTGCCGCTGATCGAGCCTTCGACGTCTGGACGGGACACCGCGAGAAACCGCTCAAACGCGAAGGTCAGGTCCAGTGCTGGATCTGCAAAGGGTTCCAGTAACACGGTCCCGGTCACGTCGGATCGGCCGCTGCCTGCGGCCGACAGCTCGACTTCGGCGGTCCTGTCCTCCCGCAGCGTCACCGTCCCGTTC
>Ga0209631_10006016_pt1 | contig 12613 bp, 11 predicted proteins | sample COG_08_FD_184752 | JGI IMG/M metagenome (GOLD analysis project Ga0209631, IMG submission 184752) | Pelagic Microbial community sample from North Sea - COGITO 998_met_08 (SPAdes) (version 2) | ecosystem: Environmental > Aquatic > Marine > Neritic zone/Coastal water | place: Helgoland, sampling... | reverse complement strand
CGTTGGCAAACATAATACGATTAAAAAATTCAAAATAAAAAATGGACTTAATCGACGAAAGAAGAAAATTATCCGAATTAACGGAAACCGCTCTTATCAACAATGATATAGAATCATTGAAAAAGATTAAAAAAATTGTTGACAAAAAAAGATTGATTTCAGCTGGTAATTTTAGCGAATTCTTTTATTCAATGGTACCTCAGGAAATTCTTCAAGAAATGTCAAAAAGATAATTTTGGATATTTGATTTGCCTTTGTAATAGTAAAAACGATTTGCCAACAAAAGCTAAAATAAATAAACCTGCCAACCACACCGTTTTTACTTATTTTAGCTGAAACGTTAGCTACAATTAAATAGTATTTACCCCCCCAAAAAAACAACTTATGGTATTTTTATACGCTCATAAAAATATGCTTATGAAATCATTGGTCTTAATTACACTTTTTTACTGTTCCATTTCAGCTATATCTCAAACAGAAAATGACTCCTTAGGCTCTGTCAAAACTAATGCTGATTCCAACCAAATATCAAAATGGATATTTCATCAAAAAAATGATTTCCATTTAGAGCTTCTTGGTGCAGCTGGCCTATACTCTATCAATTATGAAAGAGTAATAGTTAACGGTAATAAATTAAAAACTTTAGCAAGCATTGGATTTTCTTATATGGGCACAAAATCATGGAGAGGTTTTATAATTCCAATATCGATAAATCAATTATTATCATTCAAAGAACATCATATTGAACTCGGAATTGGTGGATCACCGAATTTTGTAATATCTAATGATTTTGGAGAAATTTGGGATCAATTTATTTTTACTAGAATTGGCTATCGATATCAAAAACCGAAAGGAAAATTCATTTTTCGTGCGGGAGCCATTCCAATTGTCTATCCAGAATTCGGAATTTGGGGAGGTATTTCTATAGGACACAGCTTTTAAAAACAAGAGTTATAATTAATGTGCGGATTTGGTTGCAAAAAAAAACAGTTAGTGCAAGTTTCCAACAACGCCAATTCTTTGAATTGGTTTTATTTACTAAATTTAAAAACAAAAGCAAACACTAGGCTTCGTTCAATCTGTGAACTAATTATAGCCAGAAAGTTATACATGCAAACCAATTGCAACTACATAAAGCAGATTTTATTATGATATCAATATGTATTCCAGCATATAATTTCAACATCAGTTCATTGATAAATGAATTGTCCAATCAATTAGATTCATTGAATGTTCTGTGTGAAATTATAGTAATTGACGATTGCTCAGAGAATTTTAAGAAAATAAATGAAATCGCATGTGAAAAACATACCTATATAGAATTACCTGAGAATATTGGACGAGCACGAATTAGAAATTTATTTTTACAATATACAAAATATGAATACCTAATTTTCCTAGATTGTGATTCTCTGATAAAAACAAACTCATTTTTATCAAATTATGTTGAACTAATTGAGAAAAAAACAAGTGTTGTCTGCGGTGGAAGGGTCTATGAAGCATCTCGCCCTGGAAGAGAAAGAAGGTTAAGTTGGAAATACGGAACTTTAAGAGAAAGTCAATCATATTCTTCTAGACAAGAATTTCCAAATAAATCATTTATGACAAACAATTTTTTAATCAGTAAAAAAGTATTAGAGGATAATAAGTTTGATGAACGAATTGTAAAATATGGACATGAAGACACACTATTGGGGTTTTCTTTAAAAAAAAAGAATATTATAATTACCCATATAGATAATCCAGTGATTAATGGGGGTTTAGAGCTGAATCGGGAGTACCTTAATAAAACTGGAGAAGGGCTAATAAGCCTGATTCAGATTTTGAATTTTACCAAATATGATAAAGACCTAATAGATGCTGTTACCATATTGAGTTTCTATCATAGAATCAGAAAAGTAGAGAAAATAGTTCATCTATCATTTTGTATATCCAAACCATTAATCGTTTTTCTTTTAACAAGAGGATACGTTAGTCTATTTCTATTCGATTATTATAAACTAGGAATATTAATAGAAAACATAAGAAATATGCGAAACAAAAATGTATAAAACATAGGTATTATCTAACCGAAAAAGTAGTACTTAAAATCCGCTACTATTAATATAACCTTATCTTTCTAATATAGAATAGACATTAATTACTGATGGAAATATAAACATAAGTAATTGCGCTTTACATAGCTCAGAAATTAATGAGGTTTTAGTTTTATTAGTTTCTCTTGAACCACCGGGGGTGGGTTGTTTTTCTCTACAAGACTAAACACCACCAACACCTCCAAGTAAGCAAGGTATTGATAGGTTTTCTTATTCTTACAGGTTGGGGCTTTTATGTACAAACTGATTGATCGATTCGTAATAAGAGCCTATTATTATTTAGGGATATTCCAATTTATTTATGGCTCGTATAGCTAATCAAGCTTAAAGGAGGTTGTCGTTTTAATTTCTGCTTTTAATTCATGTAAAATGGAAAAAAGCCCAAAATATGTTCTGTTTATAAAAAGTATGTGACGAGAACCCCTTGCCTTGCCTCCTTTTCTAATTTCTTTATTTTTTGTGAGTTCTTCACCTTTTTTATAGATACGATCAAAATACGCTTCATCTGCAAAATCAAAAGTCTCGTTAGTAAACGGATGTACTAAAAGTTCCATGGAATCTTTAAAAAGATTGAAAAATAATTCCTCCGTTTCCTTGTCGTCTGATTCTAACAAAAATTCCAATTTATAATAAAGAGCTCTTAATCTCTCATCTTCCGCATGATAAAATGGGTTAAGCAATTGGAAATAAACAGAATAAAACTCCTTGGGAATCCTTTTTACACATCCAAAATCTATTACTCCTAAATTACCATCTGCTTGAAAAAGAAAATTCCCTGGATGTGGATCCGCGTGAATAAGATTAAGTTCATTCACCTGATAATCATAAAAATCCCACATCCGCTGTCCAGCCCTATTTCGAATTTCCTGGGAAGGATTTGTTGCCAAAAAATCTTTTAAGTGCATCCCTTCGATCCAATCCATTGTAATAATTCGCTTATTAGAGAACTCCGGATAATATTTTGGAAAATAAATGCCATCCAAACTCGAACAAGCTTCTACAATCTCCATAGATTGTTTCAACTCCAAAATATAATCCGTTTCTTCTAGCAGTTTTCCTTCAATCTCCTGAATGTACTGCTTAATCTCTTTTTCTTTCATGTGCAGCATTCGCATAGCAATTGGCTTAACTAAATTCAAGTCTGATTTAACGCTGTCTGCAACTCCTGGGTACTGAACTTTAACTGCTAATTTTAAATCACCCTGTGTAGCAAAATGAACTTGCCCAATAGAGGCAGCATTTTTTGCTTCTTTTTCAAAAAAATCAAATAATTCTGTTGGGGTTTTACCAAACATTTGCCTAAACGTTTTTACGACAAGAGGATAAGACAATGGAGGAGCACTATATTGTGCCTGAGCAAACTTACCCGTCATAGCTTTAGGCAACATATTTTTATCCATACTTATTACTTGGGCCATTTTAAGGGCACTGCCCTTTAACTCGCTTAAAGATTGATAAATATCTGCAGCATTTTCCTGATCTAATTTCTCTTTTGCCTTTTTATCTCCAATTGCTTTATTAGCAAAATACTTCACGTAATTACCCCCAACTTTAGCCCCTGTTCCAATTAGCTTAGATGCCCGTCTAACTTTACTCGTAGGTATTTTACTTTGCTCTTTCATTAAAGGTTAATAAGCTTTGTTTTGATAAGCAAATTTTAAAAAGTCAATCAGCAAATCTACCGGTCCGCTTTTCATCAATTCAAAAAGAAGAACACTCGACTTCTCTATTGCAGCATCTGTTACCTGAAAATCTTCACTTTCATCATTTGCCCAAACTCTTGTAATATACAATAGCTGAACCCACAATGATTCGTGATATTTAGATGAAATAAGAGGTCTTGAAATAATTTCATTCGATTCAAAACCTTCGTCAAGAATTTCTTTTGTCCAAAGAGCAAACTCCTCTCTAAACGCGTCCATAAACCATGGCCTAAATGACTTTCTATCAACTTCAGCATATCGCAAAACTACATAACTTCTATTCTGCTTATAAACTTCTACAACTGTATATAAAAAGGAAAGGTACTTTTCGTAAGCAGAATAAGAAGAATATTCTGAATCTTGGTCTAATGCTTTTTTCACCTCTTGAAAAAACGTTAACCAAACCGCCGTTTCAACTGAGCGGAAGGAATTATAATGTTTATAAAATAGAGATTCATCAACTCCTAGTTCTTCACAAAATTTAAAAACGGTAACTGGTCTTTCTCCATTTCGAATCAAATACAGAACGAATTCATTTTTGAAATTCTCTTTCCAGTCGATATTTTCTTTTTCATCGTTCATCAAGGCAAATTTACTTTGCACCTTCTTAATATACTAGGTTTTATCCGCTTTATTGCCTCTGCAATATTATTTAACCTTATTTAACGAAACTTATGGCTAAATGCGTTTCGTTAAAATCAATTTTATTTTTGCGTTATCCATTAAAATTATTTACTTTTAGTACAGAACTTATTCTCACCACGAGCTATTAATAGTATTAATTTAAAAACATTGAATTATGAGCATGAAAGACAACGATTATTTATGTCCTAAATGTAAAGGGTATCTAAATGTAGGTGGATTCATTCTGTTTGCAACAAAAACACGAAGAAACCACAAAGGATTATTAATGTTAGCCCCAACTGTTGGTGAATACAAATACAAACGCCATGACAAGTTCAATTTGGAAGAATCCGAAATGGTTGAATTTGCATGTCCAATTTGCCAAACGGACTTAACATCTTCCAACCGAAAAGATCATGCTATGATATGGATGGTTGGAATAGAAGATAATATCGAATATGACTTATACTTTTCAAAAATAGCTGGCAACCAAAGTACCTACCTAGTTGCACAAGACAATATTGAGTCATTTGGGGACGATGCTTTAGATTTTGACGATATTTATTACGAGTAAGTCATAATTTATCTCTATTATCTTTTTATAGACAACCTTATTTATTATTCATGCGTTATTGTTTAACAACCAATAAACGATGACTAAACGTAGATTTCGTAATTTGAACATTTTATTTTACTATCTTCATCGCCTATAAACCTATTTAACCCATGAAACAAATCACTATTTTATCTTTCGCTATGTTATTTAGCGGGAACTTTTTCTGTCAGACTCCACAAACCGTTACTTCTGCAGAAACAATAACTTCTGTAAAAGAAACACCCATAATGTATCATCGTGCTAGAATTTACTATGATGGTCCAAAAGGGATCTTGCTATTAGCAAATCAAGGGCTTGCTGTCGATCATGGTAAACATAAATTTGGCGTCTATATTGAATCTGATTTTTCGGAAAATGATATCCAGAAAGCAAAAATGCTTGGAATGAAAGTTGAAATCCAGATTGAGGATGTTAAGCAGTTTTATGTTGAGCAAAATAAAGGGATAGATAAATCTACTCCTTCTGAAAAAAATGCAAGTTGTTCGGGATCTTCGTCTGTTAGTTATCCTGTTCCAGCAAACTACAACCACGGTTCTATGGGTGGTTTTTTAACCCTTACTGAATTGTATCAAGAATTGGATGACATGGCAGCATTATATCCAAACTTAATTTCAGTAAAAGCTCCCGTAAGCACCTTTTTAACACATGAGGATAGACCATTATATTGGATGCGAATGTCTGATAATCCAAATTCAGATGAAGCGGAACCTGAAGTATTATATACGGCGATACACCATGCTAGAGAGCCTGAGGCAATGCAGCAATTGGTATATTACATGTGGTACATGCTGGAAAACTATGCAACGAGCGCAGAAGTTCAAGGGATATTAGATAACACAGAGCTTTATTTTATTCCCATGATTAACCCTGATGGCTACCAACACAATGTTGACAATGACCCAAATGGTGGAGGGATGCATCGTAAAAACAAAAGAAATGTTGGATCTTCTAATCCAGGGGTAGACAACAACAGAAATTACGATTATATTGATGGTTCAGGAAATAGTATCTGGGGTACTTCTGGAGTTTCTTCTGACCCAAATAGCGATGTTTATCCTGGTACTGGGCCATTTACTGAACCAGAAAACCAAGCGATAAAATGGTTTGTAGAAAATCACAACATTAAGTTAGCGCTGAACAATCACACCTCAGGAGATTTGCTTTTATACCCTTACGGCTATGACAATAATCAACTAACTCCAGACAACAGCACCTACGTTGCAATATCAGGAATGATGGTTGCCGAAAATGGATACAACAATATGATAAGTGCAGGTTTGTATCCGGCGGCAGGTGATTCTGATGACTTTATGTATGGTGAGACCAGCACACATGATAAAATATTTGCTTTCACTCCTGAAATTGGGGGGACAGGCTTTTGGCCAGCAATAAATGAAATTGACCCAATTGCGGAAGGAATGGTTTATTTAAACTTAACTGCAGCTCACCTGGTGACTAACTATGCTGTATCAAACGATCTAACAGATGAAATTATCCCCGATTTAAGCGGAAATTTTTATTATGACATTCAGCGATTAGGCTTAGAGAATCCTGCAAATTTTACGGTTTCGATTATCCCGATTACTAGCAACATCCTTACTGTTGGAGCAGCAAATTCGCACAATGCAATGGCATTGTTGCAACAAGATAATGACTCTATCAGCTATACTTTAGATCCAACCATCGCCGCTGGTGATTTATTAACTTATGTTATTTCTATTGACAATGGGCAGTTTCTGTCTAACGATACAGTTACTAAAACCTATGGTCAATCACAAACGGTATTTTCAGACGCAGCAAATAGTTTAAATAACTGGACAGTTTCCGCAACCTGGAATACAACAACGAGCACTTTCTATTCTGCTTCTAGCTCCATAACTGACTCTCCTAATGGAAACTATGCGAATGGCGCAAACAAATCAATTACCATGTCTTCTGGTATTGATTTAAACAATGCCGTAGCTGCAACACTTTCTTTCTATGGAAAGTGGGAAATTGAAGCAGGATATGATTATGTTCAACTTGAAATATCGACGAACGGGGGATCTTCTTGGATTCCACAATGTGGAAAATATACTAAAACCGGCTCTTCTAATCAAGCAACTGGAGAGCCTTTATATGATGGATTTCAATCTAATTGGGTAAAAGAAGAAATCAACTTGAGTGATTATCTTGGGCAAACCATTATGGCTCGATTTACTATTATTGCGGATGGTGGTGTTAGAGAGGATGGGTTCTATTATGATGATTTTGAAATCAATGTTATTTATGGGCCAACTGGAATTGAAGAATTTACTAAAAATGGATTGTACATTTCTCAAAATATTCCAAACCCAGCAAATGAATCAACTTCTATTAATTATGTTTTACCGCAAACAAAAGGTAACGCGTATTTGAATATTACCAATGGTATGGGGCAAATAATCGATAGAGTTTTATTAAATAACACATCTCAAAACGTTCAAGTTTCTACATCTCAATTATCACAAGGTGTCTACTATTACAATATCGAATGCAACGGCCAAAGATCATTAACAAAAAAGATGATTGTTGTAAAAAGATAATTTAAATTTGCCACAATAAGTGGGAATGAAAATACTAGTAATTAGTAACTATAGGCCTTATCATACAGCAAGGCCAGAAGCTGAAATATTTATTGGCTTATCAAAGCTTGGTGTTGAAATAGACATCATGACTTATGGCGATGCTGCGTATTTCAATAAATTTAAAGAAGCTGGAGTTAAAGTAATTGACTTCCACCCTGAAAAAAAGATGGATAAAGGTGAAATAGCCTTTATTAGAAAACATTTGATTGAAGGGAAGCATGATATACTAAAACTATACAACAACCCGGCTGCTGTCAACGGTATTCAAGCAGCTAAAGGATTACCCGTTAAAGTAGTTTTATATAGAGGATATGCTGGAAATATTCATTGGTATGATCCTACTGCATATACTAAGTTTTTGCATCGGCGTGTAGACAAGATACTTTGTAACTCTCAAGGTGTTGCAGACGTTATCAATGATCAGCCTTTTGTCAACAAGAGCAAAACATATGTTGTTAACAAAGGACATCGCTTGGAGTGGTATAAAGACGTTTTACCATTAGATGTTAAAAAGGAATTTAACTTGCCTGAAGATGCTTTTGTAATAATTAATGTCGCGAATAACCGACGAATGAAGGGTATTCCTTACTTAATGAAAGCGATGAACATGCTTCCTGCAGGACTGCCAATACATCTTTTATTGGTTGGTGGAAACATGGACACTAAAGCAAACTTATCTCTTATCAGTTCAGGTGGATATAAAAGTAATGTTCATTTTGTTGGGTTTAGAGATGATGTGTTGAACATTGTCGCTGCGAGTGATGTTTTCGCATCTGCCTCCATTAAAGGAGAATCAATTACTAAGTCAATTATTGAAGCAATGTCTTTAGAAGTTGCACCAATAATTACTGACATCCCGGGTAACGTGGAACTTTGTGACCATGAAGACAGTGGACTAGTGGTAAAAATGAAAAATCCGAAAGAATTAAGCGATGCTGTTTTGCGCCTTTATAACGATAGGTCCCTTTGCAAAAAATTGGCTAAAAATGCAAAAGCAAGAATCGGCTCCTTTTTAAATACTGATCGTTCGATTGTGGAAATGAAAGAATTTTATCATGAATTAATGGCTGAATAGCTAATTGTAATGAATAGACACTTCTCATTTAGCATTTCAAGGTTTTAAGTCATTATATTTACGCATAGATGTCGGCAATAGTAAATAAAATTAAAGCTCCAATTGAAACGGAACTTAAACTTTTTGAAGAGAAGTTTAAAGCTTCTGTTAAAACAGATGTTGCTTTACTTGATAAAATCATGTACTACATTATCAAACGAAAGGGTAAACAAATGCGCCCTATGTTTGTTTTTCTTAGTGCTAAAACATTCGGAGAAGTAAATGATAATACATACACCGCCGCTTCATTAATTGAGTTGTTACACACAGCAACCCTAGTGCATGATGATGTAGTTGATGATGCCAATGAAAGAAGAGGCGCGTTCTCTATTAATGCTTTATGGAAAAATAAAATTGCTGTTCTTGTTGGGGACTATCTACTCTCACAAGGACTCCTTTTATCCGTAGAGAACAACCAGTTTCAAATGCTAAAAATTGTCTCTCAAGCAGTCCGAGACATGAGTGAAGGGGAATTACTTCAAATGGAAAAAGCAAGAAGACTCGACATAACAGAAGAAGTTTACTTTGACGTTATTCGTAAAAAAACAGCATCACTCATTGCCGCTTGCTGCGCAAGTGGGTGCCATTCTGTTAATTCAAATGATGAGGATGTAGAACAAATGCGGCAATTTGGGGATAACGTTGGTATCGCTTTTCAAATAAAAGATGATATTTTCGATTATGGCACTAGTGAAAAAATTGGTAAGCCCACAGGGATCGATATCAAGGAAAAGAAAATGACCCTGCCTCTTATTTACACATTAAACAATGTAAAGAAGAAGGTGAAAAAAAGGATAATAAACACCGTTAGAAATCACAATACAGATAAAATACGGGTGCAAGAAGTAATTGAATTAGTAATTTCAACTGGCGGCATCAAATATGCTGAAGAACAGATGCACTTTTACAAAGACAAGGCATTAAGTATTCTTAACGAATTTCCTGAAAGTGATGCAAAGGCATCTTTAGAATTATTGGTTAATTACTCTATTGAAAGGGATAAATAGTTTTAAAATAGCGAACCTAAATTAACCGGCTCTTCTACATCAATTGGAAACTTCTTTCCAATACCATAAACTTTCGCTTTTATATTTCCTTTAATACGCACTTTCATCCTGCCGGTCAAAAGGCTTCCTATAGAAGCTAATGCAGAACTTTTCAATTCTTTTTCGCTAAAAGTTAAATATAGAGGGTATACATCCTGTTGGTTTTTCTTCAAAACAATATTATTTTTCATTTTAGTTTTCCCAACTTTTGACCCATTAACAAAAACATCTAAAGAGGATTTCTTAATTTTGATATTGTAACTATTTGGGTTGTTCACATTCAAGTCAATCCGTACTGTAATATTTCCCCCTAAACGACCCTCGAGCCCAAAATTTTGGACTCCTTTAAATTCAACATCCTCATAATCGAAACAAGACGTTAAAAAAAAGATTGAAAATAATGTGATTAACCCTATTTTTAAAAGAGCCATAAAGTTTATTTATTTAATTCTGTATAGTATTTATAAAACAACGGAATAGTTTCAATTCCCTTAAAGAAATTAAATACTCCGTAGTGTTCATTTGGAGAGTGTATCAAATCTGAATCCAAACCAAAGCCTAACAGAATAGTTTTCAATCCTAACTCTTTTTCAAACAGAGCAACAATTGGAATACTCCCTCCTGACCGAACAGGGATTGGTTTCTTTCCAAAACCTTTTTCCATTGCCATGCTTGCTGCCTGATATCCTGTGAAATTTGTAGGAACTACTGCAGCCTCTCCACCATGATGCGGCGTAACCTCAACCACAACGGATTCAGGAGCTATCGCTTCAAAATGTTTTTGAAAAAGTTTCGCAATCTTTTCAGAACTTTGATTAGGAACTAAACGCATTGAAATTTTAGCAAAAGCTTGCGAGGGAAGAACTGTTTTTGCTCCTTCTCCAATATATCCTCCCCACATTCCATTCACATCTAGGGTTGGACGAATAGACGCTCTTTCTGTCGTTGAATACCCCGTTTCGCCACAAGTAGCGCTTATCTTTAAATCTGATTTGTAAATTTCTTCGTTAAATGGAGCCTTCGCCATTTCCTTTCTATCTTCGTCGCTCACATCTGCTACATCATCGTAAAATCCATCGATTGTAATGTGTTGTTCTTTATCATGTAAAGAAGCAATCATATCGCACAGTACATTTATAGGATTAGCTACCGCACCACCATATATTCCAGAATGCAAATCTCTATTTGGGCCCGTAACTTTAACTTCAACATAGCTCATCCCTCTAAGTCCCACTGTAATGGAAGGGGTATCATTCGCGATAATCCCCGTGTCTGAAACTAAAACAATATCTGATTTTAGTAATTCTTTATTTCCTTGAACAAAATCTTCTAAATTTTTTGAGCCAACCTCCTCTTCTCCTTCAATGATAAACTTGACGTTACACGGCAAGGAATCGGTCTCCATCATAACTTCAAAAGCTTTTATGTGCATATACATTTGGCCTTTGTCATCACAAGCTCCACGGGCAAATATTGCTCCTTCCGGATGTTTTTCGGTTATACGAATTTCTGGTTCAAAAGGGAGGGTGTCCCATAATTCGAAGGGTTCTGCTGGTTGCACATCGTAATGCCCATAAACCAATATCGTTGGCAGTGAGGCATCAAGAATCTTATCCCCATAAACAATAGAATGTCCAGCTGTTTCACAAATCTTTACGTTTTCCGCTCCTGCAGAGATAAGTTTTCCCTTTACAAACTCTGCCGTTTTCTCAACATCTTTTTTATAAGCAGGATCTGCGCTAACAGATGGTATCCGTAATAAGTCGAATAATTCGGATAGGTATTGTTCTTTGTTTTGATCGATGTGATTATTCAAATTATCCATAAAAAATGTTACTTAAATTGATTAACACAAATATAAGAGAATATAGGAGTACAAAAATAACCTTGTATTCTTTATTTGAATCAAGCAACTATTTGTTTTTATTATGCGTCCTTTGTGCAATTAAACAATTCTTGATGAAATTATTTATTGCGCTCTTTTTACTGCTGCCTATTGCTCTGCCTATTGCGGGAATAAGTCAGATTAACGTATCAAATTCTGCTCCCTACGACAGTGAACAATACCTTGTAGAAGACATCCTTTTAGGAAACGGGGTCTCTGCTTCTAATATTACTTTTTCGGGAGACCCAACGCAAATTGGGTTTTTTAATGGAGTTAATTCCAATATTGGACTGGATTCGGGAGTTGTAATGTATACTGCCGATATCGCTACAATAGTTCCTGGAGGAACAGGAACGGATAACTTTTCTACTCCAGTAAGCCAAACCGACAGTGATTTAATTACAGTTGCTCAATCGGTAACAAGCAATCCCAGTGCGAATCAAATTACAGTAACACACGATTTGGCAGATTTAAACTTTGATTTCCAAGTTGTGGGAGATACGGTTGAATTTGAATTTGTTTTCGCTTCCGATGAATATCTGACTTACGTAAACACGCAATATAATGACGTCTTTTCATTCTTTTTGAGTGGGCCTGGAATTTCAGGCCCTTATTCTAGCCCAGCTGGCTTCCCCAATGGCGCTGTTAATGTAGCTTTAATACCAAATACAACAGACCCAATTACGATTAGCTCTGTACACCCTGGATTAAACAGCCAATATTATATTGATAACCCAGCCAATACTACTGTTAGTTTAAATGGTTTTACCACGGTAGTTAAAGTTAAGTACCCCGTTGAATGTGGTGAAAACTACCACTTTAGGTTTGCTATTGCTGATTGTGGAGATGGCACATTAGCTTCTGCTGTTTTTTTGAAAGCAGGAAGCCTTGGTTCTGATGGAATAGGGGTTTCTAGTTTTGCT
>Ga0209631_10006013_pt1 | contig 12615 bp, 5 predicted proteins | sample COG_08_FD_184752 | JGI IMG/M metagenome (GOLD analysis project Ga0209631, IMG submission 184752) | Pelagic Microbial community sample from North Sea - COGITO 998_met_08 (SPAdes) (version 2) | ecosystem: Environmental > Aquatic > Marine > Neritic zone/Coastal water | place: Helgoland, sampling... | reverse complement strand
ATCCCTGTTATGATAGTATGTTGGCACAATTCGTTTATATCCCTCGCTTCACGCCGCCTCGAAGTACTCGCTCGCGACGCTCCACAGCGTCCGTGGGAACCTGGCGGCAAACGCAAACTGCGGCGCCACACCCGCCCTCTGCGCCGCTCCCGGCGTACCGTCACTCCTCGCCTCCGTCTCCTCCCGCACAAAGTCCCGGACCATCTCCAGCGACAGCTCGTGCGCGATGAGCCGCCTGTTCGTGGCGTGTCCGAACGCCACGGACACCAGCGTGGGGAACAACACCGCGATCTTCGTCGGGGAGCTGTAGTACTCAAAGGGCAAGTCGGGCAGTCGTTGCATGAGCGTGGGCGCTCGGCCCCAGCACAGCATGTCCTGGTTCGCCGGGCACAGCAGCGCGAACGCCCCGATGAAGAGGACGGTCTGGTCCAGTAGGTCCTCGAGCTCAGCCGCGGTGGCGCGCGCGTTATCGCTGCGTCCCTCGCCCGGCGCGTCCGTGAGTGCCTTGCCCGCCTTGACCTTCTTCTCCGCCTCGGCTCCGTTGGCCACGGCGCTGTCCCATTCGCTTATGCACAACGCCAAGATGAAGGAGAGCAAGTGGTGCGTCTCCACGCGCAGGTCCGGCGAGGACAGCGCGTCCTGCGCCACCGTCGGCCCGAACCTCGCGGTGGCGTTGAGCAGCCGAAGCACCGAGCTGGCGACGCCGACGAAATTGGGGGGCAGCGCCCTCGCCGCCGCCGCGGGATCCGCGAGCACCGGAGTCCGCAGCGTCGCCTCCGTCTGGAGCAGCACGCTGGTGAGCAGCGAGGGGAGGCCCGCGAGCGCAGTCTCCCTGAGCGCCGCGATGAGCGACCCGGCGGGTGACTCGCAGTCGGAGACGAAGGTTGTCTTGGATTGAGCGACGCCGGATGACCCGATCCCAACGGCGTGGTCCTCGCCCAGCTCAACTCCGGGCGCGGGGACACGCGCGTCGAGCAACGCCTCGAGCATCCGAAGCCCCGCGAGGATCGCGGGGGGCACGGGCTCGACGTCCTGCTTCGGCCTGTCGTGCAGGGCGAAGAGCGAGGCGAGCGCGTCGACCGCGCCCGACGCCACGAGGAGCTCGACGAAATCCGCGCGCATCGCCGCCGACCTCGCGCAAACCTCGCGCCTCTGCGCAGCTGTACCCTCGGCACCCTCCTCGGCACCCTCGGCGTTCGAACCCTTGAGAAAGGCGTTGGGGCCGTTGACCACGCGGGTGACGATGTGGATGAGGGGCTCGAGCGCGGCGGTCGGGGGAGGTACGCCGCCGCCCGCCCCGGGGGTAGCCTCCGCCGCCGCCGCCGGGTCCCCGACCAAACCGAGCCCAGCCACGAGATGCGGCACGAGCGGCGCCACCAGGTTCTCCACCAGCAAGTGCTCCGCCGCCAACGGGGAGTTCGCGGTCGCCGCGTCGAGCGCGAGCGCGAGTGAGACGCACGTCACCGCCGCCGCGGGTGAAGCGACGAATCCGCCCCCAGTCGCCGACGCCGCGAGAGACTCAGCCAACGACTCGGCTAGACTCCGCACGAGCCCGCCGGTGACCGCCGCGGCGAGCGCGGCAGCCGCGGCGGCGGCGCCGGGCGCAGCCTTCGAGTTTTCCTCGCATCCCGCCGAAGCCGCCGCGGCGCCGGCTTCGGCCAAGGCCACGTTAACCTCCTTGTGCGCGGAGGCCATCGCGTCCTGCTTGCGCTTGGCAACCGCCGACGCGAGCGCCACGAGCCGTGGCTTGGCCGCCTCGACGCACGCGGGCAGTGGCGCGGCGCCCACCTCGTTCGCGCCGTCCTCCTCGCTGACGCCATCCGGGCCGTCCTCGCGCGTCCACACGATGGGACCGCTCGTGTTGGCCAGCCGCTGGCGAAGCTTCTTGGCGCGTTTTCGCATCGCTCGGTGCCGGTCGGCGAGCGCGGCGGCTCGGCGCTCCAGCGCAGCCTCCGCGGCAGCCTGCGTCCCGGGCTTCGACGGCGACTCGCGGGCTTGCCTGCTCGGTGACGCGGGGCAGTCGTAGTACAGCCGCGTGGGTCGGGATGGCGAGGATGGGGATTCGGCTTCCGGTCTGTCACCCTTGGGCCCGGCGCTGCTCCTGGGTTCCTTCACCGCCGACCCGGTGGCCCTATCCCTCACGAGGTTGAGGTACTCGCGCCTGCGCTCCTCCGCCGCGAGGAGCCGCCTGCGCATCTCGTCCCGTCGCGTCTCAGCCCGAGCCTTGAGCTCGTGTTCCTTGGCCGCGCGCGCCGCCTCGCGGTCCGCCAGCTCACCCTTGCGTTTGGATTCAACCTCCGCCGCCGCCGCCTCGCGAGCCGCGGCTTCCTGCGCCCGCCGCGCCTCCTTCTCGCGGACGCGCTCCTCCAGCTCGCGGCGCTTGCGTTCCTCGTCGGTGGCGCGGCGCTCCTCGGCGGCGCGCGCGGCGGACTCCGCAGCCTCCACCGCGCGCCTGCGCTCCTGCTCCAACGCCAGCCTTCGTTGTTCGGCCAAGTCGAGCTTTTCCCGGAGCGCCGCGCGTTTGTTCTCGGCGTCGAGCGAGTTGTACAGGGCAATCTCCTCAACCTTGCGCGTCTCCTCGGAAGCCTTGCGAACCACCGCGCTGATGCGTTCCTCGCGCGTCTCCTCCGCGCGCCTGTGCCTAGCCTCGAGCTCGCGCTGCCGCTCCTGCTTGGCGCGTTCCGCCTCCTCCAGTTCCCGCTGCGCTCCGAGCTCCCGAGCCCTCATCCTGTTCGCGCGGTCAATCTCGAGCTGCATGCGCGCCTCCCTGGCGCGCTCGTGCCTCTCCCTCATCTCCTCCGAGATTTCCATCGGCGTCCGCTTCTTTCGCTCCGGGGACATGAGCTTGGCGTGGATCGGGTTCTTCCCGCCGCGGTTCATGAGTCTCGTCGCGATTTCGTGCTTGGGCGCCAATATCTCCCTCCAGTCCTTCTTCGCCGCCCACGGGTTGGAATCCTTGGTGGATGCCTTGGATTCCTTGGATTCCTTGGTTTCCTTGGCGTCCTCGCCGGTGACGGATCCGGTCGGGGTCGTGGCTCGGGTGGACGCGTCCATTCCCGAGCCCCCGTCCCCGTCCTCGTCGTCCGACCCGAGTCCGTCCATCGCGGGCAACTCGTCGCCGTCCTCGTCCGCCCACTTACCCACAGACCCGAGGGATAGCCGCGGGGGACGCGCCGTCGCCAAGGCTGCCGGCTTGGGGATGCTCGGGGGCTTACCGGAGGTTGCCTGCGCCGCGGGCGGCGGCTTGGCGGCTTCTGAAAGATGCGCGGATTCGTTCGAGACTCGCGACGTTTGAGGGGACCGCGACCGTCCCCGCGGCTGGCCTCCCTTGCCCGTGTTCTTGGCGTTTTTCGCCTGGAACGCGGCGGTCGCGCTCTTCTCCGGGCTCCCGCCCTCGTTCAAAACGGTTCCGCTGGATACCCGGGTTGGGGCACGCGCGGGCGACCTCCCGCGCTGCTTGTTCTTATTTTTGTTCTTTCCCCCCTTCTTGGCCGGAGCAACCGCCTTGCCACCCTTGCCCGCGGTCTGCCACTCCCCGTCGCCCTTACCCTCACCCGACGCCGTCCGTAGAGCCCGCGCATCCTCCTCAAGATCGGAAATCGTAATCTTCGTCTTGCGCTCGCGCCAATACGGTTGTTTGTTACTCGGCGGCGTCGGCGCGTTACCGGTGAGCGCGCTGATCATCTCCGCGTGTCTCGGGTCGGGTCGAACGTCCGTCCGTCCCACGTCCCATGAGATGCTCCCTTTGCCCGTGAACATCTCCTGGTCCCGCAGCCTCGCCGCGAGGTTACGAAAGTCTTCCACGGATTCCTCCAGTAATGACACCGCGGCGGCGACTTCGGATTCGCCGCATTCGAGTTCGCACAGAAAGTACACCTCGTCGACGGCTCGGACCATGTTGTTGAGGAGGTATCCCCACAGGCGTTCGCGGAACTCGGTCTGGATCTCGTCCGCGGGGTTGCCGTTGTTGTTGTTGCTGCCGACGATGGCGCCCGGGTGCCTCGGGGTGTCGTCGCCGTCGGACTCCGCGCGCGAGCCCCGGCCGCTGGTCCTCCCCGACGACGCGCGCGACGAGTTCGCCATCGACGAGTTCGCGCGCTGGCTCGTCCCGGCCGCGTTCAGCGAGGTGGCGCTGGACGTCCGCACGGAGCCCATGAGGGACGACCCGGCGAGGTTGTCGACGGACCCCGCGTTCGTCATCGCCGCGCTCATGTTGAGCCTTCGACGGGGCTCCCGCGACGCTCGGTCGGCATCCTCCAGATCGTTCGAAGATCCGGTCGCCTTCATCTTTAAAGTGCCGGAGTGTGAACGCGCGTACTCGATCGCGGGCCCCGCGCCCAGGCGGTTGAGCGCGGCGAGTGGGTCACGCGCCCTGACCGCGGCGACTACCGCGGCGTCACGCGCTTTCAACGCGTGGCGAGACGCGCCCTGCGCAGCCTGTACGGGAAGGAGGGTGGACGGGTGGACGGGCGGAGATCGCGGGTGAGCGAAGAGTCTCTTTTGGCATCGGAGGTGAAAGATGCAACGGACGAGTCGAGTCGGTCGGGGCCGGCGGACGGTGGGATCGAGTGAAGGTGGGGTGCGGTGTTTGGGGGAATCGCGTTCGGTACGCACCTCCGTGTCCGAGGGCCTCGTCCTGCCCTGGGCCATGTCGTGTCCACCTCCGCGCACGACGCTTGTGTCCGCGAGGGGGCACCCGGTCAACTCTCGCTTCGACGATTCGATGCTCGCGCGATTTTTTGAACGTCAACGGGACGACCGACCGATGTGTCCGGCCACACGTGGCGAAATTGGGGCGGGATAGCGCCGGCTCGCGCAGACGGCGACGCGCCGGTGGGCCTTTCCGAAGGTGAGGACGCGCCCCCGAGCGCCCGCTGGTAGGCGAGCCGGCGAAGGAAGCGTTCGTTCAGCCGGTGAGGCGATACCGCCCGGGACCGGCGCGGTTCCCTTCCTCCTCATCAAACGGGAAGCCCAACTGTGCGGGGCGGAGTTTTTACAACAGCAGTCGGGCTCTGAGGAGTCGCGGCGCGGAGGCGGGGCGCGATGGTGATCATGATTCCCGTCGCGAACATGAAGAGCACCATGAGCAGAGCCGACACGAAGATCACGGTGTTCTTCAGGTGAGTCGTCGGAACCCGCGCCGACACCCGCGTCTTCGCACGCCCAATTCAACCGCTGCCGATCAACAACGAACGAGCCGAGTTGGATTTCGCCCCGACTGACCAAACCTTCTCCCAACCCCCCGCGCGATTGCTCCAGGGTCGGAAGGCGGTGCCGTAAGATTATTTACACCCTCCCAGAGATGGACGAGGGCCTGTGGGAGCTCGAGGAGATGGTCCTGAAGGAGTTCAACGTGCCGGTGCGTCCCCAACCCACTCGCCCGCCCTTCAACGTAATCCCTCGTTCGCGTTCGCCAATTTCCCGTTACTCTCGCGTGTCACTGACCTAACCTTTTCCCCGCGTCGCAGCACGAGATGATGCACGTGCGGAGCAAAGACCTGCCCGGCGGGTACGTGCTGAACCATAGCCCCCACAGGGACGGCTTCGTCGCGTCGGAACCGCTCGCGTTCCCCGGGAAGGACCTCGAGGACGGCAGCGTCGTGTCGGTCCGAGACCCGCTTTGGCAAGCCATGTGCCTGATGTGCTCGGAGCCCGCGCCGGTGAAGCGCAGGGGGCTGGACGGCATGGCATCGCCGTTGGCATCGCCGTCGAAGAATGAAAGGAGACCGGCGCGTGATAGTGACGGCGGCGTGGACGTGACGTACGTTCCGGGGCGGGGCGCGCTCACCGCTAAGCTCTACGAGCAGCTCAAGGACAAGAGCGAACGGCTGAAGCGAAACGAAAACCTCACCCCGCGGGACCGAGTGGATCAGCTCCTGAACGACCCGACGAGCTCGACACCGGCGATGCTCATCGGCATCTCGATGCTGGTGCTCATCGTTCTGAGCACGTTCACGTTCGTGCTGGAGACGGCGCCGTGGTTCTACCAGGAGAAGCCGCCGCTGGATGGGGCTTTTTTCATCATCGAGAGCATCTGCGTGTGCATCTTCACCGTGGAGTTTGGCGCCAGGCTCGGGGTGTGCAGGGACCGGAAGGCGTTCTGGAACAACTCCTTAAACGTGATTGACTTCATCGCCATCCTGCCCTACTGGCTGGACCTGATCGCGCGCGGGGTGAACATCCCGGGCCTGTCCGTGTTGAGGGTCACCCGGCTGGCGCGCGTGTTTCGGCTGCTGAAGATGTCCAAGGACAACATGATGCTGCTGGTGCAGACCATGTCGAAGAGCGCCAAGGCGCTCAACATCCTCGTCTTCCTCTTCGTCGTGGCGCTCATCATCTACAGCGCGGTGCTGTACTACGCCGAGCGGGGCAGCTACGACCTGACGATGCTCAAGTGGATGCGAACAGTCGGGTGGAACTGCGCGTACAAGTGCACGGCGGAATCCATGAAACTCATCTCACCGTTTCTGGACTGCACAAACGAAGGGGACACGAACACGATGTTCATCAGCAGGTTCACGCACGGGCAGTACGCGGACATATGCGAACGGGTCACCGAGGAGTCACCGTTCCAGTCCATCCCGCACGCCGTGTGGTGGGCCATCGTGACCATGGCCACCGTGGGGTACGGCGACATTTACCCTCGCACCGTCGCGGGCTTCGTGCTCGCGTCCATCACCATGTTGTGCGGCATCCTGGTCATCGCCCTGCCAGTCACCGTCATCGGCCAGAACTTCTCCAACATATACTCCGCGCTGGAGAAGAGACCTAGGGGGCTGGGCGAGGAGGTGGCGCCCACTCGTTCGGTGTACCCCCGGCGACTCCACTCGGAAAATTCGGGAGTCACGCAAAAGCCCATCACGAAGCACTGGCTCGACGATCTCGCGCAGCCGTGGGACATCGACGTGATGTACAGAGAGTTTCTACCGTGCAGACCGCCCGTGAAGACGGCGGCGGCGGACGTAGGGCCGTCGTTGCAGCGGATCAACTCGAAGGATGAGATGAACGCTTTCCTCAGTGGACAGGACCTGGTGGTTGCCGCGAGGCCAAAGGTGGCGGGTCCGAGGTACGTCGTCGCCAAGCAGAGCACGCGCGCGATGCAGGAGGATCGGCGGGAGTCGCTCGAGATATTCGCGAAAGGGTCGCTGAAGGTGGCGGAGAGAAAGGTTGACGTGCAGGCGAGGCTCCGGCAGCTGCCCGGGTTTAAACAATTCCGGCGGATGATGACCAAGACGCCGCCGAGTTCGCCGATGAAGACGGAGGACAACGAGGGTGAGGCCACCGCGCCAGCTAGCTCCACGTGAGTCTATTAATACCAATACACATCTACACGTTGATTCGCACGAATTAATCGTCAGTCGAAGCCGAAGCCGCCGCCCGCGTCGCGCAGCTGCCGCTTCTCGTCCTGAACGAAATCCTTCCCGCCCGATTTTTGCATCCCGAGCACCCGCTTGCGCTTCTCCTTCTGCGTGAAGCCGCCCTGTTTCCGCGCGTCGCGCTTGAGCTGGTTGTCCGCCTTGAGCGCATCCCTCGCTTCTTGCTCGAGCTTTATCCGCTGATCCCTCGCCGCAACGCGTTCCGCCTGATCCTCCTCCCGCTTGCGCTTGGACTCCGCGGCGGCCCGAAGCATCGCGCCCGTCGCCTCCTCCAGACCCGCGTTCGTCTTGTGATGCAGGTCCTCGAAGTCGTCCTCGTGTCGCTGCGCCGTGGTACCCTGGCTCCAGCCCCACTTGCCGCCTCCACCGCCGCTTTTTGGGTCCTTGATGGTGCTCAGCGACGCCGCGCCCTTGTACCCGACCGCCTTCAGATCCTCGAAGGTGATTTCTTTCCTGGGCGCCGCGACGGGCGCCTCCTTGGGGAGCGCCACCCGTAGGTTCTCGGGGACGTCGGCGTCGTCGAAGTCACTGTCGTCGTCAGCGCTGCTGGGCAGGTCACCCAGCGGGTCCATGTAACCCGGCATGGCGAAACCTTCAAGGTACGCGAGCGCAGTCGGCTATGAATATGAATGATGAATTCAAGGCTGATGAGGTCCTTTGCAAAGTGTTATTAACACGCGACGCGGCGACGAGGGTGACGAGACGGTGCCGTGAATGGACGTCTTTAAAACTCAAATGTGCATTGTACAAGTATATTCGTGCTGCGTGTCTGTACTAATTGGAAGAGCCGGGGCCGCTCTCAGGCCGCGCTCTCCTCTCCGCGACGTGTACGAGTATCTTCTTCAATCGTCGATTCTCACCCTTCGTTTACCTGCCAATGGTGGCGGCTGCGCCGATGTTACCCTGCATGATCCCGCTGCGGACCGCGTGTGCGGCATCCGCGACCGCGCCCGGGCCGGAGGGCACGAAGATGGTGCTGTTACCCGGGGAGGAACCGATGTGCTGCATGGTATCGAAGTACTGGGTCATCATCATCATCTCCATCACGTCCTTGGAGGTGATGTCCGTGATGTCCTGCTGGAAGTGCACCACGCTCTCCCGGAGGCCGTTGATGATCGCCTGCCTCTGGCGCGCGATACCCGTACCCGCCAGGTACTTGGCCTCCGCGTCCGCCTCCGCCGCCTTGACCACCATGATCTTCTCAGCCTCGGCGCGGTCCTGCGCGGCGACGCGGGCTCTTTGCGCCGCGTTGATCTCGTTCATCGCCGTCTTCACCTTGTGGTCGGGCGCGATGTCGGTGACGAGGGTTTGGATGATGGTGTACCCGAACTCGGTCATGGCCTTCTCGAGCATGTTCTTGACCTCGATGGCGATCTCTTCCTTGGTGGTGAACACGTCGTCGAGGTTGATGCGCGGGACGGTGGACCGGACGACGTCGAAGATGTAGGATCGGATCTGCTCCCTGGAGTCGGTGAGTTTGTAAAAGGCGTCGTACATGCGTGAGGACTCGCGGAGGACCATGTACTGGGTGGACACGATGATGGTGACGAAGACGTTGTCCTTGGTCTTGGTCTCGACGGCGACGTCGAGGGCCTGGACGCGGGTGGAGAGCGCGCCCGCGACTTCCTGGCAGACGCACGGGATCACCCAGTGGCAACCGGGATCTGCGAACTTCTGGAACTTTCCTCGCTGTTGGATCACCTGGATGGTGCCCTGGGGGACGCATGTCCAGCAGACACAGCAGGACATTTCGACAGTAGTGGAAATTGCAAGTGACTGCGGAGGAAGGCGCGAGGGGAGCGACGGTCAGGCTCGCGTGAGATGGGAGGTGACGTTTCGCCCAAAAATCGCCGACGTGTCCATTCTGCTAAAAACCGGGCGGGTTCTGAGCCGGCGGGCGCTCGGGGGACGTACGTGTGTTGGTGGTTGGTGTGCCGGAACGACCTTGGAAGGTTTTCGACGGTTTGTGTGTGGGTATTCGCGAGGTGTGCCTCGAGAAGTGGCGTCGACGTGCTCCCAATTGGACGATAAAACAAACCGTGGGCACTTCGATGACGAGTCTTGCTCAGCAGCGTGGGTGCCGAACAGGGTGAATTCGACACCTGGCGAATTCTGGAATCTGAATTCTGGAAAGGTTTCTTCGTTTTACTTCCACACGCACGGGACGCCATGGGTACGCTGCGGTCTCAAAATGACGAGCGATGGTCCACGAGTGCCGCCCTCGTTCCCACACCAGCAGCGGATGGCGAACCCTTCTCCCGTGGTGTTCGAGCCCGTCCGAGAGATGACACCGTTTCCTCACATAACCGAACGGCCGTTCGTCACGGCCAGTCAATCGGCCAGTCCACCCATCGCGGTATCCTTGGGGTTTAGTGATACCGAAGAATGCTGGATACCCACCCCATGTGAGTGTATTGGTTCAACGGGCAGATGTGTATGCAGTTGTCTTGTTGGGTTTACGTGGGACACGGAACCGACCTGCTTTCAAGTCTACAGTCAATATGTTTTGTTGTTGATCAATTGCCTCGTGTGCTGCCCGAGGAAGGCGGGTCCGTTCCATCGGTGCGGGTGTGGGTTATATAAAAGTTTGTAATGTGAAATAACACCTGGCAGCCTGGAGGCTGGGAATTAGTTCAGAGTATCGACGACAGTGGCGTGCAAAACGTATATCGTGACTGTATGTTTAGAAGGGTTGTTCAATAAGAAGCCAAGCGGGTCGCTACGACGGCGGGGGCGACGCTCGCCGCCCCGTGTTACGGTAATAGATAATACGTCTCCGGGAAACTAGTCCAGGAACATGGGCGCCATGACCAGCGTGATGGTCGCGAGCATCTTGATGAGGACGTGGATGGACGGCCCCGCGGTGTCCTTGAACGGGTCCCCGACGGTGTCGCCCGTCACAGCCGCCTTGTGCGCCTCAGAGCCCTTACCCCCGTGCGCCCCAGTCTCCACGTACTTCTTGGCGTTATCCCACGCGCCCCCCGCGGTGTTGAGGAACAGCGCCATCAGAATGCCAGCCACGGTGGCGAACATGAGCATCCCCGCGACAGCCTTCGCGCCCAGTAGCTCCTGGCCGGTGGCGGCTCCGATCATCCGGAAGACGACGCCTATGACAATCGGACCGCCGACGGCCAAAATACCCGGCTTGATCATCTCCCTCAGCGCCGACTGCGCGACGATGGACACGCACCTGCCGTAATCCGGCTTCTCCTCGCGGGTCATGATCCCCGGCCGCTCCCTAAACTGCCTTCGCACCTCGGTGACAACCTCTTGCGCGGAGCGGCCAACCGCGGTGCAGGCAAACGCGGTGAAGAGGTAGACGATCATGCTGCCCAGCAAACCGGCGACGAACACCTCCGGGACCGCGATGTCCACCTGCTTGAACGGCTTACCGGTGAACGCCTCCACCTCGTCCATGTACGCGCTGAACAGGAGGAATGACGCGAGCGCCGCGGATCCGATGGCGTACCCTTTGGTGGTCGCCTTGGTGGTGTTGCCGACGGCGTCGAGGGCGTCGGTGCACTCGCGGACGCTCTCGGGCTGATCCGACATCTCCACGATCCCGCCCGCGTTATCCGCGATGGGCCCGAAGACGTCCATGGTGAGCACGTACGCCGCGGTGGAGAGCATTCCCATCGTCGCCACGGCTGTGCCGAACAAGCCCCCGGTGGGTTCCCCCGTGGACTTGTCCGTCAGCCCGCTCGTCTGCCCGAACCAGTACGCCGTGATGATCGCGGCGGAGATGCAAATCACCGGCGCCGCGGTGGACTCCATTCCCACGCCCACGCCCGCGATTATGTTGGTACCGTGGCCGGTGGTGGACGCCTCGGCGATGACCCGGACGGGTGGGTACTTGTAGTCGGTGTAATACTGAGCGATGAACACGAAGGCGTAGGCGGACGCCGTGCCGACCATCCCGCACGCGAAGAAGTGCATCCACGCGCTCGGCGCGTCCTCCACGTACAGCATGACCCGCGTGGCGATGCCGAACCCGACGATGGAGAGGCCCATGGAGACGCGATAGCCGCCTTTGATGATCTCGTACGGGTCCTCCTTTTGACCCCCCATTCGAGGGTTCAACGACACCCGCTCGTTCACGGACATGATCCCCGCGGCGGACACGAGGCAGTCCAGGGCGTGGACCACGAGTGGGAACATGATAAACCCGGTGGAATCGGCGATTTGTGCCTTCTTGGCCATCGTCGCGCCGAGGATCATGGCGCTGATGACCTCGGCGGCGATGGACTCGAACAGATCCGCGCCCCTCGCGCTGCAGTCGCCCACGTTGTCCCCGACGAGATCCGCGATGACCGCGGGGTTCCTCGGGTCATCCTCCGGGATGCCCGCCTCCACCTTTCCCACCAAGTCGGCACCCACGTCGGCGGCTTTGGTGTAGATGCCGCCGCCGAGCTGAGCGAAGAGGGCGACGAACGAAGCGCCGAAGCCGTAGCCGACGAGCATGAGCGGCATCTCGTTGATGCTCGTGCCCCCGGGCCTGCCCACGTTGAACATGAAGGAGTAGAACGTGAACAGCACGGAGACGCCGAGGACTGTCATGGAGACGACGACGATCGCGGCGAAACCCCCGGCTCGAAGCGCCACCATGAGCGCCTCCCTCGCGCTTCTTCGGGCGGCGCCCGCGACTCGCACGTTGGCTCGGACGCTGACCCACATGCCGACGTAGCCGGACGCCGCGGATGCGAGCGCGCCGGTGCAGAAGGAGAAGGTGGTGAGGATGGCGAAGGTCTGCTGCCCGATGCCGGCGTCCATCTGTTCCTTGGTCAGCGCCCTGGCGCTGTAGATGAGATAGATGGCGATCGCGACGACGCCCGCGAGCTTGCCGATGAGGTTGTACTGCGTCGCGAAGAAGCCGTCGGCGCCCTCGCGGATGGCGTCGCTCACCTCTTGCATGTCCGCGGTTCCCTCGTCCTTCGCCAGGACCCACTTGGCGAGGTACACGGCGAACGCGAGGGACGCGAAGCACGCCAACATGACGAACACCGCGGTCCAGGCGGTGCGAACGGCGAGGAAGAAGAGGACCAGCGCGCCCACGGCGGCGGCCGCCTTGACCTGCTGCGGGTCCGCGTGCTGGGCGATGTGGATGAGCTGCGGTGATGCGAATTGGATCGGTGCGAGGTCAGGTGTACGTACGGGCAATTAGACGTGTGGGATGGACGGCGACGTGGGTATCGATGCCCTAAATTATTGAATCGGGGACCGGATCCGAGTCGCACCTTCG
>Ga0209631_10006010_pt1 | contig 12623 bp, 8 predicted proteins | sample COG_08_FD_184752 | JGI IMG/M metagenome (GOLD analysis project Ga0209631, IMG submission 184752) | Pelagic Microbial community sample from North Sea - COGITO 998_met_08 (SPAdes) (version 2) | ecosystem: Environmental > Aquatic > Marine > Neritic zone/Coastal water | place: Helgoland, sampling... | reverse complement strand
GCGGTATAGCTATGACTTCGAGATCGAGAAGTTCTACTTCAACGGATTCGGCCAGACCGTCGGATTCGAACGAGAGGCCATCCCGTCTCCAAGCCCTCTCAATCTGGTGCAAGCCAGCGTAGCTCTCGTCGGAGACAACTCGTTCTCGGCGTTTGTGGGTCCGATTCGGGGAGGTCGCTACAGGCTGGAGCTCGAGCAGACCCAGGGCAGTGTGGACTTTTCCACGATCATCGCGGACTTCCGCCGCTACTACTCACCCGCGAAGCACCTTACGATCGGTGTCCGTGGCCTCCATTACGGACGGTATGGCCTGTCCGGCGAGGAGCAATTCGCAGACGGATTCGGCATCCTGAACCCCCTTTTCCTCGGCTTCGAGACATTCATTCGAGGCTATGCGTGGGAGAGCATCAGCGTCGACGAGTGCCGTGATGGGACGCCGACCAGCAGTTGCCCGGTCTTCGACCGGCTGTTCGGGAATCGGATCGGCGTCGCAAGCGTGGAAGCTCGAATCCCCTTAATCGGGGCGGAGCAGTACGGAATCATCAACTTCCCGTTCCTGCCAACCGAGCTCGTGCTGTTTGCCGACGGTGGCCTCGCGTGGGACAGCCCGTCCTGCGTCCAAGTCAACGGCGCGGTCTCCTGCACGAGTGATGATCCTGATCTCGTTTGGAGCCGCAACAGCAACGGACGAGTGCCGGTGGTCTCGACCGGTGTGTCGGCCCGCATGAACATCCTTGGCTTCATGATCCTCGAGACGTACTACGCTTACCCGTGGCAGCGCCCGGACAAGGGGTGGCACTGGGGTTTCAACCTGGCCCCCGGCTGGTAAGAGCGTCTCGGTTGGTTGTGCGGTATGCGGGCGGTCCCCTTCCGGGAGATCGCCCGCTTTGTCGTTCTGAAGGGGACTCCGTGTGAGCAGCCGGCGTCAGCCACCCTGTGGCACCCGACCGTACGGAACCCGCGCCTAGAAGATAGAGATGTTGATGTACTTGTTCGGATTCGCCTGCAGATCCATGAGCAGGCTGTTGAGCGACGCGGCTGCGTCGTTCAGGCTCACGTACAAGGTCTCATCTGTCGACAGCCGTCCTAGCGTCCCCTCACCACGCTCCACACGCTCGAGGATGACGCTAAGGGAAGAGGTGGCCGCCTCGAGACTCTCACCCGTGGCGACTAACGTCGCCATCGCGGAGTCCGCGCGGGCGATGGCATTGGCGATGTCGGGGCCGGCTTCTGAGGCCGCCTCGAGCCCTTCGGCTGCGCTGGCCAGACTGGTTGTCAGATCCGAGAGCGCACCACGCTGATCGCGGGTCATGGCCGAGAGTTCACTGAGGAGAGAGCGCAGTTCCTCTGCTGAGCCCTGGACGCTGCCGGCCATCTCCTGAGAGAGCATCGAGTTGAGTGACGTCAGAACCTCGGACGCCTGGATACTGAGATCATCAACAGTCGACATAAGCCCGCTACCGACCGCACTCTCTCCCGGGATCGTATCGAAGTCCGCGTAGTCTCCGGGGCCTGCTCCCTGCTCGATTTCCAGGACTCGGCCACCGAACAATCCGGCCTCCCCCATCTTGGTCTCCGAACCGCGCGGGATACCCCACTCGCCCTCGATTTCCATTGTGATATAGACGCGGCTGTTCTCAACCATCTCGAAGCCGTGCACACGACCGACGTTCACACCACGCATCTGGATCGGGTCACCTGATCGGACGCCACCGGCATTCGTGACCTCCGTCACGAGCATGTACCGCCCTCGGAATGTCGCGGGATCCGTCATCCAGAAGAGCACCAGGACGAACGTGATCAGCCCCACGAGAACGAAGACGCCAACCTGGGCCTCCTTCCCTCCGGTGCTCCGCGGCGTCGCCGCGAGGATCTCTTGCTCCGAGGCGCTCTTACGCGCGTTTTCGGTATCGCTCATATCACACGACTGCCATATCGAGGGCCGCGATCGCCGCGTCCCGATGCACGAACGCCTGGACCACCGGGTCCGGGCTGTCTTTGAATTCCTGCGGAGTACCACAAAACCGCAACGTCCCACTGTGCAGCATCGCGACACGGTCGCAGATGTGAAGTCCTCCCTCTACGTCATGCGTGACGAGGAGAGAGGTTACTTCGAGGTCTTTCGAGAGACGCTGGATCAGCCGCTCCACCGCGGCGGTGTTGATCGGATCGAGTCCCGTTGTAGGCTCGTCCCAAAGCAGGATCTCGGGTCGTCCCACGATGGCGCGCGCGATACCAACACGCTTCTTCATACCACCCGACAGCTCCGAGGGGAGCTTCGAAAGGATCTCCCGCGGTTCCAGATTCACAATCTCCAGGGCATCCCACACCCGCCTGCTCAGCTCAGCCGTGCGCAGGACAGCGAGCTCCTCCTCGGGGAGTCCCATCGACACGTTCTCGTACACATTGAGTGAATCAAAAAGCGCGGCGTGCTGGAACACATAGCCGATCTTGCGGCGGATGGTATCGAGGTTCGACGCTGGCCCGCGGTACACGGAGAGCCCATCCACCTCGACGTCCCCCTGATCGGGAACAATGAGAGAGAGCGTCGTCTTGAGGAGCACGCTCTTCCCTGTCCCGGACGGACCGAAAAGCGCAAACATCTCTCCCGTCTCGACGGTGAGATCAACCCCGGTGAGCACCGGGATGTCAAACGCTTTAAAGATGTTTTGATATGAAATCATGAAGGTCTCTACTGCAGCAGCAGCGGCGGGAACAGTGCATCGATGATCAGGATCGTCAGGATCATGAACATCACCGCCTGTGTCGTCTGGAGTCCGACGCCCTCCGCACCGCCCCGCGTGCGGAGACCCATGTGCACAGAGATCACTGGGATCACAAAGCCGAAGACTAGTGATTTGGAGAAGCCGTAGAAGAGGTCCCAGCTGTGCCAGAAGAGCCGTGCGCCGTAAAAGAAGGTCTCCTTCCCGAGCCCTCCATCGAGATCGGCCATGAGCATTCCAGCATAGATCCCGATGACATCCGCGAAGCCCACCAAAAGGGGCATCGTGATGATCCCCGCGATGATTCGAGGTGCGGCGAGGATCGCGACGGGATCCCGCCCCAGCGACTTGAACGCATCAATCTGTTCGGACACGACCATCGTACCCAGCTCAGCGGTAATGCGTGCCCCGATGCGTCCCACCAGCACGATCGCGGTGAGCAGTGGTCCCAGCTCGAGCACCACGGACTGCACGACGAGCGTCCCAAGCACATACCGCGGGGACGACGAGATGAGCTGATAGCCACCCTGCTGGCTGGTCACGATTCCGGCGAGCGACGCGGTGACGAACACGATCGGAAGGCTCTGCACGCCCATGATGTGCATCTGCCGGAGCACGTCTCGAAAGCTGACCTTGAGCGTTACGACCGCGACGATCGATTCCCAGACCAGAATCCCCAGCGCACCCGCATGTTCCACGGTGAGACGGTACGCACGCCCGACTTTCGCGAACCAACCGACGATGGGGGCTAGAATCAGGTTGGCCAAGACGCGTGGTGGAGCCGATGCGGGGATTGAAACGGACTCGGACTTTGTGTTCAGGCCGGTCTCCGTCTTTCGAACACCCAAGATTCTCTAGCAACTCGGCCGCCCGATCAATGGTACGTCGTTGATCGAGCGTCGACTCGATAATGAACTCAGGTCGCGACGAGAAGCCTGCGTAGGTGCGTGTCCATCCACTTTCCGGTAGTGTGCCGGCCCATCGACTCAGCCCGTTTGACGGGCCTCACCCCCCTGGATCATGCCCGAAGCCCAGCCGTTGATCGGCAAAGTTGCACTCGTAACCGGCGCCTCCGCCGGCATCGGTCAGGCTACCGCCCGTTCGCTGGCAGCCGCAGGAGCTCACGTCGTGGTCACCGCCCGCAGACTGGATCGACTCGAGGATCTGGTTTCGGAGATCCGTGCTCGCGGTGGTTCCGCCGTTGCAAGGACGGCGAACGCGGCAGATCTCGGCGACGTGCGCGCCGTGGTAGAGGACACGTTGGCTCAGGACGGACGAATCGACATCCTGGTGAACAATGCCGGGGTCATGAAGGTCGCGCCCATCACGGACAACGACGTCGATGACTGGACCACCATGGTCGATGTCAACATCAAGGGGGTACTTCATTTCCTGTCCGCTGTGATGCCCCATATGGTCGAACAGGGCTCCGGTCACATCGTGAGCGTCGGCTCGCTCGCCGGCCGCAGGCCGTTCCCCGGTGGGAGCGTCTACGCGGCAACGAAATTCGCAATACGCGCCCTGTCGTGGGGACTGCATCTCGAGCTTGGTGCTGCCCATGGCATCCGGATCACCGACATCCAGCCGGGATACGTCGCGACAGAGTTGCTGGCAGATCAGCCGGATACGCTCGCAGCCTGGAGCGAAGCATGGAGCGATCGACGTACGCTACAGCCCGAGGACGTTGCGCGCGCTGTCGAGTTCGCCGTCACCTCACCGGATCACGTGTCGGTGAGCGAAGTCCTCATCCGGCCTACAGATCAGCCAACGTGAGGAAGTCCCGTTGTCGATAAGACCTGCCGTTACCCGAAACGGCTCGCAGCTTAGAAAGCGGTCCCGCTGACTCTATCTGATTCTCCAAGGCCCCAGGCCACTGCAGATGCGCGAAAGCGTCGGAATAGCGATAGACGGGGGAGCTTCAATCAATGCTGGTAAGCGCCGTACGCGGACCAAGCCTGCTCTCTGCCCGAGCTACCCCGTTCTGGGGCGCGCTGTTAGGACATGGGGCGATCGTCGGTTGCCCCATAGTAGACGCTGTTGAAGAGAAAGCCGAAGGTGCCGTGGGACTGAGCACGGAAGGTGATTTTCGGTCCAAAGATGAAGATCTTGCCCTGCCCGTAGTCCGCCTCGAGTGCGCCGACTCCGTTTTCCAGGTAACGCTCACCCCAGGCCCAGCCGCTCCGCAGCGGATTAGCCGTGTCGTACCAGCCGATGGTCCTGACCCCCTGAGCCTCCGCACCCGCCGCGAGCGAGAAGGTCGGTGAGTGGCTGAAAAGAACGTCGGTGCGTCCGTCGAAACCGTGCGTCAATGGACTCACGTGCTCAACCTTCATGTCCAGCACGGATCCGGGCGTGAAGTACTGCTCCCGGCTCAGCGGACGGCCGTCCTCCATAAGGTGATTCTGGACCGGCAACCCGGCATGGTACGCCAGATTCGCTGAAGAACCGATGGCGATCGCAGCCCCGCCCTCACGAACGAAGTCGAGAATCGGAGGGATCGACACTTCCGCGGTCATGCGCCCCATGCGGCTACGGTACTCGTCCGGCACTGTAGCCGGATCTGGCCCACGGTTCCCGAAGAAGCCAACCCGCCCGCCGCCGTCGACCGCCGGAATCGCACCGTCGTCGAACAGCAGTACGTCGTACTCGTCCAGATCGCCTTGATCGAAGTCAGGCGGGAAGAGCACGTCGAAGTCGAACTCGAAGTCCTCGAGGATCATACGGGTCCAACCAGACGGCATCGAGCCGCCGTACTGGTCCCACAGCGCGATCTTCACGGGCTCCAGCTGCATCGCGTTACCCGACGGACGATCACGCACGCCTACGAAGTTGAGCCCCTTCTCATCGGCGAGCTGCTGAATGAGGTCGCGGTCGGCCTCCAGATAGAACGCACCAGCCGGGAAGGCCTGTCCCCCCGCGGTGATCTCGTCCGTATACCACCATGCTTCGTCACCGGCGGCCAGGGTACGGTTGACGGCGACAAACGCGTCGTTGATGTGGTCGACTACGTAACCGCGAGCCCCATCCGCACTCGCCACGACCCCGGCAGGCGGAGCCTCGATGATGTCCGATACCATCTCGAACGGGCCATCGAAACCCTCCATCACACGGTCAAACTCGATTCCCATCTGCCACGCCAACGTCCATCCCGTGTTGTCGTACGGCGCGGTCGGCGGGGCACCCGGAAAGGCGAAGTCGTTCGGGTGCTGCTGCTTCTCGAACATGTCGAGCACGTGCGGCCGAAACGCCTGATCGCCCTTCACGACATAGGAGCCCGCCGGGTAGCTCGTCCCTGCAACTATGAACTCGCGGGTCGCGCGATGCACATCGACGCCGTTGTAGAGCAGCGTGTTGACGAACTTGGTCGCCGTCGGGAAGTCCCGTTGATTCTGCGGAATAATGAAGCCTCGAGGATCCCGGTCAGCCGGGGCACGAAGAATCCGCTCCCAATCGTCGCGATTTCCACGATCCATCGCCTCGGCCGCGGCATCGATTTCGAACGGGAGGGTCGTCCACGAGTCGGTGTTGCCGCGCTCGATAGAGTTCTGACCCATATGCCAGATATTGAACAGCAGGTGATCCGCGTTGCGCGAGGCATAATCGAGGACTGCCCAGTTCGCCGTCTGCGAGTATTCGACCGACTGACGGAAATGCCACGGTCCAGGCTCGACCGGAAGCGGGATGTCCGCCTTCGGCATCTGGCGCTCAGGAATGAACGGTATCTCGATGGGCGTGGGATGCCCGATTGTCTCCGTGAGCAGCCCGATCATGTTCTTGAAGTACGGCGTGGTCCGCAGGCCGCCGTTCCACCACGTCGAGTACGAGGCCCCGGAACGCATGGTCGTGCCGCCCTTGCCCTCGAGCACGAACCGCTGATGCATGGCCGATCCGACCCGGTCGAGCGATGTGATAATGAGCGGGTCTAGGTAGTGGTTCGGCGGATCCCGGAACGGCGGCGCAAACATCACCGTACCCTGCGGGCCCGTCTGGTGGTGATTGTACACGATCTGCGGGAACCACTCGCGGTACATCGAGCGGTTCATGTTCTGCGTCTCGGCCAGCGCAGCCATGTAGAAGTCACGGTTGTTGTCGTGGCCTGCATACTTGTTGTAGAGCACAGGGACACCGAAGGTCGACCGTGCCATTGGATCGTCGATTCGCATGTACCAGTCGGAGACCAGCGTCATGCCATCCGGGTTCGCGTGCGTCGCAAGAATGACGACATCGTCCAGAATCCGAGTCGTCTCCGAGTCCGTGTACTCATTCAGTCGGTAGATCATCTCGGTCAGTTGAGCAGCACCGAGAACCTCGGTCGCATGCAGCCCCCCATCGATCCAGATGATCGCCTTGCCTTCCTCAGCAAGCTGCTGCGCTTCTCCTCGACTCACGCCCTCCGACTTGGCGAGTCGGCGGCTGATCTCCCTGTAACGGTCGAGGTTCGCGTGGTTCGCAGGAGATGTGATGATCGCCTGGAACTGTGGGCGGCCGTCTTCCGTGAATCCGAGGGTGTCAAGCACCATTCGATCGGATTCGTTGGTGAGCTGGATGACGTACTCATGCATCCGCTCGTAGTTGAAAAGCACATAGTCAGCGCCAACTTCATGTGCAAAAAAGTCTTGTGGCGGCGTGACGCGCTGCTGCGCGGAGACCGGGGCGACCCCGAAAGTCGCCAAGGCTGCTATCGAAAGACGAACAAAGAGCTTCTGCATGGGACATGCTCCAGATCAGCGGCTGTGCGAGCACGAAACTCGCACCTTGCTCCATAAGGCCCGGGCCGGCGAGGTTGCCCGATCAGGTCGGTCATCACCGAGGGTGGGGTAATGTATAGAAACGCGCATGGGATTCGTCTGTTGAACGGGAGCGCATTGCTCATCGGGGCACTGTTGTGTTCAGCGGTGTTGATTCCGCAGCTGGCAGCTGCCCAGACGAGCCAACTGCGTCTCGTCGCGGAGCCTGCCTCCGTCGAGGTGATCGTCGGTCGATCTGCGCCCCTGACCGTTCAGGTACTCGACTCGTCCGGACAGGTTGTGGATGTAGCTGTGCGGTTCGCCGCGCCGCGAGGTGCCCTGCGGGTCAGAGACGGGAGCGTGCAGGGAATGGAGGCAGGGACGTATGAGATCGTGGCCACCGCCGCGCTCGGTCCCGACGCCTCAGCCACCGCAGAGCCACTCACGATCCCGGTCACAGTCGCGTGGCCGCCTGTGGCCAGACTAGACGTGCACGCGTCGGCCGATCGGATCTTCGTCGGCACGACGGTCACGCACTCTGCCGACGCATATCATGCAGACGAGACACGCCGCCCGGGTGCTGTCGTGACCTGGATGAGCTCTGCTCCGCACGTTGCGAGCGTCGATCGCTGGGGCACGCTGACTGCATACGGAGAGGGCGCCGTAACACTGACGGCAACGTTCGAGGCCGTCACATCCACCCGGTCGTACGCCGTCGAGGCCTTCCCTGCCGATCGCCTGAGCATCGGCGGAGGTGCCGAGACGGCCCGCACGGGAGACGTACTTCATTTCCAGGCCACCGGTACCATCGGTGAGCAGGCGTTGGACACGCTACCCGTTACGTGGGCATACACCTTCGTCCCGGACGATTCCATTCGTGCGCCCGGCGCATCGGCCGTGGTGGAAGATGGGGCGTTCGTCGCTGAGGTACCCGGGCGCTATACGGTCCTCGCGATGTCAGGCCCGCTGGTGGCCCGCGCAACGGTCCTGGTTCATGGCCGTGACGCCGTCCAAGAGATCGAGCTTCAGGGTCGTGGTTCGGTCTCGAACACCCACACCTCTGACCTCTGGGTCTTCGAAGGCATCGACGGACGCGATTACGCGGTCACCGGCACCTGGGCCGCGAACGGGTGGGCGTTCTTCTGGGATGTGACCGACCCCGGCAACATCGTAAAGGCCGACTCGATCCAGGTGGACGCCCGTACCGTCAACGACGTGAAGGTGTCACCGAACGGCCGCTATGCTGCGCTCTCCCGAGAGGGTGCGTCTAACCGCCGGAACGGGGTCGTGATCCTCGACATGACAGACCCGGCCCATCCGGTCGTTGCGTCGACGTTCGACTCAAACGGAGTCACCGGTGGGGTCCACAACATGTTCGCCACGAACGACTACCTCTTCGCACTCGCGGCCGGCGACAAGTACGTGATCATCGACGTGCGCGACCCGTACCAGCCCAAGTTCGTCAGCGAATACAACCATCCCAACAGCCGTATCCACGACGTCTGGGTACACGATGGAATCGCCTATTCCTCCGAGTGGCAGACGGGTGTCGTCGTGGTCGACGTAGGCAACGGTCGCTGGGGTGGATCGATCGAGAACCCCGTCTTCGTGACCGCAGTGCCCTATCCGGTCGGGGCGACGCACGCCGCCTTCCCGTACGCCCAGGAGTCCACCGGAAAGTTCTACCTCTTTCTCGGTGACGAGATCAGCGGGGGCCGGGGCGCTGCATGGGCCGGCGACGGTGCGGATAACAAACCGTACGACTCGGCGACCGGCGAAGGCGGCGTACAGGGTCGTATGAGCGGGTACCTGCACATCATCGACTTCACCGATCCTGAAAACCCGCGTGATGTGGCACGGTACGAGGTCCCCGAGGCCGGTGCGCACAACCTCTGGGTCGAGAAGGACGTCCTTTACCAGGCCTACTACAAGGGTGGTCTGAGGGTCGTCGATGTGTCCGGAGAACTCATGGGCGACCTCAGGGCGCAGGGTCGCGAAATCGCGATCTACAAGCCCCAGGACCCCGGGGGCTTCCTACCCAACCAGGTAAGCGTCTGGGGTGGACAGCCATTCAAGGGTCACGTGTTCTTCAGCGACATGAATTCGGGCCTGTGGGCGGCCAAGGTGATGCCGAAGGGCCGTCCGGTGTCGTAACAGGCCCGGTGCCCTCAGCCCGCAGGCTCCATGCGCCAGAAAATGATCCCGCCCGCCTGCTGACCTACGCCAACCGACCCGATCAGTTCATAGTTCTGGAGGTCGTAGACATCGACCTTCCCGGGCTCTGCGCCCTTCCCTTCCACGCTCACGAACGCGTAACGGGAGTCCGGCGTCATTGCGACGCCGTGGGTGACCGTCGTGGTCGACGGGACGATCGCATGGCTCTCACCTGACTCGGCATCGAAGAACTGAACCTGACCTGCGCCCTTGAGTGACGCGACGAGCACCGAGCCATCCTCGGAGATCCCCAGATTGTATGGGGCGCGTCCCGTCGGAAATTTCCGCAGCAGTGACCAGCTCTCCCGATCAATAACGAGGATTTCGTCCGCCTTGTTACATGCGACATAGAGCGTGCGATTATCCGGTGCCGGCTGCACCCACGTCGGCGAACAGCTCGGATCGAGCATCGCCATCTCTCCCATCGCCATCGCTCCACCAGTACGTGTCATGCCGTTCGCGCCGGTCATCACCTCTGGCGTCTCATAGTCGGTGAGTGGCACCTCGGCTCCGGTCGACACCGTGAAGCGTCTCGACACCTCAAACGTCCGCGTATCGATCTCGACGAGCTGGTCATCCATCATGCACAGCGAGTACGCGAACAGACCGTCCGGGGCCATCCGGAGACCGTGCGGCATGGTGCATGTCGCGATCTGATCCACCTCGACCATGTCCGGCGTGTAGACGACCGAGATCGTCGAAGGGACGTGCTCACCGTGCAGGTTGAAGTTGGCGACGAACGCGTAGAGTCCGTCCGGCGTCAGGTCGAGCGTCGCCGGAAAATTGCCGAGCAGGATCGGTCTCGCCACGAGAGTATCCGGGCCGGCGTCGAACTTCCACAGCTTCCCATCTGGTACGCCGTGCGCAGTCGTCATGTAGAGGAACTGACCGTCGGGCGACACGTTCAAGCCGTGCGGTCCCTCGTTCTCCACCGCCATCTCTCCGACCGGTGTCGTCTGGTCGATCGAGACTCCGTCCGCGTCGAGCTTCACGCGATGGATGAGGTCGGCCGACTCAGCACCTACGTACACGTAGTACGTCGCGTCGGGCGACCCTGAAGAAGCAGGAGCAGGAGAAGCAGACCGGGTTCCCGACGGAACTCCCGAGCAGGCAGCGAGCGCGACGATTGTCAGGGACGCGAGGGCGAGGCGGACGTTCATGAATGTTTGGACTCGTCTGGGTGAGGCGGTTCCGTACCGGATAATAGGCCGCACATCGCGAGACGCATCAAGGGAGCCCCCGGGTCGCCGTCCCTGCCCTGCCCTCGTTACCTTTTCGCCTTATGGTCACACTCGTAGCGATCGTCGTGGTCGCGCTGTCGATCTCATTCCTCTGCTCGATCCTCGAAGCAGTCTTTCTTTCCATATCGCACTCCCACGTCGCCCTCCTCAAGAACCGCGGCGAGTGGGCTGGTGAATGGCTGGAGCAGGCTCGTCATAACGTCGAGGAGCCGATCGCAGCCATCCTCACGCTGAATACGATCGCTCATACGATCGGAGCGGCGATGGGTGGTGCCCAGGCGGCTCACGTCTTCGGTGACGCCTGGGTCGGGGTATTCTCGGGCGTTCTGACCCTGCTGGTCCTCCTGGCCACCGAGATCATCCCGAAGACGATCGGTGCGACCTACTGGAAGAAGCTCGCTCCCACGACGGCGCGCACACTCCAGGTTCTGATCGTAGGAATGAAGCCGGTGCTGATCCCCCTCGCCTGGATTTCCAAGGCGATTTCGCCTTCTGGCGAGCAGCCCACTGTCAGTCGAGCCGAAATCGAGGTGCTGGCGGAGATCGGACGTCGGGAAGGAACCCTCGACGACGACGAGTACTCGGTGGTGAGCAACGTGATCAACCTCGACGCGGTATCGATCGGCGAGGTGATGACGCCGCGGATCGACATGGTCGGAATCCCGACCACCGCAACGCTCGAGGAGGTTCAGGAGGCGATGCTCGACACGGGCCACCTGCGGCTACCCGTTTTCGAGGAAAACCTCGATACGATTCACGGGGTCGTGATCGGACGAGACGTGTGGAGGGCAGCGCGTGACGGAGAGACCGACCTTAAGCCGCTCATCCGCCCTCTGCCCTTCGCACCGTCAACGAAACGGGTGGAAGAGCTCCTGCCAGAAATGCGATCGCAGCTGACCAAGATGGCGATCGTGATCGATGAGTTCGGTGGCACAGCAGGTCTCGTCACCCTCGAGGACCTGATCGAGGAGATCATCGGGGAGATTCAGGACGAGCATGAGGGGGATGAACCGCAGGCGTTTCAGCCGCTCGGCAGCGGCCGGGTCCGCATCTGGGGTGGAACGTCGCTACGCGAGGTGTCTCAGCGGCTCGGGTTGGAGCACACAGAGGATGAAGACGAGGGATACGATACGATCGGTGGCTTCGTACTCGGTCGCCTGAACCGGATGCCCGTGGTGGGAGACGAGGTCGAGGTGGAGACCGGTCGGTTTCGCGTGACGCAGATGAACGGCCGCCGCATCGATTACCTGCTTTTCGTCACGAACGAGTAGGCAACTCAGCCGCCTAGAGCCGATCCCGGTGTTTCGGTGCCGGGTTCAATGGAGGCACCCGTCACCGGAGCACCTTCGGCTGTGCTCGTCTCCTCTGGTGCTGCCGCCAAGGCCAGCTCCTTCGCCCGTTCCTCCTGCTCCTCCAGCCAGAACGAAATGGCGAGCAGAATGGCGCCACAGGTGATCGCCATATCCGCGACGTTGAAGATCGGAAAATTCCAGAAGCCCAGATCTACGGGACCCAGGAAATCGACGACGCCGCGATCCCAGCGAACCCGATCGTACAGGTTGCCGATCGCACCCGAGACGACGAGCGAGATCGAGCTGATGCGCAGGAAATCCCGGTCCGAAGCCTGCTTGTACAGGACGGTGAGCAGGATCAGCGCGAGAATCGTGACCGGAATGAAGAACCACCGGGAATCCTCACTGACCCGCATTCCGAACGCC